>Ga0326597_10012681_pt1 | contig 11109 bp, 9 predicted proteins | sample RVTome_12_FD_203789 | JGI IMG/M metagenome (GOLD analysis project Ga0326597, IMG submission 203789) | Soil microbial communities from uranium-contaminated site in the Upper Colorado River Basin, Wyoming, United States - RVT100D185 | ecosystem: Environmental > Terrestrial > Soil > Contaminated >... | reverse complement strand
CAGCGTGGCGGCCCAGTAATCATCTCCAAGGAGTGTGTCGTGAACTTAAGTTGTAGAAAAGTCGTTGTGGGTTGGTTGGCGGCGGTGTCCTTATTCGCATCCGCTACGATCGTCCGGGGCGCGGAAGTACAGGTGGGAGATGCCGCGCCGCAGTTCGAATGCAAAGACGATACAGGCAAAGTCTGGAAGTCGGAGGATCACTACGGCAAGAAGACGGTGGTTGTCTATTTCTATCCGGCGGCGATGACGGGTGGCTGTACGAAGCAGGCCTGTGCCTATCGGGACGACAAGCAGCAACTGGCGGACAAAGATGCCGAAGTCGTCGGCGTCAGCGGCGATGAAGTCGCGGGTTTGCAACTGTTCAAAAAAGCCCACGACCTCAACTTCACGTTGTTGGCGGACACCGACGGCAGCGTCGCCAAGGCCTTTGGGGTCCCGGTGAAAGGCGGCGGCGAGATCACGCGCGAAGTGGACGGCAAGGAGTTTGTCTTGAAACGCGGCGTGAGTGCCGCACGCTGGACAATCGTGGTCAATAAGGAGGGCAAGATCGCCTCCATAAACAAGCAGGTCAAAGCGGCTGACGACAGCAAGTTCATCCTGAAATTGCTCGGTCAATAGATTTCGTTGTTTTTTGGATCACGTTGCCCGGCTTTTCGAAAGAGCCGGGCAACTTTTCTGCGCGTCGAGTCACTCATTCATTCACGGAACGCAAAGATGGTCAAGCATTGTGGCTGGTTAACGATCGCCTCGTTGCTCCTTGTATCAGGTTGTAACAATCCGCCGCAATCCAGCGCAACGCCGCCCCTGTCCAAGGAAACAGCGATCGTGCTAATCAGTGTGACGAGCGATGCCAACGAGAACCCGCAGTCAGTCGACATGGCGATGAAGTTGGCGGGGTTCTCGTTGGATGAGGGCCGAAAGGTTGTCATGTTCTTCAACGTCAAGGGGGTAACGATCCCTCTGAACAAGCTTGCCGACGACTTTGCCTTCCAGTCGAACCAGCCGCTCAAGGCTCAACTGACGGAGCTAATTAAACGCGGCGTCGATGTCCACGTCTGCCCGATTTGCATGAAGGCTCTCAGCGTGGAGAAGTCCGACCTGATCGAAGGAGCGAACGTCACCACTCGACCGAACTTGTTTACCAACATCGGTGCGAACACCTCCGTATTTACGTACTGACGGGGGAGGAAACGCAAAGTCGTCGTGCGCGACCGTAACCATTCGCCGGGTCGTGGTATTCTGGAAGGATGGAACATTCTTCTCACGATTTTTCGGATTTGTTGACCGGACAGCAGCAGCGGCTGTACCGGTACATCGTTTCGCTTCTGGGGAATGTGGATGCGGCTTGGGATGTGTTGCAGGAGACAAACCGCGTCCTCTTGGAAAAACGCAGCGAATTCAGGTTAGGGACGAACTTCGCCAACTGGGCGCTGACGGTCGCGCAGTTTCAGACGATGGCGTGGCTCCGCGATCAGAAACGCGATCGCCTTGTCGCGACGCCGGAGATGGTCGAACTGCTGGCTGACGAGGCGAAGGAAATGGACGCCCGAGAAACTTCAAAGTCCAGCGCGTTGACGGGATGTCTGGAGACACTTTCGGAACAGCATCGGGAACTCGTTCACCGCCGCTATGCGCGGTCGCAACCATTGGCCGAGTTGTCCGAGCAGACAGGGCGGTCCGTGAACGCCTTGAAGCAGCTCTTCTTTCGGCTACGGCAGACCTTGATGGACTGCATCCAACGCCGAATGGAGGCAGAGTCTCCATGAGTGACAGCAGCCATGCTCGCGTTGATGTGAAGCGCGTGATCGCCGACGCGCTGGAAGACGCGCGCGACAACCCACTCGATCCGGCGACGCTCGCGTCCGTCCGGCAGCTCTTGCTGACGAGTGCCGAGGCGCGGCGCTGCTACCTCGAATTCAATCAGCTAAACCACTTGTTGACGTCCCACGATATGCCGTCGGCGAGCATCGAATGGGATCGCCGACCGACGGACGCCGCTGCCGCGTCGGCGCGCGTGGGGAGTGAGCATCGGCGGCGATTCGTCGCGCGGCGCAAGCAGATAGTCGCCGCGGCTGTATTGGTGGCGACGATGGTGTTGGCGGTGTACGTGGTTATCGTCTCGCGGCAGGATGGTCAATCGCTTGGCACATCGCCTCGCGTGATTGCCTCACTGGAGCAATTCAACGGCAACGTCAGTGTCACGACGGCCGGCGCGGAGACAACCTCCGTCTCGCAGGTTGTTGGCATTCGGTCAGGCGATACGGTTCGCACGCGAGGGGCGTTCAGTTCCGCCGTGATTGCGTTTGCCGATGGAACACGGCTGTCTCTGGTCGGGAGTTCATCGCTGACCGCGTCGGATGACGGCCGCAAGAGCATCGTTTTTCACGGAGGAACGATGTTCGGATCGGTCGTGGCTCAGCCGCCGGGACGACCGATGCTGGTGGTGACGCCGCAAGACAAGATGCACGTGCTGGGAACGCGATTCGGATTGGATGCCACCGCGATGGAAACGGAACTCCACGTCGATGAAGGACGGGTACGATTGACGCGTCTGTACGACGGAAAGTCCGTTGACGTTTCGGCCGGCCGGCGAGTTGTCAGCAATGCGACGTCCGATCTTGTCGCCGAGCCGATTGCCAAGACGCCGGATGCGTGGAGCGAGGATTTCGAGAACGGACTGCCCGACGACTGGGAGATTGGCAAGTTCGTCGCGGCCCGTTTGCCGTCCGGGTCGCAAGGCGCAGTCCGCGCGGAGCGCGATGTTTCGACGCCCAACGGCACGTTCGCCATTGCCACGCAGGCGCAATGGACGCGCGGACTGTTCGCCGTCCATGACGATACGCATCTGCATTTCACGCTCGCGATGCAAGACCCTGGCTGGTTCAACATTCTGATTCTTACCCGCACGGACGATGGTGATCCGCCGACGTTCGCGGGCAACTACATCTTCGACCGGCCGGTATGGTTCGGCGAGCCGGGTCAGTGGGGGTCTGTCACGATTCCACTTTCCCTCTTCCGTTCGCTGCCGCCGGCCCGGGACGCCTTTCAAAACGCCCTCCCGTTTCAAGTGCTGTTCAGTTCGCCCGACAAAGACCGCAGTCTGATGATCGATCGAATGTGGACCGCGCGCGGTGGACCGGGAACGGTGGAATCGAAAGTCCTTGAAGAAACCAAAGACGCGGAGTGACCGGACGTGAGGAAGATCAACAACTCGCCGACCAATATGATGTCCCTCATTTGCGCGATCGGCTGCGCGACGATTTGCGCGTCAGCGATCCTTTGTGTGTTGGCAGGTTGTGCGGAAAGGCCGCCCGACGGACCGCAACCGCGAGCCATCCAGCAACACGTTGCAGAAACCACGGCTTCCCCTGACGAGGTTGAATCCGACGTGACGTCCGCCATCCGTCCCTCGGTGCCGCGAGAGGTTGTTGACTCAGCGCCTTCCTCAGCGCCGTCGTCCGCGCCGGCGACACAGCCTTCGCAGGCTGCGACGTTGGACGATGGACCGATTCAACAAGCTCGCGTTTCGCAGCCAGTCGACTTCGAACCGGATCGGACGACGTATGCCAACGTGATCAGGCCGTTTCTGCAGGCCCACTGTGTCCGCTGTCACGGGCCGACGAAGCAGGAAGCCGACTTTCGCGTCGATGAGCAACTGCCGAATGACTTCCTCGACCGCACGGCGACAGAGCGGTGGAGCGAGGTGCTCAACATGCTCAATTCGGACGACATGCCGCCGGAAGGCGAGCCGCGGCCGGACCATGCACGAGTCAACGAAGTCGTCGAATGGGTCGAGCGGGAACGAGTGCGCGGCGAGCAGGCGCGCAAGGTCCGCACGATTGTCCTGCGGCGGCTGAATCGCGAGGAGTACAACAACACGATTCGCGACCTGATCGGTATCGACTTCGATTTTGTCGACGAGTTTCCCGAAGACCCGCCGGCCGGCGGATTCGACAACAACGGCGCGGCACTGACGATCTCGCCGTTTCACCTCGAGCTTTACTTGAAGACCGCCCAGAAGATCCTCGATCGTGCCATCGTGACGACCCAGCAGCAGCCGGCATCCATCAAGTGGCGATTCGAACTCGAACAGGATCAGGTGCGAAACGATCATAACCGTATCCGGATCGACGACGATCGCAACGCGCGAGTCATGATGACCCGGTATTCGAATCAGGATCGTAACGGCATAGTCGTGATTCCGTTCTGGGGAGTGGGTTGCCAGATCTCGTACTTTCATGTGCCGCATCCAGGGGAATACATCATCCGCCTTCGAGCCGCCGGCGTGACTCCGCCGGAATCCGCGATTGCCGAGGCCGGACCGCGCATCGCCCAACTCCAGCAGCAGGAGCGTGAGAGCCGACTCGCCAGCGACGAGGAGCGGAGAAAGTCCCGCGAAGGATATGACATGTGGTCTCGGCCGTGGATCGAACGGCACTTTGCGACCGACCGCAGTTATCGCTACGGCCCGCCACGATTGAAGGTGGCAAGTCGACTTGGAGCCGAGAAACGCGTTGACGCTGTGATGGATGTCGATGCGCCGGAGAACGCGCCCAGGCTTTACGAGATTCGATCGTGGTTTACTCCAGAGAACTCTGGCATGACTTTGAGCAACGAATATCGGATTCCCTATAACCATCTCAACGGCACGATCCGCAATCACGCCGACTTTCCTCGACCGGCGCTGTTGATCGACTGGGTAGAACTCGAAGGACCGATCTATGACAATTGGCCTCCTAGCAGCCATCGCCGCATTCTGGTTGACTCGCCGCACAAAGGCCGCGATGAAGCCGCGTATGCTCGTGACGTTTTGAAAAACTTTATGCGCCGCGCCTGGCGGCGACTCGTGCGCGATGAGGAAGTCGAGCCAATGGTCGCATTGTTCCAACAGGTGCGTACCGAGAAACCGTCGTTCGAAGAAGCCATCAAGGCAGCTTTGATGGTTGTGCTGTCGTCCCCTGACTTTCTGTTTCTAGTTGAAGAGGGCGTCGGCAGAGATGCTGCCACGGTTGCATCGACGTCGCTGGCGCTCAACGACCACGAATTGGCGTGTCGCTTGTCGTATTTCCTGTGGAGCAGCATGCCGGACGACGCACTGACGGGACTGGCAGAGTCGGGTGCGCTGAACAGGCCGGCCACGCTGCGGCAACAGGTGGATCGGATGCTGGCCGACGAGAAGAGTCGCGCGCTGGTCAAGAATTTCACCGGACAATGGCTGCGGCTGCGCGAAGTCGGCTTCAATCCGCCCGCCGGCGGCATTTATCCGCGTTACGACGATCATCTGGAGGTTTCGATGCGCGGAGAGACGGAGGCATTCTTCGAGCACGTACTGCGGAACGATCTCAGCACGCTCGACTTCCTCCGTTCCGATTACCTCGCCATCAACGAACGGCTGGCGCGGTTCTACGATATTCCCGGCGTGAAAGGGGATCACTTCCGCGCGGTGGCGGTTCCGCCGGACGTGCCGCGCGGCGGCCTGGTCACACAGGCGTCGATCCTTTCCGTCACATCAAACGGAACTCGGACGTCGCCTGTCTGGCGCGGAGTCTGGATATTGGAAAACCTGCTGGGAGATCCGCCGCCGCCACCGCCTCCGAATGCCGGAGACATCCCGCCCGGTGTCCCTGGGATCGACAAGGTGACGGTCCGCCAGCGATTGCAACTTCACCGTGAGAAACCGCAGTGTGCTCGTTGTCACAACAAGATCGACTCGCTCGGTTTCGCGTTGGAAAACTTCGCCGCGTCCGGAGAGTGGCGCAACAAGGAACATCGCATCTACATGAACCCGCCGACGCAAACCGACGGCGTCGAAATCGACGCGACGGCACGCTTCCCGGACGGAACCGAGATCAACGGAGTCGGCGACCTGCAGCGCGAGTTGCTCAATCGCGAGGATCAGTTCCTGCGTTGCCTCTCGTCAAAACTCTACACCTACGCAATGGGCCGTGAGTTGGGCTTTGCCGACGACGAGATGATCGACGACGCTGTCCAAACAATGAAATCGAATGGTTACACGTTGCGGTCGCTGGTGCACCATATCGTGTCTTCGGATGTGTTTCGTGCGAAATGACGAATGACGAAATGAGAAATCAACTGTTTCAATCAAATGACATCCAGTGGATACGTCGTCATCCAGATGTCCAATTGCTGGAATTGCGTCTTCAGTTGCTCCTTAAACTGCACGAAGAACTCACGGTTCTCCGGTACATCAGGCACATCGACGAAGACTCACACCAAGTCATCGCGAAAGATTTGCGATTGATGTTGCCACTGCCCTTGAATCGTTTGCGTTTCGCACGAGACCGCTCCGAATCGTTCTCGCAGTTCAATCAATGTGTCTGCGATCAGTTCAGCGCGAATCGGCGACCCGTCATTCAGTCGCAGAGGAAGCAGCATCTCGAACCGCCGGAACGGCTTGTCCATACGTTGCGGGTCCTTCGACGTGAAATGGGATACCTTCCGTTGCTAAAGACGGCAATGCCGTTTCAGGTACAAGAAGTTCACCGGATTTCCAAGTTGTGAAAGAAAAACGTCCGGCGAGGAACCCCAGCGCGCGGCGCTCAGCCGTTTGATCTGGAAAACGAATGACAATCATTTTGGAAATTCCCAAGTGAAAAACGGAACGACGATCGTGTTACCAATCCTACCGTACCACGACACGACCAACAATCACAGAAAGTAACGCACAAACCATGAACACCTTCGCCCGCAAACCAATCAGCCGCCGCACCGTACTCCGCGGCGCAGGCGCCTGCATTGCCCTGCCGTTTCTGGAGGCGATGTTGCCGTCAGTTTCCAAAGCCGCGCCATCGAAGTTCAGACCACTATCTGAATCGCCCACTGCGCATCCGCGGATGATTTGCTGCTACGTTCCGCAGGGTGTCAACATCTACGGCTGGTTTCCCGAGAACAGTGGTTCCGGCTGGACGCTCAGCCCGACGCTGCAAGCGCTGGCGGAGTTCAAATCCGAGTTCACGGTGTTTTCGGGACTGGTACACGCCAATTCCACGGGTGGCCATCAAGGCGACCATACCTGGCTTACGGGCGCCAATCTGACGGGGACACCCGGCAAGGACTACCAGAACAGCATTTCCGTGGACCAAATTGCCGCCGAACTTCACGGCACTCAGACGCGGTTTCCTTCGCTTGAACTCAGCGAAGCCGGGGGAGCAACGACGCTGGCATTCGACCGCTTCGGCGTGCCGCTGCCTGCGGAACGAAACCCGCAATTGCTATTCAACCGCCTGTTCGTACCCGAAGGCGAGGCGTCACAACAAGCGACGCTGCGTCGCTACGCCGAGCGGAGCAGCATTCTTGACGCAGTGTTAGGTCAGGCCAAGTCGCTCCGCAGCCGCCTCGGCACATCGGATCAGCAAAAGCTGGACGAGTACCTGGGTTCCGTGCGCGAAGCGGAACGACGCGTTGAACGATTGAAGTCGTGGATCGACGTCCCTTTCCCGACGGTGGATGCCACCGAACTGCGCCTCATTGTCGAACCCAATCGGCACGATATGCCGATGTGGTTGGATGCGATGCTGGAACTCAGTTACCTCGCCTTTCAGACCGACACGACGCGAGTGATTACTTTCGAGTGGGCAAGAGAAGCCGGCAGCCTCAGCCCCACAGCGCACGACCATCACACGCTGTCGCACCACGGCGGCGATGCGGACATGCTGCGCGGCCTGGCCGAAATCGACCGGGCCTACGTCGGCAAACTGGCCCGCCTCCTCGACCTGCTCAAGGCGACCGGCGAGGCGGGCGGCACGATGCTCGACAGCACGCTGGTGCTCTACGGCTCCGGCATGAACAACGGCAAAGGGGGCGGCCATTCGCCACAGAATCTGCCGCTGCTGCTGGCCGGCGGCAGGAAGCTGGGAATCAAACACGGCCAGCACCTGAAATTCGAGCACGACACGCCGATGTCAAACCTGCTGCTGACCATGCTGCAAAGCATGGGCGTCGAGCGGGAGTCGTTCATGGACAGCTCCGGGACACTGACTGGCCTGACATGATCCGTCGAACCGATGGTCCTCTCGCACTACTGTTCATCCAAGAGTAGACATGACGGGCACTTGTACTTGCGCGACCAGGACGAACTATTGTGCTACAACGTGGTGCGCCCTCATGTCAGAAACTAGGCACGACTGTGTATACAGCATCCGGAGGGTATGCACCCATGAACTTGGTCCCCGACACGCGAGCCAGCTTGCTGATACGGGTTCGCGATCCGACGGATCAGGCGGCGTGGAATGAGTTCGTCGAAATCTATCGACCGGTCATTCTGCGGTTGGCTCGGCACAAGGGGATGCAGGAAGCCGATGCGGAGGATGTCGCTCAGCAGGTTCTGCTCGCCGTTGCTAAAGCGGTTGAGCAGCGGCAGCATGATCCGAAACGAGCCAAGTTCCGCACGTGGCTCAATCGCGTGGCCCACAACGCCATTCTGAATGCTCTGACTCGCGGAAAACCGGATCGTGGGGCTGGCGACTCGGGCTTACTAGCGTTGCTCAGCGCTCAAGAATCGCGTGAAGGCCCCGACTCGGATCTGTTACGCCTGGAGCACCGGCGTGAAGTGTTTCGCTGGGCGGCGCGGCAGGTGCGGCCGGAGTTCCAGCAGGCCACGTGGGAGGCGTTCTGGCTGACCGCTGTCGAGGGCCGTCCTGTCGAGGCCGTGGCGGAAGAACTCGCCAAGAACCCAGGAGCGGTCTACGCGGCGCGCAGCCGTGTGATGCGGCGCATCCAGCAAAAGGTGGCGGACTACGAGCCGTAGGACGGGCACTCCTGCCCGTCGCGAGAAAAAAGAGTGCCCGTCGGCAGTAAAAAAGGGAAAGAGACGGGCAAGAGCGCCCGTCCTACAGCTATAATCGACGGCAAGTCACACTTAAGGGACGGAGGATGACAGTAGTCAACTTCAACCTGTCGCAGCCGCCTGGATTTCGTGGGCTGCATCCCGATTTGCCGATTACTGTTTATCACCGTCACATGCCTCACTGGCGTCAGAAAGGCGCAACGTACTTTGTCACCTTTCGTCTGGCGGATGCGCTGCCGCAGGCAAAGTTGCAGTTTCTCAAACGCTTGCGTGACGAATGGGAACGAACTCATCCACCACCGCGCAGCGAAAAGGACTGGGAAGCTTACGCGCGCGAAGTCACGAATTCCGCGGAACGATGGCTCGATGAGGGATACGGCGAGTGTCACTTCCGCCAGAAACGCTGGTGCGACGACTTGCGCGAGCGGCTGCACCATTTCCAGGACCAGCGCTACTTGCTGTCCTGCTTGGCGATCATGCCGAACCACTGTCATGCGGTGATTCGACCGTTCGATGAGTACGCGCTCGAGGATTTGCTTGGGGCTATCAAGGGCGTTACCGCCCGCCATATCAACGCGGCTCTGGGCACGACCGGCGCGTTGTGGGAAGAGGAGAGTTATGACCGGATCGTGCGCGACGAGCAGCACCTATGGCGGGTCGTCCAGTACATTGGAAGAAACCCTCGCCTCGCGGGGCTGACGGGCGAGGCAACTTGGCGGCGTTGGATTCATTTTGAATGGGAAGCGCCAGGCTACGGGTTTCGCGACGACAATTGACAACCATTGTATGGAGGACGGGCGCTCTTGCCCGTCTTCTTACTCGACAATTCGCGACGGGCAGGAGTGCCCGTCCTACCGCGTGTCAGATTCCTGGGCACACCGTGTATAGGTTGTCAGGAGGTAGCACCATGAATAACAAGTCAATGACGTGCGATTCCGAGCGGATCGAGCTCTTCCTCGAACAAAAGTTGAGCGACGCGGAGCAGACTGCGTTCGAGTTGCACTTGGACGAGTGCAGCGATTGCCGACGCCGACTGGAAGCCAGTGCGGCGAGCGAAGACGTCTGGTCGGGAGTCCGCGAATCTCTCAACGCCGAACGCTTGTCGCCGGATTCGGGACAGCGATCGAGTGGCGACGCAACGGATTCGGCGACAGGCGGTGAGGGGGCGTTCTGTCACGACACGGTGCTCAAGCTGCTCGCGCCAACAGACGACGATCGGAGCATCGGCCGTCTGGGGACGTACGAAGTCCTGGGCGTCATCGGGTCGGGAGGCATGGGCGTCGTGCTCAAAGCGTTTGACGGGGCGCTCAATCGGTACGTGGCGATCAAGGTCCTTGCGCCGCATCTGGGCAGCAGCGGCGCGGCACGGAAGCGTTTCTCGCGTGAAGCACAGGCCGCGGCAGCCGTTGTTCACGACAATGTGATCGAGATTCACGGTGTTGCCCAAAGCAGCGGATTGCCCTATCTCGTGATGCCGTAAGTCCGAGGGCCATCTTTGCAACGGCGGCTCGATGACGACGGGCCGCTCGCGCTGGCCGAGATCTTGCGAATCGCCGTGCAAGCCGCCGCCGGCCTGGCCGCTGCACACGCGCAAGGGCTCGTCCATCGCGACGTGAAACCCGCCAACATTCTGCTGGCCGATGGAATCGAGCGCGTGAAATTGACCGACTTCGGGCTGGCCCGCGCGGCGGACGACGCCAGCCTGACAAAGACCGGCATCATCGCCGGCACCCCGCAATTCATGTCACCGGAACAGGCTCGCGGCGAGTCGGTCGATCAGCGCAGCGACCTGTTCAGTCTGGGCTGCGTGTTGTACGCGATGTGTACGGGCCGCCCGCCGTTCCGGGCCGAAACAAGCTATGGCGTGTTGCGGCGCATCACGGACGAAGAACCGCGACCGATCCGCGAGATCAAATCCGACATCCCCGAATGGCTCTGCCGCATCATCGCCAGGCTGATGGCAAAGCAACCGGACGACCGATTCCAATCGGCCCGCGAAGTCGCCCAATTGCTGGAAGAATGTCTGGCTCACGTTCAGCAGCCAACGGTCGTATCGTTACCGGCGAGTGTAGAGCAATTGTCTCAATTGCTCACGCCAGAAAAGGACACGAATCAGCCGGACCGCGCTAGCGGCCGGTTCGCGTGGAAACCGCGGGCCAGCGCCCGGCGGCGGATGATAGGAGTCGCCGTCGCGTCTGTGCTCGCCTTCGCGGGCATTCTGGTCGTTCTGGAACTCAACAAAGGGAAGCTGATCATCGAAAGCGACGCGGATAACGTGCCCGTCCGAATCACGCAAGGCAACA
>Ga0326597_10012680_pt1 | contig 11109 bp, 12 predicted proteins | sample RVTome_12_FD_203789 | JGI IMG/M metagenome (GOLD analysis project Ga0326597, IMG submission 203789) | Soil microbial communities from uranium-contaminated site in the Upper Colorado River Basin, Wyoming, United States - RVT100D185 | ecosystem: Environmental > Terrestrial > Soil > Contaminated >... | reverse complement strand
GGTCTGGAGAGCGAATGACCGTTACGCGCGCGCTCTCAGCCCCGTCGTTCCGGCCGCCGCGACCCTGCGCCCCGGCGGACTCGGCCTGACGGTCGCGCGGCAAGAGGGGATCGAGGTGACCTTTGCGAGGATGGTGATGCCGCGCTTGGGCGCCAGCTCGTTGGTGTCCATCGCCCACTCGGCGATCCGCTGATTGTCGGGGAAGGCTCAGGACCAAGCGCGCATGCGGTAGAAGACGTGCTTGCCGATGCGCTTCTGCCGCACCATCTCCCTAGCCCAGCGCGGGTTGACGTATGTTGCGTGGTAGTGGGTCGATTTGCCGACCGCCCCGACGCGCGTGCCGTGCATCGACTTCTTGGCGAGCTTGATGGCCCCGGCCCAGGCGGCCTGATTGCGCGGCCGGTCGGAGCGGCCGTCGCAGGCAAACGAGAACTGGCACTTGTTGCGCCGCTGCTGGTTCTGGAACACCACGTCGCAGATCGTGTCGGGATAGAACGGGTGGGCGACCCGGTTGAGCACCACCTGGGCGACGGCGAGCTGGCCGGTCTCAGACTCGCCGCGGGCCTCGAAATAGACCGCCTTGGCGAGGCACATCAGCTCGCGGTTGCGCTTTTCGGTCACAGACGCGGTCTTGGTCTCGGCCGGCTTGGTTGCCGTCTTGCCGGTGGCAGCCAGCGCCGTGACGTTGGGCGGCAGGGGCACGTCGGGCGCGGCCGGCTCGGCCGGCTCGGTGCGCGCCCGCAGCACCAGCTCCTTGGTCCTCGGCGCCGGCAGTGTCACCCTGACCAGCTTTCCCGTCCGCGGGTCCATGCGCTGGACCCGCCGCGTGCCGTCGCTGAGCACCAGCCGGTCGCCCTTGTTGGCGCGATTGACGGTAGGATAGCGCCGCGTCTCGGCGGGCCGCGCGCCGGGCGTGTCGAGGACGGCGGGCAGCGAGCCGGTGACGTCGTCGAGCGCGTCTTCGCCCGGCGCGCCGCCGCTTTCCAGGCTCGCCAACTGAAAGGCGCCCCGCTGCTGCTGGTGGCGGTTTTCGAAAATGTCCTTGCCGGGAAACAGCGAGGCTTGGTAGGTGCGCGGCACGGAGCGGATCAGCCCGTCGTCGTCGCCGAGCCGCAGGCCGGCGCGCAGCTCGGCATATTCCACAAGCCCGCTGACCGTCGGCTGGGCTGACAGCAAGACCGCCAATATCGCCAGGAAGTAAGGTTTTGCCTGGGCCCGCAGACCGCGGCCGGCACCTTTCCCCCGATTTACGTCACGCACGCTACCCGCCCTGACCGTTACCCGCACAACAGACAAAGCGAAGGAGGCAAGAATTGGACCAGCGCAAGGTCCTTTTTTGGCACGCGCGAAAAACCTTAACGCGCGAAGCCCATCCTCCCCTTCGCGGTAACGATTTTGTAGGCAAATCGTTTACAGGCGCTTAACCATCGGGGAGTTTGGGGGGCGTGCGGCACGCAATATTCATCCGGAGCAATATTGTACTTCCGCGAGGCCTTGCTCATACTGCGGCCATTCGCAAGGGATTGGAGATGAAAAAGCGCCTCGACCGTATCAGCATCGACCCGGCCGTGTGCGGCGGCAAGCCGTGCATCAAGGACACGCGTATCTGGGTGTCGCTCATTCTCGACCTGTTGGCCGACGGCATGTCGGAGGAAGACGTGCGCGCCGAATATCCCGAGCTCACCCATGACGACATTCTAGCCGCCATCGCCTATGGCGCCGAGGCCTCGCGCGAGCGCATCGTTCTGACGCCGGCGGAGCCGGCCGTTTGAGGATAAAGGTCGACGGTTGGGGTGAGTCTTTATTGTAATTTTCCACTCACGGCACAGTTGAGCGAAGTTTTTCATCAAATTCTGACACAATTTGTTTCAGCATTTTAATGTTATTCTCGACTCCGTCGTATAGTAGATCAAATTCATATTGTTTATCTTTAGTCGATGATCCTTTGCTCATAATACGTTCAAGCAAATCAAGACCTCTGAATATGCGTCCCAGATGGAGAGATATCAATTCCGCTTGGAACCCTCGCTCCGTGAGTTCCTCTTGAAGCGAGCTTATGGTTTTCCGCATCATCTGGGCATGGCTTTGTGCTTGCACCACACGGCCTCGATCGCTCAAGTTGCAGTGCAACCTCCGGAGGAGATACGAAAAATTGTTTTCGAAACAGGCTGATAAAGGACGAGTCGATTGGTCTTTTCGAAACTCGCGCTCATCCTTGTCCATTTTCTTTTCAATCTTCTTCATCTGAATAGCTAGATGCTTTTCATTGTCTCTAAGGAATGACGGCACATCAATGTCGATGTCTTCAACACCGTCTTCATAGTAGACATGGCCACGAAATCCCCGTTGGGTAATATCACCGTATGGAATTATAGCCGACGAGGGCCGAGGTGGCTTTTGTTTCTCACCGGCTCGCGCAGGATGGCCCGTTATACGATTTCGGGCGTCCCGGATTTCCTTGAGCCGCCCGTCCTCGTCGGGACGCCAATCTAATCCGACAGAACGGGAAAGAATCTGAACCGCGTCTTGCTGAACATAAAGAGCCTGCAGAAAGCCATAACATACTAGCAGATTGATGCCTTTATCATGGGCAATGGCCCGACTGTAACTCGCTGCGGCTGTGCCCGCATCCAACAGCGCATCGGTGGCCCCGTAGAACATGTTCCACTTTTCTTGCTCCCGCCGACTAAAGTCGAACACGAAATATTCATGCGACTTGCGATGAATCCGTTCTCCGATTTCTGACAGCGTGTCGGCCATCTCACCTGGAATTAGCGAAGTGTGCCTGGAGAGAAAAAGCTAAACCGGGGCTACGGTGCCGGCAATCATTTCCACACATCGTTGCCGGGCTTGACCCGGCAACCCATGAGGCCGCTCCGCGAACAAAAACGGTCCTTATGCATCCACTGCACCTCATCATGGACCCCCGGGTCCAAAGCCCGGGGGTGACGAAGAGAGAATTGCATCGCTGCGGTTCTTTGCTTCATTCCCCCTCCCCTCAGTCGGGCTGGGCCGCAGAGCGCCAAGCTCCCGGTCAATCCGTGGAGTGCTGTTCGCTCCCGTCTTTCTCCCGGATGGCGGCCTGGGCGGCGGCAAGGCGGGCGATCGGCACCCGGTAGGGCGAGCAGGAGACGTAGCTGAGGCCCGCCCGGTGGCAGAAATCGACCGAGGCCGGGTCGCCGGCATGCTCGCCGCAGATGCCGAGCTTGATGTCGGGGCGTCCCTTTTTCCCGCGCTCCACCCCGATAGTGACCAATTCGCCGACGCCGCCCTCGTCGATGGAGACGAACGGGTCGACCGGGATGAGCCCCTTGGCGACATATTCGGTGAGGAAGCTGCCGGCATCGTCGCGCGAGATGCCGAGGCAGGTCTGGGTCAAATCGTTGGTGCCGAAGGAGAAGAACTCGGCCGACCGGGCGATCTCCTCGGCGCGCAGGCAGGCGCGGGGAAGCTCGATCATCGTGCCGATGGTGTAGACCGGCTCGACGCCCTTCTCCTCCGCCACCTTCGCCGCGACGGCGCGGATACGCTCGGCGAGAAAATCGAACTCGGCGCGGGTCGCGATCAGCGGGATCATGATTTCCGGCTCGACCGGAGCGCCGGTCTTCGCCGCCGCGTCGGCGGCGGCCTCGAGGATGGCGCGGGCCTGCATCTCGGTGATCTCGGGATAGGTGATCGCCAGCCGGCAGCCGCGATGGCCGAGCATCGGGTTGAACTCGGAGAGCTCGTTGACGCGGGCCTCTATCAGATCGGGCGCGACCCCCATCGCGGCGCCGACCTCGGCGATCTCTTCCTCGCCATGGGGCAGGAACTCGTGCAGCGGCGGGTCGAGCAGCCGGATCGTCACCGGCAGCCCGCGCATGATCTCGAACAGTTCGGTGAAGTCGGCGCGCTGCATCGGCAGGAGCTTGGCGAGCGCGCGCTGGCGCCCTTCAAGGTCGCTCGCCAGGATCATTTCGCGCACGGCGAGAATGCGGTCCTCGTCGAAGAACATGTGCTCGGTGCGGCAAAGACCGATGCCTTCCGCGCCGAACTCGCGCGCCGCCCGCGCGTCGGCCGGCGTGTCGGCGTTGGCGCGCACGCCGAGCACGCGGATTTCGTCGGCCCAGGCCATCAGCGTGCCGAAGTCGCCGGAAAGCTCCGGCTGGCGCATCGCCACGGCACCTTTCAGCACCTGGCCCGAGGAGCCGTCGATGGTGATGGTGTCGCCTTTCCTGAACACCGCGCCGCCGGCGGTCATGGTTCCGGCCTTGTAGTCGATGCGGATCGTGCCGGCGCCCGACACGCAGGGCCGGCCCATGCCGCGCGCCACCACGGCGGCGTGGCTGGTCATGCCGCCGCGGGTGGTCAGGATGGCGGCGGCCGCGTGCATGCCGTGAATGTCCTCGGGGCTGGTCTCGACGCGCACCAGAATGACGCGGCGGTCCTGCGCCTTGAGGCTTTCCGCCTCGTCGGAGTCGAAGACGATCTCGCCGACGGCCGCCCCCGGCGAGGCGGGAAGCCCGGTGGCGATCACCTCGCGCTCCGCGTCGGGGTCGAGGGTGGGGTGGAGAAGCTGGTCGAGCCCGTCGGCGGAAATGCGCGCCACCGCCTCCTCGCGGGAGATCAGCCCTTCGTCCGCCATGTCGACGGCGACCTTCAGCGCCGCCTTGACGGTGCGTTTGCCCGAGCGCGTCTGCAGCATCCACAGCTTGCCCTCCTGGACGGTGAACTCCAGGTCCTGCATGTCGCGGTAATGGGCTTCGAGCCGCGTGTAATAGTCGGTAAACTCGGCGAACACCGCGGGCATCAGCCGTTCGAGCGACGGCTTGTCGGAGGAAGACGCGATGCGCGACTTCTCGGTGATCTCCTGCGGCGTGCGGATGCCGGCGACCACGTCCTCGCCCTGCGCGTTGACCAGGAACTCGCCGTAAAGCTCCTTCTCGCCGGTCGACGGATTGCGGGTAAAGGCGACGCCGGTCGCCGACGTCTCCCCCAGATTGCCGAACACCATGGCCTGCACATTGACGGCGGTGCCCCAATCTTTCGGGATGCCGTGCAGGCGGCGATAGGTGATGGCGCGCTGGTTCATCCACGAGGAAAAGACGGCGCCGATCGCCCCCCAGAGCTGCTCGTTCACGTCCTGCGGGAAAGCCCGGTCTAGGTCGTCGGCGACGCGGGCCTTGTAGCGGGCGATGATGTCCGCCCAGTCCTCCGCGGCAAGCTCGGTGTCAAGGCTGAGCCCATGCTGGTCCTTGTAGCCGCCGAGGATCTCCTCGAAATGGTCGTGCGGCACGCCGAGCACGACATTGGCGTACATCTGGATGAAGCGGCGATAGGAATCATAGGCGAAGCGCGTGTCGCCGGAGCGGCCGGCGACGGCCTCTACGGTCAGGTCGTTGAGGCCGAGATTGAGCACCGTGTCCATCATTCCCGGCATCGAGGCCCGCGCGCCCGAGCGCACGGAGACGAGAAGCGGGTTGCCCTTGTCTCCGAAGCCGGCGCCCGCGCTCGCGCCGACTTTTTTCAGCGCGACATCGACCTGGGCCTTAAGGTCGTCCGGGAAGCTTCGCCCATTGGCATAGTAATGGGCGCAGACCTCGGTGGTGATGGTGAAGCCGGGCGGCACCGGCAGGCCGAGATTGGCCATCTCGGCGAGGTTCGCGCCCTTGCCGCCGAGCAGCGCCTTCATGCCGGCCTCGCCCTCCGCCGACCCGTCGCCGAACGAATAGACCCACTTTGTCATGATGCGCCCCGATTTACTTCCGGCGCGGCTCGCGCCTTGCCGCAATGGTTTCGCCTTGCGCGTTTCTAGTCGGAGTCGGGCCAAGAATCCAAGCCGCGATATGACGCGGTGGGCCTCATCTATGGACCTTCCCGCCGCGTCAAGGCTAGGACGTGGTGCGACGCGGATCTATTCGGCCACTGTTTGTGGGCGGTTCGATTGGCCCGGGCCAAGATGGGGCTGCGCTCTGGCCGCGTTGACCCGATCATGGTTGCGGCCAGTTTCGGCCGATGAGGATTTCGGTCCATGCGGCTGCGGATTCTGCACGGCGGTCCGTCACCTTGTGTCGCAAGATCGATTATGCCTGGCGCGGTCGATAGGGCTGGCCGCTGACGGCGACGAGCCAGGCGATGCGGGTAGTGTGCTGAAGGTTCTGCAAATTCCGTGAGAGGGGCGATCATGGCAGGCTGGCGATGTTCAACGTCACCTGATTCCCTTTGCGAGGAACGCCACCATGACCAAGAGAGAAAGTAAGTCCGCCAGCGCCGCCGTCAAAGACATTCTGCTTTCGAACCCGGACGGGCTGCACGAGGTGATCCGTGTTGTGCTTCAGGAAGTTCTGGAAACCGAGAAGGAGGAGGCTTTGAGGACCGCGAAGGGCGTGCGCGCCGACCGCCGTGGCCGGGCGCAAGCTCAGAAACGGCATCGAGACGTGTAAGGACAAGCTCCTCGTGTTCGTTACCCGCCGGGACGTGCCGCCCGCCAGCAACGTGTCCGAGCGCCTGCTGTGGCCATCCGTGATATTCCGCAAAGTGACCAATGGCTTCCGTTCGGTCTGGGGTGCCGCGGTCTACGCCGACACCTGCTCCATCATCGCCACCGGCGCAATACAGGGCCTCCACGCCCTCGACGCCATCAGCACATGCCTTGCCGGACAGTCCGTTCTCAAAGCGGTCTGATGAGGGTGAGCAGTTATTGCGGAAATTTGCAGCATCCGCCAGGCAAATGGTTCCATGTAAATGCGAACCGCCCTAATTCAGCGCTCCCTCGACTTCCTTGATGCCCGAGGCGATCAGCTCGGCCCGCATCTTGGCGCTCATGCTCTTCGAGATCACCGTCTTGGCGGCGCGGATGGCGGCGTCGGCCGCGGCCGCGCGCACCTCGTCGACGGCCTGGGCCTCGGCCTGGGCGATCTTCGCTTCCGTCGCGTGCATGCGCCGCTCGACGGTCTCTTCGAGGACTGCGCGGGTCTCCTTGCTCAGCCGCTCCGCCTCCTCGCGGGCGAGCGCGATGATCTCCTCGGCCTCCTTTTCCGCGTCGCGCCGCTTGCGCTGATATTCGGCGAGCAGCGCCTGGGCCTCTTCGCGCAGCCGCTGCGCCTCGTCGAGCTCGGCCTTGATGCGCTCGGCCCGCTCGTCGAGCGCCTTGGCGATCATCGCCGGCGCCCTGAAATAGACGACCACCGCCACGAAGCCGAAAAAGGCCACCGCGACCCAGAATTCCGCCGTTGCCAGGAACCCCATCCCGCTCACTCCGCCAGCGCCGCCTTGACCGCGGCGGCGACGTCCTTCTTGGCCGGCTTGGCGCCGATGAGGAGCCTGACGATCGCCTCGGCGGTCTCGCTCGCCGCCTGGTCGACCTCGCCGAGCGCCGCCTGTTTCATGGCGGCGATGCGTTTTTCGGCTTCCGCCATCCTGGCGGCGGTCTCCTTGTCGATCTTGGCGCGCTCGGCGTCGAGCTCGGCGTTGAGCCTGTCGCGGTTTTGCGCCGCGATGGCGTGGGCCTTGGCGCGCGCCTCGGCGAGCGCGGCTTCGTAGGAGCGGATCGCGTCCTCGGTCTCCTGCTTCAGGCGCGCCGCCGCGTCGAGATCGGCGGCGATGCGGTCGCGGCGCTGCTCGAGCACGGTTGCGATGCGCGGCAGGGCGATGCGCGCCATCAGGAAGTAGAGCGCGGTAAAGGTGATCGCCAGCCAGATGAGCTGCGGCGGCCAGGAGGTAAAGTCGAGCTGTGGCATGACCTCGTTATCTCACGCAGCGCTGCTCTCGCCGTCTCCGCGCTCAGAACACGAAGAGGATAATGAACGCCATCACCAGGCCGAACAAGCCGGTGGCCTCGGCAAGCGCGAAGCCGAGCAGCAGGTTTGCGAACTGTCCCTGGGCCGCCGACGGGTTGCGCAGGGCGCCGGCCAGATAGTTGCCGAAGATGTGGCCGATACCGATACCGGCGCCGGCGAGCGCGATCGAGGCGAGGCCCGCGCCAATCAGTTTTGCTGCTTCTGGTTCCATGTCTCAAGCTCCTTGAAGTGGTTCGATTTTCGCAAGGGAAAGAGGCTCTCCGGCGGCCGGCCGCGTCAATGCATGTGCAGCGCGTCGTTGAGATAGATGCAGGTGAGAATGGCGAACACATAGGCCTGCAGGAAGGCGACCAGAACCTCGAGCCCGGTGAAGGCGACGAGAAAGGCCAGCGGCGCCCAGCCGCCGAGAATGCCGAGGCCGACGACGAAGGCGCCGAACACCTTCAGCATGGTGTGGCCGGCCATCATGTTGGCGAACAACCGCACCGACAGGCTCATCGGCCGGGTGAGATAGGAGATGATCTCGATCGGCACCAGCAGCACCAGCATGAAGCTGGGCACGCCGGCGGGGACGAAGAAGCGCAGGAAGCCGAGCCCGTGGGTGATGAAGCCGATGACGGTGACGGCGATGAAGATGAAGGCGGCGAGTGCGAAGGTGACGATGATGTGGCTCGTCACCGCGAAGGAGTAGGGCACCATGCCGAGCATGTTGGCGGCGAGCACGAACATGAACAGCGTGAAGATGAAGGGGAAATAGCGCTGCCCGGCGGAGCCGACATTCTCGCGCACCATGTTGGCGACGAATTCGTAGGAAAGCTCGGCGACCGACTGCAGCCTCCCCGGCACCAGCGCCCGGCCGCTCATGCCCCATATGGTGAGTCCTGTCACCAGGACGACCGCGATGACCATCCACAGCGACGCGTTGGTGAAGGACGCGTCGATGCCGAACAGGTCCAGCTTGACCAGAGGCTGGATCTCGAACTGGTGCATCGGGTCGATTTCGATGCCGGCTCCCGCTCCGTGCACCGGCGCATTTTCGACTGCCAAGCCTGCTCTCCTCAGATCACGCCGATCCGGCCTTCAGTCATCCTCGTCGCCGGGCGGCAGGTCTTCGCCTATCGGTCCCATGCCGGCCTGCATCTGCCGCGCCGTGCGGATGACGTTGAGAATTCCCGCTGCCGCCCCCAATGCGAAAAACAAAAGAAACAAGACCGGCAGCGTTCCCAGCCACTTGTCCAGGAACCAGCCGATCGCGCCGCCGACCACGAGCCCCGCGACGAGTTCCACCACTAGGCGGAAGGCAAGCCCCAGGGCCGTACTCCTGCGTTCCGCCTCGACCGGCCCGGCCTGCTCTCGCCTGACGCTGCGAAGCCGGGCATCCAATTCCCTGAGGCGGGACTTGAACCGATCGTCCGGCGTTCGTCCGACCCCGCTCTCCTCCTTGCGGTCGGTGCCCTCACCGCGCGCATCCGATGCCATGGTGCGAACCCCTTCGGGGCGGCTGAAGCCCGGCGCACATTAGTGGCCGCGCCCAAGGGTGTCAAGAATCGCCAAGACTGATATAACACGTTGATTTGGAACGATATTCATGCCCGATGCTGCACTGCGACAATCGGCCCTGGGCGCGCCGGCCCCAGCTCAGCTCGCCTGGCGATAGCCGGCCGCGGTCTCCAGGTCCACCGACACGAGCTGGCTGACGCCGCGCTCGGCCATGGTGACGCCGAACAGCCGGTCCATCCGGCTCATGGTCAGCGGGTGGTGGGTGACGATGACGAAGCGCGTGTGGGTCGTCGCGACCATCTCCGCGATCAGGGTGCAGAAGCGCTCGACATTGGCGTCGTCGAGCGGTGCGTCGACCTCGTCGAGGACGCAGATCGGCGCCGGGTTGGTCAGGAACACGGCGAAGATGAGAGCAAGGGCGGTGAGCGCCTGCTCGCCGCCGGAGAGTAGCGAGAGAACCTGCAGCCGTTTGCCCGGCGGGCGCGCCATGATCTCCAGGCCCGCCTCCAGGGGGTCGTCGGAATCGGTCAGTTCCAGCCTTGCCATGCCGCCGTTGAACAGAGTGGTGAAAAGCGCCTGGAAATGCGTGTTGACCGTCTCGAAGGCGGCAAGCAGCCGCTCGCGTCCTTCGCGGTTGAGCTGGCCGATGCCGTGGCGCAGGCGGCGCAGCGCCTTTTCCAGATCCTCGCGCTCGGCGACCAGTCCGTTGAGCTGCTCCTCGACCTCGGCGGCCTCCTCCTCGGCGCGCAGATTGACCGCGCCGAGGCGCTCGCGCTCGGCCACGAGCCGTTCGAGACGGGTCTCGGTCTCCTCGGCGCCGGGCAGTGAATCGTCCTCGCCGAGGCCGGCCGCCGCCGTCAATCCGTCCGGCGTGGTTGCGATCTGGTCCTCGATTTCGGCTGAAAGCTCCTTGAGCCGCTGGCGTCCCGCTTCCAGCCGGCTTTCGGTCCGCGCGCGCTCTTCGCGCGATTGGGCGAGCGCCTCGTCGGCGGCCCGGCCGGCCTTGTCGGCCTCGGCAAGTCTGCTTTCGGCGGAAACGACCGCATCGGCGGCCTTGGCGCGGGCCTTTTCCGCATCCGCGATCTCCGACATCAGGCGCAGGCGAGCGGCTTCGATTTCCGCCGGCGCGCCTTCGAGCGCGTCAAGCTCGCCGCGTGCTTCCGCCTCGCGCGCCTTGAGCAGCTCGATCTGGGCCGCGGCACTGGCGCGGCGCTTGGCAAGCGTCTCGCGTTCGCGGCCGATCGCCTCGAGTCTGCGCGCGTGCAGCTCCGCCTCGCGCTTCAGCCCGTCGAAGCGCGCCTGCGCCGCGGCGAACACGACGCGTTCCTCGGCGACCTTGGCGCGCAGCGCGTTGAGCTCGCTTTCCTGCGCCTCGCCGCCGCCGATCTCGGCAAGCGCCGCCTCGGCCTCGCCGCGAGCCGCTTCCGCCTCCTCGATGCCGATCTTGAGCCTGGCGCGCGCCTCGGAAAGCGCGCTCAGCCGCGCCGTGTCCTGATTGGCCTTGCGCTCGGCCCCGACCAACTTGTCGCGGGCCTCCGACAGCATGGCCTGCGCCTCGCGCCAGGCCCTGCGGTGCGTCTCCTCGGCAAGTGCGGCCTCGCGCACCGCCGCCGATGCCGTTTCGACCGCGTCACGCGCGCGCGCCGCGTCGGCGCGCGCGCGTTCGGCCTCCGCCCGAAGCTCGGCGAGCCGGTTGCGCTGCTCAAGCCGCCGGGCGGCGGCGGTCGCCGCGTCGGCCGACGCGCTATAACCGTCCCAGCGCCACAGGTCGCCCTTGACCGAGACCAAGCGCTGGCCGGGTTTGAGCGCCTGCTGCAGTTTCTTGCCGTCT
>Ga0326597_10012679_pt1 | contig 11109 bp, 9 predicted proteins | sample RVTome_12_FD_203789 | JGI IMG/M metagenome (GOLD analysis project Ga0326597, IMG submission 203789) | Soil microbial communities from uranium-contaminated site in the Upper Colorado River Basin, Wyoming, United States - RVT100D185 | ecosystem: Environmental > Terrestrial > Soil > Contaminated >... | reverse complement strand
CCCATACTGTCTTCGCCACATATTGACTGGCTCGACCACCGGTTCTTGGCTTTAACGAGGCTTGCTCAGCGTTTACTCACGTTGCAACCCGGTCACTCGCTCATCAGCCCGAAGCTGACTTTGTCGGCAGGCTCCAGCATCTCGATTACTCTCCATGCTGCTACCCAAGCTATCCGCATTAGGCGGAGTGGGACTTCCCTCACCTAAATGAGAGTCACCCTATGGATCACGACAGCGATTCATCTGGACACGCCAATAAGGTTTGCCTGACCCCCATTCTGACCCCCATTCCTAATCCGAAGTGTCGGCAACGAACTTTCGTTCGCCTCGGCGCTTAACCGCTCTCCACGGCTGATCCTGAGCTGACCGGAAATCAGCTTTGGCAGCAGTGTGTCGCGCAAGGCGGCGAGCGTGCGGGATTCGTTTTCCAATTCGTCGATCCGCCCGTACGAACCCTGAGCACAGGGATGAAAGCGCTCAAGCGCTTTGCTGGCAGGACGGGGAAGCGTATTTGTCCACGGCCGCGTCCATGCTGCCGCGCAGAGCGTCGGCCATTTGCCATAGCTCGGCCTTATAGCCGACGTTCGCCCCGTTGTTGGTCTTTTGTCTTGTCGGTTTCACTCGCGCCATAGTGAGAAACCTTTATCGGAAGGTAAATTGCTGCGATTCTATGCGATATGTGGCGGCGGGAGGGCAAGCACGATCTTCGACGTAATCTGCCCCCTTTACCTCCAATCGACAACCGCGGCGGCAATTAGTTGTGCGCGTAGGCTACGATAAGGCGCCCGCAGTGGAGCCGCGATCGCGGAACTCACCGAAACGGCGACGGGTGGGATGGGACGCAGTCTAACTGTGGAATACCCGAGCCAGGCGCCAGAGTCCGCCGGGAATATCTTCGCTCCATTCGGCCAGCGCGACAAGTTCGCCGCGCGGATCGAGAATGCGCACCAGCCGTTCCCCCGCCAGCGGCTTGCCGATTTGGTTCAGAATCTCCTGCTGCCCCAAGCGCACGCGGGACAGCCATCCGCTCCGCCAGGTAACGCCGCGCAAGTGGCCGAGGGCGGAGGACAATGAAAGAAGGGGAATTTTTTCTTTTTGAACTAACCGTTCCAACTCCTCGAGCGTGACCGCGTTGTCGAGCCTCAGGTGGCCGCAGGCCGTCCTTCTGAGGCTTTTCAAATGAGCGCCGCAGCCGAGCGCTTCGCCCATGTCGGCCGCCAGCGTGCGCACGTAGGTGCCGCGCGAGCAGGTGACGTCGAGTTCAATTTCGGCCTCGCCCGACTTGCGCAGCCGCAGCGTTTCAATCGTGATGACGCGTGGCGCCCGCGGGATCTCTTTGCCCTGGCGCGCCAATTTATAGAGGCGTACTCCGTCTTTCTTCAAAGCCGAAAACATCGGCGGGATCTGTTGCAGCTCGCCGGTGAACTTTCGTTCGATCTCCTTGAGATCGTTTACGCCGACGGGCGGCACCGGGCGCTCTTTGATGACGTTTCCCGTAGCATCTTGCGAGTCGGTGGCCACTCCCAGGACCATGACGCCGCGGTAACTTTTTGCCGCGCTGATAAAGATGTCGGCGACCTTGGTCCCCTCGTTCACGCCGACGAGCAGCAAACCGGAGGCAAAGGGATCCAGGGTGCCGAGATGGCCGAGCTTTTTCGCCCCTGAGATCGCCTTGATCCGGCCCACGACCTGGGCCGACGAAGGCCCCTCGGGCTTGTCGATCAAAAGAATTCCGCTTTGGGTCATGTTGGCGACGCGGTGCTGAAAATGATTATGGGGATGGCCACGGCGGATGCCGGCCAAGCGAAACCTCACTGCTCCGGCTTGACCAGTTTCAACAGATCGTCGATGCGCTGCGCTTGGTCCTCGGTCTCGTCGTAGAAAAACTCCAGGGTCGGCACGAAGCGAAGCTTGAGCTGCTTGCCGACTTTGGAGCGGATAAATCCGGTAGCGCTTTTGAGGCCCGCCAGCGCCTCGTTTCGGCTCCCTGAATCGCCGAACAGATTGAAGTAGATCCGCGCATGTCTTAGATCCTTACTCACCTTGGCGCCGGTGAGCGCCACGGCGCCGACCCGCGGATCGCGCATTTCCTTGCGTAGCAATTCCGAGATCAGCTCGACGAGCAAATCTCCCACCCGGTCTGAACGCTGATATTCCGCCATCGCAGCAGTCAGCTCTCAGCAATCGGCCGGCGGCGACCGCAGGTAAAGCGACAACACACGGGCGACCGTGGGGTGAAGCCTGGAGGGAGAAGGCACCCGGACGTGCAGTTGCTTTGACTTGTACGGTGCTTGGTCACGCTGTTACTTGTTTTTACCGCCGTTTGCCACGAATGAGCGATTCGCAATCGAATTCAAGGCACAAGCCGCATTTCCGCCAGAGGCGGATCAGCCTCAGGCTGAGCCTTCTCCCGGAAGGGTCTACCCCTCGGGCGCCTATCAATAATGCGAGCTAGCAGTAAAAAAATTCGATCTGCGAATCGCCGAGCACGGCGAGCCCCATATCATCGACAAAATCTACTACTTTTTGCAGGGTCGCCTGGACGACCGGCTGGCTGCCGCCCACGACGCCGAAGCCCAGGATCGCGCTCTGCCAGAGATCCTGATCGCCGCATTCAGTGACCGAAATGTTGAATTGGTTCGAAACCCGCGCCTCAATGCGCTTGAGGACGCCGCGTTTGCCCTTGAGCGAGTGATTCTCAGGAATCACCAGGCTTAACTTGAGAACCCCCACGACCATGGAGGAAACGAATTTTCCGCGACGGTTTTCAGGAACCGGCTACGCGCCGCTCGCGCGCGTCGCTTCACGGCCCGCCGGAGCCGGACTGATTCTTCGCACCACCGCAACGCGCTCGTAGGCTTCGATGACGTCGCCGGGTTTGACATCCTGAAATCCCTCGAGCCCGAGGCCGCATTCGTAGCCCGCCGCCACTTCGCGCGCGTCGTCTTTAAAACGTTTGAGGCTGGCGAGCTTGCCCTCGAACACCACTACTTGATCCCTCAGCAATCGAATGACGCTGCCCCTCTGGATTTTTCCTTCCGTGACATAGCAACCCGCGACGGTGCCGACGCCCTGAATGTTGAAGGTCTGGCGCACGTCAACCCGTCCGTGCAATTGCTCGCGATAAGTCGGCTCCAACATGCCTTCCATGGCCGCACGCACGTCGGCGACGGCTTCATAAATGATCGTGTAGAGACGAACGTCCACCCCTTCTTTGGCGGCCAACGCCGCGCCTTTGGACTCCGGCCGGACGTTGAACCCGATGACGATGGCGTTGGATGCCGCTGCCAGCAGAATATCGCTTTCGGTGATACCCCCTACCGAGCCGTGAATGACCCGGAGCTTGACTTCATCGCTGGACATGCGGCTCAACGCTTCGGTCAAAGCCTCGACGGATCCCTGGACATCGGCCTTGAGCACGACGCGCAGCTCTCTTACGTCGCCGGCTTTGATCTGGCTGTAGAGTTCTTCCAGCGAGACCTTGCTCGATTTGACCAGCTCAGTTTCACGCTGTTTGCTACGGCGAAACTCCGCAACCTGGCGCGCCTTGGCCTCATCGGCCACCGCGACGAAAGAATCGCCCGCCTGGGGCACTCCCTGCAAACCAAGAATTTCCACCGGAAACGACGGCGGCGCCGCGTCGACTTTGCCGCCGTGATCATCGATCATCGCACGCACCTTGCCGTAGAACACGCCGCACACGAACGCATCGCCGACCCGCAGCGTCCCCTCTTGCACAAGCACGGTGGCCACTGGGCCGCGGCCGCGGTCCAGTTTCGCCTCGATGATGGTGCCGCGGGCCAGCTTTTCCGGATTGGCTTTAAGTTCGAGGATATCCGACTGGAGCAAGAGCATTTCCAAGAGATGGGGAATACCCTCCTGGGTCTTGGCCGACACTGGCGCGAACACCGAGTCGCCGCCCCAGTCTTCGGAAACCAAACCGTGTTCCGAGAGACCTCGTTTGACCTTCTCCAAATTGGCGTCGGGCCGGTCCATCTTGTTGACCGCGACGATGATCGGCACTTCGGCCGCGCGCGCATGGTTGATCGCCTCCACCGTCTGCGGCATGACCCCGTCGTCGGCAGCAACCACCAGCACAACGATGTCGGTCACCTTGGCGCCGCGCGCCCGCATGGCGGTGAAGGCCTCGTGTCCGGGGGTATCCAAGAAAGTTACGCTGCGCCCGTCCACCTGCACATGATAGGCGCCGATATGTTGGGTGATGCCGCCATGCTCTTGGGCCGTGACGTTCGTGCTGCGGATGGCATCGAGCAAGGAGGTTTTTCCATGATCGACGTGGCCCATGATGGTCACCACCGGCGAACGCGCCGCCAGGTCGCTTTCCTGCTCTTCAAGCTGGTGTTCAACTTCCAAAGCGCTATCGACGTCAAAGGCGACATTTTCGACCTGGTGATCGAATTCTGACGCGATCAACGTCGCGGTGTCGGCATCCAACACCTGGTTAATGGTGGCCATCATGCCCATGGCCATCAACTTTTTGATCACCTCGCCGGCCTTGACGCCCATTTCACGGGACAGGTCACCGACCGTGATCACTTCTGAAATCCTGACGACCCGCTTACTCGCCTTCGGGATGGTGATCTCGGTCTTCTTCTGCTCTTTGCCCGGCAGCGCACGTTTCTTTTTCGGAATGCGTCCGGCGCGAAGCTCCTTCTCACGAAACTCCAAAACATCCTGTTTCTTGACGACGCGTTTCTTGTGTCGTCCTGCTTTGGCCGGCTTATCTCCCTCCCCGCCTACGAGTGGCGGTTGTTCGCCGCCAGCTGCCGGTTTTGCAGCCTCCGCGCCCGGAATCCTCGGCTGGCCCGGAGCACCTGGAATCGTACGCCGCGCGACGGGGGTAGGCGCCGGTTCAACTCTGACCGTGCGCCGCAGATCGATGCGTCCGAGAATACGCGCCCCCCGCGGTGCCTCTTCGCTGACCGGCGCTATTTGATCGGCCGCCGGCGCCGGGGCTTCGGTCTCCGCCAGCGGCGCAACCGGGGAAAGTTCCGCGGCTATGGCTTCCACTTGAGTGGGTTCGCCAGCCGGCGGGGGTACTTCAAGCAGACTCTCCTCCGCGGCGGGCCGGATTTCCGGCGCGACTTCCGCGGGTGCGGCTTCAGTGAGAGGCTCGCCAATCGGAATTTCAGCCGGCGCTTCTACGGGCGGCCTAACCGCTTCGACCTCGACCGGCGGCTTTTCGGGCTGGGGCACTTCGACCCGGCTGGTGCGACGCCGGATCACGTTGGTGCGCACCCGGCGCTCGACGATCGTTTCGCGCGCCTGGACTTCCCCCAGCGATTCATCCTCGGACTTCACCACACGGTCCGCGACGACTTTTTCTTCGCCGACGTGGACCTGAGGCTTCTCCTGAACCGCTAAGGCGGTGCGGATGCGCGTGACTTCATCGTCTTCGAGGGCACTCTGCGCCTTGCGCCCTCGCATTCCCAACCTATCGAGGTGAGCGATGAGATCCTTGGTCTCGATCCCCAACTCTTTCGCTAATAGGTGGACTCTGGTTTTTCCCATCTGTGACTTGCTCCCGACTGCGCTCCTGCTTTTACCCTGCGGCGGATCTCAGCATTTTGCCAGTTCCCGAACCAGCTTTTCCTTGACGTCCCTGCCGACTTCGACGTGAAACGCCCGGTAGAGACTCTTCCTCTTTAGGAACCCCTGCCAGCACTCTGCGCGCTGATGAAGATACCCTCCCCGGCCTGCGCCCTTCTTGTCGATTTGTAAATCGCCTTGCTCCGTCACCCGGAAACGGATCAAGCCGCTTTGCTCATCCCGGCCATTGCATCCCAGGCAAGTCCGCTGCGGTCCTTGATTCGACACGCGTCACCGAAACTTGCTAAGGCTCCTTGTTCATGACCGCGTCGGCAGCCACCTCGACCACCGCCGGTTCGCTCGCTGCTAACTCAGCCGCCTGTTGCTTGGCGATAGCGGCCTCCTCTTCCTCCTTGCGCCGCTTTTCCACCACATATTCTTTGGCCGACTTGTGCAGGGCCTCGGCTTTTTCTTTACTGACCCCTTCGACGTCGAGAATGTCTTCCAAGTCGCTCGCGGCGATGTCCTCGGCGGACTTAAAACCCTCCTGGTAGAGCAGCTCCGCTACGATATCGTTAATGCCGGGAATGGCGCCGATGGACTGGCGCGCCTTGCGCGTCTCTTCTTCGGCATCCGCCTCGCTGCACACGTCGATGCGCCAGCCGGTCAGGCGCGCGGCGAGCCGGACGTTCTGCCCCTTCTTGCCGATGGCGAGGGAAAGTTGGTCATCGGGGACAACGACCACCATGCTATGCTCGTCATCGTCGATAATGATTTTGGAAACTTTGGCCGGGGCCAAAGCCCGGCAAACGTATTCGGCCTGGTCAGGGATCCAATGCACGATATCGATTTTCTCGCCGCGTAATTCCTGGACCACCGCCTGAACCCGCGTGCCCTTCATGCCGACGCAGGCGCCCACCGGATCGACGTCTGGGTCGTGGGAGATCACCGCGATTTTCGCCCGCCCTCCCGGTTCGCGCGCCGCCCCTTTGACCTCGACGATCGCTTCGTAAATCTCCGGCACCTCCTGGGCAAAGAGCTGGGTCAACATGCCGGGATGGGTGCGCGAAAGAATGATCTGAGGGCCGCGGCCGGTGATTTCCACGCTCACGATATAGGCACGAATGCGGTCGCCCTGGCGATAACGTTCCCGCGGCACCTGTTCTTTTTCCGGCAGGATCGCGTCGGTGCGGCCGAGATTGACGATGATATTGCGCTTCTCGAAGCGCTGCACAATGCCGTTGACGAGCTGGCCCTCGCGGCCCTTGAATTCGTTATAGATGATCTCCCGCTCGGCGTCGCGCACGCGCTGGACGATGTTTTGCTTGGCTGCCTGGGCGGCGATGCGCCCGAACAGGCTCGAGTCGAGCTTGCTAAGCAGTTCATCGCCCAACTCGGCCTCGGGATCGAGGTTCTCTTTGGCCTCGCTCAAAGTGATCTCGGTGGCCGGATCCGCCACCGTCTCCACCACCGTCTTGGCCTCGAAGAGCTCCACTTCACCGATCTCGGGATTGAACTGCGCCTCGATCTTGCGCTGGTGGCCGAAGGTCTTCTTCGCCGCCGAGATCATGGCGTTTTCCAAAGCGCTGATCAGGATTGACTTGTCGATGCCCTTTTCTTTGCTGACCTGTTCGATGACTCGATTGAGATCTTGCTGCATTTCACGCACTCCAGTCGTGCTCGTAATTGGACTTTTCAATCGCCGCAAACGGAATGTCGTACCGCGTTCCCTCCTGCGCCACCGTGATGCTCTCGCCGGCAACGTCTTGGAGAATGCCGAGAAACGATCGTTTCCCGCCGATCAAGTCGCGCGTCCGTATGCGCACGCGCTTGCCGATATACCGCGCAAAGTGCTCGGGCCGCTTGAGCGGCCGGTTGATTCCCGGAGAGGAAACCTCCAAAGTATACCCCCCTGACACCACGTCTTGACTGTCGAGCAACTCGCTCAGTTGCCGGCTCACCCGGCTCAGATCATCCACGGTCGGCCCCCCAGCCTTATCAAGATATAAACGCAAGACGCGCCCGCCACGGCTTCTTTCGTGGCGCAGCTCGATATCGACGATTTCCATGCCTTCATTCTCGGCCAGCGGCGCGGCCAGTTCCCACACCCGACCTACGGTCGCATCCATGCGGTTTGTCGGACCCTATAAACAAAAAAAGCGGGCAGCGCCCACTTCGAGTGTAAACTTCTAAAGTGTAAGAGATTTTTACCATACCCAACGCACCCAATGCAAGGCCCGGTCGCGGCGGGTTTTAGTTTGCGCGGCATGGCGCTTCTGCTATGATTTTACTTCGGTTCCGAGCATCGTCAATGAAGGCCGTAAAGCACCAGAAACGACGCGCCCCGGCGCAAACCTCTTGGGAGCAAATTGTCGCCAATCTTGAGGATGGCGTGGTCACCGTGGACCCGGAAGGCAAAATCGTTATCTTCAATGAAGCCGCGGAAGTCCTCACCGACGTCTCGTCGGTCCAGGCCGCCGAACAACCCTTTCGGCAAGTCTTCAAGAGCGCGCCTTGGCTCATCGATCTGGCGAACAAAACGGCGCCGCCCCGTCACGAAGGCGCGCGGGGAGAAGGCGACCTGGTCACCCGCTGGGGCCGGAAAACTCCCGTCGGCGTTACTGTCTCACCGCTTCAGGACCGCGCCGGTCATTATCTCGGCACGATTCTGTTGCTGCGCGACATCAAGCATCGCAAAGAATTGGAGGAAGACCTAAAGCGCGCCGATCGCTTGGCGACGATGGGGACATTGGCCGCCGGGTTGGCCCATGAAATCCGCAATCCTCTCGGCGGCATCAAAGGCTCGGCGCAACTCCTGCGGCGTTCCTTCGACGAGCAGTCTCAGCTGCGCGAATATACCGACATCATGATCCGCGAAGTGGACCGCGTGAACCAACTGATCGAACAGCTTCTCGATCTCTCTCGCCCAGCGAAGTTGACGCTCGCGCCGATCAACATCCATGAGATCCTCGACGACGTGCTGCTGCTCGAAGGCCAAACCGTCAGCGACAAAGACATCGCGATAAAAAAAATCTTCGATCCGAGTCTTCCGCCCATCCGCGGTGACCGGGTTCGGCTGACACAGGTGTTTTTAAATTTAGTAAAGAACGCTTTCCAGGCCATGACGCGGGGCGGCGTGCTGACGGTCACGACCCGGCTGGAAACCGATTTTCATATTCGCGAGCAAGGCACCGCGCGCAACCGCCTGATCTGGATCGACATCGCCGACGAAGGCAGCGGCATCAGAGAGCAAGACTTGCCGCATATCTTCTCGCCCTTTTTTACTACCAAGAACAACGGCACGGGGCTCGGCCTGGCCACCTCCTACGCGATCGTCAAGGAACATGGCGGCTTGATCCGGGTGGAAAGCGTCGAGAGGAAAGGAACCACCTTCAAGGTGTCGTTGGTCGTGGCGGAGTAATTCCATGGACCAAGGAAAAATTCTCATCACCGAAGACGACGAATCGCTGCGCTTCGTGTTAAAGAAAGCTCTCGAAGACGAGGGCTACTGGGTGCAGACGGCGGCCAATGGCGAGAGCGCGCGCCGGTCGCTCACCGACACAAGCTTCGAGGTCGCTCTGATGGACATCAAGCTGCCGGATATCGACGGCTTGACTCTGCTCAAGGAGATTAAAGAAGCGGGCATCGAGACCGCGATCATCGTGATGACCGCGCAAAACACCATGCGCAACGCCATCGGCGCGATGAAAAACGGCGCTTTCGACTATATCACCAAGCCGTTCGACCTCGACGAAGTGATGGTGCTGGTCAAGCGGGCTATCGACAGCCGCAAGCTGACGCGCGACTTCCGCGAGCTCAAGGAGGAAGTGAAAAAGCGCTTCGAGCCGGGCGTCAACATCATCGGCACCAGCGCGAACATGCAGAAAGTTTACAAAACCATCGGTCAGGTGGTCGACACGCTGGCGACGATCCTGATTCAAGGAGAGAGCGGCACCGGCAAGGAACTGGTCGCCAAGACCATTCATTACAACTCGCCACGCTGGAACCAACCCTTCGTGGCGATCAACTGCGCGGCGATCCCCCGCGATCTGCTTGAAAGCGAGCTGTTCGGCCATGAGAAAGGCGCCTTCACCGGCGCCCTGGAGCGGCGCATCGGCAAGTTCGAGCTGGCTGAGGGCGGCACGCTGTTTCTCGACGAAGTCGGCGATATTCCTCTGGAGCTGCAGACCAAACTGCTCCGCGTGCTGCAAGACCGCGAGTACAGCCGCGTCGGCGGGCGCGACGTGTTGACCGCGAACGTGCGCATCCTGGCGGCGACCAACCAGGACCTGGAGAAAGTGGTCAAAGAAAAACGCTTTCGAGAGGATCTCTACTTCCGGCTCAAGGTGATCCCGATCTACCTGCCGCCGCTGCGCGAGCGCAGAGGGGATATTGCGCTCCTGATCAGCTATTTCGTCGATAAAATCAACCGCGAGATGGGCATTCAAATCTCCGGGGTCTCTCCCGACGCGCAGAAACTGCTCGAAGAGCACGCCTGGCCGGGCAACATCCGCGAGTTGGAAAACACGCTGATCCGGGCCGCCGTGCTTTCCTCCGGGCCGATCCTGTTTCCCAAGGATTTTAGCTTGCAAAACAAACCGGCGGCCACGACTCTTGAGGTCGAGCAACTGTCCCTTGAAGAGATCATCCGGCACAAGCTCGAAGACTACTTTCGCCGCACCGAAGGCGTCGACGTCGACAATCTTTATTCGCTGGTGATCGAGCGCATCGAGCGGCCGCTGATCGAATTGACGCTCAAAAAGACCCACGGCAACCAGATCCGCGCCGCCCAGATCCTTGGCATCAACCGCAACACGCTACGAAAAAAGATCACCGATTTGCGCATCGAACTCAAGAAAGAGAGTTCCTAGCCCGCAGGACATGCCCTGCGAGATTGCAAATGGCAAATCTCAATTTGCAAATCTGAAATCTTCATTCTTCATTTTGCGATCTGCAATTTGCAACTCCGAGGCTGGCGAGGATGAGGCTGTTTGGCTATGAATGATCAGGAATAGAAATTACATGTCGCCATTCCAGAGACTTAGCCTCCCACCGCTTTACGCCATTCTCGATCCCGAGCAAACAAGGGGAAGCGACCCCGAGGCCGTCCTGCGCCAACTCCTGGACGGCGGAGCGAAAATCGTTCAACTACGCGCAAAAACCATGGCGCCCAGGGACTTTCTCCAACTCGCCCGCAGCGCGCGCAGCCTGTCCAGGTCCCTTGACTGCCGCCTGATCATCAACGACCGGGCCGATATCGCGCTTGCCTGCGACGCCGACGGCGTTCACCTCGGACAAGAGGACCTGCCGCTTCATGCCGCGCGAAAAATCATGGGGCAAAAGCTCATCGGCATCTCGACCCACAATGAAGCGCAAGCGGTCGAAGCGGAGCAGGGAGGCGCGAACTACATTGGCTTCGGCCCGATGTTCGGGACAATGACGAAAGCCACCGGCTACGCCGCGCGGGGCGTGGAAATGCTCCGGCAAATCCGATCCGCGGTAAGACTCCCCATCGTCGCCATCGGCGGCATCAAGGAAGAAAACGTCCAAGAAGTCTGG
>Ga0326597_10012678_pt1 | contig 11111 bp, 10 predicted proteins | sample RVTome_12_FD_203789 | JGI IMG/M metagenome (GOLD analysis project Ga0326597, IMG submission 203789) | Soil microbial communities from uranium-contaminated site in the Upper Colorado River Basin, Wyoming, United States - RVT100D185 | ecosystem: Environmental > Terrestrial > Soil > Contaminated >... | reverse complement strand
TTCGATGATTGACCAGAGTTCATCATCAAGAAGCGGTTTGGCCATGTTCGTGCCTCCTTGCACTGCACGGCCTCTAGCAATCAGCGTGCCATTGTGTTAGGGGTTCTAAGTCTGTCTTCTCTGTCTTGCGTGCCTCTTTGATTAGTTCCCTGTTCGCATTGCGGCGTTGGTGAAATAGCCGAATTGCATCCATGTCGAAGTCTCTGCCAGGGTTCGACCAGTTTACGAGTTGCGGTCCGAGATGCGCAATCCACTCCGACTCAGCGAATAGGGCCTGTTCTTCGTTCAAGTTGTCCAGAAGTATCTCGACAGAGTACTGATTACCAAGATGTCGCGCAATGTAGTGATGCCAAATGGCGTGGCGGTCCTTGGACCACGCGCGGTCCCCTGTGCCCTTGCCAACATAGAAAACCTGCCCCTCGCGGTTCTTATGGGCGTACACATACCATCTGCGCGGGTGGGACGGATTCACATTCTCGGAGCGGCGCGGCCAATCGTCGGCTCCCGGTCCCATTCGGATTACGACGCTCATATTAGTCAGCGCCATTGAGACGGAGATCGGCCGCTCATCGCCATGCTTCGCCCTGCTCTGCCGCTCAGTCATTTCGCACCTGTCCAGTTCAGCGGGTTAGACCTGCCCACCTCCGGTGGACGCCTTGGATCGATAGGCTTTGGCCTATCATCGGGAGGTTCATCGGATGGGTCATCATACAGCGCGGCTCAACGCGCGGCGTTTTCCATGGGACCGGGCCTCTACATTGCCGTATACGGCGTCAAGTTTCGGACGTAGAAGTCACTACTGCTTTCCGAAACGGTCGGAGAACATCACCACCATCAAAGTGAGCAAGCCCCAGCCGAGTACCGACCAAACGAGCAGCGCGAGCATCACCCCGTTGGCCACGCTCGAACGCATCTTCCTCCAATATGCCTCGGGCGGCATGACAAACGTTGGTTGCATCATGACCCGTTCTTGCGCCAGCATGCCCTCCGCCCTCGCCCTCGAGTCGGATGCCGCTTCCGGCTCGCGCTGGGGCACAGGCACTGGTTCCGGCGCTCGCTCAGGTACGGGTGTTGATTCCACCATCAGCGAAGTGGGCAGGGGAACCGCCCGTACCGTTCCGCAGATTGCGCATTCAAGTTGCGATCCAGCCAGAGACTCAGGGGCCTCTAGATTCTCACCGCACTGCGAGCATTGCCATTGAATCATGGCGAGCCTCCACTGGTACCCTCATTCTACCACACGGCTGGACGTGCGGGGCACCTTTGCAAGGCAGGCGTTAGGGGTTCGAGCCCCCTCGGCTCCATTCTGGACCAAACAACGGAGCATGGGCGTCTCGCCCGTGCGAACGCTTGGATGCCCTTGACATCGCGTTGAAGAGGCAATCTCCCAGGTCGCCAAGACTGCAAGAGTACAGCAGGCGCGGGCCGGGCCAAGGCCTCGCGCAGGCCCGGCATTTGATCGCACGTCGCGGCTCGTCGCGCTCGGTTGCTGTGCATGCATCCAACCGCCGGGCCGCGCTCAGAGCGGCGGGTCCGACCTGCGCGCTGGACAAGGAAGGGTGGCTAAGATGGTGGCGCTGATTCGCCCGGGAAGAAAGGCTGGACGATGCTCTACCTCAGCTGAGGGGAGGCGCAGTGATCCGATGGACGTGCCGAAAGTGCGGCGAATGGCTCGAAGCACCGGAGTCGATGGCAGGTGATCTCGTTGAGTGCGTCCACTGCCGCTCGATGGGCCATGTACCAACGGCGATGGAGCCTCCGTGGTACATGGCGCGGACTGTCCCTCGCAAGAGCGGCACGCTCTGGGCCTTCCTTGGGATCGTCGCCGCTTGCTGGATGCTCGCGGTGCTTTTCGCGTACTTCAACATGGACGCCGCAGGTTCGAATGCGGCCTCAATGTTCGTCTACGGATCGGCGGGTGTTGCGGTGATCGTTTGGTTCGTCGTCATAGTGCTCCTTGGCGGGCTGCCGGGGCGAATCGCCAAGCAGCGAGGCCATCCGCAGCAAGACGCCATTCGCATCTGCGGATGGGTTGGCTGGTTCACGCTTGGAATCTTCTGGCTCATTGCATTGATCTGGGCACACACCAACGATATCCGCGCCTCGCGCTGAACCGGTTGCATCGTCGGCCGGTCCAACCGCCGGGCCGCGCTCAGAGCAGCGGGCCCGACCTACGCGCGACGCCGCGTGCGAGCACTTGGTGTGGCATGGGCTGGCGCTTGGCCTGGCTATGCCGAGCGGACAGGGGCGTTCGATCATGTTTGCCGCATGAGCATAGCAACACGAAGCGCGACGCCATGCCACACCGGCTCCGCGCGCACGGCGAAGCCCGGAGTTCGGCGAGCACCGCTTCCTGACTGGCGCCGCTCGTGGGCTTCGCTGACGCGAAGCGCGACGCCATGCCACGGCCGACCTGTGCGATCAATCCAGTTTGTACTCCCACCCCTTGCGGTACGTCTTGGAGATGAAAGCATTGGCGGCGTCGCTGTTTGTGAACTTCATCGACTCGGGGTCGTAGATCAGCCGCCCGCCGACTTTCTGCGCGATGCAGCCGAGCAGGATCGTCTCGGTGAAGGGGCCGGCGTAGGCGAAGTTGCTCTTGGGGAAGTCGTAGGGCTTCTCCTCGGTGCATGCGAGGTACCACTCCTTGTGATGACCGTCGGCGGAGCGCTTGATCATCTGCGGCGCCTGGCCGAACTCCTCGTGCCGCGTGGCCGGCAGGAGTCGCGGCGGTGATTTGGCGTTGGGCAGGCAGATCATCTTGCCCTTGCTGCCGATGTAGAGCGCGCCTTCGTTGGTCATCTGCACGTCGGCGGCGAGTTCCTCGGGGCGCTCCGGTTTGCGGCCGCCATCGTGCCAGAAGAGCACGAACGCGGGGCGCTTGCCGGCTGCGGGGAACTCGTAGCGCACCGTGCTGGTCTTGTTGTACATCTCGCCGTCGCCGATCGGATCACCGGCGACGAGTTCGATGGCGGTGGGATAGCCGGGATTCATGGCCCAGTACACCGGATCGACTTCATGGCAGGCCATGTCGCCCAGCGCGCCGCAGCCGAAGTCCCACCAGCCGCGCCAGTTGAACGGGTGATAAAGCCCGCCCCAGCGGTCGGCGGGGTTGTGCCGGTAGGGGCGCTCGGGGGCGGGTCCGAGCCAGGAGTCCCAGTCCATCGTCGAGGGAATCTCTTCGGCGCCTTCGGCGCGCGCGATGCCTTGTCGCCACCACGGCCGGTCGGTCCAGACGTGGGCTTCCTTGAGGTCGCCGATGGCGCCGCTGCGGAGGTAGTCGATGGTGAGGCGGAGTTCTTCGGAGGCGTGCCCCTGGTTGCCCATCTGGGTGGCGAGTTTGTACTTCTTCTGCGCCAGCGTGAGTTGCCGCGCTTCCCACGGCGTGTGCGTGAGCGGCTTCTGGGTGTAGACGTGCTTGCCAAGGCTCATCGCGATCATCGTCGCGGGGAAGTGATGATGATCAGGCGTGCCGACCATGACGGCGTCGATCTCCGCATGATGCCTGTCGTACATCTTGCGATAGTCGGTGTAGCCCGCCGCGGAGGACCAGCGCTCGACGCAGGCGCCCCAGCGCGTCTGGTCCACGTCGGTGAAGCACGGGCAGCCCGCGCCAAGCGCGGCCAGCGGCGGAATGTGCTGATTGCTCGCGATGCCTCCCACGCCAATGTAGGCCACGTTGAGGCGGTTGTTGGCGCCGAAGATGCGGCCGTAGGACGAGGCGGTCATCGCCCAGGCGGTCGCGGCGGCGGAAGTCTGAAGGAACTGACGGCGGGTGAGGGAGCGGCGGGTGGTGTTCATGGTCCATCACTATACCGCCCGGCCGGCCGGCGGGAAGGGGTCAGTGGTACAGGGTTTCAGCCTGTCCGGTCCCTCGGGCGGGAAACCTGCGACGCCATTCGGTATCTGATTCACATGTGAGGGTTCGCAGTGCCGCCTGCGGCCGGCTTGATCCAGCGGCGCAGAAGCGGGCCGATGCTCAGACCCTGCACGACAATCGAGAAAACGACCACAATGTAGGTCATCACGAGGACCGCGTCCGTCACGCGGCCGTCCACATGTCCTTTGAGGGCGTCGCGCAGGGCGAGGGCGAGGGCGACGGAGATGCCGCCGCGCAGTCCGCCCCATGTGAGCAACTTGACGGCGTGGGGTACCCGCGCGCGGCGCCGCGGCAGGATGCTCATCGGTATCCCCACCGAGACGAATCGGGCCGCGAGCACGGTGGGAATGGCCAGCACACCCGCCAGCACGTAGCGCCCCTCGATCGCCAGCACCAGCACCTCCAGTCCGATGAGCACGAAGAGGACCGCGTTGAGAATCTCATCGATGAGTTCCCAGAAGGTGTCGAGGTGCTCGCGGGTCTTCTCCGACATGGCGAACGACCGGCCGTGGTTGCCGATGAGCAGACCCGCGACGACCATGGCGATCGGGCCGGAGAGATGCATCACGTAGGCCGCGGAGTAACCGCCGGTGACCAGCGCGAGTGTGATGAGCACCTCGACCTGGTAGTTCTCAACGTCCTTGAGCATTCGATAGGCGATGAGCCCCGCGACAAGTCCGAGCAGCGCGCCGCCTCCCGCCTCCTGGAGAAAGAGCAGCGCGACGGAGGAGAGGCCGACGGGCTCCTCGCCATGCCCCGCGCCGGCGAAGCCGAGCAGCGCCAGGAAGACGACCACGCCGACGCCGTCGTTGAAGAGCGATTCGCCGGCAATCTTTGTTTCCAGGTCTTTGGGCGCGCCAAGTGACTTGAGAATCCCCAGCACCGCGATGGGGTCGGTCGGCGAGATCAACGAGCCGAAGAGCAGGCAGTAGATGAGGTCGACGGGCAGGCCGACGAGTTGGAAGATCAACCACGTCGCCGCGCCGACGAGGGCCGTCGAGAGTACGATGCCGACTGTCGCGAGCGTGCCGATGACGAGCATGTGCCGTCGTAGGTCGTTGAGGTCAATGTGCAGCGCGCCGGCGAAGAGCAGAAACCCCAGCATCCCGTGCATCAGCGTCTCGTCGAAGTCGATGGTTTCGAGGAGGCGCTGGGCAAACTCGCGCACGGGCGGGAAGACGTGTCCCGCGCCGATGAGAATCACCGACAGGACCATCGCGAGGATCATCAGCCCGATCGTCGTCGGCAGGCCGAGAAAGCGGTGGTTGATGTAACTGAACAGGGCCGCCAGCGTGATAAGGATCGCGATGATCTCAAAGAGGCCGAGGTGTTCCATGGGGCGTGAGTGTATGCGGCAGGTGGAGATTGGGGGCGACGCCCACGATGAGGCTCGACCAATCGTCGGATGCGTTTGGACTTGGAGCTTGGGACTTGAGACTTGGGGCTTGGGAACGGCAGGTTCGCGGCTTCCTACGCGCTACTCGCTGACTCCCTGTCGCGGCTCTGCGGGGGAACGCCGGGGTGGAGGCGCACCGCATTCGGGACACACGTCGTGATCCGCGCCGCACAGGTCGAAACCGCACTCGGCGCAGGCTCCGACCACGACACAGCGGCCCTTGAGCCAGAGCCACGCGGTCGGCATGCCGGTCAGCAGGACCAGACTCCACAGTGGAACACAAACGGCCGTGACCAGGATGCCTGGGGCATTCAGCCTGTCAAATGACCAGGCAATTCCTGCGCGATGGCGATAGATCAACCGCCATCCACCTTCGAACAGCAGCGGCACACCGTCGGTGTACACAAACTCAAGTCGGCCCGCATACAATTCAACTCCAGAAGTGGATGAAAGCGGCCCACCCAACGTCCACCATCCGCTACCGATCCACAAGGCAATGATGAGTGCGGTCAGGACGGTCCCGCCCCGCTTGCACGCGATTCGCAGTCGGCTTCGCATGGGGGATAATACACGGATCGCGAAGCGTCCATCCTCACTTACGTTTCGGGCTTGCATTGGGCACGGTTGCTCGCTCGCACGGACGAGATGCTCATGCTCCGGATTCGCACGACGGGCGAGACGCCCGTGCCACTTGTCCTTCCAATCCAGCATCTCTCCGCGGTCTCGGCGGTCTCTGCGGTGAACACTCCGCAACCGTCCCATCAATCCACAGCGCGCTTGAGGATGAGGCCGCCGACGATCGTTCCCGCGGCGCCGATGGCGATGAGCACCCCGCAGGGGTAGAGCATCTCGGTGAATGAGAAGCCGCGCCAGATCGCGCCCTCAAGCGCGAGCACGCCCCACTTCACCGGGCTGAAGTGGCTGATGGTCTGCATGACGGGAGGCATGAACGCAAGAGGGATCATCCCGCCGCCGAAAAGGGCCATCGTCACGTTCGCCCCCCACGCCGCGCCGGCGACCGCCTCTTCGCTGCGGCCGATCACGCTCATCAGCATCATGATCCCGACGAAGCAGCACGCCACGCACACCACCGCCAGCGCGAGCAGAATGTAACTGCCCGGCCTCATCCCCAGCGCCAGCCCCAGCGCGATCATCAGCACGTTGACGCAGATGACTGCGGCGAAACACGCCGCCCCTTTGCCCGTGAGGATATGGAAGCGGGCGATCGGCGCGACCTTGAGGCGGGCGAAGGTGCCCTGCGCGCGCTCGCGCACCATCGTGATGGCGAAGGATGCGGCGCAGGCGAGCACGCCCCAGAGCATGGCCGAGGGGAAACTGATGTCCCACGGCGAGCGGAGTCGATCAAGGAGTTCGTTCTCCCGCTTCGGGGCTGTAATATCGACCGTTGTGATGTTGGCCAGTTGCATGCTCGGGCCGCCGCCTTCGCCCGCTTCCTCCAGTCCTTCATTAAGTTGATCGAGCGATCCCATGAAGGTGTCGAGTGTGCCCATGAAGCCGCTGAGCAGCGCGCGGGCCGCGGGATTGATCTCTTCGTTGGCAAGGATGTCCTGGCGGGACTTGTCAATCATCGGGCGCATCGAGTCGGGATCCATGAAGCGCTCGCCCATGAGTTCGCCGCTCGCCTGCATGATGATGCCCTTGAGCAGGCCGGCCTCGGAGGAGCGAGAGGGATCGACGCCGAGTTCGATCGCGGGCTGCTCCATCCACATGATGCCGACGGTCTCGCCGAAACCCTCGGGCAGGCCGATGAATCCGAGAAGCCGGCCGCGGCGGATTTCGTTGATCACCGCCTCGCGATCGCCGGCGTCGGTGCGCAGCTTGACGTTGCCCGTGTCTTCCAGCGCCTTGATGAAGCGGCGCGACATGTCGCTCTGATCCGCGTCAATCACGGCGATCTCGATCTGGACCGACTCCGAATCGGAGGCGAACGAAGAACTCATGAAGCCGAAGAGCACCCCCATGAGCACAGGGAAGACGACGATGAAAAACAACCCGATCTTGTCGTGCGCGACAACCCGCAGATCCTTGACCGCAATGAGCAGTATGGCCCGCATCAGTCCCGCAGGCTCCTTCCTGTCAGCGATAAGAAGACGGTCTCCAGATTCGGTCGCGTCACGTTGAGCGTGGCGAAGGCGACGCCGCGCGTGGCGAGACGGCTGACCTCCTCAAGCGGTCGTTCCGACATGAAGCGCAGGTGCAGACCGTCGAGCGCCTCGGGCAATATGGACGGGTCAGTGGGCGCCGCCACAAGGTCGGCCGCCACCATCGACGCCCCGCCATGCGCCGCCACGAGCGAATCGAGCGTGTCCAGCGCCAGCAGCCGGCCGTGGTCCATGATGGCGATTCGGTCGCAGAGTCGCTGCGCCTCTTCCATGTAATGCGTCGTGTAGATGATGGTGCGGCCCTCGGCCTTGAGCCGCTCGATGCACTCGAAGATGTGGTTGCGCGACTGCGGGTCGACGCCGACCGTCGGCTCATCGAGGAGAAGCACCTGCGGCTCGTGGATCAACGCGCAAGCCAGATTGAGCCGCCGCTTCATTCCACCCGAGTATGTCTTCACGAGACCGCGGCGGCGATCTTCCAGTTGGGCAAACTTGAGCGCCCAATTGACCCGCTCGTGCAGCCGCTCCCCGCTGAGGCCGTAGAGCGCGCCAAAGAACGCGAGATTCCGCTCCGCGGAGAGCACGTCGTACAGCGCCAGCGACTGCGGCGCCAGGCCGATGAGGCGGCGAACGGGGGCGCCCTCGCGGATGTCGCGCCCGTCGATGGTCACTCGGCCGCCGTCGCCGTCAATCGCCCCGACAATGATGCTGATCGTGGTGGATTTGCCCGCGCCATTAGGCCCGATCAGGCCGAAGGTCTCGCCGCGATGCACCTCGAACGACACATCCTGCACAGCCTTGAGTTCGCCGAAGGACTTGCAGAGCCGATCGACGGCAATCATCGCGTTGGTGGCGACGCTGGGCTCAGCCATGTTCCTCTCACTCAAAGAGCGGCGTGCTGCGCAGCCGCCGCGCCTCAGTCCCATCATGCACAGTAAACGATCCGCCCGGCAACATGCTCGCGCTGCCCCACTGCCCATCCTTGCGCAGCGCATACATCGTCACATTAAAGTTGGGCCGGCCCGCGGCGGTGAGCAGCGACCGGCGCTTCGTGTGGTCCGCGATCCACTTGAGCGTCTTGAGACACGCCTCCTGCGGCTCGAGGCCCGAGGCCATGTGCTGCACCGTCTGAAACGCGCCGCAGGACTGAATGACCGCCTCGCCGCGCCCCGTCGCCCCGGCCGCCCCCACTTCATTGTCCACGAACATCCCCGCGCCGACAATCGGCGAATCGCCCACCCGCCCGGGGATCTTGTAACTCAGCCCGCTCGTCGTCGTGCAGGCGCCCAGGTCGCCCGCGGCGTTCACCGCCGCGCAATGAATCGTGCCATAGTGCCAGGGAATGCCGAGTTGCTCGGCCATCTCGGCCCGGGCGTCGCGCTCGACGTGCTGCTCCTCGTTGAGCCAGTCGTCATCGGCGTTGAGGTTCTCCTTCCACTTGAGCCACGCCTCGCGGGCGCGTTCGGTGAGAAGGTTCTCTTCCTTGAAGCCGTGGGCCTTGGCGAACGCCAGCGCCCCGGCCCCGACGATGAGCACATGATCGGTCCGCCGCATGACGCGCAGGGCCACCTGGGCCGGGTTGCGGATGTTCTCGATCGCCGCGACCGCCCCGGCCTTGTGCGATGGGCCGTGCATGACGCTCGCGTCCAGTTGCACCACGCCGTTCTCATTGGGCAGGCCGCCATAGCCGACGCTCATGTCATTCGGATCATCCTCGACCAGCGTGACGCCGGCGACGACGGCCTCAACCGGATCAACCCCGCGCTGCAACTCCTCCATGGCCTTGCTCACCGCAGGCAGGCCGTTGCCGCTGCTGATGACCACAGGCCCGGCGCGGGCAAGGCCCGCCCTCCAGCCGCGACTCTCACCCGCCGCTGCCGGAGTGGTCTGAAACGCAAGCGGGACCGCCGCCGCCGCCCCCGCCGCCAGAAACGCGCGTCGATTGATGTCGCTCATGGCGACAGCGTAGCCGCGCGCCATGGCCCAAGCGACGCCCCGCCACTGCCAGCCAGCCATGCCCGCCGATCACCGCCGAGCCGACGAGCACCCCCGTGGGAAAGAGCAACCTTCTCTCCTGCTCGCTTGTTTCGCTGCTCACCTCGCCCATACCATGCCCCGCCACCCCCGCCCACTTGCGGGCAGCAGAGAGGGGAAACGGCCGCCCGATCACCCGAGTCGGCCGACTGCGGTAATCCACAGTCCCGCGCCTGCGCGGGGGCAGGCTTGACCCCGCGAAGGATCAACTCGGCGTAGGGCTGGCGAATGGAAAGGGCGAGTATGGGGAATGAATCGGGTAAGAATGGGTACCCAGTAAATCACCATTTGTGAGTCTTGAGCATCGAGAACCGCATTGACGAGGTTGACGACGAAAAGGCTGCGCGGCGCGTAAAAGGCGCAAATGCGGTTTTTTTTCTGCACGATCACGACGAGCACTTTTTTCGCGATCTGGATAGAGTCATAGATAGTCTCCACTGTGACATTCGTCCTACTGGCGAGGTCTTCAAGCGAAACTTGGAAGCAGTGGTCGCGGTCGTAACCCTGCCATTCTCAATGGCTATGGCTCACGCTCACGCAAGCCATTGGCAACGCATTTCAACGGCCGAGCGAATTCGTGCAATCAGGATCAGTGATGGCGACTCAGGGGATGATTCACCTGAACGATATCGTGAGCGCATGGCGTACGAGAAAGCGCAGGGTCGGATGCGTGATCTCATCGAATCGCCAACGGGTATCCGGCAGGTCGTGAGTGACGGTTGTGCGTTTCTACTTAATGTATCATCAGATGATAGCGGCGTACGGCGTGGTGCTCAGGAGCTTCTGCGACAGGGGGTAGTTCTGGCATGGGGTGCTTTCGAGATCGTCGCGCGCGATTCCTTTGTTGCTTACTTGAACAAACACCCTTCAAAGTCGGTTCAGATTCTCCAGAGCGAGCGTACACAAAAGCGGTTTGGCAAAAAGAATCTACCTCTTGATCTCCTCAACACATACGGATTTGACCTGTCTAATGTGATGGGCGACCTACTTTCGACATCGCAAGACCTGAGCGATATCGCAACGATTCGCGACGTGTTCAACGAGCTCTTTCCTGGCGCCGTAGAACTTCACAAGAGTCTAGCGGGCAAAGCACTTTACGGGCTTAACAAGCGTCGATCATTGCTTGTGCATCGATGTGGCATCGTGGATCCGACGTACTTGCGCGAAACAGGCGATACAGCGGAAGTGGGCACCGAGATCGCCATCGATCCTCCGTATCTCACAGCAACGCTGGCGATGATTCGAGATTGCGGAATGCTGCTGCTCCAAACTGTGTCGTCCAGCATCGAGACCGACTAGCAACGATGGTGAGCGTGGCCGGCCGCAGTGGTCTGGAGCTGAGTTTCCCTCGGCCTGAGTCTCGAGACCGAAGGCTGCGACCGGCGGACCACGCTGAGCAGGTGTGCGCCGCGCTCACTCCGGACGAGACTCGCTACTCACCACGGTTCGCTGTCGTAGGCACATACTCGGTTGGCAGTCCTGTCTCGGCGATAACTGTGTCGAGCAGGTGATTGGCTAGCTGCGCGATTCGCCTGACCCACTCGGCTGCCACCATCAGAGTTTCTTTGAATGCGTCAGCGGAGAGTTCTCCTTTGTTCAAATAATTAATGATGGCGAGTGAACCCCACTGGTACCACGAGTTCTTGTACGTCGGATTGTCCTCCGACGAAGTCTGCAC
>Ga0326597_10012677_pt1 | contig 11112 bp, 10 predicted proteins | sample RVTome_12_FD_203789 | JGI IMG/M metagenome (GOLD analysis project Ga0326597, IMG submission 203789) | Soil microbial communities from uranium-contaminated site in the Upper Colorado River Basin, Wyoming, United States - RVT100D185 | ecosystem: Environmental > Terrestrial > Soil > Contaminated >... | reverse complement strand
GGGCCGCCGGCGCGCGCCCACGTCCACGACCCGGGCTCGTCGGGCTCGACGTCGGGCAACGCCTCGAGGGCGCGGCACAGCGCGGCCGGGTCCGCCACCCGGAACGTCGCCGTGTGCAGCTCGAGCAAGTCGCCGTCGGTGTTCCGGATGGTCGGTCTGCGGCCCTCTCCCGCGAGCATCATGCGCCAGAGACCTCCGACCAGGTGCGCCTCGCGGCGCAGGCCCTCCGGCGTGAGCTCGAGTCCGTGCCGCTCGAGCAGCCACAGGGCCCGCTCGACCTGGAGCGGGCCGAGCACCGGGCCGGCGATGACGGGGAAGTGCCAGTCGGCGACGCGCAACAGGCGCAGGGGCACGACGAAGCCCTCCAGCCCGCAGCCCGACATGGCGCGATCCTGCACGGTCCGGCGGCGGCCGTCGAGCACGTCCTCGACCTCGAACAGCGCGCCGGGCTCGCACGAATCGACGCGATAGAGCGACAGCTCGGCCGCGCGCCGGGCCTCGAGCAGCGCGCGCTCCGCGGGCGAGATCCCGCGCTTGCGGGCGAGCAGCTTCTCGACCAGCGTCACGGAGCGTCGAGTCGCGCGGTAGTCCGCCACGAGCCACTCGACGAAGGCCGGCAAGGGGTCGAATCGCGTGAGCTCCTCGAGCACTCTCTCGGCCAGCCCCTCGCTGCCGAAGTAGCGCGCCAGCGCGCGCTCCGGGAAGAGGTCGCGCTCGCGCACCTCCTCGGACAAGCGCCGTGCCATCGACCACTCGGCGGCCTTCCACTCCGCCAGCGTCTCGGGCGTCCGCTCGCCGGAACGGTCGCGCGCGCGGCTCTGCTTCCGGTCGGCGTCGGCGATCGCGCGCAGCCCGTCGTGCAGGTTGGCGACCACCCCCGCCAGCAGGGGGGACTCCAGGTCGAGCGCCGTCCCGACTCCGAGCTGCGCCAGCGCCGGCGCGAGCGCGTCGTGCAGGCTCTCGTCCCCGAACGTGATCTCGCGCGGCAGGCCGGGCGGCGCGTCTCCGCCCTCGCCCCGGAAGGCCGCCGCCAGGGCGCCGGCCGCTCCGCCCAGGTCGGCGCCGTGCAGGATCTCGGAGCCCACCATCCGCTCGCTCGTCTCCTCGAGCACGAGGACCGCGCTGCGCGCACCCGGCTCGTCGTCGATCTGCAGCGGCAGGGGGAGGAGCGTCATCAGCCAGCGCTCGTCGCGCCGCGGCAGGTGCTCGAGGTCCGCCGGCAACGCGAGCAGTGGCGGCAGCGCGGGTCGTTCGACGGCGTCGGGCCACGGGACGACGCGCGCCTCGACGGTCGGCGCGCGCAGCTCGCCGCCGACGGCGAGCATGAGCACGCTGCGCCGGCGCGTGTCGAGCGCGGTCGGCCGCAGCTCGCCCGCGTCGGCCGCGGCCAGGATCCCGCGCAGGGCCCAAACGAGCTTGCGCAGGTCGCCGCGCGCCGGCGGCCGCGTGCGACCGAACGGCCGCCGCGCGTAGGACCAGGGCGCGATGCGGTCGCGCCGGCCGTTGAAGCGCGCGGCGTGCAGCGGCGCGCGGAACTCCTCGGGGATGGAGGCCAGCGGCTCGAGGCACACGGCCAGGAGGTCGCACTCGGGGCCGAAGTGCCGCTCGGGGTCGAGATCGAGCGCCAGCCGCGCCATGTCCTGGAAGGCCTGCTCGCCGCGCGTGAGCGTCAGCCCGTACTCGGTCCGGGCGTGGCCGACCACGTTGGCGGCGAGCGCGTGCTCCTCCTCGGGCACGCGCAGCAGGAACAGCGCGTCCGGCGGCAGCTCGTCCCACAGCCGCCGCCGGTGCAGCTCGAGCGCGGCCTCGACGAAGGCCTGCGCGAGGCGATCCGCTGCGGGCGTCATCCCGCAGCAGCTTAGCAGCTTGCGCCGCCCGGCGCCCTCCTCGTCCTCCTCCTCCTCGTCGCAACCGAGCGCCGCCAGCGTCGCGCGCAGCCACTCGCCGGCCCGCCACTCGCAGCAGGTCTCGAGCAGAGACGATCGCCAGCCTGCGGATGCGCGCCGGGCCCTTGCGGCTCCCGCAGGTCCGCGCCGACGGCGCGCGCGTCCGCTCCCGCCGCCGTCGGCGGACTCCGCCGCCCTCAGGCCCCCTTCCGGTCCCTCCGCGCACGACCCGCGCCGCGCATCCTCGCGGGCCACTCGCGCCGCGGGATCGCGAACACGCCGTGCGAGTACTCGTCCTCGTCGTCGTCGTTCCAGGCCTGGGCCTCGCGCAGCCAGTGGTCCCACCAGAGGCACAGCTCCTCCCACGAGACGTTGCGCAGGTCGAGGTCCTCCGCGCTCAGGAACTGGTCCCGGGGAGGATGCCGGGGGGCAGGATCGGCAGACATCGCTCGGCCCAGTCTACGAGGATCGCGTGCGCCTCGGCCAGACCCGCGGACGCGCTCTGGGCCTGGATCTCCGGCCAAGCCCGCTCCAGCCCGGCGGCCGCGGCGAGATAGGCGCGGATGCGCCTGTCGTCGGCGTCCATCGCCTCGCGACGTTCGCGGTCGAGGGCTTCCCGGAGCGCGTGCGACCCCGCGGGCAGAGCGGCCAGCGCCGGCCTCGTCCGCTCGAGCTCGCGGGCGAGATTCGGGTGCGCGGCGGCGAGCTCGATCAGGTCGTGCGCGCTCCGCGAGCAGAGCATCTGCTCGCGCGAATCGGACAAGAGGCGCGCGAGCTCACCGACGAACGGCCAGTCCTTCTCCCGTGCGGTCTTCTTGATCTCGAGCAGCACACGCGCCGGCGTGAACGGCGGGTCACGTCCCTCCTGCTCGCGCCAGAGCCGCGTCAGGCTCTCGGGCGAGACGCGCGGCGGCCGCGTGAAGAAATCGGTGCGAACGCGCACCCCGCCGGCCTGGTATTGCAGGTGGCAGCTCCAGCCTCCGCGCAACCAGCGCAGGTCGAGCGGCGCCCCGAAGCGATAGCGCGCGCCGTGCCGCTCGAGCACGGACAGCACGTGGTCGAGTGCCTCTTGATCCTCGCGCAGGATCCAGTCGCCGTCCTTGCTCGCCACCGCGAGCCGCAGCAGGACCACGGCCTGCCCACTGCACAGGATCGCGCGCAGACGCCCGGCATTGAACTCGCGCGTGAGGTCGAGGTACACGGACATGGAATGCCATGAGAACGAGCCGCGCGTGACCTTTCAACGTCGAGCGCCCGCTCCTGGCCCTCCCAGTCGGTCCGTTGACGCGAGAAGAGCCGCGGCCGCTGCTGCCACACCCTGCCCGTCCCGCGGGATCGCGCCGCGCTGCGGCGCCGCGCGGCGCGGGCGGGGTTGGAGCTCTCCCGCCGGGTGTGGCGCGCCCGCGCGGCGCGTCAGGCGCGGCGGTACCCGGGGTAGCGCGCGAGCACGTCGTCGAGGGCGCGCTGGCCGTTGCGGCCGGCGGCGGCGGCGCGGTGCTCGTGCAGGGCGTCGTCGAACTTCGCGGCGACGGCCGCTTCGAGCTCGGCCTCGCGGTAGGGGCGCAGGCGCGTGATAGAGTAGAGCTCGCCCGGCGCGAGCTCGCCGCGGTGGAAACGCGCGATGATCCACTCGTCGAGCAGGCGCCCGCCGAGCACGGCGACGTAGGCGGTGGCGCCGCCCTCTTCGCGCGCGGCCAGGCCCGCGAGGTCCTTCGCGCCCAGGCGCAGGGTGCCGCCGGCACAGGTCTTCACCTCGAGCGCGCGCCGCCGGCCGCGCCAGGTGAGCTCGAGGTCGATGCCCTGCGTGCAGCGGTCGGTCACGGCCTCGGCGCCTGCCTCGAGGAAGGCGATGGCGAGCAGCTTCTGCACGAGCTTGCCGTACTCCTTGTCGGTCTCATCCGAAAGTTCCCTCAGGCGCTCGTGGACCTCGGGCTTCATCGCTCCTCCCGCGACTCGATGCGCGCGCCGCGACGCGGCTCGCCCGGATCGCGCGGCGCGAGCTTCAAGACGCGCCGCGACGGCTCGCGGCCCTCGACCAGGCGCTCGGCGAGCGCCCCGGGCGGCGTGGCGACGATCACCGGGCAGATCGCGGCCAGGTGCTCGATCGCGCGCGCCAGGCCGGCCTGGTGCTCGTCGTCCAGGCTCTGGCCGGGCTCGTCCAGCACGACGAAGGCGGCGCGGCCGGCGCGCGCGCGCTCCTCGGCCTGGGCCAGGAGCAGCGCCAGCGAGACGGAGTTGAGCGCGGCCTGGTTGAGGGTCGCGAGCACGCGCTTGCCGCGCGCGTCCTCGAGGTCGAAGGTGAGCCCCTTCGGCGTGCGCTTGCCGCGCACGCGCACACCGGCGGCGCCCTCGTCGCCGGTGATGCGTCCGTAGTGGTCGCCCAGGCGCTCGTTGACCTCGCGCTCGCGCTCTTCCGAGGCGCGCTCCTGCGCCTCGCGCGCCATGCCGCCGAGGGCCTCGAGGTCGGCCGCGAACGCCGCCGCCGCGTCGAGCGCCGCCTGCAGCTCGCGCCAGGCCGGCGACGAGGTCGGGTCGGCGCTGCGCTCGGCGCGCAGCACGGCCTCGCGCCAACGCTGCACCGCGCGCAAGCGCTCGGCGTCGGCGTGGTGCGCGCGCAGCGCGTCGTCGAGGACCCGGCGGCCGCGCTCGAGGTCGCGCACATCGCGCTCGAGCCGCTCCAGCTCGGCGCGCGCGGCGGCGAGCGGGTCGCGCCCCGAAGCGGCGTGGCCGGCGGGCAGGAACTCCGAGAGCGCACCGTGGGCGCGATCCAGGCTCGCGCGGGCGTCGGCTTCCGCCTGCACCAGCTCGCGCGTGGCGCGCAGGCCTCTCTCCAGCTCCTCCACTCGCGCGCCGCGCTCCCCGCAGTCGTCTTCGAGCGCCGCGTGCCGCTGCTCCCCGCCCGCGGCGAGCTCGGCCTCGAGGCGCGCGGCGAGACCCGGGGCGCGCGCGGCGCAGACCGGGCAGGCCTCGGGGTCGTGCGCGTGGCGCAGGACCTCGCGCGCGTCGCGCACGAGCGCGCGCGCGGCGTCGTCGCGCCGCAGAGCGGCCTCGGCCTCGTCGCGCGCCTTGCGGGCCTCGGAGAGGAGCCGCTCCTGGGTCGCGACGTCGCCGCGCGCGCGCACCTCCCCGGCGGCGCGATCACGAGCCTGCCGCCAGCGCTCCTCGGCGGGTCCGACGGCCTGGTCGGCCGCATCGAGCTTCGCGCGCAGGCCGCTCGCCCTGCGCAGGCGCGCATCGACCCGCGCCGCTTCGCGCGCGCGCTCGGGCCAGCGCGCGACCCAGTCCGCGACGCGCGGCAGCTCGTGCTCGCTCTCGCAGTCGGGCAGCTCCGGCGCGAAGCCCAGCTCGGCGCCGAGCGCGCGCGCGCGCTCGAGCAGCCCGCGCGCCAGCTCGAGCGCCAGGGTCGGGCGCAGCCGCTCGCGCTCGAGGTCGAGCGCCGCGAGCCCGCGCTCGCATTCTTCCTGCTCCTCGGCCGGCCGCGCGAGGCGCGCGAGCAGATCGCGCTCGAGCGCGCCGACCTCTTCGTCGATCTCCTTGACGAGGGCGCCCGGCTTGCACCCCTCGAGCACCTCGCGCGCGCTCTCGTGGGTTTCGAGGCCGAGCAGCGACGCGAGGAGGGTCGAGCGGTCGCCGCTGGCGGTCAGCCGCGCGCGCGCGGTCTCCTGGTGCTGGCACAGCGCGCGCCGCCACGTGCCCCACTCGGGTAGACCCGCGGCGCCCATCCACTGCACGGCCTCCACGCCGCGCAGGACGCTCTCGTCGGGGAGCTCGACGGAGAAGTCGTCCTCGTCGCGGGGCTTCGCGCCGGCGGGCCGGCGGCGAACCAGGCGCGCGGTCCCCTCGCCGGTCTCGAGCGCGAGGCGCACCTCGACGTCGCCGGCCACGCCTCGTTCGTCGAGGTGGGCGACCTCCCAGTCGGCGCGCTCGTCGATGCCGCTGGCCTTGAGCTCGGCGTCGCGCCCGAACAGGCACCACTCGAGGGCGTTGACGGCCGAGCTCTTGCCGCAGCCGTTGGGACCGACGATCACGGTGAGGTCGCGGTCGAGCTCGAAGGCGCCTTCCGTCCAGCCGCGGAAGCCGCGGAGCTCGATCCTTACGGGCCGCGGCGTCACGCGAGCTCCCCGCGCAGGGTCGCCGCCGCCCTGCGCACGCCCTCGATCAGCTTTCGCCGCCGCTCGTCGAGCTGCTCCCGCGCCTCGTCGCACGCCAGGAGCCGCAGCAGCGCCACGCGCTCCTCGACGCGCACGCCGCGCTCCCTGACGCGCCGCTCCAGCTCCTCGATGACCTCGTCGACTTCGCGCAAGCGGGGCTCTCCAGGACGAATGATAGCAACCGCGACGACGCGCGGGCCGCGATACGGTGTCAGACACTTCTCCACCACCCGCCCGAGCCGCCTGCGGTGCTCTCCGGCAGGTGGAGGGAAAGGGTGTCTGACACCGTACCCGGTATCACCAGAGCTCGCGTTGGCCCGCTCGCAGCACGTTCTCGAAGAACCCCAGGAGCTCGGCGAACCCCGGAAGCAACGGATTGACGATCGCGCGCGTCCAGAAGCGGGGCGCGGCGAGGTAGCTCCCGCCCTCGAGCTCTCGGAACGTGACGACGCTGGTGCAGAAGAGAGCTCCGAACACCGCGCCCCCCAGAGAGTCCTCCGCGGGCGGGTCGCCGGGGAACAGCCGCTGTACGTCATCGGTCAACGGCGCCAGCACCCGGTCCACCACGTGGCTGAGGGCGGCGGACTCATCGACGCCCTTCTTCATGATCACGTAGCCGGGGTGCAAGAGGTCCAGGCTGATCGCCACCAGACCTGCGACTCCGCGGGCTCGAAGCTGCTCGATCGCGTCGGCCACGTTCCTTCCGACCGTCCCGGCCTTGCGCGGGCGCTTGCACTCGATGCCAAAACGTTCGCCCTGACTGTCCACGATCACCAGGTCCGTGTCATTCCGCTCGAACTCGAGCTGCCACCAACGCGCCCTCAGCAAGGCGCCCAACTCGAGCTGGAAGAGGTGATCCCAGGCCTCGCTGTCGTCAGGCCCGGATTCCTCGACGGAGAGCCGCTTCAGGTGACGCGCTACCCGTTCGAGGCCGGGCACTCCCCCGGACCGGCGCAGGGAGCGCAGGATCCGGTCGTATCGCACCGCCTTGATGAACGCCCTGCGACCGCGATCCGGATCGCGCGCGAAGGGCGCGCCGGGCTCGAATACGCCTCCGGGGTACCTGGCGAGCCATTCGACCTCGGCGAGATCGGCGCCCAGGACGGTGTCCCTCAGGGTCACCCCCAACGCGGCGAGCCGCTGCTCGAGCTCGTGCCGGATCTTCCCCGCCTTGGCGCCCGTCAGGAACTCCGGCCCGGAGGTCTTCGGGCGCTTCGAGGAGGCTCTGTCCGCGGTCCTGGCCAGCTCGATCAGCTCGCTCTCTCGTTCGACCAGTTGAGCGGCGAACCGAACCCGGCTGTCTTCCGGCAAGAACGACCGGCGGATCCGTTCGATGCACGTCTTCGTCTGCCCGGCCATCTGCCCGGCCAGGTCGGCTACCACCTCCGGGGGCAGGTCGCAGCGATCGGCGAGGTCCATCCAGTCCGCCGACCGCAGGTTCGATCGCTTGCCCGCGATCGGAAGCGCGAGTTGGTCAGCGGGGATCACGAGCGCCGTGTTGACCAGGTCGTACACCGGTGACAGACGCGGTTCTCCCCTTTCGCGGGTCAGGAGGGACAGGTTCTTCAGGTGCAGGTCGCCGTTGCCGATCCACCACGAGAACAACAAGACCCGAAACAGCTCACGCAGATCGATCAGAGGGGCGGCCGAGAATCGGCGCACGAGCTTCGCGCAGAGCTCGGCGGAGCCGTCGTACTTCTCGCGCGGCAGCTTCTCGCCGAGCTGGCAGAAGTCCTCGAGCGGCAATCGGCGCCCTTCGTCCGTTCGGTCGAACCGCCTGACGATCAACGCCAGGCTCTCATCGACCAGGCGGATCAAGCCGTGCGGCGGTACCTCGAAGCCGGCCTGTCGCGCCAGAAGGAGACAGAGGTGCTCGTTCTCGGGGAGATGCGGAAAGCGCTCCTCCCCTGGCTTGAGGATGTACCGGGTGGGCGGAACGGAGACCTTCAGGACACCATGCTCGAGACCCAGGGCGATCTTGCGCTGCACGCCCGACAGTGTCGTCTGTCCGGCCATCTGCAGGCCCAGCAGATGGAGCTTCGAGGGATCGACGTCGAGCTTCGGCATCCGGCCGGTGCCGAACAGGTCGCGCAGACATCGACCGTGCGCTTGGCGGCTCGAGTCTCCCGGGACGACTCCATAGCAGATCAGGCAGCGAGACTTCCCGGACGTCATTCTCCGGACTCCGGCGGAGCGAGAGGCTCGATCGAGACCGCCCCCGGACAGTCACGGCAGAGCGCGAGCAGGAGACCGAACGTGTCGTCTCGCGCGATCTTCAGCTTGGCGATCGCAATGTCGAAGAGCCATCCCTCCGGAAGGAGCCCGACGAAGAACGGAATCGGGCCACGGCTCTCGTAGAGCTCGCGACGCAGAGGCAGCGTGAGGCTCACGGGCGCTGAGCGCGGGTTATCGAGCCACGCTTGGTCGTACTGGAAGGTCATGCCTTCCTCGCTCTCCTCGATCCAGCCCGCGAGCGCCCCGTCGACCATCACTCGCCCGCGGCGGCCCATCGCGCTCCTTCATCAGGTCGTCGTCCGCTGATCTCCAAGTGCTTCCCGAACACGCCGAGCACGGCGTCGACCTTCTCCAGGCGCAGCGTCGGCTTGGCGTTCTCGAGCTCCGAGACGAACCGGCGGCCGACTCCAGCCAACTCGGCCAGCTGGCTCTGAGTGAGGCGGTTCGCCCGTCGCGATGCGCGAACGAATGCAGCGAGGGTCTCGGGGAAGGTGTCCACGGTACGGTTTTTTGATCCCGCTCGGGAACAATCGGCTAACTCTATCCCCGAGACCGAGCCTGATCCAGGAGGAATCCTACCGTTTTCTCCCGATCGGGTGCACGACAGCTACGCCTGACGCCACAGGGCGGCAGGAACAGGCCCAAGCGGCCTTTCTGCACCCGATCGGGTGCAGCGAGAACACCGGAGAAGTCTCGGAGGAAGACTCTACCAACGGGTTGAGCCCCCGTCCAATCTCACAGATCCACGGACATCCCCGATGGCGCGCGAGAAATCCGTTGACCAGCAAGCGCGGCCGGAGTAGGTTCCGCTCGAGTGAGATCTTTCGCCGGGCTCCCTCGCCACGTTTCGCCCAAATCCACCCAGGTTACCTCAATGGTCGTTCCCCTCGGCCTACTTCTCGTTCTGGCGTCCATCCCCGGCGGCCCGGCCCACTTTGACGACCCTTGCGCCGAGGAGGACGTCACTCACTGTGACCAACTCGCCGGGAACAGCGGTTGCGGAGTCGGATTCAACTGCGTGCATTCTGCAAGAGTCGAGTGCGGTAGCCTGATCGCGACCGTTACCTACGACACGACCTGCGAGATGCCTCCTCCGCAGGGTGGCACTGCGTCCACTACGACGGTTCAGAACGTCTTGAAGACGGATACGGCGGCCGTGACGAATCGCTGCAACTGCAAGCTGAAGCCGTCCCTTGGCCGCACGTGGGGGGATATTTGCTGCCAGGGGGACTGCTGCGAGTGCTTCGACCTTGACTGCAACTGATGCAGCGGATCGCAACCATCGCTCATCAAGTAGGTACTGACAAGTATGAACAAGAAGCCGCTCATGGCGCTCTGCGCCATCATCGCTGTCTCGGCAGCCCTCGCCTTCGTCGGGCCTCGCGCCCACGGGTCCAGCGATCCGCCGGTGGATCCTGCTAGGGCGCAGGTCGAGACTCCGGTCACTGTTTCCTGGTCGAAGGGGTCGGACGACGGATCGGCGGTGTTCCACCTCACGATTTACGCGCCCTGGGGAGAAGCGACTCAGCGCACCATCGCGTTCTACAGCGGCTACGTTACTCGTGCCGGCCTCGCCGGGCTTGAGGGGACTCGCATTTCCGAGGTCGCCGCCTCGGCCGAGGTGCTCGAAGCGGTTGGAGAGCGCTTCAAGTGTACGGCTAGACTGAATCAGGTCGCCTCGTGGTCGCAGGTGGGCACCAAGGGTGACGTCACCCTGACCATCACGCCCGTAGAGGAGTGATCGGCTTCGCATTCTGGCCCTGGCGCACGGATCCCTTGGGCGCCAAGACGCTCCGTAGGCTTCGCGGCCGACCTGGACTTGCACCTGATTGTCGACAACTAGGCGACGCACAAGCACCCCAAAGTCCTTGCGTGGATGAAGCGGCACAAACGCTTTCACATTCACTTCATTCCGACAAGTAGCTCGTGGCTGAATGTGATCGAACGGTTCTTCCGCGACTTGACCGACAAGAGGCTGCGCAGGGGAGCGTTCAGCAGCGTCTCGGAGTTGATCACGGCCATCCATGGCTACGTCGATGAACACAACGACGACCCCAAGCCCTTCGTGTGGCGGAAGACCGTCGAGGAGATCCTCGCCAAGGTCCGCCGTGCCCGCGCCGTTCTGGATAATGCCCCAACAGCGTGAATCACACCACTAGAATGGGCGCGGAGGACGAGTGCGCCAGAAGGAACCCGGTCGAGGACGAGGCGCAGCGGCCGTCGTCGCGGGCGCGCTCGCGCTGGCGGGCATGGCGGGCATGGCGGGCGTCGGGCGCTCGGTTGCGGCGCAGTCGGTGCGGCCTGCCCAGTCGGACGAGCGCGCGCTGGCCGCCGCCTTGCAGCGGGCGTTCGAGGCCTCGAACGGCTGCGACTGGGCGGCCACCGTCGAGCTGGCGACGCGGGCGCGCGAGCTGGCCGAGCGCGGCAGCGATCCGTGGTTCGACGCCGCCGCGCTCGTCGTGCGCGCGCACTACCTGCGTTGGGAGCCGGACGAGCTGGAGCGCGAGGCGCGCGACGTGCTCGCCGCGATGGTGGAGCTGCGGCGCTCCTGGCCGCTCGAGTCCGCGAGCACCTACCCGCCGCTGCGGCCCGACACGGCCGAGCGCGTCGTGCAGACGCAGGTCCACCTGGCGCGCGTGCTGCAGAGCCGCGGGCGGCAGCACGAGGCCTTCGGCCACCTGTTCGCCGTGCTCGCCGATCTGCAGGTCGCGACGGTCACCAACGCGGCCGGATGGCAGCTCCGCGCGACGCTCGACGGGGCGCGCAGCCTGGACGCGCTCGGGCGTCGCGCGGAGGCTCGCGCCGGGCTCGCCTTGGTGCGCGACCAGGGCGCGGGCACG
>Ga0326597_10012676_pt1 | contig 11113 bp, 8 predicted proteins | sample RVTome_12_FD_203789 | JGI IMG/M metagenome (GOLD analysis project Ga0326597, IMG submission 203789) | Soil microbial communities from uranium-contaminated site in the Upper Colorado River Basin, Wyoming, United States - RVT100D185 | ecosystem: Environmental > Terrestrial > Soil > Contaminated >... | reverse complement strand
GCCCAAGAGGGCGAGGTCATGGAGTCCTTCGAGGTAGCGGGTGAGGTGGTGCCCGCGTCCGGCCGCGTGGCCGATGTGGCGGCGCCCATCGGGGGATTGATCGAGGTGGACGGCACGGGAGGGTCGCCCGCTCCGGGCCAGTGGGTGGACCGGGGACGGCTGCTGGTGGTCCTGACACCGGCGTTGGGTGATGCCGGGAGCGCGTACGCACAGGCGCGCCGCGAACTGCGCGAGGCGGAGGATGATTACCAGCGGGTGACCCGGCTGTACGCCGTCGAGGCGGTCTCTCAGCGGCGCCTGCGCGAAGCCGAGATCCGGCTTCAGGCCGCCCGCGAGGCGCTAGCCGGTCTCACCGGCGGCGACGCCGTCCAGGGCACGGGCAAGCTCGCCATCCACGCTCCCATCGCGGGCGTCGTGGCCAGCCGGCGCATCACGCCCGGCAGCCGGGTGGCGCCGGGAGAGCCGTTGTTCCGCATCGTGGATCCGTCGGTCGTGTGGCTCGAGGTGCATGTCCCGGCGGCCCGCGCCGCGACGCTGAGCGTCGCCTCTCCCGCCGCGTTCCGTCTGGAAGGTGGCGAGCGGATCTACCGGGCTCGACGCGCCGTCTCGATCGGGAGCGTGGTGGATTCGCTCACCCGTACCCTGGTGGTGCTGTACGAAGCGGCCAACCCGGACGGCTCCATCAAGGTAGGAGCCACCGCCACGGTAACGGTAGGTACCGGGAAGCGGGTCCACGGAGTCGTGGTGCCCGGCTCGGCAATCCTGGACGAAGACGGGCGCCCCATCTGCTACGTGCAGGTGGAAGGCGAGTCGTTTGAGAAGCGCGAGCTGACGCTGGGCGCCAACGACGGCACCCAGGCCGTGGTGCTGGCCGGCCTCCGCGCCGGCGAGCGGGTCGTCACCGGCGCGGCATACCAGGTGCGGCTCGCGTCCCTTTCGTCCGCCGTGCCCGCCGAAGGCCACGAGCACTAGGGAGAACGAGCGATGCTCGACCGACTGATCGCCTGGTCTCTCCGGAACCGCGTGCTGGTGCTGGCCGCCGCGGCGCTGCTGCTGGTGGCCGGCGCGTGGACCGCCGCGCGGATGCCGGTGGACGTGTTTCCCGACCTCACTGCGCCCACGGTGACGGTGCTCACCGAAGCGCATGGGATGGCGCCGGAGGAGGTCGAGGCGCTGGTGACGTTCCCCATCGAGACGGCGGTGAACGGCGCCACCGGCGTCCGGCGGGTCCGCTCGTCCACGGCGCAGGGCATCTCGGTGGTGTGGGTGGAGTTCGAATGGGGCACCGAGATCTTCCGCGACCGCCAGATCGTTTCGGAGAAGCTCCAGACGGTCGCCGCCGCCCTGCCGGCGGGGGTGTCCGCGCCGGTGCTGGCGCCGGTGTCGTCCGTCATGGGCGAAATCATGATGATCGGGCTCACCGGCCCGCAGTCGCCCATGGATCTGCGCACCGTCGCCGACTGGACCATCCGGCGCCGACTCCTGGCCGTGCCTGGTGTCGCGCAGGTAATCCCTATTGGTGGCGACGTGCGCCAGTACCAGGTGCTGGCGGACCCGGCGCGCATGTTCGCCACCGGGGTCAGTCTCCGGGAAGTGCTGGCCGCGGCCGAGGGCTCCAACGCCAACGCGGCGGGCGGCGTGTATTTGGATCGCGGCCAGGAATACGTGATCCGCGGCATCGGCCGAATCCAGAGCGCCGACGACGTGGCGCGCACCGTGGTGGCGGTGCGGGGCGGCGTCCCAATCTTGATCGGGCAGGTGGCGGACGTGGTGGTGGGACCCGCGCCTAAGTACGGCGACGGATCCGTGGAGGGCAAGCCGGGCGTGGTGCTGGCCGTGCAGAAGCAGCCGGGCGCCAACACGCTCGAGCTCACCAGTCGCATCGAGCGGGAGCTGGCGGACATTCAGCGCGCCCTGGCGGAAGGGATGGAGATCCACACCGACCTGTTCCAACAGGCCGGCTTCATCCGGGTCGCGATCAACAACGTGCTGGCCGCGCTCAGGGACGGCGCCATCCTGGTGGTGATCATCATCTTCCTGTTTCTCTGGAGCGTGCCCGCCACCGGGATCTCGGTCCTGGCGATCCCCCTGTCGCTGGTCGCGGCGATCTTCGCCATGCGCCTGCTTGGCATCACCATCAATACCATGACCCTGGGCGGCATGGCGATCGCCATCGGGGCCCTGGTGGACGACGCCATCATCTATGTGGAGAACGCGTTCCGGCGGCTCAAGGAGAACCACCATCGCGCCGAGGGGGACCGGCGGCCAGCGCTGCGGGTGATCTACGACGCATCGCGCGAGATCCGAGCGCCGATCGTCAACGCCACGCTGATCATCATCGTGGTGTTCCTACCGTTTTTTTTCTTGAGCGGCGTGGAAGGACGGCTGCTCCGTCCCCTGGGCTTCGCCTACGTGGTGTCCATCCTGGCGTCCTTGCTCGTGGCGCTGACAGTGACGCCGGCGCTGTGCGCCTACTTGTTGCCGCGTGCGCGCGCGGTGACCGAGGAGCGCGAGGGTGCCCTCGTCCGGTGGCTCAAACCGCGGTACGCGCGCACGCTCGACACTGTGCTGGCCCGCCCCAAACAGGTCCTCGGCGCGGCAGCCCTGGCGTTGGCACTCACGGCGGCCGTGGTGCCGTTTCTGGGGACGGCGTTTCTTCCCGAGTTCAACGAGGGGGCGCTGACGATCTCGGTGGTGACCGTTCCGGGGACCTCGCTGGACGAGGCGAATCAGATCGGCCGCCGGGTGGAGGAGATCCTGCTGGCGAACCCCGGGGTGCAGAACACGGACCGGCGGCAGGGTCGCGCGGAGCTGGATGAGCACGCCCAGGGCGTGAACGCCGCCGAGATCGACGCAACGCTGCGCGACGGGGTGGACAAGGAGCGGCTGCTGGACCAGCTGCGCCGGGAAGTCGCGGTGATTCCAGGCACCAACGTGACCCTGGGCCAGCCCATCGGCCACCGCATTGACCACATGCTCTCGGGCACCCGGGCCAACATCGCTGTCAAGATTTTCGGGCCGGACCTCTACCGCCTGCGCCAGCTCGGCGCCGAGGTGCGTGACGCCATCGCGGGCGTGCCGGGCGTGGCGGACCTCCAGGTGGAGCAGCAGATGGACGTGCCGCAGCTCCGGATCCGGCCCGACCGGGCAGCCATGGCGCGCTACGGGATGACGCCCGGGACGCTGGCCGAGGCCATTGATGTGGCCTTCAACGGCGAGGTGGTGTCGCAGGTGCTGGAGGAAGGCAAGAGCTTCGACCTGGTGGTGCGGTTCCCGCACGCGCTCCGCTCCAGCGCGGCGGCCATCGCCGCGGTGCCCTTCCACACGCCCACGGGCGCGCGGGTGCCGTTGGAGCAGCTGGCCGGCGTCACGGTCGAGCGGGGGCCGAACACGATTTCGCGTGAGAACGTGCAGCGGAAGATCGTGGTGCAAGCCAACGTCGCCGGCCGCGACCTGGGCGGAACGGTGGCGGACATCCAGCGCCGCGTACTCGAGGCCGTGGCGATCCCGGCCGGATACCACGTGGAGTACGGCGGCCAGTTCGAGAGTCAGGCCCAGGCCACGCGCTCCATCGTTTTGCTGTCGTTGCTGTCGATCGCGGCCATTTTCCTCATTCTGTTCGCCGACTTCCGCTCGGCTCGGGTGGCCACGCTGATCATGGTCAACCTGCCGCTGGCGTTGATCGGCGGCGTGCTGGCGGTGCTGGCGACTTCGCGCATCGTAAGCATCGCGTCGCTGGTGGGGTTCGTGACGCTGTTTGGGATCGCGGTGCGGAACGGCATTCTGCTGGTCGCCCACTACCGGCACCTGCTGCTGGAGGGCGTAGCATTCCGCGAAGCCATCGTGCGGGGGTCGCTGGAGCGGCTGTCGCCCATCTTCATGACGGCGCTGTGCGCCGGCCTGGCGCTCATCCCGCTGGCCCTGGGCGGCGGAGAGCCCGGCAAGGAGTTGCAGACGCCCATGGCGATCGTGATCTTGGGCGGTCTCCTGTCGTCACTGGCACTCAACATGGTGGTGCTGCCGGCATTGTACTGGCTATTCGGGGAACGGGAGATTCGGGTCACGGCCGGCGATGAAGCCCTGACCGATGAGATGTAACCCAAGTACAACAGGGAGGTCGTTCATGCGACGACGGATGAGGACGGCAATGGGACGTTCACCCGGAGCGAGAACTCGATCGCCCGGAACCGGCTGGCCGACGTGAGCGTGGTGACCCCGACGCGCCGCGTGCCGATTGACACGGCGGAGTGACTACGCGGCCCTCAATGCGTCGATGGGATCGAGCCTCGCCGCCCTCGCCGCCGGGACCGCCGAGAACCCTACGCCGAGCAGGAGCGCCGAGCCCAGTGCCAGGGCCACCGTTGCCCCGGACACCGCGGTGGTCCACTCCGTCGCCCGCGCGAGCGCCCACGCGACGCCCCTGCCTAGCAGCAGCCCTGCGACGCCGCCCGACAGCGAGAGCACCGTGCCCTCAGCCAGGAACTGCAGCAGCACGTCGCGACGCCTCGCACCGACCGCAAGGCGGAGCCCGATCTCGCCGGTCCGCTCCTTCACCGCCAGGAGCATGACCGAGAGGATACCCACCCCTCCCACCGCCAGCGCGGTGGCGCCCAGCGCGTTCAGCGCGCGGCGAAACGACGCCACCGTCTCCGCCTCGGCCCGCGCCAGGAGCGCCTGGTCCCGGATGGCGAAGTCGTCCTCCCGGCCCAGCCGCTCCAGGTCATGCCGGTCCCGCAGCACCGACGCGATCTCCTCGGTCGCCCGGTCCATCGTCGCGCCCTGGGCGACCTCCACATAGATCGAGGCCAGGTAATCCAAGTTGAAGATCCGGCGCAGGCCGGTTTGGATGGGAACGACCAGCAGGTCGTCCTCCTCCGACAGGCCATCCACGGTGACACCCTTGCTCTCGAGGACCCCGATCACCTCGATCGGGACCCGGCCCACGAACACCACCTCCCCAAGCGGGTCGGCGTCGGGGAAAAGCGTCTCGCGCACCACCGCGCCGATCACGCCTACCCGTGCCGCCCGCTCCGCCTCGGCGTCGGTGAAGAACCGGCCGTCCGCCAGGGCGAACTGCCGGATGGCCAGCCATTCGGGCGTGGTCGCCCGCACGGTGGCCCGGGTGTTGGCCCGGCCGTAGCGGAGCACGCGGCCCCCATCCTGGGCCGGCGCCGCCAGCGCCACCGAGGGGCTTTGGGCCAGCAGCGGCTCCACGTCCTCGAGCCGAAGCGTGGTCACCCGTCGGACGGTGCGCGGGCGCGACGCCGGCTGAGGCGCCTCGGCCGCATTCACCACGAGCAGGTTGCGTCCCAGCGCTTCGATGCGGGCCTCGATCTCCCGCTTGGCACCCTCGCCGATGGACATCAGGACCAGGAGCGCCGCCACGCCTACCGCCGTCGCGCTCACCGCCAGGGCGGCGCGGACGCGGTGGCGGAGCAAGACCTTGAGCGAGACGCGGATTGCCCGGGCGACCCTCAACGCAGCGCCTCGACGGGGTCGAGCCCGGCCGCCCGCTTCGCCGGCGCCACGCCGGCGACCAGCCCGACCACCAGTGCCGAGCCGAGGCCCACGAGCCCGGCCTGCCACGGCATCGAGCCTATGGACTGAACGCCGTGCGCGCGCACCACCACCAGCCCGAGCCAGCTTGCCGCCACGCCCGCCATTCCTCCCGCCAGGGTGACGGCCGCACACTCGACCAGGAGCTGGAGCCGCACGTCTGTCGCCCGCGCGCCGACCGCCTTGCGCAGGCCGATCTCCGCCCGGCGCTCGTTGACGGCCATGAGCATCAGATTCGCCACCACGATCCCCGCGACCAGGAGCGACGCGCCGGCGAGGAGCGGCAGGAACACCGTGAACACCCGATTGCTGGACTCGATCATGCGCTCGACCTGTCGGGGCGTGATCATCGCGAAGTCGTTGTCCGCGCCCGGCGGCAACGCGTGCCGTTCCCGAAGGACCTGCTCGATCTCCGCGGTCACACCGGCCAGGTCCCGGCCCTGGGCGACCAGGATCTTCGCCGCGTTGACGTGGTCCACGTTCTGGAGGCGGCGCATCGCGGTCGTGACCGGCACGTGAACCTCGTCGTCCCGGTCCATGCCGTGCGGGTCGGCGCCCAGGACCTCCAGCACGCCGATGACCCGAAACGGGACCGTCCCGATCCGGATCTCCTCGCCTATGGGGTCCGCCTCGCCGAACAGGTCGCGAGCCAGCGTCTGCCCCACGAGCGCCACCCGCGCCGCGCTCGCTATGTCCTGGGCGGTGAAGAACGAGCCCCGAGCCGCCCCGCGATTCCACGCGACCTCGCCGCGCTCGGAGTGACCCATCACCGCGACGGAGCGGCTCCGGTCGCGCCACACGACCTCCCGCCTGCCGACCATCTGCCACGGGTCCCAGAGCCGGACCGCATCCACCCGGGCTTGGACCGCCGCCAGGTCCTCCAGGGTGAGCGTGGTCACGGACGACGCATGCGGACCTTGTCGGTGCGACCTGCTCCCAGCCATCAACATGATGCTCGAGCCGCTGAACATCCGGTCAAAGCGATCGAGCACGTCCTGCTGGGCGCCCTGGCCCACGGCGACGACCACCGTCAGCGCCGCCACGCCCACGAACGTGCCGAGCATCATGAAGGCGGTGCGGGCGCGGTGTCGTCCGAGCGTACGCAGGCCCGCCGCGATCAGACGGACGTTCTTCGTCATCGGGATCCTCCAGCCGCTGCCAGCAGTTCGGCTGCGTCTGACGGACGCTGCAGCCGCTCGTCCGCCACGACCCTGCCGTCCAGCAGCCGCACTAAGCGGTGCGCCATGCGCGCCAGCTCCTCGTCGTGGGTGACGAGGATCACGGTCCGGCCGCCGCGGTTGAGCTGCTGCAGCAGGGCCAACACCTCGAGGCCGGACCGGCGGTCGAGGTTGCCGGTGGGCTCGTCCGCGAGGATCAGGTCGGGATCGTTGACCAGCGCCCGGGCGATGGCCACACGCTGCTGCTGGCCGCCCGACAGCTCGCCGGGGTGGTGGCTCGCCCGGTCCGCCAGGCCCACGGCGTCGAGGGCACGCGCCCCCAGCCCGCCGATGTCGCGCCGCTTGGAGTAGAGCAGCGGCAGTTCGACGTTCTCCTGCGCCGTGGTCCGGGGAAGCAGGTGGAAGGACTGGAACACGAAGCCGATCTTCTCGTTGCGCAGCGCGGCGAGATCGTCCTCTCCCAGCGTTTCGACCGCCTCGCCAAGGAACGAATGAGTCCCGGCGTCTGGGCGATCGAGCAGGCCCATCACGTTCATGAGCGTGGATTTCCCGGAGCCGGAGGGGCCGAGCACCGCCAGGAAATCGCCCCGTTCAACGTCCAGCGAGACCCCATCGAGCGCCACGATCGTGGTTCCGTTCTTGTGATAGGTCTTCCGTACGTCGCGCAGCTGGATCATCGGCGTCCCCTCATTGGTGTGTTCGATGTCGGTGTCTCGGAGCGGGCGGCTGGGCCGATGGGCCCCAGGAGCACCGTGTCACCGGCGGCCAGGCCATCTTGGACCTCCGTGAGGTCGTCCCCGCGAACCCCGGTGCGGATGCTCCGGCGCACCGGGCCGTTGGGGCCGGGAACCAGCGCAAACGTGCCTTCGCGGTCCCGTCGCACGGCGGAGCTGGGGACCGCGAGCACGCCGCGCCGTCCCTCGGTCACGATGTTCACACGGGCGGTCATCTCCGGGCGGAGCGTGCGCCGGTGGCCGCGCGTGATGGCGATCTCCGTCACGTAGTTCACCACGTTGTCCACGACCTCGGCCTTGGGCCGGATCGCCGTGACCGTCCCTTGGAACTCGTGGTCCGGGTAGGTGTCCACGGTGAACGACGCCCGCTGGGAGACCCGCACCCTCCCGATGTCGGTCTCGTCCACGTAGGCCCAGACCTCCAGCCGATCCAGGTCCACGATGGTCAGAAACGTCGGCGCGGCGAAGCTCGCCGCCACGGTTTCGCCCACTTGCGTCGCGACGTCAGCGATGACCCCGGCGATGGGGGCTGTGATGCGCGTGTATCCCAGCTGGATCTGGGCGGAGGCGAAGGAGGCCTCCAGCCGCTGGACCCGGGCGCGGGCCAGCGCCTCGGCCCGTTCGAAACCTTCGAACCCCGCGTCGGTGATCGCCTGGTCCCTGATCAGCTCGCGTGCGCGGACCAGATCCTTGCCCGCGAATTCCAGATCCACCCGCGCGCTCTCCAGCTCGGCGGCGACCTCGGCGCGACGGGCCGCGAACTCGGTCGAGTCCAGCACCGCGAGCAGGTCGCCGCGCTCCACCGTGTCACCGACGGTCACGTAGAGCTCCGCCAGGACGCCCGACGCGCGCGAGCCCACCCGGACCTCGGCGCCGACCTCCGGCCGGAGCACACCGGTAGCCAGGACCGATGACTCCACGTCACGTACCTGCACGATCGCCGTGGGCTGCTGGTCCACACCCGCGCCGGCCGGGCGCTTAGCCGCGGAGTCGCCGAAGAACGACGCCGCGCCGAGTACCAACACCGCCGCCCCGACGATCCAACCGGCGACCTTGGCCATCAGTGCGTCCGGCCGGCGGGATGGCCGGGAATCGGCCCGTGGCGCTTCGCGATCCAGTCGTGCAGGCGCCGGATCTGGGTGGAGTCGAGCACGGCCTCGATCTCGGTGGTGGCGGAACCAATGGCCTGCTGGAGGTTGGCGTGGACCTCGCTCCAGGCACGGTCAATCTCCGCTTGGTGCTTTGCGAAGATCTCGCGCACGCTTTGGGACTGATCGGGAGTGAGGCGCAGCTCCTCGCCCAGCTCGGTGAGCACTTCGTCGTGGTCGCGGGGGGCGGTGCGCCGCGCGGCCGCGTCCAAGGCGTGGGCATGGGACGGGATCAGGACCAGGCGGTCCATGCTCACACCTGCGACGGCACCGGTCAGGAAGATCGAGACCGCGGCGAGCAGCGCGCGGGCCGGGTCGTTCAGGCGGATCATCGTGAGACCTCCGAGGCCGGGGTAACGATCAGGGTGGCCATGGTGGGTGCGGTGGGGGAGCCGAGGAGTCGGTCGGCGAGCGGGCCGGCCGGCGCGAGGCCGAACACGGTGGTGGCCCAGGCATCGTCCGACCCCTCGCCCCGGACGTCGGGGAGCCAGAAAAGCGCCGCCACCACTGAGGCCGCGGCGGCGAGTGTCATCGGCACGGACAGGCGCGACAGGCCCTGCCACCAGCGCCGGCCGCCACGCCGATACGCGCGCAGCCGGCCGGCCGCCTCTACCACGAGGCGATCGGTCAGCGCCTCCCAGTAGGCTTCGTCCTCGGGGAGGCGGGACATCGGCCCGGGGCTCGCTGGACGGTTGCTCATGTTTCCTCCTCCTCCACGAATGGCAGCATGGCTTTCCGCATCGCCTGGCGGCCCCGGTAGACGTGGGTCCGCACGGTGGCGTCACTCACGCCCAGCGCTACCGCGACCTCCACGCTCGAGAGCCCCTCCAGCACGCAGAGCCGGAAGCAGGCACGCTGCATGTCGGGGAGCGACTCGAGCTCCAGGTCCACCCGTGCCTGGAGCTCCAGGTACTCGACCAGATCCTCGGGCGTCGGGGCTTCGTCAGGCAGGCTCTCCTCGAGCGCCGCTTGCAGCCGGACGGCGCGCTGGCCGGCCGCGGTCCGGGCGACGTTGCGCAGGATGGTGAAAAACCAGGGTGCGAAGGGGCGATCTGCGTCGAAGCGCTGCAGCGCGTTCACCACCCGGCGGAACGCTTCCTGCACCAGGTCCTCGGCGTCGTCGAGCGCGTCGGTGAACTCCCAGGCGACCGCCAACGCCGGCCGGACGTACCGCGTGACCAGCTCCCGGTACATGCGCTCGTCCCCGGCCTGGGCTCCGCGGATCACGTCCCGCTCCGACAGCTCGCCGCTCCCCATATCGAAGCCGATCAATCCTTTCTTCCGCTTCCTAGAGACCATACCGGCGGCCCGGCGAAACCGTTTACATGCCACGCTCGAAAGATGACGCACCCCCCGCTGGCGCGCGCGCCGAAACCTCGGCAACATGGAGGGTCAGTCTCCTCCAACTGAAGGTCGCCCATGAAGAGCCCGAGCGTCGTTGCGGCAGCGGTCGCGATCGCCCTGTTCCCTGCCCCTGCGCACCCGCAGGCTGCATCCGCCCGCCCCGTCTGGCGCCCGGTCGTCATGGGCACGCAAGCGATGATTGCGGCCGAGCATCCACTGGAAGCTTTTGCCGCCCAGCAGGTGCTCCAGGCGGGCGGCAACGCGATCGATGCCGCGGTGGCCGCGTTCTACATGACCACTGTGGTGGAGCACCATCAGGCCGGGATCGGCGGCGACGCCTTCATCCTGGCGTACATCGCCAAGGAGAACCGGGTGGTGTTCATCAACGGGACGGGTGTGGCGCCGGCCTTGGCAACGGTCGAGAAGTACCGGTCGTTGGGCGGCATCCCGGACGCCGGCCCGTTCGCCACCTCGGTGCCGGGCGCCGTGGCAGGCTTCGATCTGGCGCTCAAGACCTACGGCACCAGGACCTACGCCGAGCTGCTCCAGCCGGCCATTGACGCGGCGGCCAACGGCCATCCGCTCAGCGTGTGGGGGGCAAGCATGCACGCGGGCAGCGTGGACAAGGTCGCCAAGTACCCCGCCTCCGCCCGGGTGCTGCTTCCGGGTGGGAAGGCCCCGGCGGCGGGCGACTTGTTCGTGCAGGCCGATCTGGGGCGGACGCTCCAGGCCATCGCGGAGGGGGGCGCGGAGGTGTTTTATCGGGGCGCCATCGCGGAACGGGTGGCGGCCTTCTACCAGGCGCAGGGCGGGCTGATCCGGCGGGAGGACCTGGCCGCCATCCGGGCCGAGGAGGCCGCCCCGGTGCGCACGGCGTACCGGGGATACGAGGTGTACCAGAGCGCGCCCAACTCGCAGGGGATCACGATGCTCATCGCCCTCGAGATCCTGGAGGGGTACCACCTCAGGCCCATGGGTCAGAACTCGGCGGACTACGTCCACGTGGTCACCGAGGCGCTCAAGCTCGCCTTTGCCGATCGCAATCAATACGTCGCCGATCCGCGAGTGGTGAAGGATATCCCCGTGTCCGAGCTGCTCTCGCCGGAGTACGCGGCGGCGCGGCGGGCGCTCATCCGGATGGATGCTGCAATCG
>Ga0326597_10012674_pt1 | contig 11113 bp, 10 predicted proteins | sample RVTome_12_FD_203789 | JGI IMG/M metagenome (GOLD analysis project Ga0326597, IMG submission 203789) | Soil microbial communities from uranium-contaminated site in the Upper Colorado River Basin, Wyoming, United States - RVT100D185 | ecosystem: Environmental > Terrestrial > Soil > Contaminated >... | reverse complement strand
CAAATTTTCCCACCACCCCCGGTGCATTCCAGGTCACTCACGCCGGCGGTAACCAAGACGCATTTGTTACTAAACTTAACGCTAATGGGGGCCTGGTGTATTCAACGTATCTTGGTGGCGGTCGCAGTGGTGGACGACTTTGCTGTGGTGCGAGCGATGGTGGTAACGCAATCGCTGTAGACGCTGCTGGAAACGCCTACGTAGTGGGTGGTACTGACTCCGACGATTTCCCAACTACTGTGGGGGCGTTCCAGCCTACGGCTGGCGGGGGTGGTGTTGACGGGTTTGTGACGAAGCTTAATGTCGATGGGTCTGGGCTCGTCTATTCGTCTTTTTTTGGCGGAGGTGGTCGCGAGGGGATAACTGGCGTTGCCGTTGATAGAGGGTGCACGGCACTCTGCAATGCCTATCTATCAATTTTTGCTGATAGTGCCGTCGTGGCAAAAGTTAATGGTCACGGGTCTTCTCTGGTGTATTCTTTGAATCTGGGAGGTAGTACCGCACGCGCGATTGCTACAGATCTTTTAGGCAACGCGTATGTTACCGGTACCCTTGGCGGCGCTTTTGTGGCGAAGATCGATAGTACCGGCTCTATTCTCTACCTTACGTCTATCCCGGGCGGGGACGGTGTCGGCGTCGCGGTGGACGATCTCGGTACTGTGTATGTCGCAGGTTCTACCCCTTCTACGGCATTTTTTACAACCCCAGATGCTTTTCAATCTTCATTTGGCGGCGGCTTAAGTGACGGCTTTATAGCGAAATTGAACACCACTGGTAATGTCGTCTACTCCACCTACCTTGGCGGCAGCGGGGACGATGGCGCCGCAAGTGTCGCACTCGACTCGGCTGGAAACATCTATGTCCTTGGGCTGACGTCTTCGACAAATTTTCCAACGACTCCAAGAGCATTTCAGAGAAGTTCGGGCGGCGGCTACGATGCGTTTGTAGCGAAGCTAAGTTTCAACGTCGGCTCAAAGATCGCTTTCGTTTTCAGTGATAATGACACTGCCGAAATATATGTGATGAATCCTGACGGAAACAATCGAACACGTCTTACCAACAAATTCGGCGGTGACTATGCCCCTTCCTGGTCTCCGGACGGGAACAAGATAGCCTTTCAGTCAACTCGCGAGGGGCTTTGGGTAATGAACGCAGACGGGTCGAACCAGACACTCTTGATCAGTCTGGCTACTAGACGTAGTTCGTGGTCCCCAGATGGAACGAAAATCGCATTTGACGCGGATGTGAATCATAACGGCCGCTATCAAATCTACACAATCAATACTGATGGGACGAACCTTCAGCAGCTCACAACCATTCGTCCCTACAATTTCGATCCTGCGTGGTCTCCAGACGGAACAAAAATCGCCTTTGTGTCGGGCAGTGACAACGCTAGTCTTGAAGTCTACGTAATGGATGTTAACGGAAGCAATCAGACTCGTCTGACGTTCAATACGGCGGCTGAGGAAATCCCGGCTTGGTCTCCAGATGGTCTCAAAATTGCGTTTATGTCAAATCGCGATGGTAATGCTGAGGTTTACGTCATGGATGCGAGTGGGGCGAACCAAATCAATCTTACGAACAATCCAGCCCCTGACAATATGCCATCCTGGTCACCTGACGGTCGGAAAATCGTCTTTGCGTCGACCCGCGACGGCAACGCTGAGATCTACGTTATGAACGCCGACGGCAGCGGTCAAACGCGAATAACTAATAATCCAGACGCAGATCATTATCCCGCGTGGTCACCGTTCTTAGTGGTTCCGCCTGTGGCCAACACAGGCTCAGATCAATCTGTAATAGAGGGCTCGCTCGTAACTCTTAATGGCTCTGCAAGCACAGGTGAAAATCTAACTTATCAATGGGAACAGCTTCCCGGCGGGCCGGTTGTTACATTGAGCAATTCCACAAGCGCGACGGCTACATTCACGGCGCCTTTGCTTCCGGGCGGCTTCGGCAGCCAGGTGCTGACCTTTAAACTGACGGTCACGAGCGGTAGTCAAGCAAGCGCGGCGGTGGTGAATGTCACGGTGATAAATGTGAATCACGCTCCGGAGGCACATGTGGGCGCGGGTCAGGTGGTCAATGAAGGAAGTCTGGTGGCGCTCGATGGAAGCGCGAGTTTTGATCCTGACGGTGATCCACTCACGTATCAATGGGTGCAGACCGGCGGGCCAACGATCACGTTGACGGGGGCAGATACCGCGCAGGCTTCGTTTACCGCGCCGAGTCTTCCCGGCGGCGTCGGCGGGTCTGTTGCGCTGACGTTCCAGTTGACGGTTTCCGACGGAGCGCTGTCCGCGATGGACGAAGTCCAAGTGACGGTGGAGCAGGATAACCATGCTCCGATTGCGGACGCTGGAGAGCCTCAGACAGTGAGACCGGGAAGTGTCGTCACTTTGAATGGCACGTCGAGTTATGACCCTGATAACGATCCTTTTGGTTACCAGTGGGTACAAGTCAGTGGTCCGTCTGTCACATTACAAAATGCCACCTCGGCAACGCCCAGCTTCACGGCGCCGCAAGTAGGTACCACAACTATGCTCGCTTTTCGGCTCACGACTAGTGATGGGCAACTGTTGAGCGATCCCGACGATGTTGTCATTACGGTTATCAACGGACCGCCGCTTTGCGGCTTGGCGCAAGCACTGCCGAGTCTTCTCTGGCCAGCTAATCACGGAATGAGAGTCGTGGGCATTACCGGAGTGACAGATCCGAACAATGATTCTGTCGCGATCACGATCACCGGAGTGACACAGGATGAGCCTGTCAACGGTGTGGGCGATGGAGATACCAGCCCGGATGCGGTCATCCAGGGGAGTCAGGCGCTTGTGCGTGCCGAGCGATGGGGTGGTGGGAATGGTCGGGTGTATCAAATCAACTTCAGCGCCAACGATGGCCAAGGTGGTGGGTGCTCGGGGTCTGTGAAGGTAACCGTGCCGCACAGCATGAAGCCGGGATCTGCGGCGGTGGATGATGGGCAGCTTTATGATTCGACGCAGTGATTCGGACAAGACAAAAAAACGAAGCGACGGGACGACGAGCGGCACGGCGATTGAACCATGCAATCCAGGGCGTAGCCTGGATGAAGTGAAGACGTAATCCCGGAAAACATCCCGGATTACGCTCACGCTCCATCCGGGCTACGTTCGCTGGGTGCCTAACTATCTCTGCGATGCGTCGAGAATGGTTACTCCAACCAAGCGGCGGCCTTTGTAATCCAGGATGACTCCGTCATCTCGGATCTCGCTGTGAGTGGAAGCGGGTTTGTCTTCGAAGTGGACATAGAGCGCATCGGCCTCTTCGTCATAGTCCAGCCACATGTGAGTTTTTGGCAGTTGTATCAGGTGGGAGACTGCCTTGAGGAGATGCCCCAACGGTTTCTTTTCTAACGTCTCTCTTTTGGCCATATGGTATTGCTCCGGTTAATGGTTCGGGAAACGAATGCGGTGATGATGAAGCCGTCGTGTCGACTGACCTCGCGATAGACAACGTTCAAGTATTGCCGTCTCGGCAGGGAAAGAATCGCTATCATTGCTCCGGTATGGCCGCGCAACACCCAAGTAGGGTTCTCTACGGCCGCTAGCGTCTTTTCATAGTATGCTCTCATGTAGGGCTTATTTTCAATTATATGTGCCCATCGTTCTTCCGTAAGTCGAATCGGAACGCCGCTAATGGAATGCGTGATCTCCACAACTTCATGCCGCTCCCGTCCAGAAGTTCTCTGGTAGCGGTTCATCGAAATCATCGGTCGTCCACATAGCCCCAGCATGTAAACCAGCCAGACGTGGCATGTCGGAGACGGCAATAGGTAATACGCGGGCAAAAGGAGTCGTACCCTCCGTCAGGACAATTTCTGCCCCTTCCCGAACGAGGGACAGGAGGTCTTGCAAATTCGTCTGCGCTTCCTGCACGTCAATTTTTTTAGTGATCATGGCGTGTGCTCCTATCGATCGGTTTGATTATACCACGCAATGCCACAGGAGCGAAGAAGTGCGTAGCCTGGCTCAAGTGAAAACGACATCCAGGAAGAGATCCCCGGATTCCGCTCACGCCGTCAAGACCGCGTCCGCTTTGGGCCGGCACGACGGCGATGCCTGCTCTTGACAGCCGCACGCTCACTATACGAGTATCGCGCTAATGCCACTTTATATGCGGAGGATTCGGTGGGTGGATTGCTGAAGTCGATTGCCGTGAGATTTTCTCTTGTGTGCATGTTTTCCGGGCTCTTGCTCTGCTCGGCTCTCGCGCGGGCGGCGGAATCCGACGCAATCCTGGCCGGCGCGCAAAAAGAAGGCGAGCTGATCACCTGGGCCGTCGGCGAAATTCCCTTCCAGACCATGGTGGTCGACAGGTTCAAGAAAAAATACCCGTTCATGAAAAAGGTCGACGCCGTGCGGATACCGTCTGAGAAACTGCGCACCCGCCTGATCACGGAGGCGCAAACCGGCAAGGGGAGCAACGTCGACGTTGTCGGCCTCAGCGGCTTCGAGCTTCTTTATCTCGCCGAGAAAGGCTTCTTCGCGCCTTACCGTTCGCCGGAGGCAAGCGCCATCGCCGACGGGTTTAAAGACGCCGGCGGCCTTTGGGCTTCCTACTACGTCAACACCTTGGTGACCGCCTACAATACCCGCCAGGTTGCCGCCAAGGATGTGCCACAACGCTGGGACGACCTGCTCGATCCGAAATGGAAAGGCAACATCGCGTTCTTTGAAGAGGAATATGAATGGTTCGCCAACTTTCTCAAAGTCGTCGGACGGGAAAAGGGGCTGGACTTCATGCGCCGCTTCGCCCGCCAGGACTTGCAATACCGGGGCGGGCACACGCAGATGGTCCAGTTGCTAGCCGCCGGCGAATTCCCCATCATGGCCGTGGCCTTCGCGCCGCGCGTGAGTGTAGTGCGGGCGAGCGGTGCGCCCATCGACTGGGCGGCGCTCAATCCGGTCTTCTCGAATCCCGTGGGCATGGGCGTCTACAAGGCGGCGCCCCATCCAAACGCCGCGAAGCTTTACGTCGATTTTATGCTTTCAAAAGATATTCAGCAGGAGATCTGGGTCAACGCCGCATGGAAAGGCTCGGCGCGCAAGGACGTGACACCCAAAGATCCGCGCTGGCAGGGGATCAGGGTCTTAGCCCTCGATCTGACCCTCGCGCACGGTTACCAGGAAGTCGCGAAGGATTTTCAGCAGATATTCAAACCCCATGGCAGCGGCCGCTAATTCCGTGACGGACTCGAAGGCGTCGGCATGATCAAGTTCGGCCTCAAACCGGCGATGGCTACGTCGCTCGCGGACGGCGATAATCCCGTCGCACAGCTAGACACGATCATAGATTTCGCCAAAGCCGCCCGCGATGAAGGCTTTCACTCGATCTGGGCGGGGCAACACTACTTCGGCGGCAATCGAGTGCGCTGGGAGGTCGTGCCGTTGCTGGCGCGCTTGATTCCTGAAATCAAAGACATGGTGGTTGGGACCAGCATCATGCTTTTGCCGCTGCACCATCCGGTGCTGGTCGCCGAGCAGGTCGCCATCCTCGACATTCTCTCGGAGGGAAAATTCGTCTTCGGCGTCGGTCTCGGCTACCGGGAGAGGGAATTCGACGGCTTCGGCGTGCCGAAGCGCGAGCGCGCCGCGCGCTTCGAGGAAGCGCTCTCGATCATCAGGTTGCTCTGGACGCAGGAGGGCGTGCCGTTTGTCGGCAAACACTTCCAGTTCAAGAATCTAAAGACACCTACCCGCCCGCTGCAAAAACCGGCGCCGCCGATTTGGATCGCCGCCCACGGCGACAAGGCCGTTCGCCGCGCCGCGCGACTCGGCGACAGTCTGATGATGAACCCCCACGCGTCGATCGCAACCCTGGAGCGGCAACTGGAAATCTATCGCGATGCCTTGAAGCAGGAGGCAAAGCCCTTTCCCGAAGAACTCTCGATCCGAAAAGACATCTACATCGCCGAGGCCCGTGAGCAAGCCTGGACGGAAGCCGAGCGCGAGGTTCCCAAGCTGGTGGCGGGTCTCACCACGGAGAATCAGTACGCGGAGCTGCCGGCCTCAGACCGGGTCGGCGCGGAACAAGATTTGCAGACGTTTATCCGCTCGCGCTACATCGTCGGCAATCCCGGTGATTGTCTCGAACAGATCAAGCAGCATCAGGAACGCTTGCGGACCAACCATTTCATCTTTCGCATCGCCTGTCCGGGCGGGAATCGCGAGGCGATGATGCACAAGATCAAACTGATCGGACGGGAAGTGATCGGACAGATTAGGAGTGAAGTCAGATAGCGATGGGCACCGCCCGCGGCGAAATCGTTTGGAACGAATTGAACGTCTTGAACTTTTTGAACGGCTTGAACAAGTTGAACCCGGCTTCCAGCGAATCGCCTGCGCGCGATTGCATCGTCGAAGGCATACCGCTTTATTGGCGTCATTTAGGAGGAACGACCAGTGGTAAACCTGAAAGAGATTGAAACCGATGTCTTGATCGTCGGCGCGGGCAATGCCGCGCTGGTAGCGGCCGAAGCGGCTCACGACGCCGGCGTCAAAGCTACCGTATTGGAGCGCGCGCCCAAGGTGCGGCGTGGCGGCAACTCGACTTTTTCCGGCGGACTTTTCCGCTTCGCCTACAAGGACTTTGAATCGGTAAAAGAAATCTTGCAGGACACCCCGGGCATCGACTTCAAGGACGTCGAAGTGGAGCCTTACCCCACCGACATGTTTTACAGCGATCTGATGCGCGTCACCGAGGGCCTCGCCGATCCCTCCCTCTCCGAGCTGCTGGTGAACAAATCCCAGGAAGTCGTCGCCTGGATGGCCCGCCACGGCATCGATTGGGAACTGCACATGAACCACGTCGCCAAGGTCAAGGGGAAATACATTTGGCGTTCCGGCACCATTCCGGTTGCCGCGCGCGGCGGCGGCCACGGCTTGCAAGAGATGCATTTCAAGCATGTGGAAAGCCGCGCCATCGAAATTATCTATTCCGCGCGCGCGCTGGAATTGACCCAGGACTCAAGCGGCGCCGCCGACGGCGCCCTCGTGTCGACGCCCGCCGGCAAACAGAGAATCCACGGTAAAGCGGTGATCCTCGCCTGCGGCGGCTTTGAGTCCAATCCGGAGATGCGCGCGCGCTACCTCGGACAGAACTGGGACCTCGTCAAAGTCCGCGGCACGCGCTACAACACCGGCGACGGCATCAAGATGGCGACCGACATCGGCGCCGAACCCTTCGGCCATTGGAGCGGCTGCCACGCTTCTGTGATCGACGCCGAAGCCCCCGCAGTGGAAGCCGCCGACGAGACCACGCGTTATTCCTATCCCTATAGCATCATGGTCAACATGAATGGCGAGCGCTTCGTCGACGAAGGGGAAGATTTTCAAGTTTATACTTACGCCAAAACCGGCAAGAGAATCCTGGCGCAGCCGGGGCAGATCGCCTATCAGATCTACGACCAGAAAACACTGCCGCTGCTGCGCATCAACTACCAACGCTCCAGACCTGTGACGGCCAATACCGTTGAAGATCTCGCTTCCGGGTTGGGCATCGACCCGGCGCGTCTGCGCCGGACGATCGACGAGTTCAACAAGGCGGTGTCGCCGGTGACATTCGATTCCTCGAAGCGCGACGGCAAATGCACGACGGGCTTGAACCCGGACAAATCCAACTGGGCTTCGCCCATCGACTCACCGCCGTACCAGGCTTACCCGGTCGCATGCGGCATCACGTTTACCTATGGCGGACTGAAGATTGATCCCCAAAGCGCCGTCTTGACTGCGGACGATACGGCGATTCCCGGCCTCTGGGCCGCGGGCGAGCTTACCGGCGGGTTCTTCTATCACAACTATCCGAGCGGCTCCGGCCTCATGCGCGGCTCGATCACCGGGTACGTCGCCGCCACCGAGGCGGTGAAATATATCAAGGGACGGTAGGGGCAACCCCCTGTGGTTGCCCTTCCTCAAGGCAGGCACGGGGGCCTGCCCCCTACCACAAAGGAGAGGAACACCGCGCGCAAAGACCGTGCATCGAATGCGGCACTTTTTATTTCTTCGCTTGAAATTCGAATGTGACGCTGACGGTCTCTCCGACGCCGACCTCCACCTGCTGCGTTTGTTTACCCAATGTTTCATGCCACACTTCGAGGGTGTATTTTCCCGGCGGCACAGCGGCGAGATTAAAAGTGCCGTCGGCTCCCGTTATATTGAAGTAGGGATTCGAAGCGACAAAAATCCAGCCGCCCATCCAGCCGTGGACGTCGCAGCGCACGGGAATGATCTCCGGCTTGGAAAAAGTTTGCGTGATCTCCTTCAAGTATTTCGGCTGGGCCCGGTTGAAAGCGGGATTGTCCTTGCTGAGGGTGTGGATGTTGTGCAGGATGCCGTCGCTGTTCGTGATCTTGACCGCGGTCCCGGCGGCGACCGCCAGCACATGCGGCACAAACTCGCACTTGCGTTGATCCAGCACCGCCTCACCGGCCGCAGCGGCCTTCCCTGCCGCAATTTCGGTGATCCGCACCACGGCGTTTTTGATTTCACCGCGCGCGGCGACGAGGAGTCTAGGATCTTGAACGGAGTTACCGCAGGTTTCTTTGTCTTTGCCGACGGCGAGCATCGCCGGAACATGCTTGCCCTTGAAGAGAACGCGGCCGCTGATGGTTCCGCTCTGCTGTACCGCCACCCCCTGGTCACCGACGGTTGGGGTGGCTTCGGCTTTAACCGCCGTGGACTCTTTCGCCGGGGCGGGTTGATCTCGATCTCTGGAGCAAGCCGAAGGCAGCGCGCAAAGCAGGAAACCGATCATCGACAGAACTGTGCGTGTCATCATCCGCCTGGCCAAACTTTACCAATGCTTTTCAATGAGCCGGATACAAAATTCCAGCGCGGCTTCGACGTCACGAGCCGCCGGACTGCGCCCCTGGCGCGCGCGCGAACGCGCCTTATGGATCCGCTGCAAGCGCACCGCCTCCAGCCGGGTGATCAGTTTTTTTTCAACCCCGGTCGTCGTGAGACTCGTCAAGCCGCGCATCGACCACGCCGCGATGTTTAACCGCGCCTTGAGCCAATCTTCCACGGCTTGCTCGCACAACACCAAAACGCCCCAGCCGGAAAGAATCTCCGACGACCAGCCGTTCAGCGCGCGGCTCATTATTCGAATCGCCCGCCCTTCCGGCGAGTGATGACCCTTGAGCCTCTCCTTTTCGGCCAGATTGCCGAAGATCTTCTGCGGATCGAAACTCATAGCATTGATGATCCCGTCGATTTTGCTTCCTTATAGCACGGAACTCCCACCGGCTGTAGCGCCGGGGCTGCCGGCGAAGGGCGCGCAATCGCGATTTTCATTGCGTTCTATGCGTTCTTTGCGGTTAATTTTCTTCTTCTCCTTCGTGAGCTTCGAATTACTATAGGTGAAAGTTAGCACAGCACGCGCAAATTCTCCGGAGGTTGAAGACTCTCGGATTCGGAGATTCCTCGCGCCAAGACGCAAAGACGCCAAGTTCGGAAGAAAAAGTTAACATTCTTAAAACGAATTCACTTCCGTTTATCCGACCTTTGCGTCTTGGCGTCTTTGCGGGAGATCTTCCGGCTTTCGGTTGCGACTATGCCGCGCTGGGTCCTTCGTAGTGACCAGATACCGGCCGTTAGCGAGGCTCGCTATTGACATGAGCACGGTCGTGCCAATAAGTTGGCCACTAAAGCCTATTGTCACTGGAGGTCGTCTATGGAACCCCTTCCCCGCGGCGCAAACTTTCAACGAGCCAAATTGCTTTGGGAGATCGGCCTGCATATCGCCGGCGATCCTAACACGCCCTACTACGGACCGCGCGACATGTGCATTACCGTCGGCAGCGGTTCCGGTGAAAATCTTAAGCCGTGGCTGCGCATGTCCACCGGCTCGCCGATCCTGGCCCACGCGGTTTGCCGCGGCGATTTGGAAATGGCGATGGTCAATCCGTCGGGTTTTCTGACCCAAGCCTATCGCGGCACCGGATTATTTTCCCAACCGCTGCCCGTGCGTGTGCTGGCCAACTATCCCTCCTGGGACCGCTACGTCCACATCGTTCATCCGCGCACCGGCTTGAAGTCGCTCGCCGAGATCAAAGAAAAAAAATATCCGCTGCGGTTGTCGATTCGGGAGGACGCGACCCATTCGACTCGGGTGTTGCTGGACCAGACGTTAAAGCTGTACGGCTTCACTCTCGCCGACCTTGAATCCTGGGGAGGCAGTCTCCAACTGAACGGCGGCCCAGGCGATGAGCGGCGCATGCAGGCGATCAAGGATGAAACCATCGACGCGATTTTCGACGAAGGGTTGATTCTATGGTTCGACGAGGCGTTGGCGGCGGGCATGCAGCCGGTCACCCTTGAGGATTGGGCATTCGAAAAATTGCAGGCGCTCGGCTGGCGCAAGGTCAAGATTCCGCTAGGTCGCTATCCGCACCTCAAGGAAGAACATACCTGCATCGACTACAGCGGCTGGCCGCTCTACACGCGCGCGTCTTTGCCCGATGAAGACGCCTACAAAGTCGTCGACGCCATCAACGCCCGCAAGGATGAAGTTTCTTGGGAGGCTTCGTACACGGGAGTTGGGCAACTAGGCCAAGACACCGACGCAACGCCGAGAGACGTGCCTCTCCACCCCGGCGCGGAGAAGTGGTACCGCGAGCATGGGGTTAAGGTTTGACCGATGGGAGACGCGCTACTTTTTTGACTATCGTGGACGGAGCGATCTAAGACAGAATCAAAACAAGTCGCCGATCCCCCTTTGTGTCCTAGTTGCCTGCCCTGAGCTTACTCGAAGGGATGCCTGCCCTGAGTTTGATCGAAGGGAAGCCCAACTCCTCGTCCGTAAACCCAGAGTGAGCCGCCGGCACCCGGTCGATTTTCCTTGGGCGAGATTGTTTTAGTGCTATTAGCTGGCAGTTGAATTCTGCGAGTCTTAGATGAATGAAATCAAGTTTGTCGATACGACTTTGCGTGACGGCCAAGCGAGCCTGTGGGCGGAAAATATGCGCACCGGGATGATGCTCCTGGTAGCGGAGCGATTGGACAACGCCGGCTTTGAGGCCATTGAGATCATGGCGTCGAGCCACCTGAAAAAATGCGTTCGCGAATTACGCGAGGAT
>Ga0326597_10012673_pt1 | contig 11113 bp, 9 predicted proteins | sample RVTome_12_FD_203789 | JGI IMG/M metagenome (GOLD analysis project Ga0326597, IMG submission 203789) | Soil microbial communities from uranium-contaminated site in the Upper Colorado River Basin, Wyoming, United States - RVT100D185 | ecosystem: Environmental > Terrestrial > Soil > Contaminated >... | reverse complement strand
CACCAGCAACAAAGGTGCAGCCTCACCGATCGCCCTGGCGATGGCGAGGATGATCCCGGTCAGGATGCCAGGGAGTGCCGCGGGCAACACTTGTCTCCGAATCGTCTGCCACTGGGTCGCCCCCAATGCCAGCGAGCCGTCGGAGATCGACGAAGGGACGGCGCGAATGGCCTCACGCGCCGCCAGGATGACCGTGGGCAGCACCAGCAAGGCCAAGGTGAGCGACCCTGCCGCCGCGACAAAACCGATTCCAATAGGGCCGCGGACGATGAAGGCCAGGCCGAGGATCCCAAAGACGATCGAGGGGACTCCGGCCAGGTTCTGGATGTTCAACTCGATGAGTCGGTTCCACCACCGCGCCCGGTTGGCGTACTCCTCGAGATACACGGCCGCCCCGACCCCGAGTGGGATGATGAGGACGATCACCCCACCGATGACATAGAGGGTCCCGAGGATCGCAGTGCGGAATCCCGCTTGCCCAGGGTCGATTGTTGAAGGTGCCTCCGTGAGAAGACCCCATTCGAGCCGCCCGCCGCCCTCGGCGATCATGAAGATGATCAGGGATGCCAACCCGACAAGGGCAGAGGTGATGGCCATGATCATCATCGAGACGAACGTGATGTGGATCACCCGGTCTCGCTGTGATGACGACCGAAGTGCCGCCGCGGTGGCGGCGCGGGCCCCCGATGTCGCGATGGCGACCCTGCGGGTCTCTCTGGTCGGTGAGGCCACTATTCGTATACCTCGCGGAATCGGCGCACGAACCGAATGGAGATCATGTTGAGCACGAGGGTGAAGACAAACAGCAAGGATCCGACAGCGAAGATGGTGTCATAGCCGATCGTGCCGGTGGCGATGTCTCCGGTGGCTCTTCCCGCTATGAACGCCGTCATCGTCTGGACGCCTTTGGTCGGATCGAGCGTCAAGTGGGGATTGCCGGCGCCGGCCGCGATCAGAACCACCATGGTCTCGCCCACAGCGCGCGAGCCCCCGAGCACGATCGCGGCGACGATCCCCGAGATTGCGGCCGGGAAGACGACCCGCGTTGCCACCTCGAACTTGGTGGCGCCAAGCGCGTATCCGCCCTGCCGGAGAGCAGAAGGCACGGCTCGCATCGCATCGTCGGAGATCGAGGTGATGATCGGCACGATGAGCAGGCCAACGCCCAACGCCGCCACCCCAACCGAGAATGGGCCCTGCCAGGGCAAGAAAGGCAGCAGAGTCTCCGCCAGCGGCCGTATGAACCAGAAAGCGAAGAGCCCGATGGCCACCGTTGGTATGCCGGCCAGCACCTCGAGCACCGGTTTGACCAACCGGCGAACGCCCGGCTTCGCATACTCGGAGAGATAGACCGCCGACGCCAGCCCGACCGGAATCGCAACGACCAGCGAGATGACCAGCACCAGCAGGGTCCCGACGACGATCGGCAGCACGCCGAAGCTGGCATTGGCGAAGGACGGTGCCCAGAGCGTCCCCGTGAAAAACTCCACCGCCGAAACTTCTCGGAAGAACGAGATGGTGGGGGTGACAAGTGATATCACGATCCCGGTGGTGACGATGACGGAGACACCGGCACAGACCGCCAAGAAGGCCTTGATCAACTTTTCTCCATAACGGTGGCTCGAGGCCTCCAGCGACCGCTGCCTGCCGGCAACGGCGCTGGAACCCCGACTGACTGATGACGCCATCAGCCGCCCGCTAGGGCAGCCACCTTGGCTGCCTGCTCTGCCAGCTGTTCGGGGGTCATGGCCACAAACTCGGCAAGCTCGGCTATCTCGGCGGCGTTGGTGACATAGAACTCCGCGAAATCGAGCACTTCAGGTCGGCTCAGAGCGAGGTCACTGAAGTACACGAACAACCCGCGCCCGAGTGGCGTGTAGGTGAGGTTCTGCACGTTCTCCGGCGTGGCCCCGACACAGCCGTTCCCGTCGTCGATCGCCAAGGCCTTCACCGCGTCACCCGCCTCCTGATAGTAGGAGAAGGGAATGTACCCCATGGCGTATGGATCGCTCTCCACGGCCCGGACGGCGGCGAGGTCGTCCTCTCCTATGTCGATGTAGTCGTTGCGGATACGCCCGCTCTCGCCGTTCATCGCCTCGGTGAAGAAGTCGAACGTGCCCGAGTCGGAACCGGGCCCGTACACGGTGATGGCCTCCGAAGCCACATCATCGGACAGGTCCAGGCCTTCGATGTCGCCCCAGGTCTGAACGGTTGAGCCATCGTCCCAGATCTGTGACACCTGGGCCACCGTCATGCAGTCCACTGGAAGCTCGGCGTTCACGACGATCGAGAGAGCGTCATTGGCCACCTGGACGAAATCGAAGCCGATGTCGTTCGACGTGCAGATTGCGATCTCCTCATCGGTGATCGGACGGGACGAGTCATTGCCATCGGTCTCTCCGATGCAGAACTTCTGGAAACCACCACCGGTTCCGGAGATGGCGACCGTCACCCTGACTCCTGGCTGCTGAGCCATGTAGAGCTCGGCAGCCACCTCAGAGAGTGGCCCGACCGTGCTGGACCCGTCCAACCGCACGGTGCCCGTCAGTTGGCCGCTACCACCGTCGGCTGTAGCCGTGGTGTCCCCACCACCGTCACCGCCACATGCGGCCGATGCCAGCGCGAGAACGCCAATGAGGGCGATGGCCCGAGTGAATCGCAGTTTCATTCCTCTGCCGCTCCTTGATTAGTGGGTCTTTCCCATCCGGATCGGTTCCGGTTCTCCCATGAGCACTGGAGAAGCTAGGAAACGCCGTTAACTCACCGGCAATGCGTGGGTTAACGAGGAGTGAACAATTTCCGGAGGGCGCCGGGCGCAATTGGGCTCCCACGTATGATGAACGCGCCTATCCGGTTTTCATTGCACGTAGGACGCCTTCTAGAGATGGGCGACCGCCCGGGCCAGGGCCAGCTCCTGGAGGGCGACGTGGGCGTCGACGCCCGATCTGGGGCTTACCCTCGTCCAGGTCCGATCGGGCCGAAGCTCCCAGGCGAGGTTGTCATCACTGAACACCACGTCGAGGATCTCGTCCATCCGGAATTGGAGATCAGGGTCCGTGACCGGGGCCAAGGCCTCCACCCTGCGGTCGAGGTTCCGGGGCATCAAGTCGGCGGACCCGTAGTAGTAGTGACGCTCCCGCCCCCGTGCCCCGAATCGATAAATGCGGGAGTGCTCCAGGTACCGACCCACGATGGACCGAACCGAGATGCCCTCCGACAGACCGGCCACCCCCGGGACGAGACAGCAGATTCCCCGCACACACAGGTCGATCCGGGTCCCCGTCCGAGAGGCCAGGTAGAGGGCCTCGATGATCCCGGCGTCGACCAGCGAGTTCATCTTGAGGGTGATGTGGCCGTCCGATCGTCGCGCCTCGTCCTCGATGAGCTCCACAATCCGATCACGAACACCGTTCGGCGACACGGCCAGTGACCGATATCGCGTCTGACGGCTGTAACCGGTCAGATAGTTGAACAGATCCGACAGGTCCGACCCTAGGTCGGGATCGGCGGTGAAGACACCAATGTCCTCATAGGTGCGCGCAGTGGTCTCGTTGTAGTTGCCGGTGCCGATGTGGCCGTATCGGACCACCCGGTCGCCTTCGCGACGCATCACCAGCGAGATCTTGGTGTGGGTCTTGAGCCCGACGACTCCGTACATCACATGGACACCTGCGTCCTCCAACCGCTGCGCCCACTCGATGTTTCGCTCCTCGTCGAACCGTGCCTTCAGCTCCACCAGGGCGACCACCTGCTTGCCCCTCTCCGCGGCATCGATGAGCGACTGCATGATCTGGCTGTCCCGGTTGGTGCGATAGAGGGAGATCTTGATGGCGAGGACGTTCGGGTCACGGGCCGCCCTGGCGATGAAGGCGTCGACAGTGGACGTGAACGAGTCGTATGGGTGGTGAGCCACCAGGTCCCCCTGACGGATGACCTCGAAGAAGTCGACGGTCTCACTGGGGGCGGAGGCGAGTCGGGGCGGGGTGACGCCCGTAAAGACATCGAACTTCAGCTCGGGCCGGTCGAGGTCGGATACACCCCACAGCCCGGATAGATCGAGGGGCCCGTCGACCCGGTACACATCGTCTTCGGTGGCCCCCATCTCCCGCATCAGGAGGTCGAGCACGTCGTCGGGCATTTCCGGCTGAATCTCGAGACGCACCATCCGACCAAAACGTCGTTGGGTCAGCTCGGACTCGATGGTCATCAAGAGGTCACCACCCTCATCCTCCTCGACCTCGAAGTCGGCGTTCCGGGTCACCCGGAACACGTGATGACCCAACACCTCCATGCCGGGGAACAGAGAGTCGAGATGAGCGGCGATGAGCTGCTCCAGCGGCACGAAACGCTCGCCGTCGGGCAAGACCACGAAGCGGGGAAGGATCGGGGGGATCTTGACCCTGGCGAAACGGGTCAACCTGGTCTCCGGGTTGCGCACGGTTATCGCCAGGTTCAGCGAGAGGTTCGAGATGTACGGGAAGGGATGGGCCGGGTCGACGGCCAGTGGGGTGACGACAGGGAACACCAGCTCGCGAAATTGGGCATCGAGGTACTCGCGATCCTCGTCATCGACCGTCGGATAGTCACTGAACCCGATGCCCTCACGGGCGAGGGCAGGCGCGATCTCTGAGAGGAACCGCTTCGAAATCTCCTGATATTGGGCATCCACGTCCGCCTTTATGGCCGCGAGCTGTTGACCGGGGGTCAGCCCATCAGGTGTGGCCGATCGGATGCCGTGGGCTACCTGCTCCTTGAGCCCGGCGACACGAACCTGAAAGAACTCGTCGAGGTTGCTCGACCAGATGGCGAGATACTTCACCTTCTCGAGGAGCGGGAAATCCTCACGACCGGTGAGGGAGAAGACGCGCTTGTTGAACTCGAGCCAAGAGAGCTCGCGGTTGATATAGGTCTCCGAAGAGATGAGTTGCAAGTTCTCAGACATCATCGCCTGCCGTGATCACCGACTGGTCAGCGGTCATATCCAAGACCGCCCAGGAGAAATTCCTCGACACCATCGGTGACCTCCTTGAGCCGAGTCTCATCTTCGATGAGGGCCCTGGCTGCAGACATGATCGTGTCCTGGATCAGCCTTCCGGCGAGATAGGAGGGCATCGCTCGAAACACGCCTTCTCTCACACCCCTCATGTAGATGGCGGCCATCTCCGTGGCCAGGTCGGCGTGTGAGAGTTTGATCCGTTGTTGGGCGTCGAGACCCATTCGCCCGGCTTCACGGTGGAGGATGACGCCGAACACCCGATCGGTGGACACGAACTCGACGGTGGCAGAGGCGAGACGGGCGAGACGATCGGCCGTCCCGAGACCGGCCGGGACCGAGTCGATCAGCTCCCTTATGACGTCGGGGAGCTTCTCTTCGACGAGGGAGGCGATGACATCGTCCCTGTCGTCGAAGTAGTCATAGAAAGTGGTGCGCCCGACCCCGGCTCCCAACGCGATCTCTCCAAGGGGCACTTCGGCGGTCCCGGCCTCGTCGATGACACGCCAGGCCGCATCGAGCAGAGCCTCACGTGTGAGTGACTTGTGCTCGTCGATCGATGCGGCTCGGATCCTGGGCATACGCAAAGGCTATCCGTGCGACGACGAAAGTGGTCCCTCGGGCCAAATCGACGATTAGCTTGACCTTCGGAGGTGACGACAATGCGCAGACCGCTCACCGGAGCACTCCTCGGGCTCATCATCGGCGTCTGCCTGGCAATCGTGCTCCAGCAACAGGGGATATGGCCCCTCGACCGACTCACCGCGTTCCTGCTTCCGGCGTCGACGGGCCTGCTCGGGCTGCTCGCCCTCAGCTTCGGGCTCGAGGGCACATCGAGCATCCCCCTCATCATCGCGCTGATCGTCCTTCTCCCCATGGCGGTGTGGGGCGCCCTCGGGCTCGAGGACGTGAACGAGCGTGGCGAGATCAACGGCGGTTGTCTGGTGATGGCGGTGTCCGACCTCGACTCGACCACCGTCTCGGACACCAGCAAGCAGGACCCTTTCGAGATCGACCCCGCTGGCCGGCTGACCTGGCTGGCCGACTCCTCCCCCAACGTCTTCATGAACTACCTCTGGGAGGTATGGGTGGACATCGGTGGCGTGGAAGTGACCCTCGACACCGACACCGAGCCCAATGACGCGGCCAGCCCGGCCAACGGAGACGAGGTCGACGACATCCGCGGTTACGCCTCAGGGCGAGGCATCGATCTCGATCGGTTGGCCGGTGTCTACAAAGTCGGTGGATTCGCGGCCACTTGCGACGGCTTTGGGTTCGTCAAGATCATCGCCGACGGTTTCGGGGTCATCCCGCTGACGGCTGTGATCATCGCGATCATCATGCTCATCATCCTTATCGCCCTCATGTTCACCGGTCGGAGCGCAGTTGCCTCCGCCACGGTGGTGGGCACCGCCGCGATGGCCGCAGATTCGGACGGAGATGGGGAAATCGACCACGGTGATGCCACCGGGCTCCGGGACGACGGCGCTGACGGCGCTGACGGCTGATCGAAGACTCGTCTTGCCACCCGTGGAGCACGCCGCGAATATGACCATGTGACCTACGGGCCAACTCAGCTCGCAACGGAGCTTGTTGCGGAATGGAGGGCCCATGCCGCCTGCTCCGGTTATCCCAACACTCTCTTCTTCCCGTCCCAGGAATCCCCCGACAACGCCTCGGTGGCCAGGGCAAAAGCCATCTGCTCGGTCTGCCCGGTCATGGACGACTGTCTCGAATACGCCCTGGAGACCAACCAGCGTTCCGGCATCTGGGGCGGTACCACGGAGAAGGAGCGAAAGTCGGTTCGTCGCAAGTGGCTGGCAGAACGTCGTCGCTCGGCGTGACGCCGCCCGGTGGTTGTGAACCTCAGGTGCCACGAGTCATATATGGCTCGAATCCGCTTGAGTTGGGTAGATAGATGAGCAAGCAGTCCGAATACGTGTTGCGGACGGTCGAGGAGCGTGGGATCCGATTCGTCCGGCTCTGGTTCACCGACGTCCTCGGTTTCCTGAAGTCGGTGGCGATCAGCCCGGCCGAGCTGGAGGTGGCGTTCGAGGAGGGAATGACGTTCGACGGCTCGGCGATCGACGGTTACGCCCGCATCCAGGAAGCGGACATGCTGGCCAAGCCCGACCCATCCACGTTCGCAGTGCTCCCCTGGCGCACGGAACAGCAGGCAGCACGGATGTTCTGTGACATCTACACGCCAGACGGTGAGCCGTTCGGGGGCGACCCACGAATTGTCCTGAAGAGGAACCTCGAGCGCGCCTCGGAGATGGGATACACCTTCTTCACTGCACCCGAGCTCGAGTTCTTCTACTTCGAGGACAGCGGGCCGAATCCCCAGGTGCTCGATCATGGCGGCTACTTCGACCTCACCCCTCTCGATGTCGCCCAGGAATACCGTCGTCAGACCATCAATGCCCTCGAGCAGCTGGGCATCCCGATCGAGCATTCACATCACGAGGTTGCGCCCAGTCAGCATGAGATCATCGCCCGCTACACCGATGCGTTGACGATGGCCGACAACATCATGACCTCCCGCCTGACCGTTAAAGAGGTCGCCCTTCAACACGGGATCTACGCCACATTCATGCCCAAGCCACTCGAGGACTACGACGGATCGGGCATGCACCTGCACCTCTCGTTGTTCGAGGGCGACGTCAACGCCTTTCACGAGCCGGGCACCCAGGGCGGGCTCTCCAAGGTCGGGCAGGCATTCATCGCCGGCGTCCTGCGGCACGCCGCCGAGATGACCGCCGTCACCAACCAGTGGGTCAACTCGTACAAGCGCCTGGTGGACGGTTTCGACGCACCGATCTACATGTCGTGGGCCCGCAACAACCAGTCGGCACTGGTCAGAGTCCCCTCGGTGAAGAAAGGCAAGCCCACCTCGGTCCGTGTCGAGTACCGGGCTCCCGATGCCGCCTGTAACCCATATCTCGCCCTCTCGGTGATTCTCGCCGCCGGGTTGGCCGGCATCCGCGAGGGTTACGAGCTGCCACCCGAGATCGCGGCCGATGTCAAACAGCTGACCTCGGCGGAACGCGCCGCCGTCGGCGCCAAGCGTCTCCCGGAGACCATCGCCGAGGCATTGGACCTCATGGAGTCGTCGGACCTCGTCGCCGAGGCCCTCGGCGAGCACGTCTTCGATTGGTTCATACGCAACAAGCGTGCCGAATGGGACAGGTATCAGCACCACGTGTCCCGCTTCGAGCTAGAGACCTATCTGCCGGTCCTGTGATCGGGGCGCTCTTTCCCGAGGCATGCTCGGAGACCCTCGCCGACGGTCTGGCGTTGGCCGGGTTGTCCACGGTTCCCCTTTCCGAGCTGACGATTGACGAGGTGGCGGGTCGAGACATCGACGTGTTGGTCGTCGAGCTCGGCTACGGGGCGATGCGACAGATTCGCGAAGTTGCTCGAATCGAGGAGACAGTGGGCCTCCCCGTGATCGTCGTGGCGGCGCCCGAACAGCTGATCCTCCTGGAAAGCGGTGGCCTGAGGGCCGATTTCGTGGTATCCCCGGTCGACCCCGTCGAGTTCCGTATCCGGATCGGGAGGCTGGCCCGGGCGGCACCGGGCGACGAGATCCTGCGGTTCAAGGACCTGGAGCTGAATCCGCTGAACTACCAGGCGACGTTGGCGGGTGCGCCCATGGACATGACGTTCATGGAATACGAGCTCTTGCGCTTTCTCGTCGAGAACCCGGTGCGGGTGTGGTCACGTGAGCAGCTGCTCTCCAAGGTGTGGGGCTACGAGTACTACGGGGGCGCCCGCACCGTCGACGTTCACGTCCGTCGCTTGCGGGCCAAGCTGGGTGAGGAGCGCGCCTCCTGGATCACAACGGTCCGCTCCGTGGGGTACCGCTGGGGCTAGGCGCCGGGTCGGTCGAGCGGGCCTTGGCCTACCCGAGGGTCCGCGCATCTGTTGTGCAACTATGCCCGCTGAGCAGCCATGACGGTCCACCAGATCGAGGGGGTAGATGTGTTGTGCCCCTCTGCCCGCTGACGACGGTTGCCGGCCCATTAGATCAAGGGGATTGAATCGCGCCATCGATTCGCGGATGGTCTAGCTATGCACCCCGACCGACGACTGGACGAATTCGCCGCCCGCCAATACGGCACGTTCTCGCTACAGCAAGCCCGGACCGTGGGCATGACGCCGACGATGGTCGAGACCCGGGTCGCCAACGGCGCATGGATCCGGCTGGCGTCGTCGGTCTACGCAATGGCATCGGGACCACCAAAGTGGGAACGTCAGATGGCCGCGGCTCTCCTGTCGCGCCCCGGTGCGATAGTCGCTGGGCGGTCTGCCGCATACATCCACGGTTTCGATGATTTCGGACCGGGCCGTCCGGTGATCATGATCGGGCCCGGTGGCAACGCCCGCTCAACGATGGCAACAGTCATCGGGTCGAAGAGGTTCGACACCGTTGGCCGGGTCAGACATCTTGGCTTCGTCGCATCCGACGAGCAGAGACGGTGGTCACACTCGCCCGGGACCTGGGCGTCTCTCGTCTCGAAGCCCTCGTCGACTCGCTGTTGGCGCGCAAGACCTGCTCTGTCGCGGAGCTTGCTCGAGAGACAGGCCTCAGTGATGGGGTTCCGGGAATCCCCAAGCTGAGGCCGATTGTCGAATACCGGCAGCCGGACGCGTACCAACCCCCGCTCAGCGAGCTGGAGCGGCTCCTGTATCGACTGCTGGACAGCCCCCTTCTGCCGTCGTACGAGCGTCAGATGCCCTTTCGATACGAGAACGTCGACATGACCGTCGACGCGTACATTCGTCCCTGGCGACTCATCGTCGAGGGGGACGGACGGAGATGGCACACCAGGAATGCCGACCACGAGCGTGATCGTCGTCGAGACAACGAGGCAGTCGCCCACGGGCTCGTGGTCCTCCGCTTTACCTACCAGATGCTCCGTGATGGGCCATCGGAGTGCCTCGACACGCTCTTGCGCACTGGGAGATCACGGTCCGCCTCATGATCTGCTTCCCCGTGTCCGCTCCCGCGTGTTGACCACGCCGTGGCACAATCTCCCCATGGGTTTTCGCACCAAACAGGTCCACGGGGGTGTCACCCCCGACCCGACCACGGGGGCCATTCTCACCCCGATCTTCCAGTCCACCACATTCGTCCAGGACTCGGTCGACGAGTACATGAGCAAGGGGTACTCGTACTCCCGAGGAGGTAATCCCACCGTCCGCGCCCTCGAGATGAAGCTGATGGCTCTGGAAGGCGCTCGCCACGCCACCGCTTACTCGTCGGGAATGGCGGCGACCGTGGCGGTGTTCCTCGCCCTCCTCGAGGCGGGCGACTCCATCGTCATGGGAGATGTCGTATACGGGGGGACCTATCGTTTCGCCGATCGGTTCCTCACCAAGTTCGGCGTCGAGGTCGCGTTTGTCGACACCGCGGACACCGAAGCCGTTGCCGGAGCGATCAAACCGAGCACCAGGCTGGTGTTCACCGAAACGCCGGCCAACCCGACGCTGAAGGTGACCGACCTGGCCGCGGTGTCGGGGATCTGTGATGAGGCGGGAGTGCTTCATGTGACCGACAACACATTCCTCACCCCCTATTTCCAACGTCCCTTCGAGCTCGGCGCCGACATCGTCATCCACTCCACCACCAAGTTCCTCGACGGGCACAACGCCACGCTCGGAGGTGCCGTCGTGGTCAACGACGCCGACCTCGCCGACCGGATCGCCTTCGCCCGCCTCTCGGCGGGCCTGGTCATGTCGCCCATGGTCGCCTGGCTCACCCTGCAGGGGTCCAAGACTCTCAGCGAGCGGATGGACCGACAATCGGCCAGTGCCCTGGCGATTGCCGAGTTCCTCCAGACCCACGAGAAGGTCGACTATGTCAACTACCCCGGTCTTCCCGACCACCCTCAACACGAGCTCTCCTCCAAGCAGGCAACCGGCTATGGGGCCATGGTCTGCTTCGAGGTCCATGGAGGGGTCGAGGCTGCCAAACGTCTCATGGACGGCATCGAGCTGTGGAGCCTGGCGGAGAACCTCGGGTCGGTGGAGTCTCTCGTCACCCACCCGGTGACCATGACTCACGCCGCGATGCCCCCCGCACGACGTCTCGCCTGCGGCATCACCGACGGTCTG
>Ga0326597_10012672_pt1 | contig 11114 bp, 9 predicted proteins | sample RVTome_12_FD_203789 | JGI IMG/M metagenome (GOLD analysis project Ga0326597, IMG submission 203789) | Soil microbial communities from uranium-contaminated site in the Upper Colorado River Basin, Wyoming, United States - RVT100D185 | ecosystem: Environmental > Terrestrial > Soil > Contaminated >... | reverse complement strand
GCCGACCACGCCGAGCGTCTCGCCGCGCATGAGGTCGTAGCTGATGCCGTTGACGGCATTCACGACACGGTCGCCGGACCCGAAGCTCACCGCCAGGTCGCGGACCGAGAGGAGCGGGCCGTCGATCGGGGCGTCCCGACGGATCAACGTCGCAGCCTCGGGTCGAGCGCCTCGCGCATCCCGTCGCCGAGCAGGTTGAAGCCGAGCACGCTGATGACGATGGCGATGCCCGGGAAGAAGGCGAGGTAGACCGCGTCGTTGAGGTAGCGGTACGTGTCGGAGAGCATCGTCCCCCACTCCGGTGTGCGCGGGTCGGGCGGGCCCAGGCCCAGGAAGCCGAGCGCGGCGGCGTCGACCACCGCGGTCGCCAGCGCGAGCGTGGCCTGCACGATCATCGGGCTCATCGCGTTCGGCAGCATGTGGCGCACGAGGAGCGTCGGGCCGCGAACGCCCACCGCGCGCGCCGCGGTCACGTAGTCCGCGTCGCGCAGGCCCAGGAGGCTGCCGCGGAGCAGGCGGGCGAAGATCGGGATGTTGATGATGGCGATGGCGATCGCGATCTGGACGACCCCACGCCCCAGCCACGTCACGACGGCGATGGCGAACAGCAGCCCCGGGATCGACAGCATGATGTCGACGCCGCGCATGATGGCCGCGTCCACCCAGCCGCGGAAGTAGCCGGCCAGCGCGCCGAAGAAGGAGCCGATGGTCACGCCGATGGTCACGGACATCACTGCGATCCCCAGCGTCAGGCGCGTGCCGAAGATGATCCGCGACAGGACGTCCTGGCCCTGGATGTTCGTGCCGAACGGGTGCTCCCAGGACGGCGGCAGGTAGCTCTGCGCGAGGTCGCCGCGCGTAGGGTCGTAGGGCGCCAGGAAGGGCGCGAAGATGGCGATGAGCACGAAGAAGCCGATGATGCTGCCACCGATGAGGGCTGCCGGGCTGCGGCGCATGCGGCGCAGCGCATCGGTCCACAGGCCGACCGCTTGTTCCTCGCGCTGCGTGCGGAGGGCGACCGTCGCCTGGCTCACGAGTACCTGATCCTCGGGTTCAGGAAGGCGTAGCTCACGTCCACGAGCAGGTTGACGAGCACGAAGATGAAGGCCAGCAGCAGCACCCCGCTCTGGATGACCTGGTAGTCACTGGTGCGCACGGCGTCGTAGATCCAGGTGCCGACGCCTCCCCAGCCGAAGATCGTCTCGGTCAGGATCGCGCCGCCCAGCAGGAGTCCGGTCTGGAGGCCGATGACGGTCACCACCGGCAGCATCGCGTTGCGCAGCACGTGTCGCGTGTCGACGATGCCGCTGGGCAGCCCCTTCGCGTTCGCCGTGCGTACGTAGTCCTCGTTGAGCACGTCGACGACGCTGGCCCGGGTGATGCGCATGATGATGGCGAGCGGGATGGTGCCGAGCGCGATCCCCGGCAGGATCAGGTGCCGCAGGGCGTCGACGAAGCCGCCGAACTCGCCCGCGAGCAGGGCGTCGACGGTCATGAACCTGGTGACCCTCGGGATCGCGTACTCGATGAAGTCGATGCGTCCCGAATCGGGCAGGATCGGGAACTGGATCGCGAAGACGTACTTGAGCATCAGCCCGAGGAAGAAGATCGGGATGCTGATGCCGACCAGCGACAGCACGGTGCCGAACTGGTCGACCCACGATCCGCGTCGCTTTGCGGTGATCATCCCGAGTGGGATCCCGAGACTGAGGGCGAAGATCAGGGCGGCTGCCGTCAGCTCGATGGTGGCCGGGAAGCGCTGCAGGAAGTCGTCCACCACGTCGCGCCTGGTCAGGAAGCTCTGGCCGAGGTCCCCCCGGAGCAGGCCACCGAGGTACTCGAAGTACTGCTCATGGAGCGGCCGGTCGAGGCCGAGCGCCGCGCGGACGCGCTCGATGTTCTCCGGCGTCGCGCGTTCGCCGAGGATCGCCCCGGCGGGATCGCCCGGAAGCAGCCGGATGAAGAGGAAGATGAGCACCGACAGGCCCAGCAGGATCGGGATCAGCAGCAGGATCCGCCGGAGGATGAACTTACCCACGTTCGCTCCTGAACCTGGTAACGCGAGAGGGCCCCGGCTGCCGCCGGGGCCCTCCCAGTCTAGGTCGACGGGGAAGGCCTACTCGCCGCTGAGCCAGACCGTCGAGAAGGTCTCCGACCCGGTCGGGTTGGCGGTGTAGCCCTGCACCTCTTCAGTGAACGCCAGGGCCGTATCGCCGTGGACCAGGGTGATGAAGCAGACTTCACCATGGATGATGCGTGCCACTTCGGCCCACGCCTCGCCCCGCGCCGTCTCGTCGAGCTCAGCCTCGGCTGCCTCGATGGCCTCGTTCAGGCCCTCGACATCGCAGCCGAACTGCGCGGCCGGCGCTCCCTCGGCGTCGTAGCCGAAGTGCACGCCGTACCAGTTCGACGGGTCGTCGTAGTCACCGGTCCATCCGAGGAAGTGCAGATCGTACAGGCCGTTCTGCGCATCCGCGAGATATCCGGGGCTGTCCCAGATATCGCTACCCGGGACGACGACGAACCCGGCATCCTCGAGCATCTGCGTGACCGCAGCGTGCAGACCAGCCGGATCGGGCATGTACGGTCGGGTCACCTCCGTCGGGAACCAGAACCCGACCTCCGGGGGATTCTCCGGACCGAAGCCGGCCTCCGCGAGGAGCTCGCGCGCCCGGTCCTGATCGAATCCGCGGGGCTCGACACCGCCGACGACGGCGTCGTACCAGCCGCTGCTCGGCGGCAGGAAGATGTCGGCAACGGCGCCACGCCCGCCGTAGAACGGCTCGATGAGCGCCTCCTTGTCGATCGCGTACTCGACCGCCTCGCGGACTGCCAGCTCGGCGAGCGGATTGCCCTCGGTCTCGGCGGCGATCGGGTTCACGCCGAGGTAGAGGCTGTTGAACGAGAGGCGCTCGACGAGCACGAAGCCATCGTCAACCACCGCCTCGTAGTCGGCAGGATTGACCAGGTCGAAGCCCTGGACGCTGCCGCCCTGCAGTGCCTGGAGCCGCGCCGCCGGATCCGCGATCGGCCGGATGATCACCCGGTCGAGATAGGCCGGCGTGCCCCAGTAATCGTCATTGCGGACGAGGGTCGCCTCCTCCTCGGGCGTGTAGGACTCGAGGATGAAGGGACCGGTGCCGCCCAGGCTCGCATCGGTGCCGAAGGTCGACTCGGCCGGGTCATCGGCGTTGGTCGACTCGAGCACCGCCGGGCTCACGATGCCGAACGCCGGCAGCGTGATGGCGAACAGGAACGTCGGGCTCGGCTCGGTGAGCGTGATGGTGACCGTGAGATCGTCGGTCGCCTCGACGCTCGCGATGAGATTGCCCTCGCCGAAGCCGTTCATGGTGGCGCCGTAGTAGTAGGCGTTTGCCGAGAACTCCTCAGGGAAGCTCTGCCAGCGGTCGAAGTTGACCTTCACCGCCTCCGCGTTGAGCGGTGTCCCGTCCTGGAACGTCACGCCCTCGCGCAGGTTGAAGACGTACACGGTGTCCTCCGGTCCGCCCTCCCACGACTCGGCCAGCACCCCGACAAGCTCGTTCGTGCTACCGATGGCGAGATCCACGAGCGGCTCGTAGACCTGCTGCAGGATTCGGAACGACTCACCGTCGCTCGTCTGCGAGGGATCGAGGCTCGCCGCCAGGCGCGCGCCGGCAAAGACCAGCGTGCCTCCCGCGACGGGTTCGCCATCGGTCGGCTCTTCGCTGACCGCAGGCGGCTCAGACTCTTCGTCGACATCCGCCGACGGGCTCGCGCCGGTCTGCGTGCCGCATGCCGCCAGCACGAGCGCGAGCACGGCAAACGCTGAGAACCATCTCCAGGTGCGCATCCAATCTCCTCCAAACAGTGGGCGCTGACGTGGACGCCGGGCTCCGGTCGCTCATCGGCGCGTGCCGGTGACCTACGCCTGATCCATGCGCAAGGTCCGCTAGTCTCGCACACTCCGTCGATTCTTACGAAGAGTGCGCCGGGCGGATGTCGTCCCGTTTGATTCGAGCGGCGTTACGCCTCTGCGCGCACGGTGGATCATTTGGGCCGCCCGATGCGTCGCCGCGCCGATGCGGTCGCCGAAACAGTTCATCCAATGCAGCAGATCCGCCACGGCTTCATCCGAATGATGCATGTGGCGCACCTGCATGCACGGCGGGGGCGGTTGCGACATCAGGCGGTGGGTGCCCCGCGGGTGGGCGCCTCGGGCGGGGTGGCCGGCGCCGCGGCGCCGGCATCGGCTCCGAAGGCGTAGCGCAGGTCGGGCCGCCGGGCTGCCGCCGCCTCATCCAGGCGCCCGACCGGCGTCGTCATCGGCGCGCGCTTGATCGACTCCGGGTCGGACTCCGTCCGCGCCGCGATGTCACGCATGACGCCGACGAAATGGTCGAGCGTCTCGAGGCTCTCCGTCTCGGTCGGCTCGACCATGAGCGCCTCCTCGACGATGAGCGGGAAGTAGATGGTCGGGGGGTGGATGCCGTGATCCAGGATGGCCTTCGCGATATCGAGCGTCGTGACGCCGTGCTGCCGCTTCTGGCGGCGCCCCGAGAAGACGACCTCGTGCTTGCTGATGCGGTCATACGGCAGGTCGTACACGTCGTGCAGTCGCATGCGCAGGTAGTTCGCGGCCAGCACCGCGTCGTCGCTGATGCCCCGCAGGCCGCTGTCGCCGTTGCTGCGGATGTACGTGTACGCCCGCACGAACATCCCGAAGTTGCCGTAGAACAACCGCACCTTGCCGATGCTCTGCGGCCGGTCCGCGTCGAGCGCGAACCGCGCACGCGGCGTCGAGCGCCCGGCCCACGCGTTGCGGCGCACCTCATCGGGATCCCCGTCCACGAGCACCGGCAGCGGCACCGGCAGGAACGGCTCCAGGCGGCTGCTGACCCCCACCGGCCCGGCGCCCGGTCCCCCGCCTCCGTGCGGCGTGCTGAACGTCTTGTGCAGGTTGAAGTGCATGACGTCGAAGCCGGCCTCTCCCGGCCGGTAGCGGCCCAGGATGGCGTTGAGGTTCGCGCCGTCCATGTACCCGATGGCGCCCGACTCGCGGACCGCGGCGGCGACCTGGTCGATCTGGTCCTCGAAGATGCCGAGCGTGCTGGGGTTGGTGATCATCAGCGCCGCGACGTCCGGCCCCAGCGCCGCGCGCAGCGCATCGAGGTCGATCCCGCCGCGCTCGTTCGAGCGGATGGTGACCGTCTCGTAGCCGACCATGGTGGCGGTCGCCGGATTGGTGCCGTGCGCGCTGTCGGGGACGAGCACCTTCGTGCGCGTCTCCCCCTCCCCGTTCGCGCGATGGAAGGCGCGCGCCATGAGCAGCCCGGTGAGCTCCCCGTGGGCCCCGGCCGCGGGCTGCAGGCTCACCGCCGGGAAGCCGCTGATCTCCTTGAGGAGCTCGGCCAGCAGCCACATGAGCTCCAGGCTGCCCTGGGACAGCGCCTCGGGGTCGAGCGGGTGCGACTCGGCGAGCGCCGGTAGGCGCGCGGCCCACTCGTTGACCTTGGGGTTGTACTTCATCGTGCAGGAGCCGAGCGGATAGAACCCGAGGTCGATGGCGTGGTTCAGGTGCGCCAGCCGGTTGAAGTGGCGGAGCATGTCGAGCTCGCTCACCTCCGGAAGCCGCGGAGCCTCGCTTCGCAGGACCGATGCGGGCAGCTCCGGCTGCCCGGCGCCGCGCTCGCGAGCTCGCGCCGAGGCGGTCGGGAAGCGCACTGCGCGTCGCGTGGCGCGCGACCGCTCGAAGATGAGCGGCTCGACGATCGTGAGCTCCTCGCCGCCCGCGGCCCCGGAGAAGGCGGCGCCGCGGCCGGACGCGTCCCTGCGCTCGGGCGCCTCGGCCACGCTCACGCGGTCTCCTCGAGCGCCGACACAAGGCGCTCGATGTCCGCATCGGTAGTGAGCTCGGTCGTCGCGAGCAGCAGCGTGTCGCGGAGCTCGGGCTCGTCCGCGCCGGGGAGGTGTCCGGCCACGATCCCGCGCTCGGCCAGGACGGCGTGGCGACGCGCGGCGTCCACTACGCGCACGGTCACCTCCGCGAAATACGGACCAGAGAAGCGGCGCTCCGCGACGCCGGCGGCCTCGAGCGCTCCGACGAGGTGCCGGGCCTGGGTCATGCCGAGGTCGGCCACCTCGCGCAGCCCGGCCGGGCCGACCGCGGTCAGGTAGGCCGTGGCCGCGAGCGCCATGAGCGCCTGGTTGGTGCAGATGTTCGAGGCCGCCTTCTCGCGCCGGATGTGCTGCTCGCGCGCCTGGAGCGTGAGGACGTAGCCCTTCCGGCCCTGCACGTCGCGGGTCGCGCCCACCAGCCGGCCGGGCATCTGGCGCACGGACGCCATGCGGGCGGCCATCAGTCCGACGTACGGGCCGCCGAAGCTGACCGGGATGCCGAGCGGCTGGCCCTCGGCGGCGACGATGTCGGCGCCGTAGTCGCCGGGGGCCTGCAGGATGGCGAGCGACGTCGGCTCCACCACCGCCACGAAGAGCGCGCCGGCAGCGTGCGCGGCGTCGGCCAGCGCCCGCACCGGCTCGAGCTGGCCGTAGAAGTTCGGCTGGGCGGCCACCAGGCATGCGACGTCATCGGCAAGCGCACCGGCTGCGACGTCCGGATCCGTCGTGCCGCTGCCGCCCTCGGCGAGGTCGATCGGCACGGTGATCACCTCGACGCCCGGCCCGGAGCAGTACGTCTCCAGCACCCGTCGGTAGTCCGGGCTCACGCCCGCCGAGACCGCGACCCGATGCCGCCGGGTGAGGCGGCAGGCCATCAGCGCGGCCTCGGCCATCGCCGTCGCGCCGTCGTAGTGCGACGCGGAAGCGACCTCCATGCCGGTCAGCTCGCAGATGAGCGACTGGAACTCGTAGATGCTCTGAAGCGTGCCCTGGCTGACCTCCGGCTGATACGGGGTGTAGGAGGTCGAGAACTCGGGGCGACCGATGACCTCGCCGACCACCGAAGGAACGAGGTGCCGGTACGCCCCGGCGCCGAGGAAGCTGACCTCGGGCGCGCGATTCCGCCCGGCCAGCCTCGTGAGCTCCGCGCGCACCTCCTGCTCGGCGAGGGGCGCGGGGATGCTCCAGCTGCCGGCGCGGACCGACGCGGGGATGTCGGCGAAGAGGTCCTCGACCGACGAGACACCGATGGCCTCGAGCATCAGGGCCCGATCGGCGTCGGTGTGGGGTGAGTACGTCATGCCGAACGGCTCAGCCCGTCTCGGCGGCGTAGGCCTCGGCGTCCATGAGCGCGTCGAGCTCCGACGGGTCGGCGAGCTCGACGCGAGCGATCCATCCCTCGCCGAAGGGGTCGGAGTTGAGGAGCTCGGGGGAGTCGCGCAGCGCCTCGTTGACCTCGGTCACCGTGCCGGAGACCGGCGCGAACAGGTCGCTGACGGCCTTGACGCTCTCGACCACCCCGAAGGTCGCGAACTGCTTGAGCGTGGCGCCGGTCTCGGGGAGCTCCAGGAAGACGATGTCGCCCAGCTCATCGGCCGCGAAGCTGGTGATCCCGATCGTCGACTGTGATCCATCGGCGCGGACCCACTCGTGCTCCTTCGAGTAGCGCAGGTCGTCGGGATAGGACATGGGCCTCCTGATCCTCCTCGGGCGAGGGTCGCCGCGTCAGTCGCGCTGGCGCCGATAGAACGGCAACTTTACCTGCTGGGACCGATACGGTCGGTCGCGCACCACGACCTCGAACTCGTTGCCGATCCCCCACAGCTCGGCCGGCACCATGGCCATGGCGATCTTCGTGCCGAGCGTCGGCGACAGCGTCCCGCTCGTCACCCGGCCGACCGTGCTGCCGTCGCGGCGCACCCCGTATCCTGCTCGGGGGATCGCGTTGTCGATCATCTCGAGCCCGATGAGCCGGCGGCGCGGCCCGGCCTCCGCGACGGCGGCCAGGGCGTCACGTCCGACGAAGTCGCCCTTGTCGAGCTTGACGACGCGGCCGAAGTTGACCTCGTACGGGTTCGTGTCGCGGTCGAGCTCGTTGCCGTACAGCGGCATGCCCGCCTCGAGCCGCAGCGTGTCGCGCGCGCCCAGGCCGCACGGTCGCAGCCCGAGGTCCCCGCCGCGCTCGGTGAGGGCCACCCACAGGTCGCGGGCGCGCGCCGCGTCGCAGAACAGCTCGAATCCGTCCTCGCCGGTGTACCCGGTCCGCGCCACCAGGCACTCGATGCCGGCCACCGTGCCCTCGGCGGAGTGGTAGTTCGCGAGCCCGTCGAGGTCCATGTCCGTGAGGCCGCCGAGCAGCTCTGCGGCGCGCGGGCCCTGGGGCGCGATGAGGGCGATCGCCTCGCTGCGATCGTCGAGGGTCGCCTCGTACTGGCCCTCCTCCAGGAGCGTTGCGAGATGCGCGGCGACGGTCTCGCGGTTCGACGCATTGCACACCACCATGAAGCGCTCCGGGCCCAGCCGGTAGACGATCAGGTCGTCGATGACCCCACCGTCGGGCTCGCACGCCATCGAGTACTGCGCGCCGCCGATCTCCAGGGCCGCGGGGTCGCTCACAAGCGCGTGGCGAAGGAGGTCGACCGCGGCGGGCCCGCGCGCGTCGATCTCGCCCATGTGCGACAGGTCGAAGAGGCCGACGGCCGTCCGCACGGCGCGATGCTCCTCGAGGATCGAGGCATACTGCACCGGCATCTCGTAGCCGGCGAACGGGACGAGTCGTGCACCAAGCTCGCGGTGCAGCTCGTACAGCGGCGTCCGCCGCAGCTCGGTTGGCGTCGTGGCCGCGGTCACCCCGTCGCCTCCGCGGAGCCCCTGGCCCCGCCCGAGCCGACTCCCGCGCCGGTCGCGATGGCCGCGGCCTGCTCGAGGATGGAGCGCTCGGTGGCGTGGGTGAGCAGCGCCAGCGCCTCCTCGAGCGGGACCCAGCGAACCTCGTCGAACTCGGCGTCGTGCGCGTCCGGTGACCCGCCGGTGGCCCGCATCAGGAAGAAGTGCACCGTCTTGTGGAAGCGCGTCGTCCCGCGCACGAAGAAGTAGCGGATGGCGGTGATGGGAGCCTCGATCTCGACCTCGAGGCCGGTCTCCTCGCGGGTTTCTCGCAGCGCGGTCTCCTCGAGGGTCTCGCCCGAGTCGGGAGTTCCCTTCGGAAGCGCCCACAGCCTGGGGCTGCGCCGATGGACGAGGGCGACCTCTACGTGACCGTCACGGGTCCGGATGACGACGCCGCCCGCCGAGGTGGCGCGGGCCGTCCGCAGGACCGGCAACGCTGCGCCGCTACGCGCGGCGGCCGCGCGAAAGCCCGAATGGAAGGGCGGTACGACGGGCCGGAAGGCGCCTGGCGCGGCCGACTGCCGGGAATCGGAAGCGGCTGGTCTGCGTGCGAAGTGCGCCGATCGTGGCCGGTGACCCTCGGCGCCGGCTGCGGTGGTAGACCGTCGGCACGGTTCGGACGCCGAGCCAGGCCCGGTGACCCGAACGCCGAGCGGAGCCGAAGTGGACGGCGGGATGACTGACGAAACGGGCCACGAGACTCACGCGCATGGCAGGCATTGTACGCCCGATGCATGGCCGCGCAAGCCATCTGCGCTGGTGGGAATGGGGCGCTGCGGGTCGGTCCGGAGCCCTCCGCCGAGAGTCAGCGCGCGATCGCGCGATACAGCGACTCGACCTGCTCCACGCGCCGCTCGCCGGCGAACCCTGCCGCGTCGGCGCGGGCGCGGGCAGCCATCGAGCCGCGGGTCGCATCGTCTCGCGCCATCTCCTCGAGGGCCGCGGCGAGCCGCTCCACCCGGGTCTCGGCCGGGTCCGCGGGCAGGATCCGGCCGTCGACGCCGTCACGCACCGAGTCGCGCACGCCGGGCCCCTCCACGGCCAGCGCGGGCAGTCCCGCCGCGAGCGCCTCGGCCAGCACCAGGCCCTGGGTCTCGGTCTGCGAGGCGAAGACGAAGAGGTCGGCCCCCGCCAGCGTCGCGAGCGCCTCCGGCCGCGGCAGCTGCCCGGTGAGGCGCACCCTGCCCGCGAGCGTCGGGCTCTCGGCCCGCTCGCGGAGCTCGGCCTCCATCGGCCCGCCGCCGATGAGCAGCAGCCGCAGGTCCCGCCGCTTGCGTGCGGCGATTTCAAAGGCCTCGAGGATCGTTAGCGGGCTCTTCTCCGGCGCGAGCCGGCCCAGGCTGGCCACGACGAGGGTGTCGGGCGCCCATCCCGCGATCGGGCGCGAGTCGATCGGGCGGCGCGCCTGGATGCCGGCGACGTCGACGCCGGTCGGGATGACGACGACGCGCCGCCGGGCGTGGCGCGGCAGACGTAGGCGGATCTCCTCGGCGAGCTCGGTCGACGGGGCGATGATCGCCGCTGAGCCGAGCCAGAAGCGGCGAATGAACGCGCCGCTGAGCACGGCTCCCAGGCGGCCGAAGGGACCGAGGTAGTGGCTGTAGTCGTCGAACCGCGTGTGGTGGGTGAAGGCGAGCGGTCGCCCGGCGGCCCGCGCCAGGCGTCGCGCCATGAGCCCGGTCACGAACGGCGAGTGCGCGTGGACGATGTCCGGGGCGAAGCGGCCGGCCTCGGCGAGGGCCGGATCGGCGGGATTCGGCACCGGCATCCGGTACCCCGGCGGGGCGACGCGCGGAAGCTGGTACGAGGCGAGCCACGCGTACTGCGGCTCCGGGCCCGGCGACCCGACATCCTCGACGGCGGCCCCCGGAGCGGGCCGTGGGGCGAGGACCATGACCCGGTGGCCGCGAGCGCCCAGCCCTCGTGCCAGCGCGTCGACGGAGACGGTCACGCCCGACACGTAGGGCAGGTAGGACTCGGACGTCAGGAGGATCCGCATCGGTCCGGAGGGAGGGTGATGGTGGGCGATACTGGATTCGAACCAGTGACCTCACGGATGTGAACCGTGCGCTCTAACCAGCTGAGCCAATCGCCCGTGCGGGAGGCGGAAGTATAGCCTCGGGCCTCCTGGCCGATCAATCGCGGGCGAGGCCTCAGCGCGGCGTCACGATGCGGATGATGACCCCCAGCAGCAGGATGGCCACGAGCGGTGACCAGTCGATCCCGGCGGTCGGCGGCAGGACGCGGCGGATCGGCGCCAGGAGCGGCTCGGTGGCCTGGTAGATGAACGCGACGAGCCCCCCGCCGCCCCTGGGGTTGGTCCAGCTCACGACGACGCGCGCGAGGAG
>Ga0326597_10012671_pt1 | contig 11114 bp, 10 predicted proteins | sample RVTome_12_FD_203789 | JGI IMG/M metagenome (GOLD analysis project Ga0326597, IMG submission 203789) | Soil microbial communities from uranium-contaminated site in the Upper Colorado River Basin, Wyoming, United States - RVT100D185 | ecosystem: Environmental > Terrestrial > Soil > Contaminated >... | reverse complement strand
GGTCGTACTCGGGGAAGCCGAAGGTGCAGTAGGTCGGCGCCCAGTCGCGCGCGCCGCCCAGGAGCTGCGCGACCGTGCGCCCGGTCAGCTTGCCGTGGATGTCCCAGCACGCGATGTCGATGGCGGAAAGCGCGCTGGAGACGACGCCCGTCATCGAGCGCTGGTTGATCTTCCACCACACCTTCTCGTGGATCGCCTCGGTGTCGCGCGGGTCCATGTCCTTCAACAGGGGCAGGAACTCCTTCTCGATCGCGGTGACGATCGCGAATGGGAGGTAGGCGCCGCCGGTGAGGCCGCTGCCGACGTGGCCGTCGTCGGTTTCGACTTCGCAGAACACGGCGTTCCGGGCGATCGGTTCCTTCAGCAACGGGACCGTGACGGAAAGGCGGTGCACGCCGGCCTTGATGGACTTGATCTTCATGGCTCTCTCTCCCGTTGGGCGGCGGTAGTATACGCCGGCCGGGTGTCGCTGCCCGCAAATTGACGCAGTCGAGAACTTTCGCGGATAATGGCCGCGAAGCGCGTTTGCCACGCGCTTTTCCGTTTGGCTCCAACGCGATTTCAGGGAAAACGCGGGCGTTGCGCGACGGCGCTGACATTCCCATTGAGAAGGCGCTCGACCACGTGTTCGGCTGGTTGTGGGGAATGGGGAATAGGAAATCACTCAACGCGGAGGCGGAGATGCAAAAGCGCAAGCTGGGAAAGAACGGACCGCAGGTATCGGCGGTGGGGCTGGGGTGCATGGGGATGTCGATCAGCTACGGCGAGCCCAACGACGAAGAATCCATCGCCACCATCCACCGCGCGATCGACCTCGGTATCGACATGCTGGTCACTTCCGACGCCTACGGTAACGGCGTCAACGAGGAGCTGATCGCGCGAGCGATCAGGGGCCGGCGCGACAAGGTCCTCGTCGCCACCAAGTTCGGCAACCTCGCGCTCGCGGGCCGGGGCGCAGAGGGCGGAGCCCCGGCGCTGACCGGCGGGCACCCGGACTACGTGCCGCAGGCGTGCGAGAAGAGCTTGAAGCGCCTGGGCGTGGATGTCATCGACATCTACGGCATGCACCGCATGGACAAGACCGTGCCGATCGAGGACACGGTCGGCGCGATGAAGCGGCTGGTCGAGCAGGGCAAGGTGCGTTATCTCCAGCTGTCCGAGGCCGGCGCGCAGACGATACGCCGCGCGCACAATGTCCATCCCATCATCGCGGTCGAGACCGAGTACTCGCTGTGGAGCCGCGATGTGGAAAAGGAAGTCCTGCCGGCCTGCCGCGAGCTCGGCATCGGCTTCATGGCGTACGCGCCCCTCGGCCGCGGCTTTCTCACCGCCACCATCAAGACGCTCGATGCGCTGCTGCCCAAGGACCGCCGGCGCGAGCACCCGCGCTTCAGCCCGGACAACATCGGGAAAAACGCCGCGCTGCTCGCGCCTCTCGAGAAAATCGCGGCGGCGAAGAAGTGCGCCCCGGCCCAGGCCGCGCTCGCCTGGCTGCTGGCGCAGGGCGAGGACATCGTGCCCATCCCCGGCACCAAGCGCCGCACTTATCTCGAGCAGAACTGCGCGGCGGTCAACGTCAGGCTGACGAAGGATGAGATCGAGTCGCTGTCGCGGGCGTTTCCCCTCAACGCCACGGCCGGGACGCGTTATCCCGAAAAACAACTGGCTGGCCTGGGAATCTGATCGAGCGGCACAGCAATCCGGACGAGAAAGCGCGGAGGAATCCGGTTGTCGACAAACCCCCTCGTGAAACTCAATCTGGGTTGCGGCGACAAGATTCTCGGCGGCTACGTAAATATTGACGTCGCGGAGAGAGTCGAGCGGGAAGACGACCGGATATCTTGTGTGACCTTCGTGCACTCACGCCGTTCGAGGACAACTCCGCCGAGATTCTTTCAGTTCATGTCGTGGAGTACTTCTGGCGTTGGGAGGTGGTCGGTGTCCTCAAGGAATGGGCGCGCGTTCTGAAACCGGGCGGGCGCATGGTCCTGAAGTGCCCAAACCTGTAGTCCGCGTGCGAGAGCTTTCTGGCGAATCCCGATTTCCATACTGGGCCCGGTCCGGAAGGTCAGAGGACGACGTGGGTGTTCTACGGCGATCCCTCATGGCGCGATCCGCTCATGGTTCACCGCTGCGGGTAAACACCGCAAAGTTTCGCCGCCATTATGGCGGAAGCCGGGCGCGTGAATATTCGCCAGGAGCCAGCGCAGTTCAAGTTGCGCGAGCCGCAGGATATGCGCTCAGTAGGAGAGAAGCCGCCAAGGATGTATCGAGCTCGAAGTCCATTTGATAATTACCATTAGTCATGCGCATTGCTTGGGTGGCTGACCCGGGAGGGTTGAGGGTGACTCCCGCCGGAGTGCATTCGGTTCTCGCAAGTTATCGCTATCGAATGCTGATACCCCTAGGGGTGCTAAAGCAAAGAGGTCATGAGGTCAAAATAATTGCCCAGAATCCGGATACGGGCGGTCTTGACAGCGCCATCGAGCAATTGCACGGCGCTGACGTAGTCATATTCGCCAAGAACGATCTGTGGAACGTAAACGAACGACTTCTCGCAGCCGCTCAGCAATTGAACGTGGCGACCGTTGCCGATTTTTGTGACGATTACTTCGGCAATCGTGATCGTCGGGGAGAGCATTATCTCGTAATGGCGATGCGGGCCGATGCAATATCGGTTTCGACGCCATTCCTGGCAAGACGGGTTGCCGAGGAAACCTCACGGGAAGCAACGGTTATCGTTGATCCCTATGAGGGGCCGAGAGGGGTAGCCAAGTGGGCGCCTGGGAGGCAGCTTCGGGCGCTCTGGTTCGGGCATCACGTCAATTTCCCCGGTCTTCAGAAATCGCTGGATGTCATTCTGTCGGCGGGAATCCCGATGCATCTTATAGTAATGACAATGAACAGGCCCGATATTGTCCAGTGGTGCGGGGCAAACAGCGCCCCGGCGCGAGATTGTGCGGTTGAATTTCGGGAATGGTCACCCGAGGCTATGTGGCGCGCACTATGCGATTGCGACGTGGTCCTGCTCCCGATAGACCGCGCCCGTCCCTACTATCTTTCCAAAGGCCACATCCGCGTCGTCGAGTCGCTGTGGGCCGGGCGGTTCGTGATCGCAAATTCTGTGCCGGCCTACGAAAACTTCGGCGCGTGGGCATGGATCGGTGACGATATCGCTGCGGGCGTCCGCTGGTCGGTTGAGCATCCCTCGGAAGTCGTGGCACGGATCAATCAGGCCCAGAAACATATTCTTGCCACGTTCTCGCCCCAGACCATCGCAAAGTCCTGGGAGAAATTCTTGAAGTCGGTACGACGCGGGCGCGGATCTTCCGCGGCATCTAGGGAGCCATAGCACCGATTATTTTCCTCGGTTGCGCCCCGGCGCAGGCTGCGCTCGCCTGGCTGCTCGCGCAGGGAGAAGACATCGTGCCGATACCCGGCACCAAGCGCCGCACCTATCTCGAGCAGAACTGCGCGGCGGTCAATGTCAGGCTGACGAAGGAAGAGATCGAGTCGCTGTCGCGGGCGTTTCCCCTCAACGCCACGGCCGGCACGCGCTATCCGGAGAAGCAGCTGGCCGGACTGGGCATATAGTGGAAACGCGTGATTCGTGACTCGGAGCTTGGCATACAATTAACATGTGCTGGCAATGTTAATCGGGAGCCGGTATGGGAAAAATGGAACGCATGGTAGTGCTGGTCACGCCGGAGCAGAAGCGCGCGATCGTTTCGCGCGCGAAAGCGCAGCGGCTGACCATGGGCGAGATGGTGCGGCGGTCGGTCGCTGCCTACGAGGGGCAAGAAGAACTTGCCTTGATTGAGAGACTGGTGGAACGGGTCAAAGCATCCTCGCGGGAGGCGACGCGAGCGCTCGCAGCCGCCGAATCCGAGGTGCGCGGCACGCTGGCCTATTTCGCGAACCGGCGCAAAGCGGCGGCGTGACCATGGGCATCGCGGACAGGATCTGGGACGCGCTCGCCCAGGTGATCAAAATGAACGAGCAGGTGGTTCGTTTGTCCGTGCAAGTCAGGGATCTCGCCACCGAAATGCGGGAGATGGACAATCGGCTCGCGGGATTGGGAATCTGACGGCGGGCGGGCGCCGTCTCGGACGGGCGGCCGCCGTAACGGCAGCTCAGCCATAAGGTGGGCATGCCTCAAGTTGGCGCCCTTGGCGCTGCCACGCCTCCTGACTACCTCCTCCCTCGGGTTTCGGAATCCTGAGTGGAACCGTCGCCCTTAGTGACGCGTATCCAGGCGTCATCGCGGTGATACAAGTCATTGTTTACACATATATGTTGCGATGGCTGGCCGCGGTAAAGGGCGTGCGACCAGGTAAAATCCCTATATTTATGATTTGTATAGAGTTTGTGGCGTGTTATCTGCACGTTGTGGCAACTCGTCCTCTTGTTGCGCATATGCGACAGAATGATTGGAATAATGAGAAATAGTTGGCGTCTCTGTTGCTGCGGAAGCGCTGGCTTGGGCAAAATGGCTTCAGCCTCTCCGCAAGGGGGGCGGATCCGGGGTTGTCGCAAACACGTGATGCGATCGTTCCGGAAGGGTGAAAACTTTACAGGAGATCGAGCATGAACAAGAAACTGATGGCAGTGGCTGTCGCGGGTGCGTTAGCTGCCCCTGCGGGAGCGCTGGCGCAAACGACAATTTACGGCGTCTTTAACGTGGAGTATGGATTTGCCAGCCAGCCAAACTCCGGAGCGGCGCCCGGCGTAGCACGGAAAGACGCGGAAGCGTGGAACTCCGGGGCCTCTCGGTTCGGCCTCAAAGGCGAGGAAAAGATGGGCGGCGGTCTGGCCGCCTTTTACCAGTGCGAATCAGACGTAAAATTCCTCGGTGGTACCACCACTACCTCCGGCAGCATTTGCGACCGCAACAGCGCTATCGGCCTCAAGGGCGGATTCGGCAGTGTGTACTTTGGCTCTTGGGACACGCCGCTCAAGCGTGTTTCCGGCATCGTCCGCATCACCGACGAAACGGGTTGGACGGGCTCGCAGCTCATGACCCTGTCGCCGAAGACAACGGGTATGGCCAGGGGTTTTTCGAATCGGCCAACGGGCACCGTCAACTACGACACGCCGAACATGGGCGGATTCTCGGGATCCCTTCAGTTCACCGCATTGAACGCCACTAAGGATGCTGCTGATACGTCGAACACCGAGGGGCGCAATATCAGTCTAAGCGGCCAGTACATGGCCGGTCCCCTTGCGGTGGTTGCCGGATACGAGAAGGGAGATGAGAATTGTGCGGCGAGTTCATCTTGTTCCGCCGGTGCAGGAACGGTTAGCGATGAAGCCACGGGTTGGTTGCTCGGCGCAAGCTACGTGTTCGGGCCGATCAAGGTGGGGCTCACCTACACCAACCTTGAAGTCAAATTGGCGGGCGTTACAACCGAGCGGCCCGCCTGGAACCTCGCCGGCGAGTGGAGAATGGGGGGGCCGCATTCGCTCCGGGTTGGTTACGCCCAGGCCGACGATGTCGAGGTTAATGGGGCTACCTCGGCCAGCACGGGCGCCAAGCAGTATCAGGTCAGATATAACTACGCCTTCTCAAAGCGTACCGCGGGATACGCTGCTTATGTCAAGATGGATAACGACACCAACGGCACCTTTAACCTGACGGGTCTCACCGCCGGCAGTGCCGCAGCGGTTACGCCGGGCGACTCCGCCGACGTGATTGCGTTTGGCCTGTCCCACAGCTTCTAAGCTCTTAACAAAGTGGTACCAAGGGGGCGCTTCGGCGCCCCTTTTTTTGGTGCGCCCGGCAGGGCGCACTCACTTGATGGTGCAAGTCCATTACACGCCTGACAGGAGGAAGTGTTAGCCGAACGGCAAGGGTGTCGCGGGTGACTGCGAATCTGGAGGAAGCTGTAGGCAAAGCGCTGGCGCGACGAACAGGAAGCGGATAGAGGCGCGGTGCCCGGGTAAGACGGCCAATATCGTCAAAGCCCGAACCCTGTCCGGAAGGACACCGCGTAGATCCGACGCGCATAAGCGTGAAGGTGGGTGCGCAATACCCGGGGAGATCTGGTGATTCTCGCTTGAGAAGCTACCGGCGTCGAGAGGCGTCGGGAGGGGTTGCCAGAAGTCAGCAGAGGCCATAGTAGGTGGCGACACCGAAGGGCCGAACAGGGAAGGCCGCGAGTAGGCGGCGGGTAACTCGTGTTAAGGCTGATGACGGCAGAAACGCATCGAGGAGATGAGGCTCACGGGGGCAAGGCTGGACGGTAGCCGGCCGACGCTTGCGTGAGTGCCGAGGCCGACACGGCGTCCCGCGTGCGGACGAAAGCGGAGGCGGGCGGGCGGATGGAAGCCGTAGTGGAACGCGGCAACCTGATGCTTGCGTATCAACGGGTGGTCAAGAACGAGGGTGCTGCGGGGGCCGATGGCCTCACGGTGTCCGAGCTCAAAGGCCATCTGAAGCAACACTGGCCTCAAATCAGGGCCAGACTGCTGGCGGGTGGGTATGTGCCCTCGCCGGTGCGCCGGGTGGACATCCGCAAGCTGGACGGCGGACTCAGGACACTGGGCATTCCGACGGTGGTCGACCGCCTGATCCAGCAGGCGCTTCATCAAGTGCTGCAACCGGTCTTCGAGCCTGACTTCTCGGAAGCGAGCTACGGCTTTCGACCGGGGAGAAACGCACATCAAGCGCTGCAAGCGGCAAGGCAATACGTGGCTGTCGGCAAACGCTGGGTAGTCGACATTGATCTGGAGCAGTTCTTCGACCGGGTCAACCACGACGACCTGATGGGCAAGCTCGCGCAGAAGATCGAAGATGCACGGATACTCACACTCATCCGGCGCTATCTTGAAGCGGGCATGATGGCAGGGGGGCTCACGAGTCCGAGAGTCGAAGGCATGCCGCAAGGCGGGCCGCTCTCGCCGCTGCTCTCCAACATCGTGTTGACTGAGCTGGACCGGGAGCTGGAAGGGCGCGGGCACCACTTCTGCCGCTACGCCGACGACTGCAACGTGTATGTGGGCAGCCGCAAGGCGGGCGAGCGGGTGCTGGCGAGTCTGACCCGCTTCCTATCGGAACGGCTCAAGCTCAAGGTAAACGCGGCCAAGAGTGCGGTGGGCGAGCCTTGGCAGCGCAAGTTTCTGGGCTATAGCATCTCATGGGACCAGAAGCCGAAGCTGCGCATAGCTATCCCGAGTATCAAGCGTCTTGAGCAGCGTGTGCGGGAGCTGCTGCGCGGAGCGCGTGGCCAAAGCCTGGTTCACGTCATTGAGCAACTCAATCCACTGTTGCGCGGCTGGGCGGCATACTTCAAGCTGGTCCAGACGAAGCAAGCCTTGGAAACGCTCGACGGCTGGATCAGGCGCAAGCTGCGCTGTGTGCTGTGGCGGCAGGGCCAGCGGGTTCACACCCGAGCCCGCCTGCTGATGAAGCGCGGTTTGACGGAAGAACGTGCGTGGCGGTCGGCGACGAATCAGCGTGGTCCGTGGTTCAACGCCGGCGCCTCTCACATGCACGCTGCCTTCCCCAAATCTTGGTTCGATCGCTTGGGGCTGGTGTCGCTGCTCGATACCGTGCAGCGCCTCCAGCGCGTGACCTGAACCGCCGTATGCGGAACCGCACGTACGGTGGTGTGGGAGGACGGCGCGGGTAACCGCGCCTCCTACCCGATTCCATGGTTTGCGCATGAGTCCGCGAAAACCATCAACTGAATTCCCGGATCATTGCCGCACAGGACACGGAGTACGCAGAGTAAAGCAGGAAGAGAATAGAATCTCTGTGATCTCTGTGGCTGATATTCGATTTTCATTCGCGTCATCGACGGAGAAACGCCGATGTTGGCCTGCAGCATGTGTCCGGTGCTAAACTTACCCCGCTTTTCATAGGCGACAGTCATGAGCAAGATCGAAATTATCGAGCAACAGGTTCAGGGGCTTTCCGCGGAAGAGCTCAAGCAGTTTCGCGCCTGGTTTCTGGAGTTCGATTGGGCTACCTGGGATCGCCAGCTGGAGCGTGACGTTTCCAGGGGGAAGCTTGATGCACTCGCGGAGAAAGCGCTCCGCGACCACGCGTCCGGAAAGACGACGCCTGTTTGAACCATTACGCGACCCCTGATTTCCGGGGCTGCTATCGGTCATTGCCGGAAGAGGCCCAGAAGCTCGCGGACCAAGCCTACAAACGCCTCAAGCAAGACCCGCGGTACCCGTCCTTACACTTCAAGATAGTTGGTCGTTTCTGGTCTGCGCGAGTCAGCGGCAGGTGGTGGTAGATGTCCGATACAAGGACCGCGTGATTCAAGGACAACGGCTCGATCTGCTCGTAGAGAACCAGGTGGTGGTAGAGGTCAAGGCGCTGCGTTTGGTCCCAGAGGTGGCCACAGCACAAGTATTGTCATATCTCAAAGCTACGGCGCTGAAGCGAGCGCTTTTGATCAACTTTGGCGTGAGAAGACTCACCGACGGTATCAAACGTATTTCTCTGTGAACTCTGCGGCTAATAAAAGGTTTGAGTTTCTTTGCCACGGAGGACACCGAGAGCACAGAGAAACAAACGTCTACGCGAATGTGTCTCTTGTTTTCCTCTGTGTTCTCTGTGATCTCTGTGGCTGAATTTCAACCGTGACCCTGTCCGAACGCGAGGAAACCACGAGCGGGGTGCAGGACAACCTGCGCCGCGTGACCGAGCTCCTGCACAAGCACGAGCTGGTCGAGAGCCTCGTCCACCGCCAGCAAGGCCCCCGCCAGGAGCTGGTCGAGAACCTGGTGCACAAGCTGCACTTTGTCGAACTGCAGAAACTGCTCGACGCGCTGCATCCCGCCGACATCGCCTACATTCTCGAAACCCTGCCGCTCGAGCAGCGGTTAACCGTATGGGACCTGGTCAAGGCCGAGCGCGAAGGCGAGATCCTGCTTGAGGTCTCGGATGCGGTGCGCGAGACGCTCATCGCGCACATGGACGAGCGGGAGCTCGTCGCCGCGACCGAGCAGCTCGACACAGACGAGATCGCCGACCTCGCGCCGGACCTGCCGCGGGAGGTGATCCAGGACGTCTTCCGGTCGCTGTCGCCGGAGGAGCGCGAGCAGTTGCGCTCGGCGATGTCGTACCCGGAGGGCACGGTCGGGGCGCTCATGGATTTCGACATGATCAGCATCCGCGACGATGTCACGGTCGAGGTCGTCCTGCGCTACCTGCGCCGCCTCGACGAGATGCCGGAGCTCACCGACCAGTTGTTCGTGGTCGACCGCGCGGGCCGGCTCGAGGGTCTGCTGCCCGTCAACAAGCTGCTCGTTACCGATCCTGAAACGGCGGTCGCCACGGTGATGCGGCATGAGTTCGTGAAGTTCCATCCAGACGAGAACGCGCAGGACGCCGCCCAGGCGTTCGAGCGCTACGACCTGGTCTCGGCGCCGGTGGCGGGCGGCGACGGCAGGCTGATCGGGCGCGTCACGGTGGACGCCGTGATGGACTACATCCGGGAGGAAACCGACAACGACATGCTGTCGGCCGGGGGGCTGCGCGAGGACGAGGATCTGTTTGCGTCGGTCTGGAAGAGCGTCAGGAACCGCTGGACGTGGCTCGCCGTCAACCTGGTGACCGCGTTCATCGCCTCGCGCGTGATCGGCGTGTTCGAGGATTCCATCGCCAAGCTCGTGGCGCTCGCGGCGCTGATGCCGATCGTCGCCGGGATCAGCGGCAATTCCGGCAACCAGACCATCACCATGATCGTGCGCGCCCTCGCGCTCGGGCAGATCAGCGGCGCCAGCGCCCGCAAGCTGTTCGCGAAGGAAATCGGCGTCAGCGCCCTGAACGGCCTCATCTGGGGCAGCGTCGTCGGCCTGTTCGCATTCCTGATCTATCACAACTGGCAACTCGGCGCGGTGATGACGGGCGCGATGGTGCTGTCCCTGTTGCTGGCCGCGGTGATGGGCGTCACCATCCCGCTGGTGATGCAGAAGCTCGGACGCGACCCCGCATTGGGCTCGAGCGTCCTGATTACCGCCATCACCGATAGCGGGGGGTTTTTCATTTTCCTCGGCCTGGCGACGGTGTTCCTGGTTTGATTCAAATTGCCACAGAGGACACCGAGAACACGGAGATTTCTGAATAAGGGGTTTCCCTCTGTGAGCTCTGTGATCTCTGTGGCTGACGTGCTCGATATGTAATATGGACCCTCTGTCGGAAGCCAAGCAGTTATTCCTCGATGCGCTTGTGGCGCAGGAGAAAGGCGATCTCGAACAGGCGGAGGGTCTATACAGGAAAGCCCTGGCGATTGCTCCGGAACGCCCCAGCGTGATGAACAACCTGGCTGCTGTCCTTTTTCAGTTGGAGAAATACGGGGAGGCGGCGCTCCTGTGTGAAAGACTATTGGAAATGAATCCGGAGGATGCCGTAGCGCTCCTCAATTTGGGAAATTGCCGGTTAAAACTGGCATTGACCGAAGACGCGCTCCTCTTGTATGCGAGAGCCCTGAAGATCAGGCCTGACAACGCGGATGCACTGACCAACCGCGGCAATGCGCTGCTGGAACTGAAAATGCCCGAAGAGGCGCTTGCAAGCCACGATCAGGCGCTGGCCGTCAAACCAGACTTTGCCGAGGCGCTATACAACCGCGGCAAAGTCTTACTGGTAATGGGGCGTCCGGAAGAGGCTCTGGCAAGCCTCGATCGCGCACTGGCCGCCAAGCCTGACTTTGCCGACGCTCACAACAACCGTGGCAATGTATTGCTTAAGCTCAAGCGGCCGGAAGAGGCGCTCGCAAGTTACGACCGCGCACTTTGTTCGAAGCCCGACCATGCTGAAGCACTGTGCAACCGTGGCAGTGCCTTGCTGGAGCAGGACAAACTCGAGGACGCCGCTCGACAGTATGACCGGGTGGCGGCTCTCAAGCCTGGCTACGCAAAGCCGATTTACGGCTTGGGTGTCGTGCGGCAGCAGCAAGGCAGGATGGATGACGCGGTTAGTTGCTACGAGCAAGCGCTGGCTCTGGACGGGGGCTTTGTAGATGCGCACTACAATCTCGCTGTGGCGCGGCTGTTCCGCCATGAGTTCGAAGCGGCCTGGCCGGGGTATGAGCGGCGCCTCGAGTTTGCGGAAGTTCGCAAGACCCTCCGCAAGGACCCGGCTACGGTGGATCGGT
>Ga0326597_10012668_pt1 | contig 11116 bp, 7 predicted proteins | sample RVTome_12_FD_203789 | JGI IMG/M metagenome (GOLD analysis project Ga0326597, IMG submission 203789) | Soil microbial communities from uranium-contaminated site in the Upper Colorado River Basin, Wyoming, United States - RVT100D185 | ecosystem: Environmental > Terrestrial > Soil > Contaminated >... | reverse complement strand
GCCATCAAGATCCTGCCCATGAGCTTCGCCAGCGATCCCGAGCGCCTGGCCCGATTCCGGCGGGAGGCGCGGACACTCGCCAGCCTGAGCCACAAGAACATCGCGGCGCTCTATGGAGTCGAAGAAGAGAACGGACGACCTTTTCTCGTGATGGAAGTCGCCGAAGGAACCGATCTGGCGCAACGCATCGCCAGCGGCCCGATCCCCTTGGATGAATCGATCGAACTCGCGCTGCAGATCGCCGAGGCGATCGAAGAGGCGCACGAGAAGGGTGTCGTCCATCGCGATCTCAAGCCCGCCAACGTCGTGGTCGACGCCAACGGGCTGGTCAAGGTCCTCGACTTCGGACTGGCGCGCGCGTACGAGGGAGGCGAGGTCAAAGGCGAAGACGACCTGGTCAACTCCCCCACCATCACGGCGGCCATGACACAGGCCGGGACCATCCTCGGAACCGCCGCCTACATGAGCCCGGAGCAGGCACGCGGCCGCGGCATCGATCGCCGCTCCGATCTCTGGAGCTTTGGCGTGATCCTCTGGGAAATGCTCACGGGCGAGCGTCTCTTCGCCGGTGAAACTGTCAGCGATACCATCGCCGGCGTCCTGAAGACCGATCCGCCCTGGGACAGGCTTCCCGCCCAGACGCCTCGCGGCGTTCGTCGACTGCTTGAGCGATGCCTCGAGCGAGATGTTCGCAATCGCTTGCGTGACATCGGCGAGGCGCGAATTCGACTGCAGAAGTGGAAGACGGATCCATCGTCACTGGACGAGTCCTTCGGCTCGGCGATCCTGCCGGGCTCGAAGGCGCGCAACCTGGCGTGGCTGCCCTGGTCCATCACGGCTCTCGCCGTCGCGATGGCGCTCTTCGTGGGGCTTCGCAGGACCGAGAGCCCGGCATCTCGGCCAGATAAAGTCGCCATGACGATTCGGCTCGAAGACGAAGAGAGCATGAGTACCGACAGCTTCGAGGCCCTCACGATCTCACCCGACGGACAATACATTCTGTGGACCACGACCCACGGAATCCAACTTCGAAGACGCTCGTCTCTCGAAACTCTGTTCGTGGCGGCGAATACGAAGGTGACTTCCGCTGGATTCTCTCCCGACAGCCGTTGGATCGCCTATTCCCACAGTGGCAAGCTCTATCGACAGAGCGCCACGGGCGGTGCGGCCATCGAAATCTGCGAAGCTTCGGCGGGGCGTGGACTCACGTGGGTGGACGAGGAGACCATCGTCATGAGCATCGACTACGCCGCGCCGCTGCTCATGATCTCCGTCGCCGACGGGAGTACTCGTCCGCTCACCGAACTCAAAAAGGACGAGCGCAGCCATCGGTGGCCGGCGACGGTGGAGGGGCAGCGTGAAGTTCTCTTCATGACTCAGCTCCCCGGGCGCAACTACGAGGATTCGGACATCGAAGCGGTCTCGTTGGATGATGGAAGCCGTCGGGTCATCTATCGCGGCGGGGCGTTTCCTCGCTACTCGCCGACCGGGCATCTCATCTTCGCCCGGGGAAACACGCTGCTCGCCGTGGCTTACGAGCCGGGCTCGGAGTCCGCGCACGGCGTCGCGACACCAGTCCTCGACGGCGTTCTCACCTCCGTCGGCGACCAGGAGCTCGACGACGGATCCGCGCAGTATGGGTTCGATGATCAGGGTACTCTGATCTACCGAGTGGCAACGTCGAGGACGATCGTGGAGTCGAGGCTGGCCTGGCTGGAGCTGGAATCCGGAGAGGTCGAGAGCTTCGGCGAGCCTGGCCACTACACCGACCCCAAGATCTCGCCCGACGGCCGACACATCGCCGTCCGTCGCGGCGTTGGTTCCGAGAGTCAGATCATCGTTCAGGACCTCGACTCCGGGGCGGAACGCGCGATCACCAGCGATCGCGGGACGAAGTACATGGGTGCATGGAGCGCCGACAGCGATTTCGTCTACTGGACGCAGGCCGATCGAGGGGCCACGCATTTCGAGGTCCGACGCGGACCCAAGGACGGCAGCCTTCCCCCCGAATCCATCGTCAGCCATCCTCACAGCATCTTTGTCGAACGGCCGACGAGTGACGGGCGCTGGCTCGCCGTGACCTACTGGCTGCCAACCGAGTCCTACGACGTCGGCCTGATCGATCTGGAGGCCGAATCTCCGTCGATCGAACCGCTGCTCGGGGGAGCATCCGACCAAGGCGCGATTCGCTTTTCACCTGACAATCGCTTTTACCTCTGCGCGGAGGGCCCCACCGTCAATGCCGACTTCTACATCCGCCGCTATCCGGACACAGGGGCCCGTTGGCGCGTTCAGCGCGTCAACACGGACGTCACCGAATTTCATTGGGCTGCCGATGGCAGGTCGATCTACTCCTGCTCGGACTCCGGCCTGAGGAATTATCCCGTGACCATCACCGGGGAATCCGTCGTGATCGGTCAGGGTCGTCTGCTGTACGAATTGAATTGGCTGATGCGTGCGGATGCATCGGATGTCGACTTCCATCCGGACGGACGGCGGGCACTGATCCTGGTTCCCGAAGAGACACCCCAGGCGCAGGCTGCCTCGCGGGTCGTGTGGAGGACGGGCTGGTTCGACGATCTACGGCGCATGACGGACGGCGGCTGACGAGGCTCGCCGGCGCCTCTCTGGCACCAATCTTGATCCCCGAACGCTGGAATCGGTCTTTACGCCTCCAGCCCCCGGGAATGCCATGTTCAGCCCAAGTTTCAAGCTCTATCCGCTCTGCGCCGCCCTGCTTTTGGTCGCCTGCGCCTCCGCCAGCAAACGTTTCGACCAGGGCATGGAACTGGAAACCCGCGGCCAATACGAGAGTGCGGCGGCACGCTACGCGCAGGCGCTGGAGAAGGACCCCAGTCATGGCGAGGCGAGAGTGCGTCTCCAGGAGGCCGGCAACACGGCCATCGCCGAGAGGCTCGCGGACGCCGAAGACTGGGCCTCCCGCAACGATCCGGTCAGCGCGGCGACGCAATATCATCGCGCCGACGCGATGGTGACTCGGGCGCGCTCGGTCGGCGTTCGCCTGAGTGTGCCCGAAGACTACAGCGAGCGACGTCGTGACAGCTTCGATGAAGCCATCGGCGCACTCCTGCTGGCGGGCGACTCCGCGAGCGAGCGGGGCCAGTGGGAGCAAGGCCTCCTGGCCTACCGCCAGGCGCGTCAGGACTTCGAACCGACCGTCGAACAACGCAACGATGTCCTCGGAGCTGAGGCCGATCTGCTCGTCGGATGGAGCGAGGACGAGTACGCACGCGGCCACCTGCGTCGGGCGTTCGAGGTCGCGTCGACCGTTCATCAGTTGGAGTGGAGCCCGGTCGAGCAAGCGGAGCTCGCCTCTTCGATCATGGACCAGGCGCTGGCCGCGGGCGAAGTCGAACTCCTGGTTCTGCCGATCCAGAGCCAGCAGAAGACACAGCGGGAGCGTCAGCGGGATCTTGCGTTGATCTCCGAAATCGATATGGCGCTGCAGCAGGGGGCATGGCGACATTCGCCTGCCTTCGTCCACGTTCACGATCCCCTGGCCGCGCGTGATCTGCTGCAGCACACCGGACTTCTCGATAATGAGTACCAGGCGGCGACCATGGCGCTGCTGCTCCGACTGGCCGAGGCGGACTTTGGAGCGCGCCTGGAATTGCTGAGCACCGAGTCGAAGGAATTCGATGTCCGCTCGACCACGCGGACGGTGCAGAAGCGCAGCGGACAGAGCACGACCTTCGTCCAGCAGGACGGCAAGCGTCGCATCCAAGCCGAGGCCCGTCTCATCATCGTCGACAACTTCGGCAATTCGATTGCCGATCTCGTAGTGGCAGGAATCGGAACCGCACCCTTCTCACGGGGCGTCTACGACGGAAAACCGGAAGAACTCAATCTCAGCTCGCGTGAGGTCGACCTCTTCGACCGCATTGCGCAGAAGGCCCAGGAACAGGCGGCGTTTCAGGCGTTGGCCATGGACCTCTCGGCCAAGATCGCCGGCGCGGTGTATGAGCCGGTGCTCGCGCTGATTCCGTAGACGAAGATGCCGGCGGGCATTGGCCCGAGGCGACAATGAAAAGCGCGTGTACCGGGCATTCTCCGACACGTCCGAGTTCTTTCAGACGCCACGCGTGACGGGATTGGCGTCGAGCGAGGTGTCACGCTGCAATCAATATGTCAGCAAGATGATGGTCGGGCGTGCCGGGCGTGCCGGGCGCGTAGCAATCGTTGGATTCGAACTCAATCGATGGTCGCGTCCAGCCGGAGATCCCGCGCTCAGACGGCAATGTCTCCGAAGGAAATGAGCCGCTTTCTGTCCTCGTCCCAGAGGTGGCAACGCAGCGTCTTAAAGCTCTCGCGAATCGTGATGGGCCTGATGTTCTTGAGCTCTGCAATTGCCTCGTGACACGCCTGTAGCCGGTAATTGGGAATTCGAGGACTCAGGTGATGGACGTGGTGAAAGCCGATGTTGCCGGTGAACCACTGCAGGATGGGCGGGAGCTTGTAGAACGAGCTGCCTTGCAGCGCTCCGCGCAGGTGGTTCCAGGTCTTGTGATGTTCCCAGTAAGTCTCCTCGAACTGATGCTGCACATAGAACAGCCAGACACCTAGCATGCCGGAGAGCAGCATGATCGGCGCCTGAATCTTGACGTACGTCTTGATACCAATCGTAAACGCAGCGGCAAGAATGATCACGACCAGCGCCACATTCGTGACCATGGCGCTCCTGCGGCGGCGCGCGCTGTCAGACGAATACCAGAAACGATAGCGAACCAAGAACACGAACATGGGCCCGAGGACGAGCAGTGTGAATGGATTTCGATAGATGCGGTACAGCAGCCGCTTCGTGGGAGTCAGGTTCAGGTATTCTTTCACAGTCATTGTGTGGATGTCACCGCTGCCACGATTGTCGAGGTCGCCGGCCGTGGCGTGGTGGACCGAGTGTTGGTTCGTCCAATAGTGGAATGGCAGGAAGAAGAACAATCCGCTGAAGAATCCGACCGTCCTGTTGGCCTGGCGTGACCGAAAGAAGGATCCGTGTCCACAGTCATGGAATATGATGAAAACGCGGGTCAGAAAACCAGCCGCGGGAATCGCCAGGGCGATGGTGAGCCAGTAAGAGACTCCCAGCGACCAGTACATGGCCGCGACGATCCCCATGTAGGGCAGCGCGGAATTGGCAATCTGCCACAGGCTTCGATGCAGGGTCGGCTTCTGAAATTCGGCGACCGCGCCATAGAGGGACGCTTCCGAGCGGGGTTGGGTCTGATCCATTGGGCCTCTTTGAGAGAAATAGAGTCGACAATTTAGACTGCAAACGCCGCGGGGGCTACGGAATATCGTCCGCGTTCGTTGATTGATGCTCCCGTCGGGTTCGGAATGCCGGTTTCGGGCCAAAAGCACATGATCCGCCTCCAAAGTGCCCAATCTGCTTGCAATCAGGGCCCTGGTACGCCCCTAACCTGTTTGTTTGTAACCAGTATCTTCACGTTCGGCGCGTAAATCCGTCGATCCGAAGCACATCACGCCCGGAGGCCAGGAGGGCCTCAACCACCGGCCTGCGAGCTATACTCTCCAGATGGACCACGAGCACAGCGGCGAGCGTGACCCGAGCGTCGATGCAGCCGTCACCGCCCTCTACGACGAATTGCGTGCGGTTGCCGCACGGCATCTGCGCATGGAGCGCTCCGACCACACGCTCCAACCGACGGCACTCGTGCACGAGGCCTATCTGCGGCTCTCGAAGCAAGACGATCTGCGGTGGGAAAACCGCCTCCATTTCTTGAACATCGCGGCGGCGCAGATTCGCCGCATTCTGGTCGACCACGCCCGGTCGCGTGGACGCCAGAAGCGTGGAGGTGACCGGGTCAGAGTGACCCTGAGCGAAGATATCGCCGCCCCCGATGCCGAGTTCGACGTCATCGAATTGGATGAGGCGCTCAATCGATTGGATGCAAGCTCGCCCGAGGACCGACAGATCGTAGAACTCAAGTTCTTTGGGGGCCTGACGGAGCGCGAGATCGCCGCGGTTCTCGAGATCAGTGAGCGGACGGTGCGTCGTCGGTGGTTGTTTGCGCGCACGTGGCTCTTCAGTGAAATGGACAAACCCGATCCATGAGCGCCAACGACTACGAGAAAGTGCGGAAGATCTTCGACGCGGCGGAAGCAATCGAGGGCCCGGAGCGCGAGGCCTATCTGGGGCACGCCTGCAGCGGAGATCTCGAGCTTCGCAGGAAAGTCGACGAGCTGCTCGCGGCGCAGGGTCGCATGGGGCGCTTCTTGGAGATCCCCGCCGCGGGGTGGACCGGGCAGAAGATCGGCGCATTCGTGGTGGATGATGTCATTGCCGAGGGCGGCATGGGCATCGTCCTGAAAGCTACGCAGGAACATCCTCGTCGATCGGTGGCGATCAAAAGCTGATCCGCGGCCCGGGCTTCAGCGACGCCGCGCTTCAGCGATTCGGACTCGAGGCCGAAGTCTTGGGCCGCCTGGATCATCCCGGCGTCGCACGGATCTACGAAGCCGGCATGGCCAATCGCGATGCGACGAGACTTCCGTACTTCGTCATGGAACTCGTCGAGGGTTTGCCGCTGATTCGTTTTGCGCAGGAATCTGGGCTCGACGAACGACGCCGCATCGAACTCATGATCGCCGTCTGCGACGCCGTCCATCATGCCCATCTGCGCGGGGTCATCCATCGGGATCTCAAGCCGCCGAACATCCTGGTCCGCGAAGACGGGCAGCCGAAGGTGCTCGACTTTGGAGTGGCACGGATCACGGACTCGGACTTGCAGCTGACGACGATCCACACCGAGATTGGTCAGATTCTGGGGACCCTGCCGTACATGAGCCCCGAGCAGATCAGCGGTCGAAATCAGCAGCTGGACTTGCGCTCGGATGTCTACGCTCTGGGAGTGCTGACCTTTGAACTGCTGACCGGAAGGCTGCCGCAGCCCCTGCAGAACTGCGAGCTCGTCGACGCGATCCGCGTGATTACAGATGAGGAACCCGACACGCTCAGCGGAAAAGGGCGTCGATTCGGTGCTGACCTGGAGACGATCATCGCCATGTGTCTCCGCAAGGAGCCCGAGCGTCGATATCCTTCCGCAGCTGCCTTTGGCGAGGATCTGCGAAGGTATCTGAACGATGAACCGGTGAGTGCGCGGCCCACGAGCGCGATCTATCACTGGAGCAAGTTCGCGCGCCGCAATCGAGCCATCGTGGCCTGGGCAAGCCTCAGCCTCGTGTCGCTCGTAGCCGGTCTCGGTGTCTCGCTGGCCGGCTGGTCGACGGCATGCAGCGAGCGCAACAACGCGCTCGCTGCCGCCGACGAGGCGATCGAGCTGAGCGATTTTCTCGTGGAGTTGCTTTCCGCCCCGGATCCGCGCCAGGACGGGGCCGAAGTCCGCGTCCGGGACCTTTTGGACCGGGCATCGGAGCGCTCGACGGACATGCTGGAGGAGCGGCCCGGTGTCGCGGCTCGCGTGCATCACGCCCTGGGCCTCAGCTATCGCGGGCTCGGGCTCGACCAGACGGCGCTCGTGGAGCTGGAGGCGGCTGTCCGCCGCGCCGAAGAACTCCGCGGCGAAGGAGGGCACGCTCGACTCATCGAGGCCCTTCTGGATCTGAGCAACTTGCGCTACGAGTTGGGCGCGATCGATACCGCGGATTCGCTGCTGGATCGGATTGATCTCGCCCTGCCCTCCATGGACGTGAAATCACCGGTTCGCCTTCGCGCCAGACTCCTGCGCGGGATGATCGCCAGTGCCCGTCGCGAGTTCGAGGCAGCGGAATCGACTCTGGCATCGGCCTACGAAGAGGCGGTAGCGCAACTGGGATCGGAATCGCGCATCGCGCTGGATCTGCGCTCCGAGTTGGCCGCCGTATATTGGCGATCGAATCAACCCGAGAAGGCCAGAGACAGCTGGGCAGCCACGTTGGAGATCGACACTCGAGTGTACGGTCCCGATCATCCCGCCACGCTCAAGTCGGTCAACAATCTCGGCATGGTCTACCGGCAGCTCGAGGACTACGCACGGGCCAAGGAGATGCTCGAGCGGAGCCTCATCTCGAAACCACAGTTGCTCGGCGCCGACCACCCCAGCACCGCAATCGGCCACCACAATCTGGCCCTCGTCCTGCGCGAAACAGGCGAATCCGAGGACGCCCTTCTTCACCACTTGAAGGCCATTGCCATCGCGGACCGCTTGTTCACCGGCGACGACCCCCGGCGGCCACACTTTCAGGCCGGATACGCGGGAACCCTGTTTCGGCTGGAGCGCTATGACGAAGCCCGGGCGGCGTACCTCGGCTGCTACGAGCCGTTGCTTGCCATCTACGGCAGCGAACACCCACGCATGCAGGGGATTTTCAAGGAGCTCGAGCAAACCAACGACCGGCTTGGGGACGACGACGCGGCCGAGAAGTGGCGAGCCTTGATCCTCGAAAGTGACTGAAACCACGGTTTGCGACCGGTATGGGGGCTCAACTCCGGGCGGAGCGATCATCTCCCCGAGATCTGAGCCCGGACTTGGATAGAATAATTGAGTGGGGACTGGCAGCCGGCACCGGAATTGCGTACAATAGTTGGCAAGTCGGCCCTACCCACTGGTGGCCGCGGCGAACAACAGCCGTCTCGCCCGAGACAGCGCGCCTTATCTCAGACTTTCTTGCCCTCCTCTGTTGTGCGGGTCGGATCCAACGGCCCTGGCGAGTACGCATATCTGCGCTCGACTCGGTAGAAACGAACATACATGACCAACTCCAGCGCCAAAGTGCGTTCGGGCTTCGCTGCATTCCAGCTCGAGGAAGTTCTCGAGCGCGGGGTGGCAGCACTCGGCTTCGTAGAGCCACGTTCCATCCAGAACGAAACCATCCCCCCCGCCCTCGACGGCCGCGACATTCTCGGGCTCGCGCAGACGGGAACCGGCAAGACGGCCGCGTTCGCGCTGCCCCTCCTCCATCGTATCCTCGCCCGTCGACGCCGGGGCCCAGTGGCCCTCGTGGTGGCCCCGACGCGCGAACTCGCGACGCAGATCGACAATGAGATCCGCGCCCTCGCGAAATTCACCAAGATTCGGACCCTCACGATCTACGGCGGGACCTCGATGAGCGCGCAGATTCGCGGCCTCAAGCAGGGCCCCGACATCATCGTCGCCTGCCCCGGTCGCCTACTCGACTTGTATTCCCAGGGTTTCGTCGATTTCTCGACCATCGAAGCGCTCGTCCTCGACGAGGCCGACCACATGTTCGACATGGGTTTCTTGCCGTCGATCCGGAAGATTCTCGAGCTATTGCCCGAGAAACGGCAGAATCTCATGTTCTCGGCCACGATGCCGAGTGAGATTCGCCGACTCGCGGACGCGATCCTCTCCGATCCACATGTGGTCGAACTTGCCCATACGAAGCCGGCCGAGACCATCGCACACGCACTCTACCCTGTGAGACCCCAGCGCAAGCGCGACCTCCTCGAGTACCTGCTGGGCTCCGACGACTGCCAGTCCGCGATCGTCTTCACGCGCACCAAGCACCGCGCTCAGCGCCTCGCGGAGCAGCTCGCCAAGGCGGGCCACGAAGCCGTAGCGTTGCAGGGCAACATGTCGCAGAGCCAGCGGGATAAGGCGATGAAGGGCTTTCGCAAGGGGCACTTCGACGTGCTCGTCGCAACGGACATCGTGGCGCGAGGCATCGATGTTTCCGACGTGTCCTATGTCATCAACTATGATGCTCCGAATACGCCGGAGGCCTACACCCACCGCATCGGGCGGACGGGACGCGCCGAACGCCTGGGCCGTGCCTGTACCCTGGTGAGCACCGAGGACGGCGCGTGGATCCGAGCGACCGAGCACTATCTGGGCGCAGCCATCGAGCGCTGCCAGGTGCCCGGATTCGAGGGTGTCTTGATCCGCGGCTTGGCCGAACAAGAGTCCGAGCCGGTCAGGGGTCGAGGCGGGCGTGGAAAGCGTCGAAGCTATGGAAGACGCGGCAGGGCGCGGCGCGCCTGATCTTCGACTATTGTGTCGCTGGTCCTCGGACCAGACTGGCACGCGGCACCGAATTCAGCACTCGGTGAACAAATACCGCAAAGCTGCAGGGAATTCGCTCGGCAAGGCCGAGCACGAGATTCCCCCGACCCTCGGGGGAGGATGTCCGGTTCGCCGGACTTGTATAGGGCGCAGGGGCCCATCCGATCCACGGAATGGTCCTGAGCGTTTTGTATGAACCGGCGCGACCGGTTCTTGGAGAAGGAAGATAGAACGTGAAGAAGCTTTATGTGGGCAATCTGCCCTTCAGCGCCACCGATGCCGTGGTCAACGAGATGTTCAGCAAGCACGGTACCGTGCATTCGGTTGCGCTGATCAACGACCGTGAGACTGGCCGTCCCCGCGGATTTGGATTCGTGGAGATGGACGACGACGCAGCGACGGCTGCCATTTCTGCCCTGAACGGACAGGACATGGATGGCCGTGCTCTCAAGGTCAACGAAGCCCAGGATCGTCCCCGGCGCACGGGCGGCGGCGGCGGTGGTGGCGGCGGATACGGCGGCGGTGGCGGCGGTGGCGGCGGCAACCGCTGGTAAGCCTGCTAGCCCACTAGGTTAGAAAAGGGGACCCCGCTTCCGTATGGAGGCGGGGTCTTTGTTGTACGCCCGTCATGGGCACTGACTTGGAGGTGAGAGTCCTCTCCTGAGCAGGTCACAGCGAGGGAAGGGAAGCGCAAGGGCGGGAGGGTGACCGGCCGTCTGAAGGAAGCGTGGAACGAAGCCGTGGGCTGATGAACAAGAATCGGATATGAGGCGCTGGTGTTTCGAGGCGAGCGGGCAACTGACCGCGAAGCTTCCGTGACCAACGGGACCTGGCGTAAATCCGGCAGTCGTGCGGCGAAGGTCAGTGTTCTTATCCGGGGAGATCTCGCCTTGGGCTTGAAAGAGCCACGTGGTCACGTCCACGGAGCGAGAAGTCAGCAGAGGTCATAGTAGACGGCAGCAAGTCGTCGAAGGACCAAACGATCGCAAGGGCATAGGCCCGGAGGTCTCGACGACACCATGGTCCAGAAGTCCAGGCAACTGGAGCTACCGCTGGAGAGCAAGGGTGAAGCTCTGAGGGTAAGGCGGAGCGGGCAAGCATCGTTGGCGACTTCGGCA
>Ga0326597_10012667_pt1 | contig 11117 bp, 11 predicted proteins | sample RVTome_12_FD_203789 | JGI IMG/M metagenome (GOLD analysis project Ga0326597, IMG submission 203789) | Soil microbial communities from uranium-contaminated site in the Upper Colorado River Basin, Wyoming, United States - RVT100D185 | ecosystem: Environmental > Terrestrial > Soil > Contaminated >... | reverse complement strand
ACTCTTCCTGCACACAAACAGCGTGCAGGAAGAAGTCCTGCGCATTCCCTTTCTGCTGATTTCATATGGCTACACGCCCGCCCGGTCCATCGACCATCAGACCCACGCATCGCAGGTGGACATCGCCGCCACCCTCCTTTCCGAACTGCGCATGCCCCGCCCCGAAACGTGGTCGGGACTGCCGATGCAGGCACCTGCAGCGAGGGACTTCACCTATTTCAGGGAACGCTTCGAGACCGGGCTGATTGACCATCGCGACCCGGGAAACCTGTGGAAATACTGGATTCATTCCCAGACCGGCAAGGAATTCGCATTCAACCTGAGCATCGATCCAAGAGAGGAAAGAAACGCGATCGGCGAGCTGCCGCCGGATCGCAGGCGCGAGTGGAAATTACAGTTGCTGCAAGGCGAATCAGTGGCCACTCACCGCGACAGCTTCTAGTTCGCCTGGCCGTGCCGCCGGAGCGGCGATTTTCTGATCGACGCGCTTGAACGCGTGTCCACAGGTACGGGACTCCTGCACCCGGGCGCACCGCCACGAACCGGCGCCGGCAATGGGGTGTGCCCGCCCCCGGTGAGGCGCCTCGCGTCACCCAGCGCATATAATGACCGCCATGCCCGCGCCGCTGCCGCCAAACCGGAGCGTTCGGCGAATGAGATCTGCCTGCAGATCTTCTGCAGTTCGAGCCCAAACCAGGATTCCGAGCGTCAACCATGACCACGATCAAGTACCACTGGGAAGACTTCATCCCCGGCTGGGAATTCGAATCGCCGCCGCTTACGCTGACGGCGCAACAGATAACGACTTTCGCGCGCGAGTACGATCCGCAGACTTACCATACCGACGAAGAAGCGGCGAAGTCCTCGCCCTTCGGCGGACTGATCGCCAGCGGCTGGCAGACCTGCGGCGTGGCGATGCGGCTTATGTGCGACGGCTACCTGCTCCAGACTTCGTGTATCGGCTCACCGGGGCTCGAGGCACTGAACTGGATCAAGCCGGTTCGGCCCGGCGACGCGTTGCGGCTGCATACGAGCGTGATCGAGCAGACGCCATCGCAGAAGGATCCGGGCCGGGGCTCGATAAAGTTCCGCTGGGATGTGCTCAACCAGAAGGACGAGGTCGTTTGCTCCATGGTCGGCAGGCAGTATTTCCTGCGGCGAACACGAGCGTAGTGAGTCCCGCCGGCGCGACCTGCGGAATCGCCGGGCAGCATTTCAGACCGGCTGCGGGCCGGTGATTGCGTGCCTGCGAATGTCGGAATTCCCCTGGCCCGGAGAGGAGCGATGCGGCGCAAGTATTACTTCGAGGATTTCACTCTCGGGGACGTCTGGGAGATGCAGGGTCCGGTCATCACCAGGGAGGAAATCGTCGAATTCGCATCGCGGTTCGACCCCCAGTACTTCCACGTGGACGAGGAAGCCGCGCAACATTCGCCCTACGGCGGGCTAATCGCGAGCGGCTGGCACACGGTCAGCATTTGCATGCGGCTGGTCTGCGACCGTTATCTGCTCGACGCAGTCAGCATGGGTTCGCCTGGCGTGAGTCACCTGCGCTGGCTGCTTCCGGTGCGGCCGGGAGACCGTCTGCGGCTCAGGATCACCGTGACCGATGCCAAAATCTCGCGCTCCAAGCCCGACCGCGGAACCGTCGCGCACCGCTGGGAGGCGTTCAACCAGGACGCTGAACTGGTCATGACCCTGCAAGGAGCGGGCATACTCGCCCGCCGCAAGCACGGCGACAGACCGTGATTCTCGACCATAAAATCCACGTCCTTACCAGGAAGGAGGAACTCGACGGCGTCGGCCTCGCGGGAAAAGTTGCGGTCGTGCTCGACGTGCTGTTCGCCACTTCGACCATGGTAAGCGCGCTGGCGCATGGCGCGACCTCGGTCATTCCGGCGCTGCATGAGGCCGCCGCGCGTGCCGTCTCGACCGGATTGGCGCCGGGCGCGTTCGTAATGGCCGGCGAACTCCATGCCCGGACCATCGAAGGCTTCGCGCCCCCCACGCCGCTCGCGCTGGCCGAACACGAGCTGGCCGGGCGCGCACTCGTCTACTCGACCACCAACGGCACCGTGGCGTTGCAGGCCTGCACCGGTGCCGCGCATTTGTACTGCGGCGCGCTGCTCAACGGCCGCGCGCTGGTCGAGCGGCTGCTCTCGGCGCATCCGGAGCAGCCGCTGCTACTGGTGTGCTCCGGATCGATGAATAACTTCAATCTCGAGGATTTCTACGGCGCGGGCTATCTGGTCGACCTGCTCGCCGAGCGCCTGGGCGAGCGCGCCGACTTCTCGGACGCCGCGCGCGCGGCCCAGGCGCTGTACCTGCATGCCGGCCCGGAACCGAGCCTGCTCGGATCCCGGGTGGGCAGGATGATGGCCGAGCGCGGACTGGAACATGAGGTGCGCTACTGCGCGCAGTTGTCCACGCTGGACGTCGTTCCCCGGCTTCGCGACGGCCGGGTGCTGCCGGATTGACGCGAGTTCTCGCAGAGAACGCGCGAGCGCGGTTCTAGTATTTCCGTACGTAGCCAAATACGCCCATCAGCAGGCGCACCGCGGCGTAGGCGACCCAGATCGCGAGGCGCGTCAGTGGAGGCTGGCGGAACCAGCGCTTCCTTTGCACGACCTGAGAGCCGATCTCGAACGCCTGTTGCAGCGCCGCTCGCAGCTCGGCGGCGAAGTCGCGGTCCAGCGCCACAATGTTCGCCTCGCGCGCAAGCGTCAGACTGAAGGGGTCGATGTTCGAGGAGCCCACCGTGCTCCAGTGCCCGTCGATCACCGCCACCTTGGCGTGCAGAAAGCTCTTGTGGTACTCGTGGATCTCGACGCCCGCGTCGAGCAGCGTGCCGTAAAGGGCGCGCGATGCGTAGTGCAGCAGCAGGTACTCCACCCTGCCTTGCAGCAGCAGCGCCACACGCACTCCGCGGCGCGCCGCGTCGATGAGCGCGAGGCGGAAATGCTGGCCCGGAAAGAAGTACGCGTTGGCGATGATGATCTCCTCGCGCGCAGTGCGGATCGCATCGAGGTAGGCGTCCTCGATGTCCGCGCGGTGCCGCACGTTGTCGCGCACCACCAGCGCCGCCCGCTGCGTGCCTTTGCGGCTGAAATCGCGCGCCGCCTGCAAGCGCACACGCCAGCGCCGCCGCAGGTTTGCCCATGCCACCCTGTTCCACAGCCGCTCGGCCTGCTCCTGCATCCGCACCACCATGGGCCCTTCGATTCTCACGGCGAAATCGAAACGCGGCGGCATGTGGCCGGGCGTGTGCATGTCGTCGATGACGTTGATTCCGCCGACAAAACCCACACACGCGTCGGCCACTACAATCTTGCGGTGCATGCGTCTCAGGCGCCGGCGGCGGAAATTGAACCACCGCACCTGGGGCCGGAAGACCAGAAGTTCCACGCCGGCGCCGAGCAACCGGTATCCCAGTTCGGCAGGCATCAGATCGCGGGAGCCGAAGCCGTCCACCAGCAAGTGCACGGCGACGCCACGGCCCGCGGCGTCGATCAGCGCATCGGTGATGCGCCGCGCGCTGTCGTCATCGGCGAGAAGGTAGGTTTCGAGATACACCTCGCGCCGCGCGCCGCGGATGGCGGCCTCCAGGGCGGGGAAATACTCCGCGCCGTTCCTGAGCAACGTCAGCCGGTTGCCTTCCGTGTAGTCCGGGTTCATTTGAACCGCAGTCGCGCCGACAGTGGGGCGTGATCGGAAATCCGCGACCACGGAAAACCGTGGTGCACTTGGGCATGCTGCACCGAAAAACCACGTACGTAGATGCGGTCCAGACGCAGCATGGGAAATGCACTCGGGTAGCTGCGCGCGGGTTTGCCGCGCTGATCGCGGAATGCCTCCGTCAAGCCCAGCGTCTCGGAAAGGCGGTTACCGGCCATGTTGCGCCAGTCGTTGAAGTCCCCGGCAATAATGGCGGGCGCGCCGTCCGGGACCAGCCGGCGCATCCTCTCGATCAGCGCCCCGATCTGCCTGCGGCGTCCACGCTCATTCAGCCCCAGGTGCACGCACACGCAGTGCAGCGGCAGCGCATGCTCCGGCAGTTCGATCTCGCAATGCAGCAGCCCGCGCCGCTCCAGCGCGTGCGCCGAGACGTCTTCGTTCTCGGACGTGATGATCGGATAGTGCGACAGAATCGCGTTACCGTGATGTCCGTGGTCGTAGACGGCGTTGCGGCCATAGGCGCAGTTGTTCCAGACCGAGTCGGCGAGAAATTCGTACTGTGGCTCGGCGGGCCAGTCATCGAAGCGTGCGGCGTGGCGCTCGTGCCGGCCCTGTACCTCCTGCAGGAACACAATGTCGACGTCGAGCAGGCGCAAATGATCGCGCAGCTCGTGCACCATCATGCGGCGGTTGAAGTGCGAAAAGCCCTTGTGGATGTTGTAGGTTGCGACGCGAAGTATCGAGGGCTTCAAGATCTGCCGGCTCCGCTGACCCATTCCGCGCATTGCGGTTCAGATGCCATTCTGGCACGTTACATGCCGGTGATTAGCGTTGCGCTGGCCGTTTATCCGGACGCAGAACGATCGCAACCCGTTCGCGCCACGATTTCCGGTACGTAGCGCTCCCGCGATCAACGCGTTGCCGCCTGTTTTTCCGGGAGCAGCAGGATTGCATCCCGGTTGCTCCATGATAGGCACGCGGCCGCGGCCGCGCGCCAGGGCAGCCACTGCCAGGCCGTGTGTTCCGAAGGCGCGAGGGAAACTTCCCTACGCGCGGGCACGGTGAGTCCGAATACATGTTCCAGATTGTGCGTGACCCCGCTCGGGTAGCGCCCGAGCCGCTGCTTGAAAATCTCGAACCGGTTCTGCAGCCGCCAATCCGCCAGCGGGTGGAGCGTGGCATCAATTCCGGTCTCTTCGCCGACCTCGCGCACGGCCGTCTGCAACAGCGATTCGCCCTCGTGATCGATGCTGCCTGTCACCGATTGCCAGAATCCCGGCCAGTCGGCACGCTCCAGCAGCAGAACATCAAGTGCCGGCGTATGGACGACTACGAGCACCGATACGGGAATCTTGAATCGACCCGGTATCCGCTCAGGCATCGATCGAGTCTGCGGGCATCGGCGGGAATCCGGGGTTCCAGCCGTCGGGCCCGCCGATCAGGGTCCAGAACGGCCGGTCCTGCGGCCGCCAGTAATCGGCAATCTCGGACATCAGATCCATGGCCTCCTCGAATTCGTGTCCATGGCCGGCACCAAAATGCTTGCTCTTCTCGAGCACCAGCACCCAGCCCTTGCCCGGCAACCAGGACAGATCCTTCAGGCAGTCCGCAAGCGCATCCCAGTTGCGGCCGAACCAGTGCGGAAACCCCATCGCTTTCGCGACGTGGTCGATAAAATCGGACTTGTCGTGCGCGTGTCCGATGTCGATCCGGAAGCACGCGAGGTCCGCCGCGGCCGCGCAGGCTGCAACTTGCCACGGCTCGCGCGTCAAGTGGTATACGCCGGCCCGGCCGGGATCGGAGAGCAATGCGCCAAGTGGGTCCATGTTTGTTCCTTGCTGAGCCCCATCCATTCGACGTCGGGGAGGCGGCGGGGCGGTGCGCCTACTCCACAATGCGGCGGAAGCGGTTGTAGTGGTCGTCGGTGTAGTAGTACTCGCCGGGACCACGCGCGTTCCCGCCGGCGACGATGCGGCGCGCGCCCCGGTCCCTCGCCCCCGGCGTCGGCACGGTGTACTCGCGATAATAGCCGCGCTTTCTTGCGGGCAGGCGCCGCTCGCGATTGTGGAATACGCTGCCGTCCTGCCGGTAGCGAAACGGCCCGCCGCGCCTGATCAGGAGCAGCGTGTCACGCGCGTCCCGAGGCAGGTCGGATACGGCAATCTGCGCGACGTACCCAGGCGCGGCCGTCGCCGGCGCCTCGGCGGCGAGCGTGCCGGCGGCCAAGCACAGCCCGGCCAGCAGCATTGCGATGCCCAGGTTCAGCAGCTTGTTCACTTTCCCCTTCCCCTGCATAGCGATGCCATCCCCAGGCGCGCTCGGCAGCGCGGAAACGGCGCCCCGCCGCTGCCCGTACTTTCCATCTCAGGCCGGCAATTCTTCGCCGAAATCTTCGGCGGCACGGGAATGCCGCCCTACTGCTGCGCCGATTCGCTCCGGCGCAGCCGCACGTGCAGCTCGCGCAACTGCTTTTCGTCCACGGGACCGGGCGCGTGGGTGAGAAGACACTGCGCGCGCTGGGTCTTCGGAAACGCGATCACGTCGCGGATCGAATCCGTGCCGGCAAGCATGGCGACGATACGGTCCAGTCCGAAGGCAATGCCTCCGTGCGGCGGCGCGCCGTATTGGAGCGCGTCGAGCAGAAAGCCGAATTTCTGCTGCGCTTCCTCGGGCCCGATCGCCAGCGCGCGAAATACCCGTGACTGCACATCCTCGCGGTGTATCCGCACCGAGCCGCCGCCGATCTCCGATCCGTTGAGTACCATATCGTAGGCCTTGGCGAGCGCCCTGGACGGATCACTGTCGAAAAACTTCTCGTGCCCGTCCTTCGGTGAAGTAAAGGGATGGTGCATCGCCGCCCAGCGCTTGCCTTCCTCGTCGCGCTCGAACATGGGAAAGTCGATCACCCACAGCGGCTGCCACCCGGCCCGCGCGAACCCCCTCTCATGGCCGATTTTCACGCGCAGCGCGCCTAGCGAGTCGTTTACGATTTTGGCCCGGCCGGCGGCGAAGAACATCAGGTCGCCGTTCCTCGCACCGCAGCGCCCGCAGATCGCGGCCAGCGCATCGTCCGAGAGGTTCTTCACGATCGGGGACTGCATGCCTTCGCGGCCGTTCGACACGTCGTTGAACTTGACGTAAGCGAGCCCCCTCGCGCCGTATATGCCGACGAATTCCGAATAGCTGTCTATCTCTCCGCGCGTGAGTTCGCCGCCACCGGGAACCAGCAGGCCGGCAACCCGGCCGTCCGCGGAATTCGCCGCGCCGGAGAACACCTTTAAATCCACCGTTTTCATCACATCGGTGAGTTCGGTGAACTTGAGCGGCACCCTGAGGTCCGGCTTGTCCGAACCATAGAGCAGCGTCGCGTCGGCATAGGACATTACAGGAAACGGATCCGGGAGATCGATGTCCATTACCTGCTTCAATACCGTGCGGATCATCAACTCCGAGACACTGCGGACCTGCTCCTCGCTGAGGAATGAGGTTTCGATGTCGATCTGCGTGAACTCAGGCTGCCGGTCGGCGCGCAGATCCTCGTCGCGGAAGCACTTGGTAATCTGGTAGTAGCGGTCGAAGCCGGACATCATCAAAAGCTGCTTGAACAGCTGCGGCGATTGCGGCAGGGCGAAGAACTGCCCTGCATGCACCCGTGAGGGCACCAGATAATCACGCGCGCCCTCAGGCGTGGATTTGGTGAGCATCGGCGTCTCGATGTCGATGAATCCATGCGCATCCAGGTACTGGCGCACCGCCATGGTCACTCGGTAGCGCAGCATGAGGTTCTTCTGCATCTGCGGCCGGCGCAGGTCGAGCATGCGGTGGGTCAGGCGCACCGTCTCCGACAGCTTGTCCTCGTCCATCTGGAACGGGGGCGTGAGCGAGACATTGAGCACTTCGATGTCGTGGGCGAGCACCTCGATCTCACCGGAAGCGAGATTGGGATTGATCGTCCCCTGCGGACGGCCGCGCACCACCCCCGCGACCCGCAAGCAGTATTCATTGCGGATACCCTCGGCGGTCGCGAACGTCTGCGCCCGATCCGGATCGCAAACGACCTGCACCAGTCCTTCGCGGTCGCGCAGATCGACGAATATGACGCCGCCGTGATCGCGGCGCCGATGCGCCCAGCCGCACAGCGTGACCGTGTGACCCAGATGCGCGGAATTGACCTGGCCGCAGTAGTGAGTTCGCATTGCGTGTGATCAGTAAGAGTTGGGGGGTAGGGTGAGAGGAACAGGAATGCCGTACACAGTTGGACCGGTCACTTCTGTTTGCGTCCGTTTCCCGGCGGCACGACGCCCATGGAAACCACGTATTTCAACGCGTCATCCACAGTCATGTCGAGTTCAATCACATCCTCCCTCGGCATCATGAGAAAAAACCCCGACGTCGGATTGGGCGTGGTGGGAACGTAGATGCTTACATAATCGCCGTCGAGATGGTTGACGATGTCCCCGCCGGGTCGACCGGTCAGGAAGGCGACAGTCCAGCTTCCGTGCCGCGGATACTGCACCAGCAGCGCCTTGCGAAACGCCTGCCCGCCCGGGGTGAACAGGGTGTCGCTCACCTGCTTGACCCCGCTGTAAATCGATTTCACCACCGGGATGCGGCCGAGCATCCGCTCCCAGACACGCAGCAGGCGCTGGCCGATAATATTCGATGCCAGCACGCCGGTCAGCAGCACCACCAGGATCGTCAGCAGCACGCCCAGACCCGGGATGTTGTAACTGGGCCGGAAAGCCGGGGGAATGAGGGTCAGCGTCAGGTCCATGGAGGTCACGATCAACTGCAGCACCCAGAGCGTGATCACGAGCGGAATCCAGACGAGGAGACCGGTGATGAGGTATTTTTTCATGATACTGGCGTGCTCGGCCCGATGACGGCGCTGCGGCGGGCCGCACCGACGTGCCCGGCGCGGGTCGGAGCGCCGTATCCCGGGATCAGGTACGGGATGCGACGGCGGTCGGAATTCACAGCGAGGTTAGTCACTTACGGGCTGACTCTGGAAAAGATTTTCGACTCGAACCTGGCTTTGCAAGCGTCTCGCGATTTCGTACTGTGGCGCTGCGGCATCGGTCCGAATTCGAGTGAACAGGGGTACCAAGACAAGCGAGCGCCGATTGCGGCAGCGCCGGCCCACGCGCTTGCGACTCAACTCCCGCCGGCGGCGGTCGGTGCCGAACTCGCGCCCGCGCCGGAGGCCGGGGCGCCGGTCTTGGGGGCGCCGGTCTTGGGTGAATCGGTCTTGGGTGAATCGGTCTTGGGTGAATCCGTCTTGGATGAATCGGACTTGGGTGAATCGGACTTGGAGGCATCCGTCTTGGAAGCATCGGACGTGGCGGCATCAGACTTGGAAGCATCGGCGCTCGGGGCCTCTTCCTTTTTCGGCTTGGTGCCGTTGTGCTTGAAGTCGGTCGCGTACCAGCCCGAGCCCTTGAGCTGGAAGCCGGCCGCCGTCAGCATTTTCTGAAACGACTCCTTGCCGCAATCAGGGCAGGAGGACAGCAGCGGATCGCTCACCTTGCGGAGATATTCCTTCTGGAACCCGCAGGACGCGCAACGGTATTCATAGATCGGCACTTGACCCTCCAACACGAGCAAGCAAGCAGACTGGCGATTATACGCAAGACAGCTTGAAATCCTTAGTGAAAAAATGGGGGCGCCGGGCGCGGATTCAAGTCCTCCGAGCCACGTCGGGATACCGGGCGGTGCGCGCTGGATTTATGTGAACGTCACGAATGGCGGCCCCAGGCGGCAGTGGCCTTGCGCGCGGCGCGCGCGAATCGTGTTTTGGTACGGATAAAAGGCTTCCGTACCAAAACACGATTTTGGGAGAAAACAACTGCGGTTTGCGGTTGCCTTTAACGAAGATCCCCGACCGTGCACGGATGGTTTCTATCTGTGCACGATCGGGGATCCGCGCGGACGGACTTGCGTCCGCCCTGCTTTAATACGCCGCAACGACGGGCGCGACTTAACTTGTGGCGCCTAAAACCGGTACCGGACGGCCACCCTGACCACGTTCACGCGATACCGCGGCGTCTGCTCGCCAAAGGTCAGGACATTCGGGATTGTCCCGGGCGCAACGCCTTCGAGCATCCAGTTCCGGGAGTCGTAGTCCTCGTACCAAAAACTGCCCAGCAGCGACACGTTGGCCTTGAGCCGGTAGTTTGCGTAGAGCCTCAGGCTGTCGAGCGATGCAGACAACTGCGGGAACCCGGAATTTGCGGCGCCCGTATCGACGGTGATGTTGCTCTTGGAGCGCGACATCGTGTAATCGGCACCGATGTCCAGCTTGTCCTTGATGGCCGCGTGTTTCACGCCGATTCCAAGGGTGTCGATCGTGTCCTTGTTTTCGCCGGTCCAGTCCGGGATCGAGAACGTCTGGCTGCCGCGCTGCATCGACTTGATTTCCTGGCGGTTCGCGTACAGGTGCAAACTGGTCTGCTCGGTGGCGATCCAGGACACGTCGGCATTAAAACCGAGGTCGCGGCCGCTGATCAGGCCGATTGCTGAATCCGAATAGGCGTCCTTGGACGATTCCGCGCCAAACCCGACGCTGATCGACTCCGTGGCGGCAAAGTCGATACGAATTGCGGCGCTGTCCCGATCGCGATTGGCAACATTGAATTTTCTCAGCAGCGGATTCTCCGGCGGCAGGATCCCGGGCACCGCGCTGTAGCTCGAACCCTTGCGCTCGCCGTGCGCGAGCTTCAGCGTCATATTGACCTTGTCCATCGCGCGCGTGGTTATTGTTCCCCAGAACGTATCCTCGCGAGTCGTGCCGACCGCCTGCAGGGTGCGCCGGTGCCGATCCTGGTCAAAACCGGCGGCGACTCGTGTGTGCGGCGTGAACCTGTAATCGGCACTCAGTTTGAGATTGTTGCGCGTGAAGCTGTAGGGCAGATTCGTTCTCGGCACCCCCTGGAACATGTCCGTCGACACCGATGGATAGGAGGCTTGCGCAGTCTCGTTGTCGCGATCGTTATGCGCGTAGATTGCTTTCAGCCGCAGCCGCCGGGTGACCGCGGAGCTCAATTTCAGGTTCGCGTCCAGCGTCGCAGCGCGGCCATCCAGGGAACCACCGGGCAGGGCGGGGACGGCCAGGCCTGCATTCAGCGTCGAGGCGAGATAACCCTGGTTCTGGGTCATGCGGCCCCAGGCAATGTCGGCGCTGGCGCGGGTGCGATCGCTGAACCAGTACCCGGCGGAGGCAAGAAACTGGTGGAACTGGTTGTCGGGCGCCAGCGCGCGCTGGCCGGCAATAGCCCCGAGCGCGACCGGCCCCGCATAAGGGTTCTGCCACATCAGGGCGTCATTGCCGTTGCCGAACCTCGATCCGTAATAGGCCAGTCTCACCTGCAACCTGCGGCCCGTGTAGGAGGCCGATGCATCGACCTGGTCGGTGACGTAATCCACCGGTTGGACCAACTGCGCCG
>Ga0326597_10012666_pt1 | contig 11117 bp, 8 predicted proteins | sample RVTome_12_FD_203789 | JGI IMG/M metagenome (GOLD analysis project Ga0326597, IMG submission 203789) | Soil microbial communities from uranium-contaminated site in the Upper Colorado River Basin, Wyoming, United States - RVT100D185 | ecosystem: Environmental > Terrestrial > Soil > Contaminated >... | reverse complement strand
AGGACGCCTGCCGCGTTGCGCGCCCGCCTGCCCGGCCGGCGTGAACACACGCCCGCTGGAGACGGAACAAGGCCCTTTCACTTGGGAAGGTGTGAAACCTGGCCGGTATCGAACGGCGAAATGGAACGGCGGAAATTTTACCAGACGCAAGAGCCGCGGGTCAAGCCCAACGTGAACTCTCGCCTAGCGCCTGACGACCCGGGTGAGCCCCCAGCCCGCCAGGAACACTCCGACACCGGCGGCGAACAGCCGCGGGTCGGGACCGAGCGGCCCCGCGGTGAACAGATCCACCAGCAGGAGCCACATCCCGACAAGCTGCGCGAAGCGCCCGACGTAATAGACGCGCATGGCCGCCTGTGCCTCTTATATCCGCTCGAAGTTCTTCTCGATCTCGCGCCGCGTCAGGCGCAACATCACGGGCCGGCCGTGCGGACACACCGTCGAGTAGGCCGTCGCCCGCAGTTCCTCCAGGATGTGCGTCATCTTCTCGTAGGTCAGCGCGTCGTTGGCTTTCACCGCGGCATGGCACGCCGTGGTCGCCGCGATTCGGCGGAGCGTCTCCTGCACGTGCGCGCCGCGGTCGAGGCCTTCGAGGTCTTCGGCGAGGGCCAGCAGCGCCGTCGAGCTGTCTTCGATCTTGAACAGCGCCGGCACGGCGGTCACCCGCACCGTGCCCCCGCCGAAGTTCTCGATATCGAAGCCGAGGCGCTCGAGCTCGCCCGAGCGCCCGATCAGCGCTTGATGCGCCGCGGGCGGCAGGTCCACGAGGAGCGGGACGAGCAGGCGCTGCGACTCCAGGCGGCCGGAGGTCAGCCGCTCCATCACACGCTCGAAGAGGATCCGCTCGTGCGCGACATGCTGGTCGATGATGGCAATCCCCTCGTCGTCGATCGCGATGATGAAGGTGTCGCGAAACTGCCCAAGCGGAATCATCGGACGGATATCGCTGGCCGCGCCGGCGTCCGGGAGGGGGGCGCCGATCGATCCGACCGCGGTCCGCGCGGCCGGGCGATCGGCTTCGCCGGGCGGCGACACGGGCGCCACCGGCCGCGGCGCCCATCGATTGGGGAATCCGCCGCCGCCGAGAATACCCGGGATGGCCACGCCGAGTGGCGCCGGCTGGCCGGCCTGCGGCCGCAGTTGGAGCTGCGGCACGCCCCCCTGCCCGAGCGCCTCCATGAGCGCGCGCCGCACGACCTCGTGCACGAGCGATTGGTCCCGAAACCGCACCTCTGCCTTCGTCGGATGCACGTTGACGTCGAGAGCCTCCGGCGGCATCTCGATGAAGAGGTGCACTTCGGGGCTGCGCTGCTTGATCGATGCGGCGCTGTACGAGTCGATGATCGCGTGCGCGATCGTCCGGTCCTTCACGATGCGGCGGTTGATGAAGAGGTTCTGCGGACCGCGCGTGGGGCCCTGATCGGCCAGGGCGGCGACGTAGCCGGTCAGGCGGAGGCCACCCGCCTGCTTCTGCACCTCGAGCAGATCGTCTCGCTCGCCGTAGAGCTGGTAGAGCCGGTCGCGCAGCGACGCCACGGGGGGGCACTGCAGAACCGTGCGGCCGGCGCTTGTGAGGGTGAACCCAATCTCGGGATAGGCCAGCGCCAGCTGCGTCGTCACGCGCGACACCTGCGCGGCTTCCGCGGCGTCGGACTTGAGGAACTTCCGGCGCGCCGGGAGGTTGTAGAAGAGGTCGTTCACCTCGACGACCGTGCCCTCGGCGGCAGCCACCTCGACGGCCGACGACACGACGCCGCCGTTGACGCGGAGCTCCGTGCCGCTCTGCCGATCCCGGGCGCGGGTCCGCAGCACGAAGTGCGACACCGCCGCGATGGACGGCAGCGCCTCGCCCCGAAACCCCAGCGTCAAGATTGCCGCCAAATCGTCGGCCCGACGGATCTTGCTGGTCGCGTGGCGCTCGAGCGCCAGCCGCGCGTCGTCGGGCTCCATGCCGTGGCCGTCGTCTTCGACGCGCACCTGCCTCTTGCCGCCCAGCTCGACATGGATGCCGAGGCGGCGCGCACCGGCGTCGATCGCGTTCTCGACCAGCTCCTTGACGACCGACGCGGGTCGTTCGATGACCTCGCCCGCCGCAATCTGGTTCGCCAGGTCGGCCGGCAGGAGGGTGATCTTGCCCATACTGCGTCAACTCTCCGAAGGGCCCGTGCCCGGGGGCGGCGGGCAGCGCCACCCCGCCATGGCGCGCCGCCTCCCGGCGGCGCGCGCGGTCATGCCCGCTCGATCGCGCTCAGATCCACCGCTTGCGCCGGAAGAAGACGAGCATCGTCACGACGAGGGCGGCCATCGCGCCGAACAGCCACCAGAACTGCATCGCGTCGGTGCCAGGGAACCGGGGCAGGACGATGTTCATTCCCCAGACGCCCGACAGCAGCGTCAGCGGCAGAACGATGGTGGTCAGCACGGTCAGCAGCTTCATCACCTCGTTGAGGCGGTTGTTGATGTTCGACAGATGCGCCTCGAGGATCGCCGACGTGCGATCGTGGAGGATCACCGCGTCGTCCGCGATTCGCACCAGCTGGTCGTGGACGTCGCGAAACCGGAACGACATGTCGACGCTGATGTCGGCGAACTCCCGGCGCGCGAGCCGTCCGATCACGTCGCGCTGCGGCATGGTAATGCGGCGCAGGGAGGACACGTGATGCTTCTCCTGCAGGATGGCGCGCACCAGGGCGGGCGTCGGATTTTGGAACACGGCGTTCTCGATTTCGTCCAGCCGCTCCTCGAGCTTGTCCACTTCCGGCCGATAATGCTCGACCATCGCGTCGGCGATGCGGTGCAGGAGCGCCACCGGCCCCTCGCTCATCAACTTGGCATTCCGCTCGAGGCTGTCCTTGAGATCGGCAATCGACCGGGAGTGCCCATCGTGCACGGTCACGAGGTACGCCGGGCCGAGAAAGAAGTCGACATCGTGCGTCGCAAAGCCACGGCCACCCGCGCGGAAATCGATCCCGTGCAGGATGACGTAGAGGTAGCCGTCGTACGCCTCGATCTTCGGATAATGCACCTCCGCCGCGGCGTCCTCGACCGACAGCGGATGGAAGGCGAACGTGTCGCTCAGAATCAGCAGCTCCGGAATCGACGGCGCCGCGAGGTCCACCCAGACCAACACCCCGGCGGACGGGACGAGCCAGGCGCGGTCGAGGCTCGTGGCCTTCTCGGTCTGGCCGTTACGGTGGACGAAGATCGTGATCAGTCGCCCACCTTCACGGAGAGCGCCGCCTGGGCCGCCGCGAGCCGGGCGATCGGCACGCGATACGGTGAGCAGCTGACGTAGTCGAGGCCTACCTGCTCGAAGAAGTGAATCGACGCCGGGTCGCCGCCGTGCTCGCCGCAGATGCCGATTTTCAAACCAGGACGGGCCTTTCGCCCGCGCTCGACGCCGAACCTGATGATGGCGCCGACGCCGTCGGTGTCGAGCGTCGTGAAGGGATCCCGGTCGAGAATGCTCCGCTCCTGATAGATGCGGAGGAACTTGCCGATATCGTCGCGCGAGAAGCCGTAGGTCATCTGCGTGAGGTCGTTCGTCCCGAACGAGAAGAACTGCGCTTCGGTCGCGATCTGGCCGGCCGTCAGCGCGCCGCGCGGCACCTCGATCATCGACCCCACGAGGTACTTGATTCTGACGCCGTGCTGCTTCATCGTCTCGTCGGCGACGCGGTCGACGACGGCCTTCTGATCGCGGAGTTCCCGCACGTCGCCGACCAGCGGGATCATGATCTCGGGGGCGACCTTCACGCCTTCCTTGGTCAACTGGCAGGCCGCCTCGACGATCGCCCGCGTCTGCATCTCCGTGATTTCGGGATAGGTGATGCCGAGCCGGACGCCGCGATGGCCGAGCATCGGGTTGAACTCGTGCAGCTGCTCGACCCGCTGCAGCATCCGCCGCTTCCCGGCGAGGGCGGGCGACTGCGGATCGGTGATTTCCAGCCGCGCCACCTCCACCATCAGTTCTTCCCGCCTCGGCAGGAATTCGTGCAGCGGCGGATCGATCATCCGGATGGTGACCGGCGCTCCGTTCATCGCCTTGAGGATGCCGTAGAAATCCTGCCGCTGCAGCGGCATCAGCTCGTCGAGCGCCTTCCGGCGGTCGGCTTCGCTGTTGGCCAGGATCATCCGCTGGACGATCGGGATGCGCCCTTCGCCGAAGAACATATGCTCGGTGCGGCACAGGCCGACGCCGCGCGCGCCGAACGCATGCGCGATCTCCGCTTGGTCCGGCAGATCCGCGTTCGCCCGCACTTCGAGCCGGCGATACCTGTCGGCCCAGCCGAGGAGCTTGTCGAAGCGCTGGTAGATGTCCGACCGCTTCGGATCGAGCGTCCCGGCCACCACCTGCAGGATCTCGCTCGGCTTGGAGGCCACGCGCGCGATCTTCACTTCGCCCGAGAGGCCGTCGAAGGAGATGAAGTCGCCTTCCTTCACCGTCTTGCCGTTCACCGTGAACCGCTTCGCGCGCTCGTCGATCTCGAGCTCCCCGGCGCCGACGACGGCCGGCCGGCCCATCTGGCGGCCGACCACGGCGGCGTGCGAGGTCATGCCGCCGGTCGCCGTGAGGATCCCCTGCGACACGAACATCCCGCGGATGTCGTCCGGCGTCGTCTCGCGCCGGACGAGGACCACCGGCTGCCCCCGCTGCGTCCAGATCACCGCATCGTCGGCCGAGAAGACCACCTGGCCGCTCGCCGCGCCGGGCGAGGCCGGCAGACCTCGGGTCGCGGCCGGAATCTTCCTCCACTCGTCGGGATCGAAGCCGAGCGCCATGAGCTGGATGAGCGACTCGGGATCGACGAGGAGAATCGCTTCCTTGGGCGTGATCAGTTTCTCGGCGACGAGATCGGTCGCGATGACGACGGCGGCGTATCCGGTGCGCTTGCCGCTGCGCGTCTGCAGCATGAAGAGCTGCTCGTCCTGAATCGTGAATTCGAAGTCCTGCACGTCCCGATAGTGGCGTTCGAGCCGCGTGGTGATGTCGCGAAGCTGCTTGTAGGCGTTGGGCATCACCTCCGCCAGCTGGCGGATCGGCTGCGGCGTGCGGATGCCGGCGACGACGTCCTCGCCCTGCGCGTTGATCAGGAACTCGCCGTAGAACTCCTTCTTGCCCGAGGCCGGGTTGCGCGTGAAGCCGACGCCGGTGGCGGACCGCTCGCCCGTGTTCCCGAACACCATCATCTGCACGTTGACGGCGGTGCCGATGTCGTCGGGGATGTGGTAGATCCGGCGGTACTCCCGCGCGCGCGGGTTCATCCAGGAGCGGAAGACGGCGTCCCGCGCCATCGTGAGCTGCTCGCGCGGCTCTTGCGGAAACGGCCGCCCGGCGCGCCGCTGCACGACTCCCTTGTAGCGATCCACCACCTCGCGAAGGGCGCGGCCGTCGAGGTCGGTGTCGAGCGACGCGCGGCGCCCCTTCTTCACGCCCTCGAACTCGTGCTCGAACTCCTCCTTCGGAATCTCGAGCACGACGTTGCCGAACATCTGCACGAAGCGGCGGTAGCTGTCGTAGGCGAAGCGCTCGTTCCCGGTCCTCCGCTTCAGCCCCTCGGCCGCGTCGTCGTTGAGCCCGAGATTGAGGATCGTGTCCATCATCCCCGGCATCGAGAACTTCGCGCCCGATCGCACCGAGACGAGCAGCGGGTTGTCGGCGGAGCCCAGCGTGGCGCCGGCGGCCTTTTCCAGTCTCTTCAGGTGCTCGTCGATCTCGCGCTCGATGGCGGCGGGGATCCTGGCCTGCCTGTTGTAGATCGAACAGACCTGGCTCGCGATCGTGAAGCCGGGCGGCACCGGCAGGCCGGCGTTGGTCATCTCGGCGAGACCGGCGCCTTTGCCGCCGAGCTGATCCTTCATCGAGCGGTTGCCGTCCGCCTTGCCCTTGCCGAAAAAATACACGTACTTGCGGGCTCGGGCCTTGGGGGTCTTGCGTGTGGGGGACTTCGCGCTGCCTCTCTTCGCCACGGTGTCATGCTCCGGCCGATCGAGTCGGTGGAATCCGATAGTTGGTCGGTCTCGTGTCCGGCTGCCGCCGGACCTTTCAGGTACGAGGCTCTGGTGACAGCCTTCAAGTCGGCCGCGATTCCTCCGGCACGATCTCCGAGATGTCAGCGAGCTTCAGAATCAGCGTTTCGAGCCGGCGGAGCAGCCGCAAGCGGGTCTCGCGAACCGTCGGGTCGGGTGCCATCACCAGCACCTTATCGAAGAATTGATCGACCGTGGCCTTGAACCGCGCGGCCTCGGCAAACGCCTCGCGATAGCCTTCGCCGGTCTCGACCGCCCGTTCGATCAACTGCCGCCGCCGGCCGATCTCCTCCAGGAGCGCCCGTTCGGCCGGCTCGCTCACGACGAGCGGGGCCTGGGTCGCCTCCAGCGACGTATGGCGATCCATCGGCAGCTCGCGAGCGATGTTTCTGACCCGTTTGAACGCGACGGCGAGCTGCTGGAACTCGTTCGTGTCGGTGAACTCCGGCAGCACCTGCAGCTTCCTGAGCTCGTCGGCGGGCGACATCTCCCCCAACGTCCGGCCCCTCGTCACGGCCCGGACATTCCGTCCGTCGAAGCCGCGGCTCTCGAGCACGTACGCGAAGCGTTCGATCATGAAGTTGTCAAAATACACCAGTTGCGCACCGTCCCATTCCTCAAACGGCTTGAAGTGCTTCGCGGCGGCGTTCAAGAGGGGCTGCACCGTCGGCCTTGCGCGGCTCCCGGTGACCTCCTGCAGATCGACCAGGATCTTGAACACGCCGTGCGCCGCCCGCCGCAGACCGTAGGGGTCCCGCGAACCGGTGGGCCGCTCTCCGGCGGCGAACAGCCCGACGACCGTGTCCAGCTTGTCCGCGAGCGACACCGCCGCCCAGGTGACGGCGGCCTGTCCGAGCTGGGCGCGCGCCGGGGGCGCCTCGGCCTCGACGCTGACGGGGAGGTAGTGGAAGTAGATGGCCTTCCAGACCTGCTCGGGCAGCCCCTCCTCGCGTGCGTAGATGCCGCCCATGGTCCCTTGGAGCTCGGTGAACTCCCGCACCATGTCGGTGGTGAGGTCCGCCTTGCTCAGGCGCGCCGCCTGCTCGGCCATGCGGGCGCTCTCGGGGTCCGCCCCGAACGCCTCGGCCGCGACCCACCCGGCGAGCGCGGCTATCCGCGCCGACTTGTCCTTGTAGGTGCCGAGCTTCTTGTGGAACTGGAGCGTGCCGAGCCGATCGATGCGGGACGCGAGCACGGTCTGCCGATCGGCTTCCCAGAAGAAGCGCGCATCGCGCAGCCGCGCCGTGACGACGCGCTCGGCGTTGCGGGCGATCGTGCGCTCGTTGTCGGGCTCGGTGTTGATCACCGCAAGGAAGGCATTCTTCAGCCGGCCGTCCTCTGATTCGACCGGAAAATAGTGCTGGTGATGGATGAGCGTCGTCGTGAGCACTTCGTCGGGCAGATCGAGGAATTCCAAGGCGAAGGTGCCGGCGATGACCGACGGGTACTCGACCAGGTCGGGCACCTCGTCGAGCAGGCCCGACTGGCCGCGGACGACCCGGCTGACCCGGCCCTGCAGGCGCTGAGCCTTGGCGTCGAGCTCGCGCGCGATCTTGTTGTGACGCTCGCCGCGCTCGAGGATCACGAAATTCTCCAGCAGGCGGGCGCGGTACTCGTCGAAGCTCCGAACCTTGATCGCGCGGCCCGCGCGGCCGCTGGTTGTCAGAAACCGGTGACCGTAGGTGACGGCGCCCGACGCGACCTCCTGCACCTGCCCGCTCTGCGCCACCGGCGCGCGGGCGATCCGGAAGGGCACGACCCGTCCCCCGTAGACGAAGAGAATCCAGCGGATGGGCCGGCCGAACAGCAGCTCGCCGCGACCGTCCTCGAGCATCGCGTCCCAGTGCATCTGCTTCGGAAAGGCGAGCCCGCGCAGCGTGGCGCCGAGGACGTCGGGCAGCACGTCGACCGCCGCCTTGCCGCGCTGTTTCCGGCGATAGGCGAGATAGAGGCCCCTCGGCGTCTCGACCTGCTCCAGGGCGGCGACGTCGACGCCTTGCTTGGCGGCAAACCCGGTGGCCGCCGGCGTCGGCCGCCCGTCGGCGGCCACAGCGGCCGAGACCGGCGGGCCATTCACCAGCTCCTCGAGATCCGCCTGGCGCTCGGTCAATCGCGCAATCCGGACCGTGAGGCGCCGCGGCGTGCTGTAGGTCTCGGCCGGCGACTCCGGCGCGAGGCGCCGCTCGCGCAGCTGGTCCTCGACAACCCGGCCGACTTGAGAGGTGAGGGCCGGCAGCCAGCTCGCCGGCAGCTCCTCGCACCCGATCTCCAGCAGCAGCTCGCGGTCCATCGCTACACCGCGACCTTGGGCGCCGTCTCGTCCACGTAGGCCTTCGCGATGGCGATGGCGAGGTGCCGCACGCGGAGGATGTAGGCCGTGCGCTCGGTGACGCCGATGCTGTTGCTGGCGTCGAGCACGTTGAAGACGTGCGAGCACTTCAGGCAGTACTCGAAGGCGGGCCAGACCAGCCCGTTGGTGAGCAGGACCTCGGAGAAGCCGTAATACCGGTCGAACAGATCGCGGTGGAACGCGCCGAACTGCCCGTCCGGCATCGCCACCCGGCCAAAGACGTACTTCGACTGCTCGACCTCTTCGCGCAGCCGCACGTCGCCGTACCTCACGCCGGGCGCCCATTCCAGGTCGTAGACGCTCTCGACGCGCTGCAGCGCCATCGCGATCCGCTCGAGCCCGTAGGTGAGCTCCGCGGAGACCGGCGACAGCTCCAGGCCGCCGGCCTGCTGAAAGTAGGTGAACTGCGAGATCTCCAGGCCGTCGAACATCACCTGCCAGCCGATGCCCCACGCCCCGAGGGTGGGCGACTCCCAGTTGTCTTCCTCGAAGCGGATATCGTGCTGCCGCGGGTTGATCCCGCACGCTTCCAGGCTGTCGAGATAGAGCTGCTGCACCTCGTCCGGCGCCGGCTTGAGCAGCACCTGGAACTGGTGGTGCTTGAACAGCCGGTTCGGGTTCTCGCCGAACCGGCCGTCGGCCGGGCGCCTCGACGGCTGCACGTACGCCGCATTCCAGTGCGCCGGCCCGAGCACGCGCAGGAACGTCTCGGGATGCATGGTGCCGGCGCCGACCTCGAGATCGAGCGGCTGGTGCAGCGCGCACCCCCGCGAGGCCCAGAACTCCGACAGCTTCAGAATGAGGCCCTGAAACGTCAACTCGCGCTCCCCTATCTCCGCATCTCCCGCAGCACCCGGATCGACTTCAGCTCCTTCTCCAGATGCATCGCAATCAGCGCGCGGTGCGCCGCCTCGAGTTCGAGCAGGACCGCGTCGGACGCCCGAACGTCGACGAGCCCGAACGGACTGCATCCACGGGCGGCCGCCAGAAACGCGCGCGCTTCCGGCGAGGCGCGCGGATCGGGCCGATACACGCCCTGCAGCCGGAGGAGCCAGAACTCGAAGTACCGCGCCAGCGGCTCGATCGGCACGCCGGCGGCGAGCGCCTCCACGACCGACACGCCGAGCCGGTACAGGGTCTCGGCCGGATCGCCTTCCTGCGCCCACTCGTCGATCAGCTCGGCGAAGTACCCGACGTAGCCGAGCGCCTCGCCGTCGGCCGCGGCCAGCGGCGACCGGGTCGGCTCCACGTAGTCGAGCCGGACGAGGTCGCGCCGCTCGCGCTCGACGTAGGCCACGCGCCCGCACGTCAACGGCTCCAGGGCGCCGCCGAAGCGGCGCCGGCTCTGGCGCGCGTTCTTCGCCAGCCCGCGCTTCTTGCCGCGATCGCGCGTCAGGAACACGACGATGCGATCCGACTCACCGAGCTTGAAGCTCCGCAGAATCAGGGCGTCGGTGGTGTAGAGCGGCATTCGGAGGCGGGCCCCAACGATACCATAGGACGCGGCCCCTGCGACGGCCGGCTACTCGCGGGAATCGAGGCCGATGTCGTGGAGCACCTGGTCATTCTCCCGCCATTCGGCCTTGACCTTCACGTGCAGATCGAGATACACGCGCGTGCGGAAGAACCGCTCCAACTCCTCGCGCGCCGCCGTGCCGATCCGTTTGATCATCTCGCCGCCCCGCCCGACGACGATCGGCTTCTGCGACTCGCGATCCACGACGATCGTGCAGTACAGGCGCAGCAGCGGCTGGTCGCCCGAGGGCTCTTCGAACCGGTCGATGATGACCGCGCTCGCAAAGGGTATCTCCGCATGCGTGAACTGCAGCAGCTTCTCCCGCACGATTTCCGACGCCAGGACCCGCTCCGGCTGATCGGTCAGGTAGTCCTCCGGATACAGGCGCTCGCCTTCCGGCAGTCGATCCAGGATGGCCCGCTCGAGCCGGTCGACGTTGTCCCCGGTGGCCGCAGAGATCGGCACGATCTCGGCGAACCGCTCCGCCTGCCGATACCGGTCGATGATCGGCAGCAGCCGAGCCTTCTTGATCAGATCGATCTTGTTCAGGATGAGAAACACCGGCGCCGGCACATCGGTCACCAGGTCCATCACGAACCGGTCGCCCTTGCCCGGCGGCTCGGTGGCATCGACGACCAATCCGACCACATCGACCTGCCGGATGGTGTCGATGGCGGCATCGACCATCCGGACGTTCATCCGATGCAGCGGACGGTGGATGCCGGGCGTGTCGAGCAGGACGAGCTGCGCATCCGGATAGTTGCGCACGCCGAGGATGCGGGCCCGCGTAGTCTGCGGCTTGTCCGACACGATGGCAAGCTTGGCGCCCACCAGCCGGTTCAAGAGGGTGGACTTGCCGGCGTTCGGTCGGCCGATGAAAGAGACGAACCCCGCCTTCACGCGCGTCCCGCGGTTCTCTCGCGGACGCCGGCCTCGGCAGCGGCGAGGGCCTGGCGACGGACACGCACCTTGCTGATCCGCCGGCGCTCGACGTGCAGCACCTCGACGCTGAGGCCGTCGAGGTCGAACCGCTCCCCGATCGCCGGGACGCGTCCGAGATGAGTCAGGAGATAGCCGCCGACGGTCTCGAAGCCCTCACGCTCGATCTTGACGTTGAGGCGCCTGGCGACCTCGTCGATGTCCACCTTGCCGTTGAACACGAACCGGCCCTCGCCCTCGTCCACCACCGGCTCGGACTCCACGTCGTACTCGTCGCGAATC
>Ga0326597_10012664_pt1 | contig 11118 bp, 8 predicted proteins | sample RVTome_12_FD_203789 | JGI IMG/M metagenome (GOLD analysis project Ga0326597, IMG submission 203789) | Soil microbial communities from uranium-contaminated site in the Upper Colorado River Basin, Wyoming, United States - RVT100D185 | ecosystem: Environmental > Terrestrial > Soil > Contaminated >... | reverse complement strand
TTTGTCGTTTAAATCGTATGTTGTTTTTAGGTAATTGTCCATTAGAATACTCCACAAACATATCTTTAATTAGTAATTGCCCGAAGATATTTTTTAATGTATCCGTCAATTTGTTTGAGCTTGTACTGCATAATATACCGTGGGTGCTCAAGCACAACAATTTTATTAAAAAATTTATGCTCTTCATTAATCGGAGAAAAGTGGTTCGCATTCTTCTTTCCAAGTAGAATTGCAAAATCTCTTCTTGCACCCAAACTAATTTGTCTTATGACATTGTCAATAATTTCTTTTCTCAGCAGGACAGAAAGAGATTTCTCATCGTAATAATTATAGTTCTTTCCGTTTTTTGTGATAGCGAAAGGGTAAAGTGCTGTAAGAAAAACTATTGAGAAAAACACGTCTGTGCCACCAAATTTTTCTATGACCGTGTAAATAAATTTGCTGGAAAGCTCTTTTCTATCTCCGAGTTTATTTTCAATTCTGCAATTCTCTCTCAGTGCAACAGGATCGGTAAAAGCAATTCCAGTTAAGCCACCGCCAAACCTTCCGGGATTTATACCGATGATAAAAAGGCGATCTTTTGCATCGTTGTAAAATTTTGAATAGAACTTTCTGACGATTTCCTTCACAACCTCTGTATCATATGGATTGGTTATCTCAATTTCTCTGGGAATAGAGTTGGGTATTTTGAGATTACTGAAGTATTTAATTGCTTTTTCAAAAAAAAACATATTTATAAAAATAATTTTTCCACGAATTCCACCAATTAGCACGAATTGAATTTATTAATGAAAATTCGTGAATTAGTGGCTAATAAAACACCACCTCATAATCCACAAACTTTCCATCAATATAATTAAATTTTGCGCTGAAGAATTTTTCTTCGAATAGCCACGGAATAAAAATTTTATCACCGTCCCACAAATTAATTTCTCTCAACTTTTCGTTGGGTATCCATTCAAGTTTACCCTCGGGAGAATCGATAAGTTCGCCAACAAAATCTTCTGCGGTAAAAAGAAAAACATACCAGTCATCTTTCCCATCAAACAAAGGAAAGGTAATGAAACCCTTCATCTTAATGGATTTAACTTTCAAACCGCTTTCTTCTTCAATTTCTCTTATTGCACACTCTTCAGGAGATTCACCCGGCTCGAATTTTCCGCCGAGGCCGTTCCACTTTCCTTCATGATAATCATTTTGTTTTTTATTTCTATAAATCATCAGTGTAGAATTATTCTTTTTATCAATCACATAACAGAGGGTTGCGAGTTTCATTATTGACCTTAAATTATTTGTTTGGCTGTCCCGAAATAATGCTTTGAAGAAAATATGTATTTGTAGATTAATTAGGAAATTTTATTTTAAGACGCAGCAAAAAATTCATTTGTTTATAAAAATAATATTGCAAATATTAAATCGCATCATTGAAAATAACTTGGAAAAACAAATCTAAATGTGGGAGAAATGCTCGATGGAATTTAACGAGAAAGAATTATTAGAAACGCTGTCTGGCAATCAATTTATTAATCGGCAGCTAAGCCTGGACAAAGACCCATACTATCTATATGCTGCAAAGCGCAAGAAAAAAGGCGAGGACGATGATGACTTTGATGAAGAAGAGGAAGATGACTTTTTGGAAGAAGAGGAAGAAGATGAAAATCCATTTGATATTGAGCCCACAGAGGAAGACATAATTGAGGATGAATTTCCTGACGATGAAGATGATTTATTTGAGGAGGACGAAGATTCATTTCGTTAGAGATTAAGCTCCGAGAAACGGCTTTCCTAATAAATAATTTTTAACATAGTCGGCAATACCATCTTCCAAACTTGTGATTGGGATTTTGCAGCCGGCTTGTTTTATTTTATTCACGTTCGCTTCTGTATAGTACTGGTATTTGTTCTGGAGATGTTCGGGCAGATCAATATATTCGATGTTTACCGGCTTGTTTAGTGAGTTGAATATCGCAACAACAAGATTATTCCAGGTGCGCGCTTTACCGGTACCGAGATTAAACAAACCGTTAATATTTGGTTTGTCGAGGAAGAACAACGTCATCTCGAGAGCATCTTTTATATAAATAAAATCCCGCAACTGCTCACCATCTTTATATTTTGGATTCAGAGATTTGAATAACCTTACTTTTCCGGTATCGCGAATTTGCTCAAACGCTTTATGAACAACCGATCGCATATCACCCTTGTGGTATTCATTCGGACCATAAACATTGAAATATTTCAATCCGACAATTTTATCAAACGCACCATTCTTTTTTGCCCAGATATCGAAAAGTTGTTTAGAGTAACCATACATATTCAGCGGCCGAAGAGTTTCAAGTTTAGTATCATCATCATCAAAACCCAATGCGCCATCGCCATAAGTAGCTGCCGAAGAGGCATAAATGAAGCGAATGCCTTTTTCAAGGCAATAGTTTGCAAGTTCTTTCGTACAGAGATAATTATTTGAGAAGAGATGATCCGCATCTTTTTCCGTTGTTGAAGAATTTGCCCCCATATGAATAATAGCCTTTATATTGAACGGAATATCCCGTTCAATTATCATCGAAATGAAATCTTCTTTATGAATGAAATCCTCAAACTTTAGCGGGACGAGATTCTTCCATTTATCATCTGTTCCCAACTCATCTACTATAATTACCTTGTTTTTGCCTAGCTGATTCAGCCGCCAAACTATAGCGCTCCCGATGAAGCCCGCACCGCCCGTAACTACTATCATAAAGTAAAATCCTTTGTTTTTTGAACAAGCCAATTTAGCTATATTTGCCCGGGTTTTAAAAAAATAGAGCGTTGCGACTACGGTCCCAAATGATTGTAGTATTGACAAAGCGTCAATAATTCATATATTTAAACCAGCTTTTATTAGTTCTTTTATAAAATAATTCTTATCAAGAACGGCGTAGGGAACAGGCCCGTTGATGCCGTAGCAGCCGGTTCGGATCTACCTGTCGGTAGACAGGTTTATCCGGATGTCGGGTGCTAAATCCTGCCCGGCAGTTGCCGGGAAAGATGAGATGAAGATTAGTTTTACGCCTCTTCATATCATCTGAAGAGGTTTTTTCATTTTAAAAACTATTCATCCTGAACTTGCCGCTTTTGGCGAGCCTCGCTCACAAAGTAAGCGGGTTTCAGGATCCGAATTTTAATTGTATAAGATGCTGAAACTTGCTCAGCATGACAAAAATATTTCCTTTAATTGCAAATGAGATTAACAACAGAGAAACTAATAAAAATTCTGGCAGAGAGAATTCTTATTATTGATGGCGCAATGGGCACCATGATTCAGCGTCACAAATTATCAGAAAAAGATTTTCGTGGTGAACGATTTAAGGAGCATCCTTACGACCTCAAAGGAAATAACGATCTTCTTTCAATTACTCGGCCGGAAATAATTAAAGCAATTCATCGTGCATACTTTGAGGCTGGTGCCGATATTGTTGAGACAAATACTTTTAACGGAACACCAATCTCGCAGGCAGATTATCACACCGAACACCTTGCTTATGAAATAAATTTTGAGTCTGCAAAAATCGCAAAAGAAGTTGCCGGGGAGTTTAATAAAAAGGATAAATCAAAGCCACGGTTTGTTGCAGGAGCCCTTGGCCCAACCAACAAAACACTTTCACTTTCTCCAAATGTAAACGATCCCGGCTATCGGGCAGTCACTTTTGATGAAATGGTAAACGCTTACTATGAGCAAACCCGCGGATTGGTTGATGGTGGCGTTGATATAATTTTAATTGAAACAATTTTTGATACGCTAAATGCAAAAGCTTCAATTATCGCCGTTCAAAAATATCTGGACGAAAAAGGAATTAAGCTTCCTTTAATGATTTCAGGAACCATTGTTGATCAAAGCGGAAGAACTTTATCCGGACAAACCGTTGAAGCGTTTTTCATTTCCACATCCCACGCAAAAAATCTTATCAGCATTGGACTGAATTGTGCTCTCGGCGCAAAACAAATGCGTCCGTTTATAGAAGACCTGTCAAATATTTCAGAGAAATTCATTTCAGTTTATCCAAACGCTGGTTTGCCAAATGAAATGGGTGGCTATGATGAAACTCCGCAAACCATGGCAAGTGTACTTGAAGATTTTTTAGCAAGCGGATTTGTGAATATTATTGGTGGCTGCTGCGGCACAACTCCTGATCATATAAAAGCAATTAGTGAAACAGTAAAACGTCACAAGCCGCGCATTCCTAAAAAACAGGAACAGTATTTAAGATTAAGCGGACTCGAGCCTGTTGTTCTTCGTCCCGACTCTAATTTTATGAATATTGGTGAGAGAACTAATGTAACAGGCTCAAAAAAGTTTGCCCGTCTTATTAAAGAAAACAATTATGATGAAGCCCTTTCTGTTGCACGGGATCAGGTTGAAGGTGGCGCACAGGTTCTCGATGTTAATATGGATGAGGGAATGCTCGACTCAGAAGCAGCGATGACGAAGTTCCTCAACCTGCTTGAAGCCGAGCCCGATATTGCAAAACTTCCCATTATGATTGATTCATCAAAGTGGACAGTAATTGAAGCCGGATTAAAATGTTTACAGGGAAAAGGAATTGTAAATTCAATTTCTCTGAAAGAAGGCGAAGATGTTTTTAAAGAACATGCAAGAAAAGTTTTAAGCTATGGTGCTGCAGTTATTGTTATGGCTTTCGATGAAAATGGTCAGGCAGATACTTTTGAACGTAGAATTGCAATCTGTAGACGTGCTTATGATATTTTAATAAATGAGGTTGGTTTCTCGCCGCAGGATATAATTTTCGATCCAAACATACTTGCAATTGCAACAGGCATTGAGGAGCACAACAACTACGCTGTTGATTACCTCGAGGCAACAAGATGGATAAAGCAAAATCTTCCTCTTGCAAAAGTCAGCGGCGGAGTGAGCAACTTATCGTTTTCTTTCCGGGGAAATGACACGGTGCGCGAAGCAATGCATTCGGCATTTCTGTTTCATGCAATCAAAGCTGGAATGGACATGGGAATTGTTAATGCCGGACAACTTGAAGTTTACGAAGAAATTCCAAAAGAGCTTCTTGAAAAGGTCGAAGATGTTATTTTGAATAGAAGACCCGATGCAACCGAAAGGCTAATTGAATTTGCAGAAACAATTAAGAAAAAAGATAAGACAGAAGAGAAAAAAGATGAATGGCGCAGTCTTCCAGTTGAGGAAAGATTAAAGCACGCACTTATTAAAGGAATTGTTGATCACATTGACATTGATGTTGAGGAAGCAAGATTAAAATATTCCCGGCCAATTGAAGTAATTGAAGGTCCTTTAATGGCAGGGATGAATGTGGTTGGCGATCTGTTTGGTGCGGGAAAAATGTTTCTGCCGCAAGTTGTGAAAAGTGCGAGAGTGATGAAGAAAGCCGTGGCTATATTAGAACCGTACATAAAAAGAACCCATCTCCCAGCCCCTTCCCTAAGGGAAGAGGAGCAATTGAAAGATTTTAAATGGTCAACAGCTGATCCGTCTTTATATAACCTTTTAAAAGAGTATGTAAAACAAAATCGGGACAATCCAACCAAAGCGGAATTGATCTTATGGGAATTATTAAAAGGCAAAAATCTTGAAAGTTTTAAATTCAGGAGACAGCATATAATCGGTCAATACATTGCTGATTTCGTTTGTTTGGATAGAATGCTCGTAATTGAATTAGATGGTAAAATTCATCAGCACACAGAAAATCAAGATTCTGATAAAATCAGAACCAAATGGTTAGAATTAAAAGGATTTAAAGTAATCAGGTTTTCGAACGAAGAAGTTACAACTCAAACCGAAGAAGTTTTAAATGAAATATTAGAAATATTAAAGAATCAAAAGTCCCACAAGCTTTTTGAATACGAGTCAGGTACAAAAGTCTCCCCCCTAGGGGGAGATTTAGAGGGGGCCGGTAAAGTTTTAATGGCCACGGTAAAAGGTGATGTCCACGATATTGGAAAAAACATTGTCGGCGTTGTGCTTGGCTGTAATAATTATAACGTGATTGATCTCGGTGTTATGGTTCACACCGAAAAAATTCTTCAGACTGCGATCGATGAAAATGTTGACGTAATTGGATTGAGCGGACTTATTACTCCCTCGCTTGATGAAATGGTTCACGTAGCTAAAGAAATGGAAAGAAGGGGAATGAACTTACCATTACTGATAGGAGGCGCAACAACATCGCGTATTCATACAGCAGTTAAAATTGCACCAAACTACAGCGGGGCTGTTATTCATGTGCTTGATGCTTCACGAAGCGTTCCGGTTGTTTCGAATCTTCTTAATGAAATCGAAGAAGAAAGAAAAAAATATGTTCAGTCCTTTAAAGATGAATATAAGCTATTGAGAGAAGATTATGCGAAGAGAAAATCAGATAAGAATTATATCTCCCTTGGGCAAGCAAGAGAGAATTGTTTAAAAATTGATTGGACTAAATCCCAAATTAAAAAACCCAACAAACCCGGAGTTACGATTCTAAATAATTATCCGCTGACAACATTAAGAAAATATATTGACTGGACACCATTCTTTATAACTTGGGAGCTGAAAGGAAAGTATCCTTCAATTTTTGAAGATATAAATGTGGGCACAGAAGCAAAAAAACTTTTTGACGATGCCAACAAACTACTTGATAAAGTAATAGTTGAAAAAACACTTACCGCAAATGGTGTGGTTGGTTTGTTTCCTGTTAACTCTATTGGTGTTGACGATATTGAAGTTTATACGGATGAATCGAGAAGCGGTGTTAAAAGAGTGCTTCACACAATACGACAACAAATGCAAAAGTCGTCGAAAGAACCAAACATTGCTCTTGCTGATTTCATCGCACCGAAAGAAACGGGTGTTGAAGATTACATCGGGATGTTTGCTGTTACTGCTGGAATTGGAATTGAAAAGATTGTGCAGAAATTCGAAAAAGATCACGATGACTATAATAGTATAATGGTAAAAGCTATTGCGGATAGACTCGCAGAAGCGTTTGCTGAACATCTCCACCAAATGGTAAGAAAAGATTATTGGGGATATGCGGCAGATGAAAAACTTTCTAATGAAGATTTGGTAAAAGAAAAATATATTGGAATTCGTCCTGCGCCCGGGTATCCCGCACAGCCAGACCACACAGAAAAGCCAATCATCTTTTCTTTGCTTGATGTAGAAAAAAACATTGGCATAAAACTCACCGAAAGTATGGCAATGTATCCGGCCGCGAGTGTAAGCGGATTATATTTCGCTAATCCAGAAGCAAAGTATTTTACAGTTGGTAAAATTGGTAAAGACCAGGTTCTTGATTACCACCGCCGAAAAGGAATGAGTGTTGAAGAGATTGAAAGATGGTTGAGCCCGATATTGAACTATTGATTGATTTTAAAATGCCTGAATATTTTGGTGAAGTGGATTTCCTCATCTAACTTTGCCCCCAAAAACTCTTCCTTTAAAAACACGGAGACACTTAATGATAGACAATGCTTCCGCAAAAAAACCAGGCATAACCTCCTTCTCAAAAAATTACTGGATAGTAATTCTGATGGAGTTCTTTGAACGCGGTTCCTACTATGGAATGATGAGCATATTATCTGTTTACATGACCGATCAGCTTAACTTTACAAAAGAAAGTGTTGGAGTAATTAAAAGCACAATCCAGCCGCTTCTATATATTCTTCCAATTTTGTCTGGAGCCATCGGTGAAAGATTCGGCTACAGAAAAACTTTGATTTTTGCATTTATCTTTTTGGGGATTGGTTATTTTCTCACGAGCCAGACAACCGAATATGCAATGGTATTTGCCAGCCTTATAATTATGGCTGTTGGTGCTGGTGCGTTTAAGCCGATGATTTCCGGAACAATTGCAAGGGAAACGAACGAAAGCAACAGCACTCTCGGTTTCGGAATATTTTATTGGTCAATAAACCTAGGCGCATTTTTATTTCCGCTCATACTTGTGCCTTACATTAAAAGCACATTTGGCTGGCAGTATGTTATGGTTGCCTCAGCCATCGGAACAGTCGCCATGCTGATTCCAACCCTTCTTGTTTACAAGGAACCAAAAAAACCGGAGAACACCAAAACACTTGGTGAGGTTTTAAAAGGCGCAGTAATGGTTTTGACCGACGTAAGGTTTATCGGGCTCATCGTTATTTATTCCGGCTTTTGGATTCTTTATTTCCAGATGTTTGATTCGGTGCTTTGGTATGTTCAGAAGTATGTTGATGCTACCTCCGTTGATAATTTTGTTAATGGAATTTTTTCTGCGGCGGGAATTAGTTTAAACTGGAAATTTGATATTGAACATGTAACAGTAATTAATGCCGGAACAATAATATTATTACAAATAGTAGTTTCGAATATTGTTAAGCATACGAAAGCTCTTCCAACAATGATTGCCGGCATCGCAATGGGAACAATTGGCATGGCAATACTTGCAATTAACACCAACATCTGGGTTTTCATTCTTGGCATAGTGATTTTTTCAATCGGCGAAATGACAGCTCATCCGAAGTTTATTAGCTATGTCGGATTGATTGCACCCGAAGATAAGAAAGCGCTCTATCTTGGCTATGCATTTCTCTATGGTGTTTTGGGAAGTTTTATCGGCGGAATATTGGGAGCCAATCTTTATGTTCATTTTGTTGACAACCTAAATCAACCGAGCACTTTGTGGATTATCTTTTCAATGATTGGTGTGGTTACTATCATTGGGTTAATACTTTATAATAAATTTCTTGCACCAAAGAAATATTAAATCAACAGTATTTAGTTATATATGAAAAAATTTTTAAAAGGATGTTCACCATTTAAATTATGCAGGAGGTTATTTATGAATTATCCTATACACAAGAATCACTTTCGGGTAGAATGGGGCGGCGTTAATGTTGGATTTATGGAAGTCAGCGGACTTGCAATAGAGCTTGATGTTGTTTCGTACCGCGAAGGATCTTCACCCGAAAGTTCGGAGCGGCTGATGCCCGGACTAAAAAAATACTCACCTATAGTGTTAAAGCGCGGAATAGTCAAAAGCGATGATGAGTTTTATAAATGGATTAATACAGCACAATTCAACAAAATAGAAAGAAGAGATGTTACAATATCTCTTCTTAATGAAAACCATGAACCGGTTGTAATTTGGAAAATCAGAAATGCCTTTCCTTTTAAGCTTGAATACTCACCTTTGCACTCACAGGGAAGCGAGGTTGCAATAGAATCACTTACTCTGGCACATGAAGGATTAACTGTAGAATTTCTATAAATGGTAAATGCTTTCATATATGAACAAACGGAACAGAATATAAATTTTTCCGTGGGGTTCTTGCTATGATGCTGTTTCAGTAGTTACAATCAGCGTTTCATTACTAAAAGGATCTAACCTATCATCTTCAAAAAACGGGCGGTAGCATTCGCTGCTTTCTAAATCTTGCATCCAGCCGTTTTCTAATTCGTATTTATCCAGCAACTCCAAAATGCGCAAATATTCGGTTTGAGTTATTTTTCTATTCAGTAGAATATTTTTTGCCGCACGATTGGTCGGAAAGTATTGCGCCATCACAGAGATGTGAATTTTAGGATCCAGCTCTTTGCTAATAAATTTGAAAACTTCCTCCGACCCAGATAAACCATTTGGTAAAATAAGGTGACGAACGAGTAATCCCCTTACAACAACTCCATTTTCATAAATCAGCTCGCTGCCAAGCTGGTTGTACATTTCCTTGATTGCGAGCTTACATTTATCAAAATAATCGGGAATTTTAGAGTATCGTCTTCCATTAATGTTGTCTCCATATTTATAGTCGGGAAGATAAATATCGATAATGTCTTTATATAGTTTTAAAATCTCTAACGAATCATATCCGTTTGAGTTATATATTATTGGAAGGTTTAATCCTCTTTCAAAAGCAAGTTTAATTGATTTGAGAATCGGCACAGAAAAATGAGTCGGTGAAACGAGACCAATGTTGTGGCAATTCTTATTCTGAAGTTCAATCATTATTTCCGAAAGTCTTTCAACCGAAATTTCATTTTTATTTTCTACTTCCGGATTTTGACTGATAATAAAATTCTGGCAATAATCGCATCTCAAATTACAATTACCGAAAAAAATATTTCCGGCTCCGTTTGTTCCTGATAAAACCGGCTCTTCACCGAAGTGAAGCGTATAGGAAGAAACAATAGGTTGGACCCCACTCTGGCAAGTACCCAATTCTCCGCGGGTTCTGTCTGCCAGGCAATTGCGGGGACAGCTTGTGCAGCTTTTAAGAATTTCTTCAGCTTGAATTAAACGCTTCGCGAACTCTTCATCCGATAATTTTTTATATGATGGAATGAAACTCATCTTAACAAAGTTAGGATAATAATTTGGCTTTAAAATGCTATTTGCAATTCATTTAATCAAACGTAAAAGCAAATTGAAAAAGAAATAGCATAATCCGGCGCTAATAAAATTCTCTCTAATTTACTTCTTTTTATTGTGACCGCTACCAGAAGATGGGTTTGTATAAAGCCTTGACTTTTTGCTATTAATATGATATCATTACAATAGCATTTTTAAAAAGGAGTATAAAAATGGAAAAAATAGCTGAAAAACCCGCCAATAAACTGAATGGGTTTTTAATGTTGTTCTTATCAATTGCCATAATGGTTTTGAGTATCTATTTATTAACTGTAGGGATTAACGTAGAGGATCCACAAATTCTTTGGGTAGTTATTCCTTTAATGTTGATTTCCTTTATTATGATGTCGGGTTTTGTTGTCGTTCAGCCAAACGACTCACGAGTTCTTATTCTGTTTGGTAAATATACTGGGACCGTTCGGCAGTCTGGTTTCTGGTGGGTAAACCCATTTACCGTTCGAAGGAGAGTTTCGCTGAGAATAAGAAATTTCAATAGTCAGAAAATCAAAGTGAATGATCTTCACGGAAATCCGATTGAGATTGGCGCCGTGATAGTCTGGAAGGTTGTTGACTCTGCAAAAGCCGTTTTTGATGTCGAGAACTACGAACAGTTTGTTGATATTCAAAGCGAGACTGCGATCAGGACTCTTGCTTCGGAATTTCCTTATGATGTTAACGAAGAAGACAAACCCTCTCTTCGCGGAACTCCGCAGGTGATTGCCGA
>Ga0326597_10012663_pt1 | contig 11118 bp, 17 predicted proteins | sample RVTome_12_FD_203789 | JGI IMG/M metagenome (GOLD analysis project Ga0326597, IMG submission 203789) | Soil microbial communities from uranium-contaminated site in the Upper Colorado River Basin, Wyoming, United States - RVT100D185 | ecosystem: Environmental > Terrestrial > Soil > Contaminated >... | reverse complement strand
GTTATGTGTATGCGGCGTTTCGCAGGCCCAGGTGCTTTACGAAGGGTTGAAAGTCCTTATCTGAGAATAGTAAAGGAAGGTTATGCTCAATACAGTACGATGCAATGATAACGTCGGCGGTCTTCCGAATAGTAATACCTTTCTTGCGCAGCTTTCGAAAATTGTCCGCGCTCTTTATAGCCATTTTCTTCCCGAGAAACTCAAACACGGTAAGTTCCTCCAGCATGCTCTTGGCAATTTTGTAGTCCTTTTCGTGCCTAAACCCTTGAAGAACCCCCGTGAGTATCAGGTCGCCAATAGCAACCGCGCGAATGCCCAGAGTACGGTCAAGAAAGTCGGTCTCTGCGGAGTCGTTGCCAATGAAATAGTCAATCCAGACACTGGAATCTACAAGGATCACGAGGTGCGTCTCATGTCGTCTAGGTCCCCCGACCAGTCCAATTTACCTTTGAAACGCTTGATCCCCTCCTGTTTTTTTAGCTTAATCAATACCTTAAGACCCTGTTCTACCGCTTCTTTCTTGGTTTTTAGGCCCGTGGCTTTAAGGGCATCGCTCATCAGATTGTCGTCAATCTCAATATTGGTTCGCATGACGTCACCCTCCAGGAATGTGTATGATTCTAAGTCTATATACACATAACAATCACATCAACCGGGACAGGTTTTCCGCTGACGCTCCAAACCAGCCCGTTACGCGGGCGTTATGTCCAATAGACACAGCTTTCAGGCTAGTTCCCATTTGCTCGACCTAGGAGTACATTTAGACGTACAGTCTAAGGTACGCAGAGGTGGCTATGTCTAAGGTGAGAGTTGATGAAGATATCCGTCCGCTGTCGGAGTTCAGGGCCGGGGTGGCCTCCTTTGTGCGGCAGGTCCACGAGACCAGGCGGCCGATGGTGCTGACTCAGCGGGGTCGCGGGGTCGCCGTTCTGATAGATGTGCACGAGTTTGAGTTGATGCAGGAACGATTGGAGGTCCTAGAGGACATCTATCGCGCAGAAGAACAACTCGCGGCGGGTGAAGGTGTGCCGCATGAGGAGGCTCGGACGCGAGTTCTGAAAGGGCTTGCTCGGTGAAATTGGAGTGGTCCCCCCTTGCCTTGGAACGAGTTGAGGATATCGCACAGTACATCGCACAAGACAATCCGGATGCAGCCGTCAGCTGGGTAGGCGAGCTGTTTGATGCCGTAGAACGTCTGGCTGATTTTCCGCAGAGTGGTCGGATTGTTCCAGAAGTCGGTATTCGTCGAATCAGAGAGGTGATCTTCGGTGCCTATCGCGTGATCTATAGCGTCAGGGACAAGGTGGAAATTCTCACTGTACGTCGGGGAAGCCAGTTGCTGCGGTTAAGCGAAATCGATGATGAGCGGACATAACAAGGCCAATGCAACCGACGCTCGTACCTCGCGCGGCTGATTGGCAGCGTTGGGCACACGAATTGGACGTGCCATGTTGAGTCTCGGAGACCAGAAGTGGGGATTGCTTGAACACGCTTACGGAAGCGCAGGCGATATACCCGCGCTTTTGCTTCAGCTCGAAGCCCTTCCAGATGGAAACGGAGAAAGTGAGCCGTGGTTCTCGATCTGGAGCGCGCTTGCCCATCAAGGCGATGTCTATTCCGCCTCTTTCGCTGCTGTGCCGCATGTTGTCCGTTGTCTCGCGTCTTCGCCGGAAACGGCGGATGGTAACTACTTCCAGTTTCCTGCGTGGGTGGAAATCTGCCGTGAGAAGGGAGGGATTGAAGTTCCGGATGAACTGGCGCACGCCTATCGGGCTGCGCTCGCCCAGTTGCCCACCCTGGTGGCAGTTGCTGCGAAGCGGGTATGGGATGAAGGATTCCTCCGCTGTGCACTTTCGGCGGTAGCCGCATCAAAGGGCTTCGCTCAAGTAGCAGAGGCGGTCATGGAACTTGAGCCAAAGGTCGCGGAGGAGTTCCTGCAGTGGGTCTCCGAGCGTTAGCCGGAGTGCCCAACAAGGTGATTGAAGCGACGCCGGCAAGCGTTGCTCCTATTTCACGCTGGGGCAGCGGCACGCTTCAGCTTTGTCATTGAGCGTAGAAGACATGAAGGCCTGGCCATTCGAAGATCCGGAGAACGTTGCCACGCTCACAGTGGGAAAAATCGTCAAGTGGGGTGCGGCCATATTGATGGTTTGCCACGACGCTGAGGATGGCTCTTGGCAATTCCTCACTGGCGAGCCATCTGATATGGAGGATGCCATGTTGGTTGCCCTGAAAGAGATTGTCGCTAGAGACTCAAGCGTTATCGAGTTAGCCGACCTGCCGCTAGGCTGGTGCGCATCAAGAAAACACCCGGGTGCACCATGGGAGCGCCATCTCTCGTGATTGCGCACGCCCAACAAGGTGCTCCACGCGACGGCTTCGCCGCGCGTGAGCTTTATCGTTAGAGGGCAGCACGGAGCTTATGCAAGAATTCAAGCTCGATAAAAAATACATTACGCTGATGAGAGGATGCTTAGTAGTTTTTATAGCATTTTTGGCGTTAGGATTTGCTTTGCCATTCCTTCCTGATGGGAACAAAGGTAATCCAAATGGCACGCTCATGACTGTAGTAATGTGTACAGTGGTCTTTGGGTTCTTTTCAATTCTCACATGGCGTACTTTGAAAAAGCTACCATTCGCAGACATTGCAACTGATGAAGACGGAATTTGGTATATACACATCGGAAAAGATAAAGGACTAATCACTTGGGACAAAATACATAGAGTAAAAGAAAGGCCGTATATGCAACGCCTAGATCTACTGGACTCCAACAACCAAGAATTGCTTAGAGCTGAGTATCAATTGCTTGGGTTTGAACTGCTTCGGAATGCATTAAATGAAAAGGCTGGCGCGGAAAACACAGAGCCTGATCAGTCCAAGTTCTCTAAAGGCTCGTTATACCATTTGTTCTATTTAGCGTGTGTGATCGGCTTTTCTGCATTAGGTTTCTATGTAGGAGAAGGCGGCAATACTCTATTAGGTTATTGTGCGATGAGCGTTCTAGTTGTCTTCATCATCTATGAATATCTAGTAACCGCTACGGGCATCCAAATCACTAGCAATGGCTTTTTAGTTGTTTACCCATTCACCAAAAGAAGCATTCCATTCGTTGATATTGAGGATGTAATTATTTCTGATGTGTTCAACAAAGGTAATCGAATACCAGAAGTTTTGGTCATAACCAAGAATGCAAAAAAACCTTTTAAGTTGAAGCAGCTTGGGGCTGACTCTAATGTTATTTATAAGGCGCTTAGGAAGGCAGCGAAATTATGAGCAAAAAGCCCTCTAACAAGGCGCTGCTGTCGGACAAAGTTTCCGCTGCGCTCCAATTTTGCCGCAGAGCGCGGCGTTAGAACGAATAAATTGATTAAGCCACTCAGTATAGCAAAGATAGCAATGTTACTCGGTAGCAGTGCAGTTATTTCAAGTGTCACAGTGACACCAGTCTATCTGATACTTCTAGCGCTGAATATGAGCAACGTGTCTGCACCAACAATAAGTGACTTAAAGTATCTCGGTGCGGTTGTGCTTGTGGTCTCTTGGGTTTCTGCCGTAGTGGCTTTGGTGATAGGAACTACCATATATTGGATTCTGCGTTGCTTAGGTATAAGCAAAACAATCATATTGTGCATGGCCGGACCAATTATTGCTATTGTCATAGGTTCATATTTCGATCCAAGAAATATTAATTTTCACTGGGCGTTTTACCCTGTTTTAGGTTTTACCGTTTCCATTGTGTTTATCTGGCTCGAAGGACGTTCTAACAATAACGTTAAAGCAGACGCGCCACAGAGTGGCGCGCTGTTTATGTAAGCGTTAGGCAACATGGGTGACTCACGAGGCAACTTGATCAATGGATGAGATGCTGCTGGCGCGCTATCGCGAGTACGCGGGCACGGAAGAGGCCTTGGCCGTCTTGTTCGTCAAGAAACACCTTTCACAAGCGAAGGGGCACTGGGTGGATCCAGTCGACTTCGAGCGGTATGAAATGTCGCCGGATAACATGCATTTCCGGTATGTCGTCGGCGTGCTATACCCGAGGAAGCTTCACCCGAAGTACCCGCCAAAGTCCGCCTATACGATCAATGGCAGGTTTGACGAGAACGGGTACTACCTCATGACACGGGCGATAACTTGGGAAACTGCGCACGAAGATATGGATCAGCAGAATGCGGCCAAGGTACGGCCGTTTAAATTTGAGGTGCGTGGCGTCAGCTATGACAGGAACCGAGGCAATACAGACTTCTTCCGGGACGATGCACCCCCAGAGATTAAGGAACTGGCTGTGAATCTCTCTGATCGCACCAACCCACTTTGGGACAAGGCGCTGCAATACGCCAATGCTCCAGAGTTCGTCTATGAGATCAGAAAGGCTAAAGTCTTCTAGCATGCCTAACAATTCGTTCAAGCCGACGTCGCACCGCGGCGCGGCTTAACTCAGGCGTTATGTGAAAAGAACTAAATGTCAGAGCTAACTAAATTATCGAACTCGCTTGAGCAGACCCTCAAAGACAGTGATTTGCATAATGTCACTATCTCTTTAGCCGAAGTCTTTGCTGATAGTTTAATGAAGGACGGAATAGCTAAAGATATCCCAATTATTGGAAGCGTTATCGGTTTAGGGAAAACAGCAATCGGCATTAAAGAAAGTCTATTTTTAAAAAAGGTAATCTATTTTATTTCTGAACTAAAAAACATATCATCTGCACAACGTCATGAGATGATAGACGAAATCGACAACTCTGGAAAATTCCGGACAAAAGTTGGAGAGAAACTTTTATACATAATCGACAAATGCGATGACCATGAAAAATCACAGATAATCGCTCGTATATTTTCTGCCTTTTTGCTCGGGACTATAAGCTATGCTGAATTTTTAAGAGCATCGCATATTGTTAACCAGCTAATAATTGATGACTTGAAATGGTTTGTTGATAATGGATGGGAAAAGGAAGAAAGTTGGATATATAGTGACCACTCTAATTATGATAATGGTTTTTTAAATATAGATGAAGTCGGGAGCATTTCCACAACAGGTTTATTTGAAATTGTCTCACCTGAAATAATGATTAGAGAGCAAGACGATTGGAAAATGTCAGAAAAGTATATAGTCGAAGGATCTGAATTATATGTTCGTATTACAGACATTGGCCAAAAGATTAAGCTAATTTTAAAAGATTATTTTAAATAAGACAGAAATCACATAACAAACGCTTAGAGAGGGACGCGGTAAACGTATGTGGCGCTAATGCGGTTAAGTTCCTTGGCCGCGCCCCTCAAGCGAAGCGTTATACGAAAAAGACGAATGATGAAAGTCATTAAATACATTGGCGCTGTATTATTTGCCTTGCTTGGATTGAGTCAGGTTATGCCAATCTATCTTGTGTCCTTTGGGCTATTGCAAGGCCAAATCGGAGATGACACTTCATATTTTATCGGTAAGCTTGTGGGGCACGTATTTGTTGCGGTTCTTGTGCTGGCGCTAGCTTTAAAGTTATTCAAGAGCGCAAGGAAGCATAGTGGATCTAGTGGCGCCAACGTATAACAAGTCAGTCGAGTCTGCCCGCCTTCCAGGCGGGCCCGGCGCCTGCTTCGCAGGCGCGGCTCACTTCAATCGTTGGGCGTCACTCGAGCGAAGCACATGAGCCGGTATTTCCTTGGCCCGATCAAGAACCCAACACTGAAAGACTTCATCATTCGTGTGGGAGGGGCTCTATTTGCAATCGTTCTAGTTATCTTTGCCACGAAAGAATTCGCTCCTGGGCATGAAGGCGTCGCCGTCATCGTCGCCTCTCTTTTGCTCATAGCGTTCGCAGTCATTCAGTCGGTGCGTCATGACCTTGGCGAAAAGAAAACCAAGCAACTCAAAGGGAAGAAATGACGCCCAACAATTCATTCCACCGGACCTGTCGCGGCAAGCCGCGCCAGTCCGGTTAATTCAAACGTTAGCGTACCTCGAAATGGTCACGTTCGATCCACGTGCGCAATCGCTATTCCGATGGCTGGGAGCCCCAGCCGTAGTGTTAGCCATCGCATTCCTCCTCGACGGGTCTCTGGCGTTGGCGAGCATGATGATGCTCGCCATGGCCAGCGCGGTCATAGCCGGGACTGTTCTTAGTCGGTTTTCCGACAGGCGCACTGCCGTATTTGCAGAGATCGACAATGAGACCCTAGTGGTCAAGCCGTTGGCGTATCTCAGAGTCATGCCTATTAGATTCGCGCTCCAAGACATCACCAATATTCGTGAGTGTGGAGAGCCGGGTAATCGGAAAATTCAAATTGAGTGGAATTCTCAAACATTCGTCATTGACCTAAAACGGATGCTTGGCGTGGCCTACAAAAGGCCGATCGAGGACGAGTTTCTAGAGTTTCTGGAGACAAATGTAATGCCTGTTGAGCATGTATTCAGTTTTGATGATCCGCGCTAACAATGCCGTGGAGCCTGACGCCCCAATTCGCTGCGCTCCTTGGGGTGCAGCTCAGGCTGACGTTAGGCATCTTTTGCAGGTATGACGGCTTACTTTTCATCACCGATCGACGCGTTCGTCCGCACCTCCTTGAACGAAGTTGGCGCTGCATTGCATTCCAAATACGCTGCAGACGGCTTTTCTTCGCAGTACACGACTCAAACCGAAGCGTGGAATATCACCGTTCCAATGCTGCAAGGGGAGTTGCGCTCGTTGCTGCTACTGCGTCCAGAATCCGCAAATTGGTCTGTTCTGCTTGAGTATCCGCTGTATCGGTTACGACGTCGCATCGATGTACTGATACTGACGCCCGCTGCGATCATGGTTGTTGAACTCAAAGTGGGAGAATCAAGCTTTCGATCTGCAGACCGGCGCCAGGTAGAAGAGTACGCACTCGATCTGCGAGATTTCCATGCAGCTAGTGCTGGAATCAGCATAGTTCCGGTGCTTTGGTGCACGGAAGCCGAAACGATCTCCTATACCCCAACTATCAAAGCAGGTGATGTTGCTGAAGTTTGCTGCGTAGGCAGTTTGGGCTTGCGAACTTTCTTGAGCGGGTAGGCACGATGGTCCCAGCGGCACACTATGAAATTAGCGAATGGGAGTCAGGGCAGTATCACCCAGTGCCAACCGTAGTAGATGCTGCAACTACTCTGTTCGCTGGTCACGGCGTTCGCGAAATAGCTCAAGCCGATGCCACGAATTTGGGCGCGTCGGCTAATCGTGTCGTCGATATCATTCAGGAAACGAAACAGAAACGAGGTCGGTCATTGGTGTTTCTCGCTGGCGTGCCTGGATCTGGCAAGACGCTGGCCGGCTTGCAAGTAGTACATAGTGCCGTCGAATCGGGGGTCGAAGACCAAGGAGATATTGTCTATCTTTCAGGGAACACCCCATTGGTCGTCGTTCTTCGAGAGGCTCTTGCTCGTGATGAAGCCGCACGGCGAAAGGCCCGCGGGGAAAGGCCCGCTCTCGCTGAAGCAAGAAACTCGGTACGAACACGAATCCAACACATTATCGACTTTCTCAGAGAATACCTGACAAACGATGATGGTTCCGCGCCTCATGAGCATGTGATCATCTTCGATGAAGCTCAGCGGGCCTGGGATGAGGACTACGGACGAAAGAAGTTCGGTCGCCCATCGTCAGAACCGAAGCTTCTTCTCGACATTATGGGGCGGCATCCCGATTGGTGTTCGATCGTTGCACTGGTTGGTGGTGGGCAAGAAATTAATGCGGGGGAAAACGGAATCGCTGAGTGGGGCAAGGCGTTGAGAGCATTGCCGCTTTCTGAGCAAGAGAAATGGTGTGTGTACGGCCCACCAGGTTTTCTTGTTGGGTCAGACGCCACAGCGAATCTCGGCGCCGGTAGCCTATCCGGCGTTGATGATGTCGTTGTAGAGCCAGACCTAGAATTAACTGTTCCGCTACGGAGCTTTCGATCGCCCTGGCTAAGTCAATGGGTTTCATTGGTTTTGGATGGAAATGCATCTAAAGCAGCAACATTGGCGCGCGAACTCGGGGACTATCCGATCCTTGTTACTCGCTCGGTGGGTCTCGCTCGGAAATGGCTAAAAGATCACACTCGAGGAGAGCGTAGGTTTGGGCTGGTTGCCAGTTCAGGTGCCCGGCGGCTACGAGCAGATGGCTTGGGCGTCACGCTAAATGCCACGGATGGAAGTGCGATTGCACAGTGGTATCTCAACGATCGAGGAGATGTTCGTTCTTGTTTTGCCCTGGAGGTTCCGGCTAATGAGTACACGTCACAAGGACTGGAACTCGACTTCGTTGGATTGTGCTGGGGTGGCGACCTAGTGTGGAGTGGGCGAGCCTGGGCGCATCGCCAGTTCCGAGGAAATAGCTGGGCAAATGTAAACGGTGATCGGCAACGATTCATTACGAATTCCTACCGCGTACTGATGACTCGGGGTCGCGAGGGTCTTGTTGTCTGGGTGCCTAAAGGATCAACGGAAGATCACACGCGTAAACCGAAACACTATGACGACACTGCTGATTTTCTGCTCAACTGTGGGGCCAGACAACTCTCGGATGAGAAGCCTAACAATGCGCTGCAGCAAGGACTAAAACGGGTGCCCACCCCGGATTAGGTGTGTTAGAGAGAAAAAGGGGCCTGATTTGAATGGCACTTACTTAGGCAAATAAATTTCTTCTATTCAATAGGCAGACCGAATGCGCATCCCCGGTGGCGGCAACCCGCCACCGGGTTGCGCTGCGCCGTTGCCCGGCATCTGACTGTGACAATGTATGCCGTATGTTTTCCAGAACTCCGCTTTACTGCGGTTACTTCGGTATCGTCGGAGCAATGACCTCATCAGCCGTAGCCGGCTTGGGCGTCGGCGACACGGGCTGCGATTGATCACCATCCTTGATCGGCTCGAACGCCGAGAATTCGGTAATCTCGCCACTGATCGGCGTGTCACCTTCGATCTCAACTAATTGCCCGGGGGTGTGTTCCTCCATCGTCCCGACCTGCTCCTTGGTGACGCGCCACTGGAGCTTGTCATCGTAGAGTGGCGTGAGCGCGTCGAGCGATACCAGGACCTCGCGTGGGCCCATGCCGAGGACCCCGCCCTCGGCGATCACCGCGTGCGCGCTTTTCCGATCGGCAGCAATTACGACCTGTTTGACATCACCGATCTTCTCACCGTCGCCATCGACGACTTCGGCCCCGACCAGGCTGTTAGCGCTGCGGGTGTAGATCTCTCTGTCTGCAGCCGCCGGACCTGACCAGTTCCACTGTTGCGACTGCATATCCATCGACTGCTCGCCCGAATGGGGCGCACGCTGCATATCCGCGTCGTTGCGCGCGGGTTGCTCGATGCCGGACTTCGCCGGCGCTTCGTATCCGTACTTCGACTGATCGGCTGCCCATGCGGTGCCGAAAGTCAGCGCTGCGATTGCAGCGGCGATGAGTGTCTTGCGAAAATTCATGGTCATCGATAGCTCTTGAAAGAGTTGTTCATGGCAAACGACGTCGTGATTCGGATCAGGGCCACTGCGACCGGCCTGCCGACGCGGTGTCGCTGGCACCCGGGAGGCACAGCGAATAATGCACAACCCCGGTGGCGGGATACTGCCATCGGGGTTGCGCTGCGCCGTTGCCCGGCATCTGGCTGCGACGACGTGCGCCGCATGTTTTCCGGAACTCCGCTTTAACTCGATTACTTCGGTGTCGTCGGAGCAATGACCTCATCATCCGTAGCCGGCTCAGGCGACACTGACGGCATCCGCTCGCCTCCCTTCGTCGACTCGAACGCCGAGAATTCGGCTGCCTCTTCAGCCGTAGACGAGTCGGGCAATGGCGGCACTGCCTGCAGCTGCTCACGTTCATTCAACGGCTCGCTCGTCGATAAGTCGGTTGACTCCTCAGCCGTAGACGACCTGGGCAACGGCGGCATGGCCTGCGACTGATCACCTTTCATCATCGGGTCGAACGCCGAGAATTCGGTAATCTCGCCACTGATCGGCGTGTCGCCCTCGATCTCAACGAATTGCCCGGGGGTGTGTTCCTCCATCGTCTCGACCTGCTCCTTGGTGACGCGCCACTGGAGCTTGTCGTCGTCGAGCGGCGTGAGCTCGTCGAGCGACACCCGGACCTCGCGCCCGCCGATGCCGAGGAGCCCGCCCTCGGAGATCACCGCGTGCGCGCTCTTGCGATCGGCTGCGAGTACGACCTGTTTGACTTTACCGATCTTCTTGCCGTCGCGATCGACGACTTCGGCCCCGTCCAGGCTGTCAGCGCTACGGGTGTAGATCTCTCTGTCTGACCGTTGCGTGTGCATTCCCATCGACTGCCCGTCCGGCTGCAGCGCGCGATTCATATTCGTGTCATTGCGTGCGGGTTGCTCGATACCGGACTTTGCCGGTGCTTCATTTCCGTACCTCGGCGAATCGGCTGCCCATGCGGTGCCGGTAGTCAGTGCTGCGATTGCACCGGCAATAAGTGTCTTGCGAAAATTCGTGTTCATCGATAGCTCCTCAACTAGTTGTTCATGGCAAACGACATCGTGATACGGATCAGGGTGGTCAGCACCAGGTCGAGCCCAACTGACATCACAGTCTGGACGCGAGCGCCGAGCATGTATGTGCGTTGACCCACAGTGCCATGAGGATGTATCGATTGCACCAGGCGGCGGGCGCACGACAGGCCGGTTCGTGAATCATCGGGGTCAGACAACGTTTCTTTGCAGGAGACACTGGTAGGAAGAAGTGTCCAATTTATGTGCGCCAGGAAAGGCTGGTCGCTTGGGAGCGTTCGGAGGGAACCGGACGTGAAATTGCGTATGGAACCCAGTGGGTAGCCAGTCCCACCCGGCAAAGGTTGGCCACCGGCCGGAAACGAGTCTTGCGGAAAAAGGTATCTGCGGAAAAAGGTATCCGGAAAAAGGTATCAGATTCTGACCGCTCCCCACAAAAATACTATTTACAATCCGTTGGTTGCGGAGTAGTGTTCCAGCAAAACAGCGCATGCATGGCAGCGTTATTTCTCCTTCTGAGTTACCACACTTGGAAGGAGCACCGCCATGCATGCCCAGCAAGTATTGCAGGCCGAACTGCGCCGTGCCTGCCCTGAAATTCATTCCACCCGCTTTCGCGTGCTCATGGACACCGTCCACGCGGTGACTTATT
>Ga0326597_10012662_pt1 | contig 11118 bp, 7 predicted proteins | sample RVTome_12_FD_203789 | JGI IMG/M metagenome (GOLD analysis project Ga0326597, IMG submission 203789) | Soil microbial communities from uranium-contaminated site in the Upper Colorado River Basin, Wyoming, United States - RVT100D185 | ecosystem: Environmental > Terrestrial > Soil > Contaminated >... | reverse complement strand
GGGCGACGGACGCCATCGGCCTTCGCGGTGCCGCTGGATCTCGGCCGAAGGCAGGGAGAACGCGGGCGACGACCGGTCGGACGGGTGCGTCGGGGAGGCATGAGCGCCGGGTTCTGAAGGCCCCCTCAGATCGAGAAGGAGCCCTTACAGGCCGCAGGCTAAGGTTGGCTTCAAGTTCGGGCTGAAGCTGCGGTTCTGGCCGGGGCCGGGGGTGTCCGTTCCTTCAGGCGGCTAGTGGGTTCGCCTCTCCAACGCCGCTACTCTCTCTTCCAGCCGGTTCAGGGCGTCCACCTTGTTCGCGAGGCCCCGCAGCTCGACGTTGTTCTGCTGGACGGTGACCTTCAGGTCGCGGATGTCAACGCCGTACTGCTGGCCGATCCGCTTGAGCTCGGCGATGTCCGCGCCGTTCTGCTTGACGTCGGTGCCTACCTCGGCGATATCCGTCGTGTTCTGCCGCACCTCGCGCCGGAGGTCGGCGATCGCCAGGGCGAGTGACCCGTCCCGGTCCCGACTCTCCTGATCGAGTCGCTCAATGCGCTCCTCCAACGACACCCGGAAGGCCGCGACCGCTTCGATCGTTGCGCGATTCTGCGACCGCATCTCCTCGAGGATCACCTGCCACGCAGGTCCGGACGACCGCTTCTTGCTCGCCATTGGGAGCCTCCATCCTATACCGGGAGCCACCCGCAGGCAGGTCTGAGGCAGGGACAGGTGGCGGCCTCGACGCGGAGGATTCTCCCGCATCGCGCGGCCAGGGCAGGTCCGGTCCCGTCGCCCGTCCGACGTGGGCGGGTCCACGCCCAGCGAATGTCAGATCGAGATGGAGCCCTTGCGGAAATCGGTCTTGCCGAGGAGGGCATTGATGTACACGGGCCGCCCCGCGCGCACGATCTCCTTTGCCTCGCGCAGCCGATCGGCGAGGGAGTCCTCGTCCGCGACCACCATTCCGCTCGCGCCCAGGCCCGCCGCGGCGGCGTGGTACTCCGTGGGCCTCAGCACGGTGCCCACGTCGTCCTTGAGGACCTCGATCTGCTCGCGGGCGATCTGCGTCCAGCCGGCGTCGTTGCCCACGACCGCGATCACCGGCAGCCCGTGGCGCACGAAGGTGTCGGCTTCGGCCAAGCTGAAGCCCAGCGACCCGTCTCCGTAGAGGATCCAGACTTCGGCTTCCGGTCGCACCAACTTGGCGGCCAGAGCGAAGCCGGCACCGACGCCCAGCGTCCCGAAGACGCCCGGGTCGAGCCACGACAAGGGCCCGCGGGGGCGCAAGACGTAGGAAGCCGTGGAGACGAAGTCGCCGCCGTCGGCCACGATCACGCTGTCGTCGGCCAGGGCATGCTCGATCTCCCGGCACACCCGCAGCGGGTTGAGGCCGCCCGCCGGCCCGGCCTGCGACCGGTCTTCGATCTCCACCTCCCGCGCTTCGTCCCGGGCGCGCAGCCGGGAGAGCCAGCCGCTCCACTCGGGCCGGGGGTCGGCCTCACCGGCGAGGGCGCGCAGAAACAAGTCGGGGCCGCCCATGATGCCGAGCGTCGGGCGGCGGTTCTTCGTGAGCTCGCTCGCGCTGCGGTTCACGGAGATGAGGGTGGCTCGGCGGTGAATGTGGCCCCCGTAGTCGAGGCGAAAGTCGCAGGGCGTTCCGGCCAGGATCACGAGATCGGCCTCACCGAAGGCTTCCTTCCGATGGTGGCGGAGCTGCAACGAATGCTCCCGGCCGAGAAGGCCGCGGGCCATGCCGGAAAGATAGACGGGCACGCCCAGCGACGTGACCGCGTCGGCCAGGGCGGGCGCCCCGGCGGGATCAAGCAGGGCCTGGCTGCCCACGAGGAGCACCGGACGCTCCGCGCGAGAGAGAAGGTCTTTCGCGCGTCGCACGCGCCGGGGGTCGGGTGACGGCGGCGGCGGGAGCGGCCGCCTCGATGCCACGTCCTCGGCGCCCTCGAAGAGCCGACGCACGTGGCGCCGCACATACCATCGGACCGCAACCGCCGCCAGCCCCTTCGCGGGGCCCTCGGTCTTCGCGCCATACCATTGCCGCACGGTCGCGGGCGCGTACAACAGGTCCACGGGACACTCGACGAACACGGGGCCCGGCACGCCCGAACGGGCGCGCAGGAAGGCCTCCTCGACGAGGACCGCGAGGTCTCGCACGCGCGCCGCGCGCGTCGCCCACTTCACATGGGGCCGCATGAGCGCCATCTGGTCGATGTCCTGGAGCGACCCGCGGCCGCGCAGGAGGGTGGCGGTGGCGCCGCCCAGGAGCACGACCGGCGACTGCGCCATCTGGGCGTTCTTCACGGCCGTGATCGTGTTCGTCACCCCCGGGCCCGCGGTAACCGCCGCCACGCCCGGGACTCCGGTGAGCCGCGCGGCCGCGTCGGCCGCGAAGACCGCGGTCGCTTCGTGGCGGACGTCCACGACCCGAATGCCACGAGCCTTGGCCGAGACCAGGATCGGCGCGATGTGGCCACCGCAGAGCGTGAACAGGAAGCGCACTCCCTGGCGCGAGAGAACTCCCGCGATCCTGTCTCCGCCGTTCACCCCGATGCCCTGGCCGTGAGCGGCGCGCCCTCGTCGGGTTCAAAGGCGCAGAGCGGGTCCTCCGCAAAGGCATCGCCGGTCGCGGCGTAAGCGCGCGAGCGGGAGCCGCCGCACAGCGTCCGGAACTCGCAACGGGCGCAACGCCCACCGAGGGCGCCGGGATCGCGCAGGCGCCGGAAGACCTCGTCGTCCCGGTAGATCTCGACCAGGCGGCGGTCGCGCACGTTGCCGCGGGGCATGGGCAGGAAGCCGCTGGGGCAGACGTTGCCCACGTGATCGACGAAGACGAAGCCGTTGCCGTCGTTCACCGCGCGGCGGGCGCGGAGCTGCTTCCGGCCGAGGACCGGACCCGTGGTCGCGCCCGCCGCGGCGCGTTGCGCCTGCACGCGGCGGTAGTGGGGCGCTTCCGTGGTCTTGATGCCGAAGGGGACGCGGCGGGAGAGGCCGTCGAGGAAGGCGAGCGCCTCCTCGCACTCCTCCGCGGTGATCTGCTCGAGGTCCTTGCCCCGTCCCGTCTGGACGAGGAAGAAGACGGCCCACAGAGTGAGCGGGAGCTCCGCCACGCGGGCGGCCATGCCCTCCAGGGCCTTGGGCGGGGTGCCGAAGGCACGCACTTGCTCGATGAGTCGACGGCCTTCCTCCGTGCGGAGCTCCCGCGGGTCGCGGCGCGCGATGGCGTCGGCGCGACAGTGAACGCAGGCCAGGGCGCAGGCGCGCGTCACCTCCCAGATGACGAGGAAGGGTGAGCGGTCGAAGTCGACCATCGCGCGGGCATCGTGGGCACGGGCCGCGAAGGGGTCTATGACCGCGGTCATGCGGCGACAAGTGTCGCCACCGTGGAACAAACGTCACCCCCGGTGACGTTGTCGTTCGTGAGGCCGATCACGGCGGTGCGGCCTGAGCTGCTAAGTGACTGCGGGGACGGCCCTTGCGCTGGCACTCTCCCGCTTGGAGTGCTTGCACGTTTCGTGCATCAATCTCCTGGCAGAGGGGGCCGGAGAGCCCCCAAGGGGAGGAGCAGACATGAGCGAACGCCTCGTGAGTGGCGAGACGCCGGTCGAGTTCTTCCGGGATCAGCTGGCCCGGGCCATGGAGCACCAGCGCATCTCCACGTCGGCCTTCACCGAGTACTACATCGTCAACCTGCTCGCGGCCTGCATCCGCGGCGAGCGCCTGCCCCGGCCCGAGCCCGGCTTCGACGAGGCCCCGCTCGCCCTGCTCTACGCACGGGCCCTAGACGCCTCGCGCCACGAGCGCGCGCGCCTGCTGCGCACCATGGGCGACACCGCTCTCTTCGTCTCCGGCTTCTTCGCGGACAGCCTGCGCGAGGACACGGGCGGGCTGCGCTACTACTGCGACCTGGGCGGACACGCCTACGCGCGGCTCGCGCGGGAGCACGAAGGGGAGGCGAGCGTCGGTCCCGTCGTGTTCGGCGAGCTCGCCGGCCACTTCCGCCGCTTCGTGGACGTCCTCAACGAGGTCTCCGAAAGGGCGCACTTCCAAGCGCCGGCCTCGGTCGTGCGTCTCTACGAGCGCTGGCTGCAGACGGGAAGCCCGCGCGCCGCCTCCCTGTTGGCCGAGCGCGGGATCACCCCGCACCCGCCCGGCGATGGAGTGCGGCATTGAGCGCCACCCCCGCGCCGCCGGCCGACCGCTTCGACGAGCTGCTCGTGGCCGTGCAGCGGCGCCTCGAATCGCTCTACGCGCTCGAGCCCGAGGCTCCGGTCACCGATTTCGTCCTCGACGCAGAGGCGGCGAAAGCACTCCCGGGGGGCGGGAGCCGCACCCTCGTGAGCCACTCGGGGGACGCGGTTTCGGTGGGCGTCGTCTTCGCGGACGAGGTCCCCGAGCGGCTGCGCAGCGAAGACCCTCGAGTGCGGCTGGACCGCAGCAACCTCGGCCCCTTCTGCACCCTCACCGAAGAGGTCAGCCACTTCCTCTACGTGCTCTTCTGCGCCCGCTCGTCGCGCACCGTGACCGAGCTGGAGCTCGAGCTGCAGGGAGAAGTGGACAAGTACCTCACCGCCGCCTTCTTCCTGTCCCTGCAGAACGAGGGGGCGGTCTCCACGCACCTTCGTCGCCTGCTCTTCCGCGACTACCGGCTCGCCACCGGGGTCTCCGGCGAGCGGGCCGAGCGCTACCACGCGGCCAGCACCCTGGCCTTCCGTTACTGCGGCTTCCTGGAGGAGGAGTACCTGCGCCCCCGCCGGGTCCCCGATCTCGCCCGCGAGGCGCGGCGCTTCTACCGCCTCGGCCAACGCGAAAAGCTGGAGCGCATCGCGCGTATTCACTGAGCCTTACAATCCGGGTCGGTGCTGCCTTTCAAGCTCGTCTACCACGACGCCTTCAACGTCGACCTGGGCCCCCACGTCTTCCCGTCGCGCAAGTACCGGCTCGTGCACGAGGCCCTGATGGCCGAAGGCCTGGCCGACTCCGGCGACTTCCTGGCCCCGGAGCCGGCGCGGGACGAGGACGTCCTTCTCGTTCACACCGCCGAGTACCTGCGCAAGGCGAAGACCGGAGATCTCTCGCCCGCGGAAGCGCGCATGCTCGAGGTGCCGTGGTCCGAGGGCCTGGCGCGCGCGACCTGGCTCTCCGCCGGGGCCTGCATTGCCGCGGGTCCTCTGGCCCGCCGTGACGGCTGCGCGGTGGTGATCGGCGGCGGTCTCCATCACGCCTTTCCCGACCACGGCGAGGGCTTCTGCCTCATCAACGACGTGGCCATCGCGGTGCGGGCCTGGCGCGCGGGCGGCGTGGCGGAACACATCGCGGTGCTCGACCTCGACGTGCACCAGGGCAACGGGACCGCCGCCACCCTGGGGGCCGAGGCCAAGAGCTTCACCGTTTCCCTGCACCAGGAAGCCAACTATCCGATGCCGAAGCCGCCCAGCCACCTGGACGTCGGCTTGCGCGACGGCATCGACGACCTGGGCTACCTCGCGGCGCTCGAGGAACCGCTCCAGAGGATCCTGGCGTTCCACCCGGACCTTCTCTTGTACCTGGCCGGCGCGGATCCCTACGAGCACGATCTCCTGGGCGGACTCGGGCTGACCGTGGCCGGCCTCGCGGAGCGCGACCGGCGCGTGTGCGCCGCGGCCAAGGGCGCCGGCCTTCCCCTGGTCGTGACCCTGGCCGGCGGCTACGCGGCGCGCCCGGAAGACACGGTGCGCATCCACGTCAACACCATCCGCACCGCCGCCTTTGTCTTCGCCCGCACGCCGAGGGTTCCCGCGTGAGGATCGGTAGTGGGGCTTCCGGTTAGCGGATCTCCAGGGCGGGGTCGCCGAACAGGTGGTAGATGCTGAGCAGCTCGGGGAGAGCGCCGGAATCGGCGTAGGCGGCCTGGGCGGCGAGGATAGCGTCCCCGAGCCGCTCGTGGGTTCCGGAGACGATCTCCGCCAGGAGCAGCTTGTGGTACAGGTGCGCGGGTTGGTTCACGGAGAGCCCACTGGGGGAGAAGGCCGCGACCGCGCCTTTGCCCTCGGCCTTCACGAACTGCTCGGCCAGGGAGTTCAAGGACGGGAAGTGGAAGTAGCCGTTCAGGCAGTTCATGGTGAGGAGGATGGGCGGGTGGGCCTGGGAGACGAGGTCATTGACGTCGAGGTTGTTCCAGATGTTCTCGGAGGCCCAGACCGCGATCCCGCCGTGGCCGATGTAGCTGATGGTCGCGGGACCGGAATCGAGGGCGTCCCGGATGGCGGCGCGGGTGGAGAGAACGGGGCTGGGATCGCTCGAATCCAGGAGGCGGTCGCGAAGATAGATCTTCTCTACGTTGCGGTAGGCGAACACGGAGGCCGCGATTTCGTCGGCATCCTGCTCGAAGCTGCCGGCCCGATCGGCGTTGTCGGCGACCAGCACCGCGGAGCCTTGGCGACCGTCGTTCGCCGCCTCGAAGGCCAGCAGCTTCTCGATCATGATCCGGGCCTCTTCGACGTTCGCGGCGGGGAGGCGGCCGACGGCGAGATCGGGGAGCACGTCGTCGCCGTTGAGCTGTGCGTAAGCGGAATCGGAGGCGGTCCAGAGATAGGAGGTCTTGACCATGAAGGGAGGGACCTTGTTGGTCACGCCGGTGCGGAGGAAGTCCTTGGGGTCGTAGGTGGCATCCCCGAGGAGGAGGACGTAGCGGAGCGAGGGACGCCGCCAGCGATGATAGGCGTAGGCGAGGAAGTCCTTGATGGCCTGGGGATGGGACTCCCCGTATCCGAACTCCTGCACGACCTCCTCGATCGACACCGCGCGGGTACGGAGGCCCTGGCCCTGTCTCGAAGCGAGTAGGGCCCGAGCGCTGTCGAGGAAGGCCTTGGGTGCGATGAGGAGGTAGTCGGCGGAGTTCCTGCGGCTCTTGAGGGTGCTGGGCGCGGGCCGCCGGACCTCGGGCTGGAGCACGGCCTCGGGAGCGACGGCGAAGTAGCGGTGGCCGGCCTCGGCCTGGAAGACGACTCCCGAGGGCGTCAGGGTGAGCCCCCGCATCCATGCCGGGACCGAGGAGGTGGCGTCGAGGACGATGCTGCCGGCCGGCAGGCCGGGGACGGCGGCCGGACCGGAGGACGAGAAGCTTCCGTCGAAAACCCCCCCGGGAGAGGCGAGGAGCCGAGGGTAGCGGATCTCGAAGCGGTTCAGAAAGACCATGGAGTAGGCGGCGGCGGTGTCGCCCACGTTTTCGAGAGAGAGCTGGTTGGCGCCTTCCTGGAGAAGACCGGGGGAGAAGTCGGCCTCGAGGGTGAAGGGCTTCTTGCCGTTTCCGGTCACCTCCGCGACCAGCGAGCCGTTGAGGTAGGCGCGGAGGTGGTGGTCGGGGTCGGCTTCGTAGTCGCTGACGCCCTGGAGCAAGACCGTGAGGTGAGCGGGCTCGGAAGCGGCGGCGAGACCCGAGAGGGAGAAGCCGTAGGATTTCGTGTTGGGTGAGACCAGGACGTCCCAGAGCCACAGGTCGGGGGCGTCCAAGAGAGCGGACTGGTAATAGCGGTTTTGCTCGAAGCGGGCGAGGGCCCAGGAGTAGGGAGCGGGAGGGCCGGAGAGAGACGAAAAGGCGAACGGCATGGTCAGGGCGCTCGTGGCCCGGGTGAGCTCGTAGACGGCGGCATCGCCCTCGGGGTTGAGGGAAGCGCCTTCGCTCAGGAAGTAGAGCCGGGAGCCGGGTGCGAAGGAGGAGGAGCTGGACCCGAGATGGAAGGCGACGGGTTTTCCGAGCCGGCTCAGACGTAGGGAGGAGGCGGGAACGGGAGGCGAGGTCGGAGGGAAGACGTCCTCGAAGCGCAGCGCGTAGAGGCCGGGGCTCCGGGCCAGGAGGTGAGCGAGGAGCAAGCGAGAGGTAAAGCTCTCGCGATCGCGGGGCCGGCGGCCGCGGGAGCCGCTCAAGGCGATCTCGCTGGGATCGAGACCCGTGAAGAGGACGCGGACGCGGAGCCGGCGCGCGAGGAGGAGCTGCCCCTTCAACCCATCCCAGCGAAGGGGTGCCAGCTCGAGGAGGGCCTTCTTCTTCTCGGCCTGAAAGCCGATGCTCTGGAAGCGAGCGGGCGAGCGCGGATAAAGGCCACGGAAGGCCCTGGTCTCGCTTCGCGGTGAAGAGGAGGGACGGACGGTGCCGAAGCGGCCGACGGCGATGTCGGGAGCGGGGGTTGCCTTGGGACGCAGCCCCGGGATCGTGAGGAGGTCGGCTTCGGTGATGGAGGCGATGCGGACTCGTCTTCCCGCGACGGCCTCCAGCCAGGTGCGGCGGGTGGGAAGGGCGGGGGCGCCGGGGGAGGAGGAGACCTCGAAGCCAGGGATGTCGAGCCGGATGCTGCCATCGGATTCCAGGGTGGCGAAGAAGCCGGGGGTCAGAAGCTCGAGGGTGGCTTCCCGGTCGTTGTGGGAGAGGACGCGGAGGGAGGCGGGGGCGGGCGAGCCGTAGGCCACCCGGCCGGGGGTCGAGGCGGAAGAGCCCGAGGAATCGGAGCCGGAGCCGCTGCCCGAGCCCCCACCCGAGCCGCCCCCGGAAGATCCTCCGCCGTCCCCGGGGCTCGATCCGCCCGCGCTTCCCGCGACGGCCGAGACCGGCCCGTGCATCTGCGTCTTGCCGGAGGTGTCGATGTCCTCGAGCTCGTAGAAGTAGGTGGCTCCGTTGGTGAGGCCGGTGTCGCGGTAGGCGTAGCTCTGGCCGACGGCGGAGGCTCCGAGGCCGGGGATGAGGGAGGAGGTGATCCTCTGGTAGGGCCCGTCCGCGGAGGACGAGCGGTGGAGGTGGAAGCCGAGATTGTCGAGCTCGGAGGCCGTCTCCCACGAAAGTACGACCGCGGAGTCCTCGCCTCTCGCCGTGAAGGACGCGAGCGTGACCGCCGTGGTATCGCCGACCCAGTCGATGACCTCGAAGTAGCCGACGCCGGCGCAGGTCGAGGCGCAGCTCTCGCCACGGTTGCCCTGGACGGTGGTCGAGCTCGCGAGCTTCAGCTTCTGGAAGCCGGTGTCGCCCTCGCTCCCCCCCTCGGCCTGGGTCTCGATCGTGCCGGGGCCCAGCCCGGAGCCGTTCCAGACCGTCGACCAGTTCGGGTTGACGGCTTGAGGGAGGGTGGCGGTCTGCTGGGTGTCGGCCGCCGCGTAGCTGAGCGTGCCCCGCTGCACGAGGAACACGCCGCTCACGCTCACCACGAACGCGCGGACGTCGTCGATGGTGTTGTCGGGAGGCGGCGGAGCGTTCTGCCACTGGCGACGCGCCGTGACCGTGGTCGGGCTGCTCAGCCACACCCCGAGCTGGGTCTCGTCGTTGTCGTCGGTGTTGCCCTGCCCCCGGTACGACGCGATCACGAACGACTTGGTCGGGTCCACGGCCGCGATGGTCGCGCTGTTGCTCGAGGCCTTGTGGGCGAGGCCGAAGCTCACCGACTGGACGCCGAACTCGCTGTTCCTGGCTTCGAAGACGTAGAAGTGCCCGTCGACGATGTAGTTGCCCCCGCCGCGCTGCCAGGCGAGCTGGTTCGCCGCGGAGAAAGAGCCGGCCACCAGGAAGTCGTCGTAGAAGACGTTGCCGCTGTGGCGGTGGTAGAAGACCAGGGCGGCCTTCGAGAGGTTGACGGGGCTGATCGCGCTGAAAGTGGGGCCGGTGTCGGCGTTGCCGATCGCAAGCGTCCCCTGCTGCACGTTCACGTAGGCGGGGTCGAACTCCACCACGCTGACCCCCACCGTGACCATGCCCCCGGTGGAGCCGCGCTGCGCGGTGACCCGCGTCGGTCCCCCCTGGAAATAGACGTCGGTGTAGGCGTTGTAGTAGGTGGCATCGACTCCCGCGACCGTCTCGCTCGCGAAGGGGACGCAGTTCGCGGTGTTCTGGCCCTTGGTCAGGGTGGCGGAAGCCGTGGTAACGCCGGCGGGGAGGCTGATCTCGACGTACTCCACCGACCTGACCCAGGTGACCGCGCTGGCGCTGGCCGGCGCCGCGAGGCAGGCGCACGAAGCCGCGACGACGTGCAGAGCCCTGCTGAGGTGGCGAGATCCACTGATCTCCATGGTACGTGCCACCCTGAGCAAGCAAGAAGCAAGCCACGGATTGCCCAAGCTATCTCACTGTTTCTCAATGATTTGAGGGATTGACCACCCCGCGGTCCCGCCGGATTCCGGCCGTGCGGGTCAATCGAGGCCATGGGGCGCCCGCCTCGAGCCGATCCTCCAGGGCGTGCCCGGCACGCGCAGTGTGTACGCAGAGCGGGTGACGGCCGGCTCTTCATGGACTTCGACATCAAGCGGAAGGCGCTGTCGCTACGGCCTGTCCGTCGGGGAGGTGCAGGACACCAGTCAAGTACGGCATAGTCCCCACAAGGTCCGGTGGAGGCGCGAACCACTCCTTTTCGGCTGGATGAGGGGTCACGTTGCCGCTTCGAATGAGTCTTGGGAGGGCTGTGGGGGGCGCCAAGCCGCCTACAGGGGTCTCCGTTGCCGTCGCCGCGGATACAATCGCCTATCGTTTGTTCTCCCGCACGCCGAGGGTTCCCGCGTGAGGATCGGCGTCGACTTGGGAGGAACGAAGATCGAGGCGATCGCCCTCGCGGACGACGGTGCGGTCACGGTGCGCCGGCGGATCCCCACCCCGCGGGAGGACTACCCGGGCACTCTGGACGCGATCGCCCTCCTCGTGGAAGAGGTGGAGCGCGAGGCGGGGCAGCGCGGGTCGGTGGGGATCGGGATGCCGGGCACGATCTCGCCGGCCACGGGCCGGGTCAAGAACGCGAACTCCACGTGGCTCAACGGGCGCCCGCTGCGCGAAGACATGGAGCGGTGCTTGGCGCGGCCGGTGCGCCTGGCCAACGACGCGAACTGCTTCGCCCTGTCCGAGGCGAGCGACGGGGCGGGCGCGGGCGCGCGCGTGGTCTTCGGCGTCATCCTGGGCACCGGCACCGGCGGCGGACTGGTGGTGGACGGCCGCGTGCTGACCGGACCCAACGCGATCGCGGGCGAGTGGGGCCACAACGCCCTGCCCTGGCCACAGGGAGACGAGTGGCCGGGTCCGAACTGCTACTGCGGACGCACCGGGTGCGTCGAGACGTTTCTCTCCGGACCGGGACTCGCGCAGGCGCACGGGCGGAGGACGGGCGAGCGCCTGGAGGC
>Ga0326597_10012661_pt1 | contig 11119 bp, 10 predicted proteins | sample RVTome_12_FD_203789 | JGI IMG/M metagenome (GOLD analysis project Ga0326597, IMG submission 203789) | Soil microbial communities from uranium-contaminated site in the Upper Colorado River Basin, Wyoming, United States - RVT100D185 | ecosystem: Environmental > Terrestrial > Soil > Contaminated >... | reverse complement strand
CCCTTTTTGCCTCGAAAACGGGGCGCGCACGCCCCGCCGTGTCGGAAGTATAGGAAGTCCGAATGACACCCCAAAGTTCCTGCCCGCGCGGATCCGGTCGAGAGCTGGCTACCGTCCCGGGCGACCGATGATCAACGAATCACTGCGTAGCCCCGACTACTTCGGTGGCAGCCTGCTCAACCTGGTGGCCGAGCTCGAGCAACGCCTCACCGGTTCTGCGTCGGCCCCTCCTCTGAACTCCAATCTGGCGGGCTGCATCCCGGCGGCCGACACCTACGTGCTCATGTTGTTCGACGGTCTGGGCGATCACCAGCTCGATCACCCCGTCGCCACACCGCTCCGGGCGGCCCGGCGGACATCCCTCGATGCGGTCTTTCCCACCACGACCAGTGTCAACCTGGCAACCATCGTCACCGGGCTGGCACCGGCCACCCACGGGCTGATCGCACACCAGCTGTACCTTCCCTCTGTCGATCAGGTCGTCAACACCCTGAAGTGGACCACGCCCTGGGGCGACCCGGTGAAGGTCGACCACGGCTCCTTCCTGCCCGAACCCAACCTCTGGGAGCGTCTCCGGGCCGGCGGCATCGAGCCCATCACCGTGCAACCCGGCAATTTTCAAGACAGTCCGCTGAGCCGGGTTCTGTATCGGGGAATCCGCTATGAGCCCATCTGGACCATCGACGAGATCGTCGACGCCACGCTGCAACTCGCCCGGGTGCCGGGGCGGTTCATCTTCACGTATTTTCCCAATGTGGACGTGGCCGCCCATGTGAACGGTCAGCACTCCGAGGAGTACGCGGCCGCCGTCTCGGCAGCCGCCGGCATCTGGGACCGCATCGCCTCCGCCCTTCCCGCCGGTGCGGTCATGGTGGGGACCGCCGACCACGGCCACATCGACTACGCCGAACGGGACAAGGTGATCCTGCCTCACCGCTCCGGACCGGAGTTCTACGGTGACCCGAGAGCGGTCCTGGTTCGCCGGGTCGACGACGAGTTGTCGGGGGCGCTGGCCGCCCTCCCCTGCCGGGTCATCGACGCTGCGGAGTACCGTGCCTGGCTGGGTCCGGGCCCGGACCATCACGATCTGGCAGGACGATGGCCGGAGAGGGTCCTGCTGGCCGATCCGGGTCGGTTGCTCATCCCCCGGTTCATGGACAAACGCCTGACCGGCTACCACGGGGGCCTGGCCGCCGAGGAATTGCTGGTACCGCTTCTGGTGGCCGGGGCCTAACCGGCTCGCGGGCCCGGCCCGCCGAAAACAGGGGGAATGGATTCGGGAGCCTGGCAGGCACTCAGCAGCCCGCTACGAATCGGCCTCCTTTAGCAGCCCGTGCAGGAGCAGGCCGCTGAGCGTTGCATAGACGTCGGCGGGGGTCAGACCTCGCGAGGTCAGCACCGAACTCTCCGGGAGGGTCATCACCACTTCCCAGAACAACGCTTCGACCACGTCTTTGTCGAGCCCCGGTCTCAGGCGGCCTTCGCTCTTCGCTCGTCCGTAGAGCTGGTCGAAGATCGCTCGCAGCAGCTTCCGTCTACCGATGCGAAGGTCGGCATGGATCTCCGGGTGAAGCGTCTCGAGTTCCGCCATGCTCGACATGAACCCGAGCGGCACCGAGGTCAGCTCGGTGGCCATTCGAGCCAGGTAACCGTCGAGATCCTGCTCTTCTTCGAGAGCTTCCCTGACGCGGTCGAAGGCGGCATTGATCTCGAGAAACGCCTCGCCGATCAGCTGCTCACGATCAGAGAAGTGCCGGTACACGGTCACCCTCGTAACCCCGGCACGGTCCGCCACATCGTCGATAGATGTCTTGCGGATCCCCTGCTGCAGGAACAGGTCGAGAGCGGCCTGCAGGATGCGGTCCCGGGTGTTGTTGGTGTTTCCAGGCATGTTACAATCGTTACTAGGAGTGTATCATTTGTAGCTAAAGGTTCCAGAGGAGAACACCCGTGAAGACCCTCGCCAAGTTTCTCGCCGCCATCGTACGCAAAGCGCCTGCCGCCGCCATCATCGTCGTACTCGTCCTCACAGCCGTGTTCGGGGTGTTCGCTCCGCAGCTGGAGCAGACCACCGGCATCGAGGTGTTCGTCCCCGACAACGCCGAACTGCGCGCCCTCACCACCATCGAGGAGCGCTTCGGTAGCTCGGAGACCACCGTCCAGGTGCTGATCGAATCTCCCCGGGGGGATGTCATCACGGCCGAAGGGCTCCAAACGGTGCTGGCCGTTGAGCGGGCCATCCGGGGCATGAAGCCCGGTGTGCCTCTCAGCGACCGCCCGGACGGCCCCATCGTCGGCTATCTATCGCCGACCCTGCAAGCGGTTCAGATGATGGGCTACCAGATCTCGGCGCTCAATGACCAGGCGGTCAAGACCGCCTTCGCCGGCTCGCTGGCCCAGGTACCGGATGAGCAGAGGCAACTCTTCGACGGCCTCCTCTCATCGACCAGCACCGACCTGGTTTCGGTCGTTTCCGGGACCGGCTTGATGGTGGTGTTCCTCGACGTGTCCGGGTTGGAATTCGACGCCATCCAGACGCTGCAGACCAGCATCGCCGACGTTGTGTCCGGAGCCGGGGTGGGGTCAACGACGGCAACCGCCTTCAGCACCGAGCTGTTGCTGACCGTCGATCCACTCTCCGACGAGCTCCTCCGGCTGTTCGCCATCGCCGCAGTCACCATCGCCGTCATCCTCGCCACGGTCTACTGGATCCGGCCCAAAGCCCGGCGCAATCGTCGCGCCGCGTTCCGCCGCACCTTCGCCGACCTGGGCCTGACATTGGCCGCCATCGGCATGGCCATCGTCTGGGTGCTGGGGATCGGAGTGCTCCTCGGACCAAAGTACCTGGGTGTCATCGGCGACTTCAGCCCGCTGTTGCAGGTGTTGCCGGTGCTCCTGGTAGGACTGGGTGTCGACTTCGCCATCCACCTGACGGCGCGCTACCGCGAGGAGCTGGGAGCCGGTTGGGAGGTCAGGCCCGGGGCCCAACGTGCGACGGCCACCGTCGGCATCGCCCTGGTCCTGGCCACGGTCACCACTGCGGTCGGCTTTCTCACCAACGTTGCCAACCCGATTCCACCCCTCAAGGACTTCGGCATACTCGCCGCCCTCGGGATAGTCGGGGCGTTCTTGATCACTCTGACCTTTGTACCGGCCGCCCGTGCCCTGCTCGATGGCCGGGCCGAACGGGCCAACCGCCTGCCCCGCCGGGAGTTTGAGCAACCCGAACTTCGGTTGGTCCCCAAAGTCATGAGCAGGACGGCCCTCGTTGCCGAGCACTTCGCCGTTCCGACCCTCGTGCTCGCCCTGGTGCTGACCGGACTCGGCGCCCTGGGCATGTCACGGCTGAGGACCGAGTTCAGCTCAACCGATTTCGTGCCGGCCGATGATCCGCTCCGCAGGTCGTACGAGACCCTGGCCGAAGAGTTCCAGGGTGGGTTCGGAGAGACCGTCGATGTGCTCATCGAAGGCGCGGTTGCGACACCCCAGTTCCACAATGCCCTCTTGGCGGCGACCGCCAATATGGCCGACACGGACAACGTCGTGACCCTCAACGGGTACGCCGCCGCCCAGAGCCCGATCTCGGTCATTGCCTCGCTGGTCGAGCCCGATGCCACCGGTATCCCGGCCGATCCAGAGTTTGCCGCCCTGGCCCTCGCGCAGGGAATGACTCCCGACCTGACCATGAGCACAGACGCCGATGTGGAGGCGATCTACCGGGCCGCTCTCCGGTCGGCCCCACCGGCGATGCCCGCCGTGCTTGCCCCAGGCGACGACGGGTTCCTGGACTACGCCCGGATCGTGGTCTCTACGCAAGCCGGGGAGGAATTCGCCGGCCAGATCGCCACGGACCTCGACGAGGATCTCAAACCCCTCACCGCTCTCCCCGGGTTCAGGGCGACTCCCACCAACGTCAACATCGTGACGGACTCGGTAGTCCGGGCTCTGCAGGACTCGCAGAACACCTCGCTGATCATCACTCTGTCGGCGGCGATGCTGCTGCTCGTCGCAACGTTCTGGTACGAGGCGCGGCGGCCGTTCCTCGGTGTCATCACGATCCTTCCGGTGGCCTTCGTCGTGCTGTGGACCTACGGGATGATGGCCGTGCTGGACATTCCCTTTGGACCGGTCACCGCCATGACCGCCGCCCTGGCGATAGGCATCGGCGTGCCGTATTCGATCCACGTGACCCAGCGGTACCTGGAAGACCGGATGCGATTCGACGATCCTGAGGCGGCCATGCGCTCAACTGCGGGTCATACGGGCGGTGCGCTGGCCGGATCCGCCTTCACAACGGTGGCCGGATTCGGGGTCCTGATGACCTCGGGTCTGGTTCCCTTCCAGCAGTTCGGTGCCGTCACCGCCATGGCCATCGGGTTTTCGCTGGTCGCTTCAGTCGGCGTGTTGCCGAGCATGCTGATTCTGTGGGACCGCTGGCACGGCCGTCGCGGCGAAACACCCGTGGAAAAAGCGTTGGTAGTTGGTGAGAAGCGGGAAGTGGGAAGCGGGACTCCGAACTTCTAACCTCGAGCCTCGAACCCATGGATCACCCACCGCTACCCGAAGAGATCGTCGTCCTTCCCGATACCGATGTGGAGGGTGCCTGGGAACGCTTCTACCCCTTCGAGGCGCTCCACCATCTCCACGAGATATGCAACCCCATGCGGCCCACCGAGTTGTCTGCCGTCCTCGATGCCCTCGGCCCGACGGATCGCACGCATGCCATCGACATCGCCTGCGGTCATGGTGATCTGCTGCTCGACATGGCCGCCCGGGCCTCGATCTACGGGGTGGGCGTCGATCTCTCACCCTGGGTGCTCCTGCGAGCCAACGCCCGAGCATCCGCGGCGGAGCTCGCCGGAAGCCTCGAATGGTGGCTCGGTGAGGGCAAGGCGGTTCCCCGCCGGCCGCGCTGGGACATCGCCACCTGCCTGGGTGGGTCGTGGATATGGCACGGCTTTGCAGGAACGGCGCGAGCCCTCGCTGCCCGGCTTCGACCCGGCGGACGGCTGGCCGTCGGAGACCTGCGGCTGCGCCAAACGGCCGACCGCACCCGTCTCCAGAAGGCCGGGGCGCCCCAAGCCGCCACACCGACCAAAGATGAGCAGGCGGCGATCCTGGCCGGGCTCGACCTCGCGGTAATCTCCGAGATCGCCGCCCCCGACCAGGCATGGGAGCAATATCACCAAACGGTGATTGCCTCTGCCGACACGTACGCCCGCCACCATCCCGACGCCGACTATCGCCACCTGGCGGCTGCCTGGATGGAGGACTTCCAGCGCGATCGTCTTCACCTGACCTGGTCGGTGTGGATCGCGCAGAAGAAGTAGCAGACAGCCCTGGCAAGCAGGTGCCGGAGACCGGGAACCGTCGAGCGGCGGGTCAGCCGGAGGAGAGGTCGGACGAAGCCCTCGGGGCTCCCGAATCCACCGGCCGCGTCAGCGACAGGAAGGCGCCGCCGATCGGGATCAGGTAGGCCAGATATCCGATCACCACCAACAACGAAGGATCGGGACGCCACCCGAACAACGATTTGGCGAACTGCCCGGCCAGGCTGGTATCGGGATCGAGAATTCTCAGGTTCCAGAGCGGATCAACCACACTGGGGAGCAAGCCGAGGTCCTGGAATTCGTGAATCGCCTTGGCGACCAGGCCGGCGGCAAACAGGATGATGAGGACCCCGGTGACCCGGAAAAACAGCCGGATATCGATCCTCGTACCACCCCGGTAGATGAGATACCCGATCACGACGGCCATCGCCAGGCCCAGGATTCCGCCCAGGAATTGGAGCCCGTCGGCTTCGGTCCCCACCGTGGTCGAGATCAAGAACAAGGCCGTCTCCAAACCTTCACGCAGCACCGCCACGAAGGCGATGGCGGCCAGAGCTCCTCCCCCGCCGGAAGCCAGGGCGGTGTCGACCTCGCTTTCGAGGCGGCTCCGCATATGACGGGCCTGGGAAGCCATCCAGAAGATCATCCAGGTCAAGAGACCGGCCGCCACCCATGCCACGATTCCTTCGGCGATTTCTTCGGCTCGTTCGTCGAGCGAACCGATCGTGGAGAAGATCACGATGCCCGCGATTACAGATAGCAGAATGGCCGAGACTGTACCGGTCCACACCCATCGGGCCTCCCGGCGCCGTGCCATCCGATGCACATAGGCAAGCAGGATGCCAACGATCAATGCGGCCTCGACACCTTCTCGCAACATCACCAAAAACGCAGCCATGACCTCACCATGAAGAAGAAGTTCACGAGAGGTTATTAGCACTATGGCGATAGTGCAAATGGTTGGCCGTTTGCATCAAACATTGAGACCGCAGACATGATGAGGGGACTCATGGAGGCGTTCCACTCTGCGACGGTTGACCACAGGTCAGGATTTGAATACATCTTTTCTTCGCCCCTGCCTTGTGGCATAGTGACCGGCAATGTCGATTGCCAGGGAACTGAACCAACTGCATGCAAGTGTGTGTAAGGGACTCGCCGATCCGAAGCGCCTCCTCATCATCAACGCCCTGCGCAGCGGCGAAATGTCGGTAGGAGAAATCTGCGAAGAACTCGAACTTCCGCAGGCAAATGTGTCCCAACATCTCGCCATCATGCGGGAACGAGGTTTGGTCAGCGCCCGCAAAGAAGGACAGTTCGTCTTCTACTCTTTGACCACGATGAAGATCGTCGAGGCGGTCGACTTGCTCCGGCAAGTGATGGCCATGCACCACGAGGATGCTCCGGTCTAGATTCCGGTGACGGCGCCGAGGGGGGCCGAGCGATAGCCCGGCGGCAACGCGGCAAGGCTTGACCCCACCGGATACTTCCCCATCCAGGGAGAAGCGTCAACCGGCCGGGACCCCTTCCCTCCAATCGGGGACACTGGGCGCATCCGCTTCGTGTGAGCGCAGATACGTGGCCAGGGCCACGATCTGTTCCTGAGTGAACGGACCACCGAAGTCCAACGAGTAGGGGCTCATCTCTGAGCCGGGCACTCCCGTGGCGATGAGCGACCGGATCTGGTCGTCGGCTGCCGACTCGAGGAACTCCTTGGAATCGAGCGTGGGTGCCGTGGCCCCACCCCCACCCTCCTGGCCGTGGCAACCCGAGCAGGTGAGCGCAAACAGCTCCTCCCCCTGCGCCGCCAGCTCGGTTACCCGACTCTCAGCGGCATCGGCACGCCGATCGGGCTCGATGAGCCGGTAGACGGGAAAGGCCAGCACCATGATCACCATGAGAATCAAACCCCATCGCATCCATTTGTTGGTCGACTCCTCCAGGGCCGGGTCGGGGGGCCGCTCGGGCATCAGTGGCTCCCCCCCTCACAAGAGGGACCCTTGACCGGCTCGTCGATCGTCTCCGGAGTCCCGATCGGTTCGCCCTCCATGGGTTCCCCCGTGTTGACGATGACCTGCCCGTCCACGATCTCCACCGGATAGCGGCTCATGGCCCGTGGAGTTGGCCCTTGTCGCGCCTCCCCCTTGCGGTTGAACACCGAGCCATGGCACGGACATTCGAATTGACCCGAAGACTCGCACCAGGGCACCCGGCACCCGAGGTGGGGACAGGTCTCGGAGACGGCAACGACCTCTCCGTCGATCTTGGTCAAATAGGCGCGTGCCGCCGGCACGGCCACCACGTCGTTGTCGGGAACCGCCGCTTCGGGAAGGGTCCGCACCTCACCGCCGAAGCCGGCCGACTCGCCGGGCTGCAACACGTCCCAGGTGGTCCAGGCCCCGGCAACACCCATCAACCCGGCGCCGGCCATCCACCCGCGCCTCAGAAACTCTCGGCGTTCGATTTCTTCGCTCATAGCTCTCCGTACCACTCTATCCAGGGCCACACCCAGCCCCAGTTGGGACCGCGGAACATGAAGCCGATCAACGTGAGAATGATCCACACCACCAGGAACACGGTGAAGGTGGCCACCGCCACCTTGCGGGATCGTTGCGCCAGCTGCGGATTCCGGTCCATGTAGGGCAGGGCAATCAGACCGATGATGATGGCCCCCGGCACCAGGACCCCGGCCACCATCGGATGAAAATGGCTCAGCAACTCCTGCAGAGCCGCGAAGTACCAGGGCGCCTTCTCGGGATTGGGGGTATTCGTCGGGTTGGCGATCTCCCGCAACGGCGCGTTGAAGAACAGGGACACGAGCAACACGATGACCATCACCACCAGCGCCGCCACCCCGTGACGTACCAGGAGGTGGGGCCACACCATCACCGGCTCTTGTTCGTCGAGCACCTTCCGGTCTCCGCCGGGTGGTTTGCCGGGAACGACTCCGAGGACCCGCCTTCCGTCGACGATGACCGGCTCTTGATCACTCATCGTCGCCTCCTACCCGGGTGTCGAGCATGGCATCTTTGCGCCACCGCCACAGGTGGATGGTGAGCAGGATGACCACAACGGTCGGGAGAGCCGCCACGTGCAGCACATAGAAACGGAGCAAGGTGGCCGACCCTACCGTGTCGCCTCCGAGCAAGATCCCTTTCACGGTCTCGCCGAGCAGCGGCACGAAACCGGCCATCGAAGCGCCGACCGTCACCGCCCAGTACGCCAGCTGATCCCAGGGGAGCAAATATCCGGTGAACGACAGCAGCAGCGTGAGAACGAGGAGCACGACGCCGATGACCCAGTTGAACTCCTTGGGCGACTTGTACGAACCCCGATAGAACACTCTCGCCATATGAGCGGCCACCACGAGCACCATGAGGTGCGCCGACCAGCGGTGCACGTTGCGGATGTATTGGCCGAAGGCCACCCGGGTCTGCAGGTTCTGGATGTCGCCGTAGGCGGAGGCGGGAGAAGGCACATAGAAGAACATCAGGTAGATGCCGGACAACACCAACGAGCCGAACAGCACCACCGAGGCCACCCCGAGGAACCAGGTGTAGCGAAAGGTCATCTCCTTGCGGCGCATCTTCACCGGGTAGATATGCAGGAAGAAGTTGGCCCAGTGGCCGGCGGCCCTGTCCCGTTCCGTTACCCGGTCGGGCGCCCGCCAGATCGAGCGGCCGACCGTGCTCTCCCTCACTCGTTCCATGACGTTCATACCGGCACTCCCACTCCCGTCCACAGGCCCATCGACAAAGCGTCGGTGGGACAGCGCTCGATGCAGAGCGCACAGCGAATACAGCTTGTTTCGTCCAGAGTCAACGCCGTCCCGGCCGGCAACCCGGGCGCCACCTCATCAGAGGGGACCAGATCGATGAGATCCAGCGGACAGACGTCGGCGCACAAGGCGCACAAAACGCATTTCGAGGTGTCCAACAGAATGTTGGCGAAACAGCGCAGGCATCGATTGGCTTCACACCTCGCCTGGTCCGGCGTGAACCCGGTCTCCACCTCGACCAGGCCTATGCGGCGATCGGTTGGCAGCGTCGGGACGTCGACCCGGCCGATCCGGTCGTAGATGTCGTCGAGGCGGTGGAACTGCTGAAGCTGGACCATCGTGCCCGGCTTCCGCTCCTCGACCGCGCCGCCGAACGCCTCATGGATCTCCGCCGCAGCCCTTCTGCCGTCGGCGATCGCTTCGATGAGGGTTCGAGGTCCACGCGCCGCGTCCCCGCCGGCCCACACCATCGGCAACGAGGTGGCCAGGCTGTCGGCGCCGACCTGGATCGTGCGGCGCGGGCTGATCTCGGGGCCGGACTCGCCCAGGGCGTCTACGTCGATCGCCTGCCCGATGGCCAGAATGACCGTGTCGGCTTCGATGATCGTCCGGTCTTCCTGGTCGAACTTCGGACTGAACCGCCCTGCCTCGTCGAATACCGACAGCACCTTGATCGTCTCGAGGCCGGCCACTTTGCCGTTCTCGGTGACGATCCGGGCCGGACCGCGCCGGTTGAAGAATTCGATGCCCTCGTGCATGGCTTCCTCGACCTCGAACTCGGAGGCCGGCATCTCCTCCCGGGACTCAAGAGTCATGACCGTGATGTGATGGGCGCCGGTGCGGGCCGCGGTGCGGGCCACGTCCATCGCCTCGGTCATGGTGGCCCGCTCCTCAGCATGTTCGTAGACACCCAGCGCCTTCTGCTCGTACTCAGCCGCCCGCAGTGCGGTGCGGGCGGCGTCCATGGCCACGTCACCGCCCCCGATCACAACCACCCGCTCGCCGACGTCAACCGCGAACCCTTGATTGGCGTTGATGAGGAATTCGATGGCTCGTAGGACCCCATCCGCGTCGTGGCCTTCGATGTCGAGGCCACGGCCGAGGGTCGCACCGATCGCCACGAACACGGCATCGTGCTTCTCCCGCAATTCGATCAGTGTGATGTCGTCGCCCAGCTTGGTGTTGAGGTGTACGTTCACACCGAGATCGAGGATCACCTCGATCTCGTTGGCCAGCAGTGTGCGGTCGAGCCGGTACTCGGGGATACCGAGCAGCATCATGCCCCCCAGTTGTCCGGTGGCTTCGTAGACCGTGACCTGGTAGCCGAGCCGCCGCAGGTCGTGGGCGGCGGCCAGCCCGGCCGGGCCGCCTCCGATGATGCCGACGCTCTCCGGACGTTCTTCGGCGGGCGGCGCCGCCACCTGCTTCCAGACCTCACCGTTCCCGGTCTCGGGCCCGAACTGTTCGGTGACGAACCGTTTGAGGGCCCGGATTGCGATCGGCCGGTCGATCTCCCCGCGCCGGCAGGCGTCTTCGCACGGTGCCGCACAAACCCGACCGCATACCGACGCAAACGGGTTCGGCAGCCGGGCGGTGAGGTAGGCCAGCTCGTCCTTGCCATCGGCGATGGCCGCGACGTACATGCCTGCGTTGGTATGGACCGGACAGGCGGCCAGGCAGGGGATGTTCTCGTCGTAGAACTGCAGCTCCCGGCGGAAGACGAGATCACCCGCCATCAGATCCGGTCCGTCCTCTGCAGCCAGATCAGGGCGCCGATTCCGGCGGCCAGCATGACCATCCACAGCCCGGAACCGATCAGGTCGCCGACCAGACGGGGCGCTCCGGCGATAGCCTTCTGCGTCAGCGCCCACGAGGGGAACCAGGTTGTGGCCAGTACGAAGAACAGGAAGATCAAGATGGCCCGGCCGTAGGCGTTCCACCAGGTCAGGTCTCTTTTCCTGCGGGGCGAGGTGAGCAAGAACAACAGGCCGACCACGAAGACGGTCTGGGCCGA
>Ga0326597_10012660_pt1 | contig 11119 bp, 6 predicted proteins | sample RVTome_12_FD_203789 | JGI IMG/M metagenome (GOLD analysis project Ga0326597, IMG submission 203789) | Soil microbial communities from uranium-contaminated site in the Upper Colorado River Basin, Wyoming, United States - RVT100D185 | ecosystem: Environmental > Terrestrial > Soil > Contaminated >... | reverse complement strand
GGACTCCATCGCCCAACGGGTAGAGATCATCCAGCAGATCGATCGGGACCGATACGTGTGGCCTCATCTCATGGATGAGGTCGCTCGGGCCATGCCGGATTATGCCTGGCTCACGGGGATGTTTCAGACGAGCACGCCGGAGAGCGAAGATTTGATCTTTCAGATCCAGGGGCAGGCGGGCACGTATTTCGCGCTCACGACCTTCATGGAGAACCTGGAGGCTTCGCCTTTCATCAACGGGGTTCAGCTCATCGAGTCCCAGCAGGTGGCCGTAGCCGGGGACGCCGCAGCGGCGGATCGCCTCCTCTATGAGTTCACGGTGGAGGCGTCAGGCGGCACTCCGCCCCCAGAGCTCATCGAGACGGTCCCGCTCTTCGGACCTTCGGTCGCGCCGCCCCCGACGGGGACGGATGACTGAGCGGTGGCCCTCCTTCCGCAGGAAACGCCCAAACAGATCGCCCTGCTCGCCGCCATTCTTGCGCTCGGAGGCATGTACGCGTTCTACACCTACTGGTACGAGCCCAGGGCGCTCGAGGTCGGAGAGATGGAGGCTAGGCTGTCGCAGCTAGAGACCATGAACCGTCAGGCCCAGGTCGTGTCTACCCGGAGCGGGCCGGACTTGGCGGAACGCCTGGCGGTGTACGAGCGGCACGTCGACCGTCTCGAGGAGCTCATCCCTGCGCGCGAGGAAGTCGCGACGCTCATGAACTCGTTGACCCTCGAGGCCCAACGCGCCGGCGTGGACTTGACCAGTTTGACACCCGAGGCACCCCTGCCCGGCGAGCTTTACACGCTCCAGAGCTACGGCGTGTCGGTCGTAGGGGATTTTCACGACGTCGGACGTTTCCTCTCGGCGGTAGCCTCGCTCCCCCGAATCGTGACGCCCGTGGACCTCGTGATCGAGCCGTTCGGCGGCGCGGCCGTGCGACTTCAAATGACCGCGCCGGTCTCCGCTCAGTTCAGAGTTCAAACCTACGTACTCCCCGGCGCGGGCTTGTCGGTGGGGACGGCACCCCCGGGGAACTGACCGTTGATGATCGACTCCTGCATGCGCATCGCGGTCAGGTCGCTGCTCGCGGCGCTCGGGATCTGGGTGGCCGTCGCGCCGGAGGTGTGGGGTCAGGCGACCGACGCGGCCCCGGACGCCCAGGACGCCACCGCCGTCGCGGACAGCGTGCAACTGGTCTTCGAGCGTGAGGTCTTCACATATCCCGACTTCGAACGGAGGGACCCGTTTCGTCCGCTCACCGGTGATGAGACGTCCGGCGGCCCCCGGTTCGAGGACCTGGTCCTTCTGGGCATCGTGTTGAGCCCGGACGCCAGGGCGTCGGTCGCCGTGATCGGGGCTCGGCCCCCCGGGTCGACGAGCGAGCAGGCGCCGACGCGGACGTTCCGGCTGCGCACGGGCGAAACCCTGGGAAACGTTCGCGTGATCGACGTGCGCCGGCGGGAGATCGTGGTCGAGGTCGCCGACTTCGGGGCTCGCGACACGCGCACCCTCGCTCTACGAAGGCCGCTTCCCGTCGTGGTTCCGATCGACCCCGCGGTGCCCGAGCCTGCGGCCCCGCCGGACTCTGCCGCGCCGCCGAGTGACGCCGCCCCCGACACCGCCCCCGGCGCGGCACGCCCGCACGAGGAATCGAGGAGGGCGTGGGCATGACCCTCCAGCTCCTCGCGGTCCTCGCCGTCTTCGCGGCTACCGTCGAGACTCCCACGCCGCCTTTCGGCGCGCGGGATCCCGGCGACTTGAGGGGGATCGAGATCCTCCCCTCCGAAGCAGTGCCGGATGTGTGGCGCACCGAAGTCGTGGTTGCCGTGGAGGGCCTCGTCGACACACGACATTTCGCGATGGAAGGCCCGGACCGCATCGTGGTCGATCTCCTGAATGCGCGGACCACGCTCGAGCCGGGGCTTCTCGCCGGTGCGCAGGGAGGGGCGGTGCTCGCCCTGAGGGCAGGTCAATATTCACCCGAGATCGTGCGGCTCGAGCTCCAGCTGGCGGAGCCGCTCGAGTACGTGGTGACCTCGGGCGACGGTTACGTGCGGATCTCGGTCGCGAACCCTTTCGGGGATTTCGCCCCGTGGTCGCTGAACCTCGCGCCGCCGCTGTCCGCCCCGATCGACCTGGCCGCGCTCCCGGCGGACCTCCAGGCGCTCGCCTCGCCGGCCCTTCCGCTGGCTCTGCCGCCGGCCCTCGTACAACAGGACTTCGCGCAGCGGATCACGATCAACTTCGCGTCAATGGACATCCGCGACGTGCTTTCCACGTTCGCGGACTTCGCCGGCCGCTCGATTGTGCCGAGCGCGCAGGTGACGGGCGTGGTGTCGGCCGATATCGTCGACCAGCCCTGGGACGTCGCGCTCCAGGCGATTCTGGACGCGCAGGGGCTTACGGCTACCGAGGGGCCGTCCGGCATCATTCGCGTGGAGCGGATCGAGGACGTGGTAGACCGGGAGGACGTCGAGCCGCTGGTGACGCGCGCCTTCCGGCTGGACTTCCTCGACGCGGCCGATCTCCTAACGTCCGTGGAGACCCTTCTCACGGATCGAGGGGCCGCGTCGGTGACCCCGTCGGCGAACGCGCTCGTGGTCACGGATGTGTCACGTGTTCTCGACGGCGTCGCACTGCTCCTCGAGGGTCTCGACCTGCGACGACCGCAGATCACGATCTCCTCCACCATCGTGTTCGTTGACCGGACGGGCCTCGACGAGTTTGGCGTGGTGTACGACCTGAAGGATTCGCGCGGAAACCAGATCAACCAGGTGACTCCAGGCGCAATCGACCGGGACAACGACGGGCTCATCTCCGCGGATGAGCAAGTCGAGGTCGGCACGAACGTGATCTCGCTCGGTGGCAACTCGATCGCCGCGCTCGGGAACGCTAACGAGCGGGTCGTCGAGCCGTCGATTCAGTTCCTGACGTCCCTCCTTCTGGGCCGTCACACGCTGATCTCGTTCGTCGAAGCGCTCCAATCGAGGAACCTGAGTGACGTGATTGCCCGTCCGCAGATCACCGTACAGGACAACGAGACGGCCGAGATCCTGGTGGGCGAGCGCACTCCGATCCGAGTGATCGACGCGGCTGGAGGTGGGGCTGCGGGAGGAGGATTTCCCCAGGCCACGGTCCAGATCGAGGAGACCGGGATCATCCTGAACGTGACGCCTCACCTCACCGCCGGGGACCTCATCCGCATGGACATCCGGGCTGAGCGGTCGGGCCTACAGCTCTTGGACTCTGACCTGGGCGTGAACTTCAACACACAGGAGGCCTTGACGAGCATGCTCGTCCAGGACGGAGAGACCGCCGTGATCGGGGGCCTCACGGTCACCGAGAGAACCGAGTTCACGGCGGGCATCCCACTCCTTCAGGACCTCCCCCTGATCGGTCGGTTCTTCCGAGTCACGCGTGAGGAGATGGGCACCAGGGAGCTCATGATCCTCGTGACCCCTCAGATCCAGCGTGATTGACAGGTGGATCGGAGACCGGCGCTCGTCATGACGAGAACCAGGGGTCCGGGAGTGTGCGCCCGGCGCCTCCTCCCTGGGGCCGTCCTCGCGCTCGTCGTCTGGGGATGTGAGAGCGGCCACCTGTTCACCCCGGTGGGTGTGGGGCCGCAAATCACCAACCTCTCGGTCTCGCCTTCGGTGGATTCCGGCGATGATCTGGAGGTTGCGGTCCGCGCCCTCGGGCTCATACGGGTGGATTCGATTGTCGCGACTGTTCGGATCGGCGACTACGAAGAGACCCAGGTCGCGCGCCAGACGGGAATTCTTTCCGACTTCTCCGCTGCATTCGACTTTCTCATCCCGCCGGTGCTCACGGACACGCTGGGCACCGTCGAGGCCTTCGCGGTAGACGCGCAGAGCAACGTGGGTCCTCTCAGGGCAGTCACCATCCGGGCCGTCGACAGCGACGTCCCCGCAGTCGCCTTGGCCCTTTCGAGCTCGCAGATCGGGCTCGGCTCACAGATCGACGTCGTGGTGGCCGCCACGGACAACATCGGCCTCGCCCTGATCGGCTTCCGGATCCTCGACGCGACGGGAACCGAGCTCAGGGAGGTGTTGGTTCCGGCGAGCGGAACGGACGTCACCCGCACCATCTCCTATCCGGTGCCGGTGACCCTCCCTCTCGGCCCCGCGCAGTTCGTGGGTGTGGCCATAGACCACGAGGGCCTCGAAACCGTCGGCCCCCCCGTCGACGTCGTGTTTATCGACATCGACGTACCGGAGGTCCAGGTCCTCGAGCCTCTTTCGGGCGAGTTCCCTGCCCAGGCGCCGATCTTTGCCCGGGTCCAGATCCGCGACAACGACGCGGTGGACAGCGTGCAAATCGACGGCGTCGCGCATCGCGGAAGCCCGACCCTGGGCACCGATACGATCGTCCAGCGTTTCGGTCCCGTCATGGTTCGCTTCGGTACGCCGATTTCCGACACGATCCTGCAGCGATTCCTGCCCCCCGCCGCGGACAGCTCCGCGGAAAACGCCTTCATTCGGGCCTTGGCATACGACCGGCACGGGAACGTCTCTCGGGATTCCGTCCAGGTCTCGCTTCTCATCGACGACATCCCGCCCTTCGTAGAGATCCGGGTGCCGTCGGAAGGCGCGATCGAGGGTGTGGGCGACTCGCTCCTGGTTACGACGTTCGTCCGAGAAATCGAGGCCGCGGTCCGATCGGGCGTCCGCACGCTGCGGCTGGAAGGGCTCGCATTCCGCGGCGATCGGGAGCTCGGGACGTTCAACACGGTGCCGAGGTTCGTGAGTCGGACGATCACCTTCGATCCGACGGTCACCGCTCCGAACGGGCTCCAGGTGAGCCGGTATCTGACGGCGACGGGCGGGAACGTGAGCGAGCCCGTCCACATCATCTCGACGGCCACGGACGCGTGGGGGAACGTGCGGGCGGACACCGTGCAGATCCTGGTGGTGCACGACACGATCGCGCCGCTCATCACGATCCATCAGCCGGCTCCGAACACCAACGTTGTGGCGGGCACTCCTGTGAACGTGCAGTTCACGATCGCCGAGCCACAGGGGCCGGATCAGAGCGGCGTCGCTTTCTTCTTACTCGACGGCGTGTCGTACCGCTTCAATCCGGGACTCGCGGCCTTCGACCAGTTCGGGAAATACCAGGCACAGCGGTTCCCGTCGTTCGGAAGCTTCTTCCCGCCCCAGGCGGTTTGGAACCAGACCGTCACGCTGCAGCCGGGGGCCGACGTCACGGCGGAGCCGGTCTGGCTCAGGGTGTTCACCATGGACCATCTGGGGAACGCCCGGGCGGATTCGGTGAGAATCATTCTGACGCCCTGACGGGGACGGCACCCGGGGGTCGGAGGGTCGAGGCCCGGCCTTGCGCGCCACTGGACAGGCTCCGGGATCGCTCGCACCTTCTTCGGCTGTAGGGTCGAAGGGCGGCCGCAGGTCGAGATCTTGAGTGACTCTAGCACCCGGCCTGCGCCGGGTTTTTTCTTTCATTGCGGGAGACTTGAATGTCCACCATCTCGTTCAGGACGGCCGGAGAGTCCCACGGACCGGGGCTCGTGGCCCTCGTGGAAGGGATTCCAGCCGGGCTGTCACTCGAGATGGCGCGGGACGTCGACCCTCATCTCGCCCGGCGCCAGGGTGGGTACGGGCGAGGCCGTCGCATGGAGATCGAATCGGACCGGGCGGAGGTCATCGGCGGGGTCCGCCTCGGGGAAACGTTGGGCTCCCCGATCTCGATGCTCGTATGGAACCGGGACTGGGAGAATTGGACGGTCGCGATGAACCCCCTGCCGCCGGCGCCGGGGGAAAACCCGAAAGCCCTCAGGGCCATGTATTTGCCCCGGCCGGGACACGCCGACCTCGTGGGGATTCTGAAGTACGACCGGCGGGACACGCGGGACATCCTGGAGCGGGCGAGCGCCCGTGAGACCACGGCCCGGGTGGCATCGGCCGCGGTCGTTCGCCGCCTGCTCGCCGAGTTCGGAATCCAGGTGGGGAGCCACGTACGCTCGATCGGCGATGTGGAGGCCCGGCTGCTGGAGGCCTTGCCGGACGACTTGAACGCGGCGTCGGACGTTTCCCCGGTCCGCACGCTCGACCCGGAGGCGGGCGAGCGCATGATGCGGGCCATCGATCGGGCGAAAGAAGAAGGGGATACGCTCGGCGGGATCTTCGAGGTCGTGGTGACGGGACTGCCAGTCGGCCTCGGGAGCCATGTGTCCTGGGACCGGAAGCTGGACGGGCGCCTCGCCGGGGCGGTGATGTCCATCCAGGCGATCAAAGGCGTGGAGATCGGCTTGGGCTTCGAGGGCGCCCGGCGCCCCGGCTCGAAGGTGCACGACCCGATCGTCGTCGACCCGGCGGCCGACCGAGCGGGCGGCTTCGCCCGCTCCTCCAACGGCGCGGGGGGGCTCGAAGGTGGCGTGACGACTGGGGAACCGCTGGTCGTCCGGGCCGCGATGAAGCCGATCTCAACCCTAATGAAACACCGTCTCCCTTCAGTGGACCTTCGGGACGGGCACGCGGACGCTGCCGCGACCGAACGGAGCGACGTCTGCGCCGTCCCGGCAGCCGCCATCGTGGGGGAGGCCATGGTGGCCTTGGTGGTCGGGAGCGCCTTCATGGAGAAGTTCGGCGGGGATTCCGTGGGGGAGGTGCGCAGGAACTTCGAGGGTTACCTCGCGTACCTTGCCGAGCGCGGCTGGGGCGAGCGCTGAGCCCGGGGCCGGACGTGGGGCCCGTTTCGGAAGTCGTGCCGGGGTCGGCGGTTAGACGGTTGGTCCTGGTCGGGTTCATGGGGAGTGGGAAGAGCACGGTGGGCCGCCTCCTGGGGAAGGAGCTGGGCTGGACGTTCCGGGATCTGGACGCCGAGATCGTGCGTAGGGAAGGGCGGGGGATTCCGGCGATCTTTCGGGAGGATGGAGAGGCGGGTTTCCGAGAGATCGAGCACCGGGTAGCCGGTCATCTCCTCGTCGAGAGCGACCTGGTACTAGCTTCGGGGGGTGGGTGGCCTTGCCGGGCCGGCCGACTGGAAGCGCTCCCCCCGGGCACCTTGTCGATCTGGCTCCAGGTGTCCGCCGATACCTCGTTCGAGAGGGTCGGGGCTCAAGCAGCAACGCGGCCCCTCTTGCAGGTCGAGGACCCTCCTTCGAGGATTCGGGAGCTCATCGCGGAGCGGGAGCCCTACTACCGCGGAGCTCACTGGTGGGTGGACACAGACCTCCACTCGCCCCCGGAGATCGTTCGCCAAGTGGCGGCGCGACTTCGGGAGCACCCTGAGCGGCCTCTCCGACCCTGACGGCGGAGCTGGCCGCTCTCGACTTTTCCGGGAGTGGCATGGCAAAGGACGGCAAGAAGAGCGGGAAACACCTCGTGGTGGTCGAATCGCCGGCGAAGGCGAAGACCATCGGGCGATATCTGGGCCCCGACTACGACGTCGCGGCCTCGATCGGGCACGTGCGCGATCTGCCCACGAAGGAGCTCGGAGTCGACGTCGAGAACGACTTCGAGCCCAAATACGTCACCATCCGCGGCAAGGCGAGCGTTCTCGCCGACCTGAAGAGAAAGTCCCTGGGCGTGGACGACGTGATTCTCGCGACCGACCCCGACCGCGAGGGCGAAGCGATCGCCTACCACGTGGCCGACCACCTCGGCTTCCGGACCCACCCCGACCGCTTCAAGCGGGTCGAGTTCCGCGAGATCACCAAGTCGGCCGTTGCGAAGGCCATCGGCGCCCCAGGCTCGATCGACATGAAGAAGGTCGAGGCCCAGCAGGCGCGGAGGGTTCTCGACCGCCTTGTCGGATACCAGGTGTCCCCGTTCCTCTGGGGCCCCATTCGGCCCGGGCTGTCCGCGGGGCGGGTTCAGACGGTGGCGCTCCGTCTCATTGCCGAGCGGGAAGACGAGATCCGGCGGTTCGTCGCGCAGGAGTATTGGTCGATCTCGGCCCACCTCGAGAAGGACGCTCACGCATTCGAGGCCAGGCTCCACAAGATCGCGGGAAAGGCGTTCACGCTCGGCGACGAGGCGGCGGCGCGGGCGGTCCTCGCGGACGTCGAAGGGCTCCCGTTCCGCGCCACCGATGTGAAGCGCCGGGAGCGGCTGAAGAACCCGCCGGCTCCCTTCACAACCTCCACTCTCCAGCAGGAGGCCGCGAAGCGGCTCGGCTTCTCCGCCAAGCGGACCATGGGATCGGCGCAGCGCCTCTACGAGGGCGTCGAGCTCGGAAGCCGAGGCGCCGTGGGGCTCATCACGTACATGAGGACCGACTCGACCCGGGTTTCCGCGGAGGCCGCGGGTGAGGCGCGGCGCTGGATCCAGTCCGAGTTTGGAGTCCCCTACGTGCCGGGCGCACCGCGGCTCTGGACGGGACAACAGCAGGTCGGCGCGCAGGAAGCGCACGAAGCGATCCGTCCCACGGACCCGCTCCTCCTCCCTGACGAAGCCAGGGTCTATCTGGACGGCCCCGAAGCCCGCCTCTACGAGCTGATCTGGCTTAGGTTCGTGGCGGGCCAGATGTCGCCCTCGGTCTACGACACCACCACGGCCGACTTCGACCTGGGCGGGAAGAGCGGAGAGAAGTACCAGTTCCGGGCCACCGGATCGGTCGTGAAGTTCGATGGGTTCACGAGGCTTTATCAAGAAGCCGTCGAAGCGGGGGACCACCGGCGACTGGGCGACCTGGAGCCTCTGCCGGACCTCGTCGCGGGGGACACGGCCCGCCTCCTCCGCATGGAGCCGAAGCAGCATTTCACGCAGCCGCCGCCCCGGTTCTCCGAAGCGAGCCTCGTCAAGGAGCTGGAGAAGCGGGGGATCGGCAGGCCCTCGACCTACGCGGAGACCCTCTCGAAGATCCAAGAGCGCGGGTACACGGATCTGGTCGAGAAGCGGTTCGTCCCAACGCCGCTCGGCGATACGGTGGCGAAGCTCCTCGTGCGCGTCTTTCCGGACCTCTTCGACCCGGACTTCACCTCGCGAATGGAAGGCGAGCTCGACCGGGTCGAAGAAGGCGAGGTGGGATGGCGGGAGGTGCTCAGCGAGTTCTATCCCGGATTCAAGGCGCGGCTCGAAGAGGGGAAGGCCACGTCGGACGAAATCGTTCGGGAAATCCTCGCGGCCGAAGGGGAGTTCTGCGAGAAGTGCGGGAGCCCGATGCTAGTGAAGTGGAACAAGTTCGGGCGTTTCCTGGGCTGCTCTCGTTATCCGGAGTGCGAAAGCACGCGCCCGCTCGACGGGGCGCAGGGCCGGGAGGCATCCGTTCTCGGGAACGATCCAGCCACGGGACAGCCCATCCAGCTGAAGGACGGCCCGTACGGGCCCTACGTCCAGCTCGGGAACGGTATGGAGCCCGCGAGCGAGGACGCCCCCGCGCCTCGCGCCCGCAAGGGCAAGGGGAAGGACGGGGTGGGGAAAGACGGGAAGGCGAAGAAGGCCGGGCCCAAGCGGGTGAGCATTCCAAAGGACCGCGATCCGGCCTCGGTGGACCTGGACTACGCGCTCCAGCTCCTTTCCCTCCCCCGCACCGTCGGGATGGACCCGGGCACCGGGAAGAGCGTCACCGCCGGCCTGGGGCGCTATGGGCCCTACATCGAGCGAGATCGTGTCTACCGGAACCTGCGAGACCCCGGGCGCGTGTTCACCGTGACTCTGGACGAGGCGCTCGAGCTGCTCGCCCAGGAGTCGGGTCCGGCCCTGCTCAAGGATCTCGGAGGGCACCCGACCACGGGGAAACCGCTCCGGATCCTTGAGGGTCGCTACGGCCCCTACGTCACGGACGGTGAGGTGAACGCGAGCCTCCGGAAGGGAAGCGACCCCGAAGCCACGACTGTCGACGAGGCGCTCGAGCTCCTCGCCGAGGCCGCGGCGCGCGGCAAGGGGAAGCGGCGTGGCACCCGCGGAACGGGTCGGGGGAAGGCGGGCCCGAAGGGGCCCGCGGGTGGACCCAAGCGCCGGACCAAGACCGCGAAGGGTAAGGACTCCGACGATGCGTGAGCTCGTCACCGTCGTCGGTGGAGGGCTCGCGGGATGCGAGGCGGCTCTTCAGCTCGCACGGCGGGGCCACGAGGTGCGACTCGTCGAGATGCGACCCACGCGGGCGACCCCCGCCCACCGGTCCGACGGGCTCGGCGAGCTCGTCTGCACGAACTCGTTCAAGAGCGAGGACCCCGCGAACGCCCACGGGCAACTCAAGCGCGAGATGTCCGCACTGGGCTCGGTGCTCCTCGAGTCGGCGGCGGAGTCCCGCGTGGCCGCGGGCGCCGCCCTCGCAGTTGACCGCAAGCTCTTCTCGGCGGCCATGACCCGAAGGATCGAGGCGGAGCCGCGGATCGCGGTCGAGCGTTCGGAAGTCACGGCGCTCCCCGAAGGTCCTGCGGTCGTGGCGACGGGCCCCCTGACCTCCGACGCGCTCGCGGGCGCGATCCAAACGGAGCTCGGAGAAGAGGCCCTCGCCTTTTTCGACGCGATCGCTCCGATCGTGGACGGCTCGTCGGTCGACTTGTCCGTCGCGTTTCCCCAGGGGAGGTGGGACCAGGACCCCGACTACCTCAACTGCCCCATGACGGAGGACGAGTATCGCTCCTTCGTGGAGGCCGTCGTCGCGGCCGACTTACACGACGGGGGGCACGACTGGGACAAGGTCCCCTACTTCGAGGGGTGCCTCCCCGTCGAAGTACTCGCCTCCCGCGGACCTGAAACCCTCCGTTTCGGCCCGATGAAGCCCCTGGGCCTGCGCGACCCTCGCACGGGGAGACGGCCGCACGCGGTCGTCCAGCTCAGGCGCGAGGATCGGGCGGGTCAGATGTGGAATCTGGTGGGGTTCCAGACCCGACTACGCATCCCTGAGCAGACGCGTGTGTTCCGGATGATCCCGGGGCTCGCCGGTGCGGAGTTCCTCCGCTTCGGATCCATCCACCGGAACTCCTATCTGAACTTCCCGAAGTGCCTGAGCACGTACGGCGCGCCGGAGGGGAGGCCCGAGCTGATCTTCGCGGGGCAGCTCACGGGGGTCGAGGGATACACGGAGTCCGCGGCCTCGGGGATCCTGGCCGGCCTGAACCTGGACCGTCTGCTCCGCGGCGAGCGACCCGCCGTCCCTCCCCCGACGACGATGCTGGGTGGGCTCTACCGCCACCTGTCG
>Ga0326597_10012659_pt1 | contig 11119 bp, 13 predicted proteins | sample RVTome_12_FD_203789 | JGI IMG/M metagenome (GOLD analysis project Ga0326597, IMG submission 203789) | Soil microbial communities from uranium-contaminated site in the Upper Colorado River Basin, Wyoming, United States - RVT100D185 | ecosystem: Environmental > Terrestrial > Soil > Contaminated >... | reverse complement strand
GCGCCAGGGGGTGCGGGGCGCCCGGCGGGCTCTTGCCCTTGACACCCCGGCGCCACCTGTGCCACCTTTGCCGTGCACGTTTGCGGGAGGTCGCCCGCACGGATCCCGGCGGGGCTTAACCCCCCCCGTCGGCGCGGGCGCCAGGAGGTCTCGAGATGGCTTCCTCGTTCTTGTCGCGCTGGACCGGGAAAGGGGAACAGGAAGGCGGCGCCGTCCAACTGGCGCCCGGTGCGATGGCCGAAGGAGACCGTCTCGCGGCGCCGGATGCTTCCGCGACCGGCAAGCGGTCGGGCCCGCCTCTGGTCGCCTGGTCCGCCTCGCCCTCCCTCGAAAAGCTCTCCCGGGACTTCGAGGAGCAGATGAAGGCCATCGAGGAGGCGCGCCGCTACCTCGAGGATCGCCTCTCCCCCTTCCAGCGGCACCTGGCGAAGCAGCGCCGGAGCGCGGAACAGTCCCTCAAGCAGCTCGAGGCCCGCGTGCGGCCCCTCCGCCAGTACCTCGAGGGACAGGACCAGAATCTCGGCCGGGTGAGCCAGCACCTCAACCAGGAACTGCGGGATCAGTTCGACACCTTCGGGCGGTATCTCTCGGAGCAGCAGCGGGTCCTGGAGATGGCCACCCGGTACCTGGACGATCAGCCCCGCCCCATCCAGCGGTACGCCGACGATCAGCAGCGCATCGTGGAGCTGATCTACAAGGAGGTGGAGGAGAAGCTGGAGCCCTTCGCCCGGTTCCTGAAGGAGCAGCAGCGGGTCCTGGAGTCCATCGCCACCCCCCAGATCCTGGAAGAGTTCGAGACGCTGACCGGCTTCATGCAGGAACGGGAGCGGGCCTTCGAACGATACTCCCTCTCGCCGGAACACCGCCCGGCGGAGCTCTTCGCCGAGCTGGACGAGATCTACGGCAAGTACAAGGCGGTCCAGAGCGGCGCCACCCGCCTCCTTCAGAAGATCCTCGAACAGACCCGTCTTGCCGACGATCGGCTGCGCGAGTCCCTCCGGCCCGCCGCGCGGGAATTGTCCGAGCCGCGCCCGGGCGACGAGCCGCGGGCCGACGGCTGACCGCCTAGCCGGAGCCGCCGTTCCGCCCCGGGCACCGCGGTGATCCGGGGATGCCCCCGGCCCGGGGCCGGCGCGCCCGCCCCTCCGCCGCGCGGAACACCGCAGAGGCGACCGACCCGCCGAGGCGACCCGCGGGGCGGGGCGCGGCCTCCGGCCATATCGGAATGCCGCGTCGAGCAGGGAGAGGCGGGGATCCGGGGAAACGCGAAGAACATCGTGCGGACGTTCGAAGGTTCGAACGTTCGGGCGTACGCCGAGGCCCGTCAGGGGCGCCTGGCGCCTATTTTCACCTCTCGTGGTGACGGCGGGCAGTCATGGGCACTGCGGGGAGGATCAGCGTGGTGGGGGCGGGGATGCCTGGCCCGCATTCGGCCCGCCCTTGGTGTTGAGGTAATCGAGGATCAACTGTTCGAGGCTCTCTTCCTCGGCCCTGTCGCGGCCGGCCCCTTCGTCGGGCGGGGCCACCGCCGGTCCCGCGCCGCCCGCGTCCTGCCGGCTTCCCTGGATCTCGTCGATCACACGCCGGTGCTGCCGCTCGGCAAGGAACCGGACCTCCTCTTCCGTGGGATGTTCTCCCAGGACCTCCAGGTAGTTGCGCTTGACGCGGTTGACGATGGCCCCCGCCCGATACACCAGGGTCAGGATGGCGGGGTCCCGCGCGCCCAGCACCTCCGTCTGGATGTGATAACGGAGGTTGTCGCAGTCGATGTCGGTGTTGAAACCCGGGAACATGGCGCCTCTGGAGTGTGTGCGATAGTCTAGCATCGGCGGCGCCGGCGGGCAAGGGGGGGCGCCGGCCTCCGACGGCGGCTTCCGGCGGGGCGCCCGCAGGCGGTCCCGGGGGCCCGCGGCGGGGCGCTTCACGCATGGGTTTCCCCTTCCGCCGGCGTAGGGGGCATGGTATCATCCGCGCATTCTTCGGGGTCCGCGATATGAAGCCCCGCGCGCGCTTCCAGGCCTAACCCTTTGCCAGGACTCCGTCGCGCCCGCCGCGCCGTCCGTGCACTGCCCGGGCCGGGCGGGCGCCCCGGGGCGAAGCGCGCGATCCATCCTTCGAAGGAGCGGCGTGGCCAGGCTGCGGGTCGGAGTGCTGTTTGGCGGACAGTCGGGCGAACACGAGGTGTCGCTCGCCTCGGCCGCGTCGGTGCTGCGGGCGCTCGACCCGGATCGGTTCGAAGGGATCCTGCTCGGCATCTCCCGCGAGGGCCGGTGGATGGTGGATGGCGATCCCATGGATCTGCTCCGCCGCGGCGCGGCGCCGCCGCCGGATGACCCGCGCGACCCGTTGGGACTGGGCGCTGCCGCCCGGCGGCTGCAAGGGCTGGACGTGGCCTTCCCCGTTCTCCATGGTCCCTACGGGGAAGACGGCACGGTGCAGGGCTTTCTCGAGCTCCTGGACGTCCCCTATGTGGGGGCGGGCGTGGCCGCGTCCGCCGTGGGGATGGACAAGACCCTCATGAAGCGCGCCTTCCGCGACGCGGGGCTGCCCGTGGTCGCCTCCGTTGTGGTCCTCCGGGGCGACTGGGAGGCGGACCCGGCGGGCGCCATCCAGCGGGTCCGCGCCGCCGTGGGGCTGCCCTGCTTCGTGAAGCCGGCCAACCTGGGGAGCAGCGTGGGCGTGGCCAAGTGCCGCACGCCGGGCGAGCTGGAGGCGGGCCTGGCGGCGGCGGCGGCCCACGACCGGAAGATCCTGGCCGAGCGCGCCGTGGACTGCCGCGAGATCGAGGTGAGCGTGCTGGGCAATGACCGGCCCGAGGCCTCCATCCCGGGCGAGATCGTGCCCAAGCGCGACTGGTACGACTACGAGGCGAAATACACCGAGGGCATGTGCGACGTGAAGATCCCGGCCCCCCTGGCCCCCGCCCAGGCCGCCGCCGTGCGCCGCATCGCCCTGGAGGCCTACCGGGCCATCGACTGCGCCGGTCTGGCCCGCGTGGATTTCTTCCTGGACCGCGGCGACGGCGCCGTGTGGCTCAATGAGATCAACACCATCCCCGGGTTCACGGCCACCTCGGTCTATCCCAGGCTCTGGGAGGCCTCGGGCCTCCCCTACCCCACCCTGATCGGCCGCCTGATCGCCCTGGCCCTGGAGCGCCACCGCGACCGCGGAGGCCGCCCCCGGGCGGGGGCGGGGGCGGATGCCGTGCCCGGCGGCGGAGTCGTCTGATGTTCGATCGCGGGATCACTGCCTTCTTCCTCTCGGGAGAGGGCCTCACCATCGTGTTCCTGATGCTCTGCTCGGTGCTGTCCCTGGCCGTGATGGCGGAGCGCTTCCTGGCCTACCGGGCGGCGCGCCGCGCCTCGCGCGGCCTGGCGGATCAGGCCGTCCAGCTCGCGATCGGCGGCCGGGTGGGCGAGGCGCTGGACGCCTGCCGCCTGGCCGCCCCCTCCCCCGTCGCCGCGGTTCTGGCCGCCGGGCTGGGCGAGCTCTCCGAGGTGCCGGCGCCCAACCCGCACTGGGTGGCGACGCCCGCGCTGGACCGGGCGCTGGCCGCCGCCGCGGGCTCCATGGCGCGCGCCACGGGCCGGCAGATCCAGCGGCTGGAACAGTACCTGGGCATCTTGGGGACGCTGGGCAATATCGCGCCCTTCATCGGCCTCTTCGGCACCGTGCTGGGGATCATGGATGCCTTCGCGGCCATCGGCCGCACGGGGTCCGGCGGGTTCGCCACGGTGTCCACCGGCATCTACAAGGCCCTGGCCGCCACGGCGGCCGGCCTCTTCGTGGCCATCCCTGCCGTCATGGCCTACAACTATTTGCTCGGCCGCGTCCGGCAGTTCACCCTCGAGATGGACCACGCCGCCTCCGCCCTGGCCGAGGCCGTGCGCAAGCGGGCCGCCTGATGGCCATGTCCGCCGGCAACGGGTCCCCGCGGGACCGCCGCATCCTCTCCGAGATCAACGTGACGCCCCTGGTGGACGTCATGCTGGTCCTGCTGGTCATCTTCATGGTCACCACCCCTCTGCTGCAGCGGGGGACCGATGTGGAGCTGCCCACGGCGGTCGCCGCCGACGTCAAGGAGGCGGAGCGCCTCACCCTGACCCTCACGCGGGAGTCCCGCATCTTCCTCAACAACGAGGAGGTCCCCCGCGCCGCACTGGGGGCGCGCCTGACGGCGCTGGTGGCGGGGCGCAAGGAGCGGGTGGTCTATTTCCGGGGGGACGCCGCCGTGCCCTACGGGGCCGTCATCGAGGTGATGGACGCCCTCAAGACGGCGGGCATCGAGACGGTGGGCATGGTCACCGAGCAGCCCCGCGCTGCCCGGGGGGGGGCTGCCGCCCGGTGATCGCCGGCGCCCGGCCGGCTGCCCCCCGGCCGGCATCCGCCACGTCCGCGGCATTTTCCGAGACGCTTCCACCGCGCGCCGCCGCCTTCGCCGGCGCCCGCCCCGGGCGCCGGCCTCGGCGCGGGCCGCGCGGGTTCCGCTGGAGGTTCCCATGAAGTTCAACCTGATCCCCCGCGAAGAGAAGTTCTTCGAGATGTTCGCCGAGGCGGCCAACAACATCCAGGCCGCAGGCCGCAGCCTCATCCAGATGTTCGGGGCCTTCGAGATCACCGAGGAGCACTGGAAGACCATCGAGGACCTGGAGCACGAGGGGGACAAGATCACCCACCGCATCCTGCGCAAGCTGAACCGCACCTTCATCACCCCCATCGACCGCGAGGACATCCACCGGATGACCACCGCCCTGGACGACGTGATGGACCTCATCGAGGCGTCGGCCTCGCGGCTGGTCCTGTACAAGGTCAAGCAGGCCACACCGGCCGCGCGCCGCCTGGCCGACCTCATCGGCCGCAGCGCCGACCAGATCGTCAAGGCGGTGGAGCATATGCCGCAGTTCGAGCAGGTGCAGGAACACTGCGTGGAGATCAACCGCCTCGAGAACGAGGCGGATAACGCCTCCCGCGAGGCCATCGCCGCCCTCTTCGAGGAGGGAGCGCCTCCCCTCGAGGTGATCAAGTGGAAGGAGATCTACGAGACCCTCGAGACCGCCACCGACCGGTGCGAGGACGTGGCCAACATCGTGGAGACCATCGCCCTCAAGAACGCCTGAGCCTCCGCCCGCGCCCCCGCGTCCCGGCCCCGCCCGTCGGCGCCGCCATGCATCCCCGCCGATCCCGCCCCTCTGTCCCACGCATCGCACCCGCCGGTCGCCACGGCCGCGGCCCCGGTCCCGCGATCGGACAGGCCGCCGGACAGACGTAACTCCGCGAAAAAGCGGGGGTCTTTCCCGCTTGACACCGGGGGCGGGCGGGGGTAGCTTTCGGCTCACCCTCGAGGACCGCTTCCCCCTTGCAAAGAGAAGCCGGCACCCCGGTTTCTCTTTTGTTGCTTCAAGGGAATGGGGTGCCCGGCGGGAGCAGAGCAGGAGCAGGCATGCCCCCAGCGCAGCCCGCATCACCATCGTACGAAGTGGCCCGGCCCGCGCGGACGCCCCGCGGCCTCCCCCTGGGGGACCGCGTGGTCCGTCCCTCGCGCGAGCAGCGCGTGCGGGGCCTCCGCAAGGTGCTGGGGGTGGGCGCCCTCTACAGCATCGGCTACGGAAACCTCGGGGCCTCCATCTACTACGCCCTGGGCCTCACCGCCGTATACGCCCTGGGCGCCACACCCGTGGCTCTGGCCATCGCCGGCCTCCTCTTCTTCTTCACGGCGCTGACCTACGCCGAGGGCTCGGCCATGATCCCCGAGGCCGGCGGCGCCGCCGCCTTCGCCCGCCGCGGGTTCAACGACCTGGTGAGCTTCGTGGCCGGCTGGGCCCTGCTGCTGGACTACATCGTGACCATCGCCATCGCGGCCTTCACGGTACCGTCCTACCTGGCCTATTTCTTCCCCGTCCTGAAGCAGTCCCACGTGGCCGCCACCTGGGTGGCCGTGGGCGTCATCCTGGGCTTGATGGTGGTCAACGTCTTGGGCGTCAAGGCCACCTCGGGCGTGAACCTTGGCTTCTGCATCCTGGACCTGGTGACCCAGATCGCCCTGGTGGTGCTGGGCGCCCTGCTCCTCCTCAACGTCAAGACCCTGCTGGGCTACGTCCAGTGGGGCGGATCCGCCACGTGGCCCACGCCCCACGCCTTCGCCTACAGCGTCTCCATCGCCATGGTCGCCTACATCGGCCTGGAGTCCATCTCCCAGATGGCGGGGGAAGCCCGTGACGTGGCCCGGACCGTCCCCCGATCGCTGCTGTTGGCCGTGGGTTCGGCCCTGGTGATGTACGCGGGCATCTCCATGGTGGCCCTCTCGGCCATCCGACCGCAGGACCTGGCGACCCAGTGGTCCACGGACCCGGTGGCCGGGATCGCCAGCCATCTGCCCACGGTGGAGTTCCAGAGCGCCATCGTGGCCCTGCGCGTGGCCCTGAACCACCTCGTGGCGCCGTGGGTCGCCCTGCTGGCCGCGTCCATCCTGCTCATCACCGCCAATGCGGGGATCCTGGGGGTCTCGCGGCTGGCCTTCTCCATGGGGGGGCACCATCAGCTCCCGGCACCGCTGGTGCGGCTCCACGGCACCTTCCGCACCCCCTACATCGCCATCATCTTCTTTTCCGTGGTGGCCGTCGGCCTTCTGGTGCCGAGCTTCTACGGCCCCGGTATCCTCCTGAAGCTTGGCGACCTGTACAGCTTCGGCGCCATGCTGGCCTTCACCATCGCCCATGCCAGCATCATCGCCCTCCGGATCCGCCAGCCGGACCTGCCGCGGCCGTTCCGCCCGTGGGGCGAGATCCCCGTCGGCGGGGGGCGGGTGCCGGTGACCGCCGTCCTGGGGTTCCTCAGCACGTTGGCCGTGTGGGTGGTCGTGGTGGTCACGCACCGGTGGGGGCGATGGGTGGGGGCGCTCTGGCTGGCGGGGGGGGCGGGGATGTATTGCGCCTACCGGTGGCGCCTGGGCCTGCCCATCACCTGGAGCCCGCAGCCGGAAAGGGCCCGGGCGGCCCATCCCCCGCCCGTCCCCCAGCGGCCGCCGGCGTAACGGCCCCCGCACGGGCCGCGGCGGCGGCCCACGGATCAGCCCATGGGCGCGAAGTCCCCGTGCATCCTCGTCTCCATCAACGATCCGGACCAGCTCATGGATCTGGTCTGCCTCGCCTGTAGCATCGCGGGGTCCGACCGGCACGTGGCGGTGCACGCCCTGCACGTGGTGGTGATGCCGCGCGCCCTCCCGCTGGACGCGGACTCGAAGGATGATGCCGCCTTCGGGGAGGCCCTGCTGGCCAAGGCGGAGGAGGTGGCCGAGGAACGGTTCGGGCGGCGGATCCATACGGACCTGCTGCAGGCCCGCGACGCGGGGCCGGCCATCGTGGAGGAGGTCCACGAGAAGGGGATCGGGGCGGTGGTCCTGGGGTTCCGCCGGCACCGCGGCTTCGGCGAGCGCATGGTCGGCGCCACCGCGGACTACGTGATGAAGCATGCCCCCTGCCGGGTGGTGATCAACGTGCCGGCGGAGCCCGGCGGGAACGGGGGCGCGGAGAGGACGCCGTGAAGGTCATCGTCTTGGGGTGCGGCCGCGTGGGGGCCCACCTAGCCGGCTTCCTGCTGGACCGCGGCAACCAGGTGACCGTCGTGGACCGGAACCCGAAGGCGTTCCGGCTGCTGAACGACGAGTTCGCGGAGGGCGGCGCCGAGGCCGGGTCGGCCGGGGGGGTGGGCCGCGTCCTGCGCACCCAGCGGGGTATCCGCTGCGTGCTGGGCGTGGGGATCGACGAGGAGGTCCTGCACGCCGCTGGCATCGAGGGGGCCGAGGCCTTCGCGGCCGTGACCGACAACGACTACACCAATATCATGGCCGGCGTGATGGCCAAGGAGATCTACCGGGTGCCGCGAGTCATCGCCCGCATCACGGACCCGCAGCGCGAGCGCATCTTCCACGAGATGGGGATCGAGACCATCTGCCCCACTACCCTGGGGGCCCGGTCCATCGTGGACAAGCTCGAGATCGCGCCCGGCGGGCACTAGCGCCGCGGCGGGGCGGGCGGCGCGCGCCCGGGAAGAGACGAGGCCACGGATGTACGCCATCATCATCGGCGGCGGCAAGGTGGGGTACTACCTGGTGAAGGACCTGCTCACCAAGGGCCACGAGGTCACCGTGATCGAGCACAACGAGGCCAAGTGCCGGCGCCTCATCGAGGAGTTCGGCAGCATCGCCCTGGAGGGGGACGCCAACCCCGCCCTCTTGGAGCGGGCCGGGGCGGCCCGGGCGGACCTGCTCCTGGCCGTCACCGGCGACGACGAGGTGAACCTGGTCATCAGTCTGGTGGGCAAGCGGTTCTTCAAGGTGCCGCGGGTCATCGCCCGCGTGGTGAACCCGCGGAACCGGTCCGTCTTCAACAAGCTCGGCATCACCTTCACCGTGAGCGCCACCGACATCATCACCAGCCTCATCGAGCAGGAAGCCATCACCCAGGAGGTCCTCCCCCTCCTGTCCCTCCAGCGGGGCGAGCTGGAGATCGTGGAGATGCACCTCCCGGCCGCCTCGCCGGCCCTCAAGCTGCCGCTCCGCGAACTGGTCCTCCCGCCGGACAGCGTGCTCATCTCCATCATCCGGGGGGAGCGGATCATCGTGCCCCGGGGGGACACCATTTTCCAGGCCAACGACACCGTGCTCGCCCTCACCGTGACCGCCCGGGTGGAGGAGCTGCGGAAGGTCTTTTATTGATGCCACGCCCCGGGGCCCGCCATGGCCGATGACGCGAAGATGCCCTTCCTGGCCCACCTGGTCGAGCTGCGCCGGCGGCTCATCTGGAGCATCGCGGCCGTCGGTGTGGGCCTGATCGCCGCCTTCTCGCAGACCGGCCGGCTCATGGCCCTCCTGCAGCGGCCCCTGACGGTGGAGCTGACCTTCCAGCGCAAGCCCCCTTTCGTGGTGAACACCGTCAAGGCCAGCCCCCCGGACGTCATCTTCACGGCGCCGGCGGAGGCCTTCTGGGCCCACCTGAAGGTGGCCCTGCTGGTGGGCCTGGTGGTGGCCCTCCCCTTCGTGCTGTATCAGATCTGGCGCTTCGTGGAGCCGGGCCTGCTCTCCAAGGAGAAGCGGTTCGCCATCCCCTTCGTGGTCCTCTCCACCATCTCCTTCGCCATCGGCATGATGTTCTGCTTCGTCCTGGTCCTCCCCTACGCCCTGTCGTTCCTCCTCTCCTTCGATCCGAACCTCAAGCCCATGCTCAAGATAGGCGAATACATCGACTTCACGGTGAAGTTCCTCTTGGCCTTCGGGCTCATCTTCGAGCTGCCGCTGGCGTTGGCCATCGCCGCCCGCCTGGGGATGGTGACGCCCCAGTTCCTCTCCCGCAACCGCAAGTACGCCTTCTTCCTCTGCTTCGTCGCGGGCGCTATCCTCACGCCCACCCCGGATATCTTCAATCAATCCCTGATGGCCGTCCCCATGTACCTGCTGTACGAGGTGGGTATCGTGGCCGCGCGCATCATGGCCCGCCGGCGGGCCGCCGCCGCAGCCGGCGCCACGACCTGATCCCGGCGCCCGGGGCCCTGCCCCACCCCACGGATGGTTCCTGTCCGGCGGGCCATCCAGTCGCGAACCGCCCGGGGGGGCATCCGGGCCACCAGTGCCGTTGACTTGTCTTCACGGCGGCAGTAAGGTGAATCATGAGGGCGATATGGCCGGGGCGCCCCGATTCTCGTAACCATGTGATTTTCCGCCCCTGCCTGTCCGGAAAGCTCAAGTGGCGCGGAAAAGGTACCGATATGGGGGTGGACCGGTGAATTTCAGGGCGTTTTCGAGCGTCTGCCTTCTTGAAAGGGCGCGGTATCTGCCGGCTCAGTAGCTCGGTTCGGGCTGAAACACAGAGCTTCCCCCGAACGTATCTTCTACTGAGGGAAGACTGGACGAAGCGCCGAATGCTCAAAGGCGTTTCGAGGAGTGACTCCAATGAAAAAGATCGCCGCTGTGATGATGCTGGCTCTCGCCGTGACCGTGGCCGTGGCCGCCGTCCCCACCGTGGCGGAGGCCCGAAACGGACGCTGGGCCGGGCATAGGTTCTGGCCGGGATTCGCCGTGGGCACCGCCACCGGACTGGTGTTCGGGACGGTGCTCGCCCCGCGATACTACTATCCGCCTGCGGTGTACCACGCCCCGCCGCCGGTCTATTACGGCCCGTCCCCCGTGTACGTGGCGCCCGCCCCCGTCTGCTACACGACCCACACCTCGGGGTACTGGGCCACTGTGCCCGTGAATGACGGCTACGGCTACACGACCTACCAGTACCAGTACGTGCCCGGCCGGCCCCAGACCGTGTGCCGGTAACCAGGCCGCCGCCGCCGGCCGGATCGTCCTCATGGGCCCGAGGCAGGCCGCGGAAAACCGCGGCCTGCCTCATGCTTTTCTGGCAGAGGTTTCGCCGCGCCCCCTCCTTCCCCCCTTCCCAGCGTTTCCCGCAACTTGACGGTCTTCCGTACCGGGTGATACCGTCGTCGACGCCGCATCCAAAGGGAGGGAGGCCACAATGGCGCGCATTACCGGCGTGAACCACACCAGCTTCACCGTGAGCGACCTGGACAGGGCGGTGGCCTTCTTCCGGGACATGCTGGGGGCCACGGTCCTTTCCGTCGCCGACCGCCCCCGGGAATTCTCCGAGCGGGTGACCGGGATCCCGGGCGCCCGGCTCTACATCGGCTACGTCGAGCTGGGCGGACACAAGATCGAGCTGATCCAGTACCTGGAGGGCCGGGGTACGACGCTGAACGTGAGCACCAACAACGTGGGGAGCGGCCACATCTGTTTCGATGTGGACGACGCCCGCGGGCTGCAGCAGGCCCTGGAGGCCAGGGGCATCCTGTTCGTCGCCCCCCCCATGGAGATCCCCACCGGTACCAACACGGGCGGCTTCGCCACCTACTTCAGGGGCCCCGACGGGATCACCATCGAGTTCATCCAGCCGCCGAAACGCTGAGTGACCCGCGCGCCCGGCCCGATGCGCCGCGGGGCGTGCCCCGGGCGAGCCCTGCCCGCCGCGTCCGCGGTCGTCCGCTGTGGGCCGGAGCTCCGCGCGGCGCGGCGCGAACCCCCCTCGGCGCCCCGCCACACGAACCGAAGCGATGTCGCCTC
>Ga0326597_10012658_pt1 | contig 11119 bp, 15 predicted proteins | sample RVTome_12_FD_203789 | JGI IMG/M metagenome (GOLD analysis project Ga0326597, IMG submission 203789) | Soil microbial communities from uranium-contaminated site in the Upper Colorado River Basin, Wyoming, United States - RVT100D185 | ecosystem: Environmental > Terrestrial > Soil > Contaminated >... | reverse complement strand
GATACGCCCATCGCCGAGGCCGTGATCGTCGGGGCCGCCAACGGCGCGGCCATGGCCGGGCTGCGGCCGGTGGCCGAGCTCATGACGATTAACTTCGCCTTCCTGGCCATGGACCAGATCGTCAATCACGCCGCCAAGCTGCGCTACATGTTCGGCGGCCAGATGAGCGTGCCGGTGGTGATTCGGGCCGTGGGCGGCGGGGGGCGCCAGCTGGGCGCCACGCATTCGCAGACCCCCGACGCGATCTTCGCCCATTTCCCCGGCCTGAAGGTGGTCGCCCCGGGGACCCCGCACGACGCCAAGGGCCTGCTGAAGGCCGCCATCCGCGGGGAGGATCCGGTGCTGTTCATCGAGCATGCCACGCTCTACCAGTTCCGCGGCGAGGTGCCCGACGAGGACTACCTGGAGCCGATCGGGGTCTCCAAAGTGCAGCGCCCGGGGAGCGATGTCACCGTGGTGGCCTATTCCAAGTCGCTGCAGCACTCGCTGCAGGCGGCCGAGCAGTTGGCCCAGGAAGGCATTCAAATCGAGATCGTGGACCTCCGTTCGCTGCGGCCGCTGGACATGGGCCCGGTGCTGGACTCCTTCAAGCGCACCAACCGGGCGGTGATCGTGGAGGAAGGCTGGCGGTCCTACGGCGTCGGCGCCGAAGTGGCCGCTCGGATTGCCGAGGAGGCCTTCGACTACCTGGACGCGCCCATTCGACGGGTGGCGCAGGCGGAAGTCCCGCTGCCCTACAACCAGGCCCTGGAACAGATGGCCTTGCCGCAGGTGGACGACATCGTCTCGGCGGTGAGAGAGGTGCTGTGATGGCGACGGTCATCAAAATGCCCAAGCTGGGATTCGACATGGCGGAAGGGAGGCTGATCCGCTGGGTCAAGGCCCAGGACGAAACCGTGCAGAAGGGCGAGGTCCTGGCGGAGATCGAGACCGACAAGGCTACGGTGGAGGTCGAGTCCCAGGAGAGCGGCGTGGTGCGCAGGCACCTGGTGGCGGAGAACAGCGTGGTCCCGGTGGGGTCGCCTATAGCTATCCTCGGGACGGCCGATGAGGCCATCGATGTGGAGGCCCTGGTGGGCAAGTCCGGCGCAGCCCGGCCGGCCGCGGCCAAACCCGCCCCGCCCCAGGCAGGGACGGAAACGCAGGCCGCCGCGACCGCGGTGCCGGCCGGGCCGCAGGCGATGCAGGTGGAGGGGGACGGCCGTCTGCCGGAGGGCGTGCGCGCCACCCCGGTGGCCCGCCGCCTGGCGCGCGAGCGGGGCCTGGATCTCAAGAGCCTGAGCGGAAGCGGACCTCAAGGACGCATCCTCAAGTCGGACGTGGAGGCGGCCCTGACCACGCCCGCCCCGGCATTCCAGGCCGCCGCGCACGCCGCCGCCACCGAACGAGTACAGCTCAGCAAGCTGCGGGCCATCATCGGGCGGCGCATGACCGCCTCCAAGCAGTCCCTGCCGCACTTCTACTTGACCGCCGATCTGGATGCCGGGCCGCTCATGGCCCTGCGGGCCGATCTCAACAGCCGCATGCCGCAGGACCAGCAGTTCTCGTTGAACGACTTCCTGGTCAAGTCGGCCGCGTTGGCCCTACGCGAGTTCCCCAACCTGAACGCCTCCCTGGACGGCGAGCAGATCGTCCGCCACGGGCACATCAACATCGGGGTAGCCGTCGCGGTGGATCAGGGGTTACTGACGGTGGTGGCCAGCGATGCCGACCAGAAGCCGCTGCGCACCCTCTCGGCGGAACTGCGCCAGGTGGTGGCGCGAGCGCGGGAGGGCCGTGTTCGCCCCGCCGACATCGAGGGTTCCACCTTCACCGTGTCCAATCTGGGCATGTTCCAGCTCGATCAATTCACGGCCATCATCAACCCGCCCGAAGCCGCCATCCTGGCCGTGGGCAGCGTGCGGCAGGAGCCGGTGGTGGTGGATGGCCAGGTCGCGATCGGCCAGCGGATGCGGGTCACCCTTTCCGCCGACCATCGGGTGACCGACGGCGCCGAAGCCGCCCGCTGGCTGCAGGTCTACCGAAGCTACGTGGAGCATCCGGTCCATCTGCTGGTCTGAACCTCCCGCCCAGGGGCCAGCCCGCCCCGCCGGCGGCTTGTTGCTCTGAATTGTCCCTCTATGTACAATGTCAACCTCGATTGACCCTATCTGAACCATGCGAGCGGCCCATTGAACATCCTGGTGGTCGACGACGAACGGGATACCCTCGATCTGATCGACCTGACCCTGCGCACCGCCGGCTACGAGATCCATGTCGCCAGCAGCGGGACAGAGTGTCTGGAGATGATGCGCCGGAATCAGTACGATATAGTGCTCTTGGACATCATGATGCCGGATATGACCGGCTACGAGGTGCTGCAGACGCTGAAGGGGGAGATGGAGAATCTGCCGCCGATCGTCTATCTGACCGCCAAGAGCCTGCCGGAGGACCGCGCCCACGGGATGGCCTTGGGGGCGACCGACTTCCTGATCAAGCCGGTCACACGCGGTTCCCTGCTCGACACTATCAAGAAGAACGCCGGCGGCTGACGGATCGGCCTGTTCTCGGCCCGGGCCCGCGGGACGGGCTAGGGCTAGGTCTCAGTCAGGGTCAGGGTCAGGGACGGGCTTTGGCCGCCGCCCTCGGCGCAAGACTCCAGCCTGGATTGTCACCCCCACCAGAGCGGCCAGCACCGTGAGCGGCAGCGCCCAACCCGGCCCGATCTCCAGCGCCTGCACGATCAGCACGGCCCCGGTCAATGCGGAGAGCACAATCAGCGCCCAGTCGAAGAGAGGGTATGAAATCAACGCCCCCAGAATGCCCCCGAATGCGAAGGGCTGCCACCACTGCGGTCCCAGCTCTACGCCGAAAAGGCCGAGCAGGCCGATGGCGAGATAGCCGCCCGCCAGGAAGCCGGCGATGCCGACGGCCAGCTTCTGGGCGAAGACGGCCAGCAGGGCCCCCACGAAGCCGGCCAGCATGGCAATGACGAACAGGGTCAGCTCGGATTGCGGCTCGAAGAATTGGGTCGCCACCGCCAGGGTGGCGACGAACCCCACCGCCGCGACGAACAACCAGAACAGCCGCTTGCCCAGGGCCAGCAACAGCAGTCCCACCACGACCCGCACCACGGTCAGCATCGGGCATCACTCGATTTCATAGCGCAGCACCACCTTGGCCTGTGAGGGCCGGGCGACCTGCACGAACCCGACCCGCTCGAAGACCGCCGGGATTCCCATGAAACTGGAGACCGGGGGCAGCTTCCCGTTGCGTGGCACCGTGGGGTAGGCCTCCACGGTCCGGCCGCCCAGCTCCCGAACGTACTCCACCGCCGCCTGGATCAGCGCCTGCATGAGCCCCTGCCCCTCGTGGCGGCGGGGGATGTAGAAGCACACGATGGACCACACCGGGCGGTCGTCCAGCCGCTTGAGCACCCGTGAGCGCTCCAGCGAGGCGAAGTCCTCCCGTGGCGCCACGGAGCACCAGGCCAACGGCTCCCCATCCCGGTAGGCCAGGATGCCCGGGACGACGCCCTGCTCGACCAGCTCCTTGATCGCCTGCTTGTTCCCCTGCCCTCCCCGTACTTGAAACTCCGCCCGGCTGCTGCGCCACCACATGCACCAGCACCCGCCGTAGGCGCCGTGCGGGCCGAATAGCCGTTCGAAGTCGTCCCAGCGTTCAGGGGTGAGGGGATGGAAGCGCAGGTCGTCCACGTTGGATGATCCCGTTCCGCCGGCCAATCTTACACCGGTTCCGGACGTCTTCCCCCGGCGGTCTTGCTACCCGACCATCCGAAGGGTAATATCGATGAGGACCTATTCTGGCAGCGCTGGAGCTCCCGCACCAGCTCAACCGTGACCTGCAAGAAGATGAGGAGGTCGCCCGAATGGAAAAGGTCATCCGTGAACTCCGCATCATCGAGACCGATGACGGCTACCGCATCGAAATCAAGGGGGACAAGGAGAGGCTGAAGCGCTTCATGCGCGGTTTCCGCGGCCGTCATGGGCACCGGCACCGCCACGGACCGTTCAAGCTCTTCGGGATGCCCGGGCCGGGTTTCGGCTTCGCCGGGGGGCCGGGCTTCGGCTTCGGCGGCGGGCCCGGCTTCTGGGCCGGCTTCGGCCCCTGGGACGTCGATTTCGGGACCGAGGTCGACGATGAAGAAGACCAGGACGAAGATGAGCCAGAAGAGGCCTAGTTGCTGCTCTCCTCGACGCTGAAGGGCAGGTTGCGGACCAGCACCCGCTCCACCAGCACCCGCACCACGTAGTCACCTTCCTCGAAACTGCCCAACGGGATCAGGGCCCGCCCGGCGGGCAGCGACCCCTCGCGTTCGCCCGCGATCGTGCCGGCGCGCCGCCGTTCCTGCACGCAGGCTCGGATCCCCAATGCGCCCAGGTTGTCCGTCACGATCTGCAGCTCATCCCCGGCCGTGAAGCGCGGCGTGCCTTCCTCGTCCGGCTCTCCCGGCAGGCCGGTGGTCGCACTCACCAGTTCCATCGAACGAAAGAGCTGTGCAAACCTGGCCTCATCGGCCGCGCCTTCTGCCCCCGGTCCGCAGGATTCGGGCGGCACCAGGGCGCCGCAAGCGGTGGCCAACAAGCACAGGCTCAGGATTGCGCCTCGAAGCAGTCGGGAGAATTTCGGCATGGATGCGCTCCTCAACGTAGCTCTTGACAGCCAGCCCGGAATCGGCTACTGTATCGGCTGTCGATATATCGGAACGGGATAGAGGATGCCCGAAAAACGCACCCCGGATACCGTACCACAGAACCCGCCCTCGGGCCCGCACCTGAGCGCCGCCATGTTCTACATCCTGCTGTGCCTTGCCGACGGCCAGAAACACGGCTACGGCATCATGCGGGAGGTGGAGCAGCGTCATGCTGTGAGCCTGGGGCCGGGCACGCTTTATGGAGCCATCAAGCGGATGCTCGAGGCGGGCCTGATCGGCGAGGCGGAGGAGCGGCCCGATCCGAGGCTGGATGATCAGCGGCGGCGCTACTACCGCCTCACCCCGGCCGGACACGCCGCGGCGGTGGCCGAAGCGGCCAGGCTGGATGGATTGGTGAGCCAGGCGCGGGCCAAGCGACTGCTGCCCGATCCCCGGCCCGAGCCGAGCGGCACATGAGGCTGGCCGGACAGGGCTCGGTCCGCCTCTATCGCCGGCTGCTGCGGCTCTATCCGGCCTCGCACCGGGCGGACTACGGGCGGCTCATGTCCCAGCTGTTCGAAGATCAGCTGCGGGCTGCCTGGAGCCGCGGCGGGCGTCGGGCCCTGGTCGAGCTCTGGGGCCGGGCGCTGCTCGACACGGCCTACAATGTCGTCCTGGAACACCTGGATCGATGGAGCGAACCCATGCGCAACGGAAGTCGACTTCTGCTGGCGGCTGCGGCGGCCGTCCTGGTGGCGCCGTTCACGTTTGTGGCGCTCAACCTGCTGCAGTACGGACTGCACCTATCCATCCCCTGGAATCCGCACGAGCTGCTCTGGCCGCAGGTCCGCTTCACGGTGTGGCGCTATCTGTACGACGCGGTGATCGTGCTGAGCGCTCCGCTGGCCCTGGGCCTGCTTTTCACCCGCCAGCTGCAGCTGCGTTGGCGGCCTCAGGCGGACGCGCTGGCCTGGGTGGTGATTCGTAAAGGGGATCGAATTGGCCTGGGCTTGATGGCCCTCTGCTTGCTGCTGATAGCAACCATGGGGCTGTACTTCATCGGCGAGAATCTGCCCTGCATCTTGGGCCAGCGGTTGGCCTGCTGACCTCCGCTCGGCCCGGGCCCTCTACCCGCCTTGGGTTGGATCGCCTTTGATCTGATTCAACTGAACGGCCTGGCGGACGAATTCCGTGAAGGCCTGCTCCCGGATGTCGCCCATGCCGGTGAGCTTGACATGGCGCATCTTGCCCCCGGTTCCTTCCAGCAGGCCGCCCGGATCGGTCAGATCCACCCCCCGCCAGAAACCGAAGTTCACGCTGCTGGAATGGGCCTTGATGTAGGCGAATGGCCCGTCGACCTCGTACACCGGCTGGGCCCACTTGATGGATTCCTTGGCCTCCGGCGCGGCCTTCTGCACGATCGCTCGTATCGCCGCCGCCACCTGCTGCTGCCACCCCTGCAGGCCGGCGATGTATTCGTCAACTGTCTTGGCTGCCATGACGGTTCTCCTCCTGGCGCCGCGCGATCCGTTCCACCGGCGTCAGTCCCCGAGCAGGTGCGCTTCGAAGAAACCGGCCACCCGCTGCTCGAAAGCCTGAGGCGCCTGGCGGTCAAAGGAGGCATGCCCCAGCTCCGGCTCGAACCACAGCTCCTTGGGTTGGCCGGCGGCTTCGTACAACAGCCGGCCGCTGTCCACCGAGACGATGAGGTCCCGGCCGCCTTGCAGCAGCAAGACCGGACGAGGGCTGATTTCGCCAATCCACAGCTTGGCGTCGATCTCCGCACTGTCGATTCCCAGTTCCCGTTCGCCCCAGAACACCATCAGCGGAGCGAAGGGGAACCCGGGCAAACCGGCCAGCGATTGCACGCTGGTGGAAATAGTGTCGTCCAGGGACGAGAAGGCGCTGTGGGCCACCACCGCCCGGATCTCCGGGTTCAGGCTGGCGTACTGCAGCACCAGCGTCCCGCCCATGGAGTTCCCCAACGCGCCGATGCGGTCGGGCCGCACGTCCGGCCGGGCGGCGAGCCAGCCGAACCAGGCGTCCAGGTCCTGCCACTCCAGGTAGCCGAAGGTGATGGTTTCCCCCTCGCTGAGATCGTGGGCCCGCACGCTGGTGATCAGCACGCCGAAGCCGGCCCGCTGCAGCATCTCGGCCTCCTCCAGGAACTCGCCCCGGTGGGATTTGTAGCCGTGCTGCATCATGACCGCCGCCCCGTTGCGGGCCGGCAAATACCAGCCCACCAGCCGCAGGCCGTCGGCGCTGGTGACCGTCACCTCCAGGTAGGTCAGTCCGCGGTCGGCGGGGGTTTCGTCCGGCAGGCTGCGTCCAGCATACGGCGAGGTCAACATGGCGTGGGTGCGCAGCCGGGCCAGATTGACCACCGCGCCGGTCAGGAAGAGGATCAGCGCCAACGAACCGGCAGCCAGCGGCCCTCGCCAGCGGCGCAGACCCGAGGACACTGGTTGCCCCTCACCGGCCTCGGGCATGGTCGGGTGCTCGCCTCGCTCAGCCAACGCCCACCAGCTCGACCTCCCCACCGTGGGTCTTCGCCGGATCCATCAGGGCGGCCGTCTTCCCGGAGCCGACCCGCAGGGACAACCGATAGGGTCCCTCCCCGGGCCGGGACGTCAAATGGGGCGGGTCGGCGGGGGCCATCAGTTCCAGGTAGCTGCCGTCGGCGAAGGCGATCAGCGCGTTGTGAGTCAGACCGCCGCGATGCTGGCCCCCGTAGATCGAGGTGAAGCCCAGTTCGCGGAAATCAGCCCGGGCGGCCTGCAGATCCCCCACCGCCAGGATGGCGTGGTCGAATCGCATCTCCGGGTTGACCGGCCTATGTCCAGAGACCCAGGATCGCCCCCATGACCAGCAAGGTGACCAGATGGTTGCCGCTCTCGATCATCCACACCCGCAGCCCGCGGCCGGCGAAGGCATAGCTGGCCGCGGTCGTGGTGGCCACGAAACTGGCCCACAAAACGACCGCCATGAGCACCCCGGTCGGCAGGCTGGGTCCGCCGGTGATGTTGAGCAGCGCCGCCAGGATGTAGGCTTCCAGCACGGCGGCGATGAAGGCGATCACGAAGCGGGTGGGCGGCGCGGCCGCTACCTGTTCGCGGGTCTTGCCGATTCCGGCCAGCCAGGCGCCCTCAAAGAGCGGCTTCGAGAACCAGACGAAGCCCACCAGCATGCTGGCCACCGCGCTGACGAGCACCGCCAGGGCGTTGATGTTCCCGAACTGCATGTCTTCACCTCCGTTGGCTGCGCCTGCGCTCGCCGGGCCGCCGGAGGCTTCCCGTGCGGGGGCTCGCGAAGGCCTGCCCGAGGCCCCCATTCTATCCCGGCCGCCCGGCCGGGTACAATCCGTCCCGGGGCGTATGGAATACGAGACCATTCAAGGAGAGCGCCTGGCCAAGATCGGCTTCGGCACCTGGAGGCTGAGCGGTCGAGCCTGTTACCAGGCGGTGCGATCGGCCCTGGAGCTCGGGTACCGGCACATCGACACCGCCGAGATGTACGAGAATGAAGGGCGGGTGGCGCAGGCCATCGCCGATTCGGGGGTCAACCGCCAGGAGCTCTTCCTAACCACCAAGGTGTGGAACAGTCATCTGCGCTTCAACGATGTCTTGAGGGCCTGCGAAAACAGCCTGCGCGTCCTGCAGGTGGAGGTGATCGATCTCTACCTGGTGCACTGGCCGGAGGCCAGGGTCGCGATCGCCGAGACCATGGGCGCCCTGAACGCGCTGGTGGAGTCGGGAAAGGTCCGGCGTATCGGGCTGAGCAACTTCTCGGTCTCCGAGTTCGCCGCGGCCCAGGCCGCCTCCCCGATCCGCCTGTTCGCCGACCAGGTTCCCTTCCACGTCCTTCGTCCGCAACCAGAATTGCTGGAGTATTGCGTACAGCATGATATCCTGCTTACTGCTTACAGCCCGCTGGCCAAGGGACGGCTGGCCGACCATCCGGTGCTGGAGGCCATCGGCGCCCGGCACGGCAAGTCGGGCTCCCAGGTCGCGCTGCGCTGGCTGATCCAGCGCCCCAAGGTGATCGTGATCCCCAAGTCCGTCGACCCGCAGCGCCAACGCCAGAACTTCGAGATCTTCGATTTCGCCCTGTCGGCCGCCGAGATGGCCGAGCTGGAAGCGCTGGGGGGCGGAGCGGCGCTTCCTAAAGAAGAGACCTGAGCTCTCGCTCAGGTCTCCCACCTGCCCCACCGTGTAACCCTGCCGGATGGGCCTCGCTGGAGCTCGTGCGCTTTCAGGACGCGGCGACTGCGCTCCGGGGTGGAGCGGCGCTCAGTCAGGAGCGCGCACGTATTGTCTCCACACGGTCAGCAGGTCGGCCCGGCGAACGAGATTATAGCATGCGCAGGCCCTGGACCGATGCCATCCATCCAATGGACCCTCGGACGAATTTCCCCTTGAGCGTCTGCAATCCTGGCTTACAATGATACGGAGCGCTCCCTAATCGCCTCATCCGCGCTCCGCAATCTTCTCTCGTTCTGGTTGAGCAGGTCCGCTGCGAGGGGGTCGCACCCGGTGGGGTTGGGTTTGCCATGTCACAGATTCGCGTGCTGATCGTAGACGACCACCGGCAGACGCTGGAAACCATCACCCGCATGCTGCAGTTCGAGTCCGACATCCAAATCGTGGGCGCGGTCGGCACGGGCCGGGAGGCCGTGGCGTTGGCCCAGGAAGGTGATCCGGAGGTGGTGCTGCTGGACAGTCACCTGCCGGACATGGATGTGGTCGAGGTCATCACCACCCTGCTCAAGGTGAAGCCGCTGGCCGAGATCATCCTGCTGCTGCTCGACCCGGATCCCGAATTCATCCGCAAGGCCATGCGTTCCGGCGCGGCCGATTTCATCGCCAAACCGCCGCCCACCGATAAGCTGCTCAAGACCATTCGGGAGGCCCCCGAACGGCGCCAGAGGAAGCTGGCCCGCACCGGGCCGCTGGTCATGCCGCCGGAGCTGATGCCGGCGCCCGGCCAGCCTGCGGGTGAAGGGAAGCTGATCGCGGTCTACAGCGGCAAGGGTGGTGTGGGCTGCACCATGCTGGCCACCAACGTGGCGCTGCAGCTGCATGACGAGCACACGGCCACCGTGCTGGTGGACGCCAACCTGCAGTATGGGGACGCGCTGGTTCTGCTCAACCAGCCGGTGCGCTTCTCCATGGCCGACCTGGTCGGCAGCACCGACCACCTGGAATCGGACCTGCTGCGCGAGATCCTGCAGGTCCACGAGAGCGGGCTGAGGCTGATGGCCGCCCCGCCTACCCCCGAAGGGGCCAGCCGCATCTCACCCGAGGATTTGCGCAAGATCCTGGGCTTCCTGCGGGAAGAGTTCGCCTACGTGGTGGTTGACACCGCCTCGGCCCTGGACGAGATCACCCTGACCGTGCTCGAGATGGCCGATCTGATCGTGACCGTGGTCACGCCCGAGATCACCGCTATCAAGAATGCCCGCCATCTGACGGACGCCCTGGATGCTATCGGTATTCGCCGGGACCGATTGATCGCCGTGCTCAACAAGGTTGGGCGCAAAGACGACATCTCGGCCCGCTCGGTGAACGAGCACCTGCGGCTCGAAGTGGCCGCCGAGATCCCCTACGACCGGGCAGTGGTGCTGCACTCCATCAACCGCGGCCGGCCGCTGGTCCTGGACGGCCGTGGCCATCCGCTCACCCGCAGCCTGATTGTCCTGACGGAATGGGTGAAGCAGTATCTGGAACGTGAGCCGGAGGAGGCGGAGGCCTAACGCTGCACCCAATCCTCCACGCCCTCCGCCATCACCAGGGCCCAGAAGCGATTCCCCGCATCCTGTAGCAGCAGCGCCGCCTCCCAGAACTTGAGCCCCGCCGGAACCTTGTAGAGGGCATTGCCGGTGCTGCAGAAGCGCTCGACGTTGTCCAGCGCTTCGGTCCAGGCATCCGCGCTGCGTACCACCAGATCATGGATGGCGGCTGCGTCGGCCGGCGGGTCCACAGCGCGAACCTGGTCCAGCACCCCCTTCATCGTCGAGTTGTCCGCCTCCAACCGCCCGTCGCACAGGACTTCATCGTTCCCGCGTTCGGCTTCCTGCAGGATCAGGGCGTCACGCTGCAGTGTGGCGCCCGCCTGAACAATCAGCGGCTGCACGGCGTTGGCATACTCGATCAGTGCCCGCAGCTCGCTGTCGGAGGGGAGGGCAGAAGGTGTGTTGGCCGGCGGGGGAGGTGTAGGAAAGGGCGTGGGGGTCGGCGGCGGGGGCACGGCAGTGGGCTGGGTCTTCGCTGACGCGGTCGGGGCTGTCCCCCGCCCGCAGGCCAGCACGAGCATGAACAGCAGAATCGCCGGGAAAAGTCTCTGGCTCATCGTGGCCGCCTCCCTTGATACACATCTTTCCCTCGAATACCGGTCAAGGCGGGGCTGAGTTGCAGCCCGCCCTGATTGTACACATCGCCGCCTTGACTTCACTAGCAGGCGCGTGTACAATGTAGTCACATTAGTGAC
>Ga0326597_10012657_pt1 | contig 11120 bp, 1 predicted proteins | sample RVTome_12_FD_203789 | JGI IMG/M metagenome (GOLD analysis project Ga0326597, IMG submission 203789) | Soil microbial communities from uranium-contaminated site in the Upper Colorado River Basin, Wyoming, United States - RVT100D185 | ecosystem: Environmental > Terrestrial > Soil > Contaminated >... | reverse complement strand
GCAGCGGCACCCGCCTGGGCGAGGACGCCCCGGGTGACGAGGCGGCCGGTTCGCGGGGCATCCCGTTCCGCCAGCAGGACATCGAGGACCTGGAGCTGGAGTTCTGCTTCATGGGCTTCGCCCCGCTGTGCCCGGGCTTCCCGCGGCCGGGCGGCGCGGACGATGAGGTGGTCTGCAACGGACCGCCGGAAGGCCTCCAGGAGGCCACGCTCGGCAGCGGTGGCCCTCCGGGATATGCCGGGTCGTTCATGGGCTCGCGCATCTTCCGCCCGGGCGGTGGCCCCTCGACGTGCGGCAACCCTGGCGCGTGCTCGGTGTTCGCCGGCTCGTACTCGCACGACGTCTACCACTTCCAGAACTGCGACCTGGGCACGCACTGCTACTCGCTGGTGGTCACCAACGTGGGCTGCACGCAGATCCACACGTTCATGACCGACGGCCGGTACGACCCGGACCTGGGCGCCTTCGTCTGCCCGCCGACCGACTTCGAGGTGACGACGCTGCTCGGCCAGAGCAACACGAGCATCCTCGGCGGAGCGAGCCAGACGATCGGCTTCGAGGTCCCGAGCGGGGCGGAGTTCTTCTCGATCGACTTCCACAACCCGATCTCGGGCTCCAACTGCGCCTACACCTGGACGCTCACCGAGCAGTAGTCGGTCGCAGTCGGTAGTTCAGCCGCTGGTCGGCTGTCGACGGGATGGCCCGGTCGCCTTCGGGCGGCCGGGCCATCCCTCGATTCCGCGCCACAATCGCCCATGCGCTCATCTTCTGGTAGGCGAACAGCGGTCAAGCCGTATCTCGCACTGCTTTGTCGCGTTATTACGGCTTGGATCGGGGTTCCATGCCCCGTGACACCGCAGGCGGAGTGCGTCCCAGCGGGGACCTCACCGCTCGGCGAGTTCCAACCGGTTCCCACCGGTGTCGATAGGCCGCCCATCAAGTTCGTTTCCAGGAGGTCGTAGCGGATGCTGCAGGTTACTCAAAGGGCAAGGTTTGTGTTCTCCGCGGTGCTGTTGGCCGGCATCGCGGGCTTCATGGCGTCCGGGCTCGGAGGCAGCGCTCAGGCGCAGAGCGGAAGCAACGTGCCGGCTGGCTATGTGCCGTCCGACAAGGGCTTCGTCGAGAACCGCGGGCAGTACCACGATGACGTTCGCTACAAGCTGTCTCAGAACGGCATCGACGTCTGGCTCACCGACCGTTCGGTGATGTACAGCACGCTCGACGCGGGCGGCACCGAAGCCCAGCCGCTCGGCGGTGTCGTGCCGAACCCCGATGGCGACGGCACGGACGTGCCCTTGGTCTCCGGTCACGCCCTGGAGGTCGAGTTCGTCACCGAATCGGCCTCGGCGGCCTTCGAGCGCGCCGGCACGCAGGCGACCCTCGATGCAGCCAACCCGCTCCCTGGGTTGTACAACTGGCTGATCGACGACAGCGCGGTCGCCGGTGCACGTGCCTACGGCAACGTCACGTACCGCGAGGTGTGGCCGGGCATCGACGTATCGCTCACGTCGGTCGTCCGCCCCATCCTGTCCACCAACATGGCCTCGGCGGACAAGAGCGCGGGCGACGTCGAGAAGGATCATTCCGTCCTCAAGACGCTCTGGACGCTGGCGCCCGGTGCCGACGTCGACGCCATTCGCCTCCGGTACTCCGGTGCCGACGCCATCCGCGTGGACGCCTCGGGCGCCCTGGTCGTCGAGACGCCGGTCGGCAACCTGGTGGAGTCCGCTCCGTTCGCCTACCAGATCGTGGGCGGCGAGCGCCGGGTGATCGCCTCCGCATACACGGTCGACGCCCTGCTGGGTGAGGTCGGCTTCACGCTGGGCGCGTACGACGCCGGCCTGCCGCTGTACATCGACCCGGTCGTCCTGTGGTCGCGGATCATCTCGGGCAGCAGCTCGGACTACGCCACCAGCGTCCACGAAGACGCGTCGGGCAACCTGTACTACACGGGCATGACCCTCTCGACCAACTTCCCGACGACCTCCGGCGTCATCCAGCCGACGCCCAACGTGCTCTACGACTGCTACGCCACGAAGACCGATTCGACGAACGACATGTTGATCTGGTCGACGTATCTTGGCGGCAGCAGCTCGGACTACGACTGCTCCTCGGTCCTCGAACCGACCGTGAACCAGCTCGTGCTCTCGATGACCTCCTTCGGCACCACGCCAGGAACGCCCACGTTCATCGGCACGACCGGCGGCGTGGACTGGAGCGTCGTGCGCCTCAACGGCACGGCGACGGCCATCCTCGACTCGGCGGACGTCGGCGGCTCCAGCACCGATTACGCCTTCGGCATCGTTCGCCTCGGCAACGGCAACTTCGCCGTCGTGGGCATGACGTTCTCGAGCTTCGGCTGGCCGGCCCTCGGTGGCGCCGTGCCCGCGTTCATCGGCAGCTCCGACGCCAACGTGATCATCCTCAACAACGCTCTGAACAGTGCGGTGGGCTACAGCTATACCGGCGGCACGTCGACCGACGGCGCCATCGGCGTGGCGGTCGATAGCGCCGACAACATCTACGTCCACTACGTGACCACCTCCACCGACGTCCCGATGATCGCCGGCAGCGGCGGCGGCAACGACATGGCCATCTCGAAGTTCAACTCGACGGCCACCACGCGCAACTTCAACGGCCGCATCGGCGGCTCCTCGGTCGACGGCGTGATCAGCATCTGCCAGACGTGCACGCCGTTCTACATGACCAACACCACGCCCATCACGGTCGACGCGTCCAACCAGGCCGTCATGGTCGGCGTCAGCCTCTCGACCAACTTCCCGACCACCCCCGGCGCGTTTCGGGCGACCAACCCTGGCAACTACTCCTGGACGGTGACCAAGGTCAACGCGTCAGGCACCGGCCTGGTTGGCTCCACGTACATCGGCGGCAGCAGCACCGACGTCGCGCGCGGCGTTGAGATCGGACCGAACGACAACATCTATGTGGTCGGCACGGCCGCCTCGGCCAACTTCCCGACGACGCCGGGTGAGGTCCAGACGACCAACGGCGGCAACTACGACTATGTCCGGACCATCTTCAACCCGGACCTCACCGACATCCTGTGCGGCACCTACTGGGGCGGCAACAGCACGGACGTCGCCTCGGACCTCGAGATCCCGGCCAACTACCAGGCCATCATCACCGGCCACGCGTTCAGCACCAACTTCCCGATCCGCCCGACCGGCTCGCCGGTGTTCGGCACCGCGGGCAGCTACCAGATCGGCAACGTCCGCCTGAACTGCGGCGGGGCGTTCCTGGAGCTCGTCGACGCGCAGTTCATCAACCTGGGCCCGCGGCTGCGCCCGTTGATCCGGCCCGTGCCCTTCACGGTCGAGCCGGCACCGGCCACCGAGGCCGTGGCGGGCGAGCTGCCGTACGCAGAGAACGTGCCGTTCCAGCGGCCCGAGGTGCTCAACGAGGAGTGCCTGGCACCGGGCAACTTCATCGAGGTGATCGTCACCATCGAGAACACCGGCCTCACCGACCAGCTGGGCGCTGGGCCGGAGTTCGTGGGCTCTTGGAACGGGTCGCTGTTCGCCGGCCAGCCCGGATCGTGCGAGTTCTTCATCGGCACGGGGACGTGCACGGTGACGGCCAGCACGGTCGAGGTGGACGCGGACATCCCGGCGGGCGAGCAGATCCAGTTCGCGTGGGTCGGGCGCCTGGTCGGCGGCCTGCCGTCGGGGACGGTGATCGAGATCGCCTCGACGCTGTTCTTCGACACCGACGACGACGGGATCAACGACGCGGAGGTCGAGCTCGATCCGATCGAGATGATCCTGGACTGCGTGCCGACGGTGGATCCCAACCGCCAGCTGGGCCGCCAGGTGCACCTGCCGATCCTGAACTTCCAGGGGCAGGACGACGTGTGCGACACGTGGATCGAGGTACAGAACATCGGCTGCGAGTTCGCCAAGGCGGCGCTGATCACGTGGGGCGAGCCGGGCTTCTGCCCGCCGCAGGCCGCGGGGCCGCTGAAGGTGGAGTGCACGGGCATCCTGAAGCCCGGCAGCACGTGGAACCTGTTCGGCGCGCAGGTGCCCACCGGTAGCAAGGGCGGCATGCTCTTCAAGTTCAGCGTGAAGCAGCTCAGCGAGCTGCCGGCACCGCTGGCCTTCCCGCCGGACGACATCACGGCGGACTACCTGTGCGAGAGCCTGTTCTTCGGGGTCGTCGGCGACGCGGACGACTACCGCCGGTTCAAGAAGGCGTACAACGAGGGGCTGGAGTTCGACCTGGTGCCGCTGGACCGGGCGTCGGGCGACGGCATCCTGGCGGTGGACGTGCACCGGACGTGCCCGGGCGATGTGACGCCGGGCGTGAAGGTGACGAGCAAGTACAACGGGATCGCGGGCTCGCACCTTGGGGCGTACGACGACGTGTTCGGCGGCTTCAGCTACTACGTGCCGCTGGTGTACGCGGACAAGGCTGGGTTCAACACGATCATCTACATCCAGAACGGCGGGCTGAACTGCTCCTCGATCGAGATGTGGTTCAAGGCGCAGGACGACTGCCTGCGGGCGAAGATCTGCGAGACGTCGACGCTGGCCCCGGGCGAGACGTTCCAGATGGACGCGTCAGAGTGCGTTGGACCGGAGTTCCAGGGCAGCGTGTGGATCCGGACGAGCCAGGTGATGGGCATCGCGGTGGACATCATCGGCAAGGACGTGCTGATGACGTACATCGGCGAGCCGGGGGAGATCAACTACACGTTCGACCCGTCGATGTCGACGACGGTGAACGGCAACCAGGTGGCGTTCGGTCCGCTCATCTACAGCGAGTACCAGGGCTGGGACACGGGCATCCAGGTGCAGAACCTGTCGGGTGTGGTGGCGGCCAAGGTGAAGGTGTACTTCCTGGACCGGTCGGGTGGCATCATCACGACGCTGGTGGACTGGATCTGCCCGCGTGGGAGCCAGACGTTCTTCCTGCCGGTGATCTTCGACCTGCCGGGGAACTGGGTGGGGAGCATGCGGGCGGAGAGCCAGGAGTGGTTCAGCCCGGGTGGACCGAACGTGCGGCCGCCGAACATCGTCGGCGTGGTGACGCTGATCAAGTACAACGACGCGGCGCGGACGGAGACGCAGGAGGCCATCGCCTACAACCTGCTGCCGGAGCACAAGATCTTCGACTGGCAGCTCGGGTTCGCGGGCGGCGGTCTGGACTCGGGGGTGGGGCTGATCGCGATCCCGAGCCTGCTGAAGGACCTGGACAACACAGGCCTGACGAGCGAGATCGCCATCGCCAACGTGGTGCCCAAGCCGGGCTTCACGGACCTGGTGATCTACTTCTACGACCAGAACGGGCTGTTGGACTACATCTGCCAGAAGCTGAACGAGAAGCAGGTGGAGTACATCGACCTGCAGACGTGGGGCTACGTCAACCCGGGCTTCAAGGGCTCGGCCATCATCAGCGCGTGGTTCTGGGAGCACGACGTGTTCGACGACACGGGCTTCTTCCTGCGCAACCTGGTGGGCCTGGGCGCGGTATCGATCGAGCGCAGCGGCACCCGCCTGGGCGAGGACGCCCCGGGTGACGAGGCGGCCGGTTCGCGGGGCATCCCGTTCCGCCAGCAGGACATCGAGGACCTGGAGCTGGAGTTCTGCTTCATGGGCTTCGCCCCGCTGTGCCCGGGCTTCCCGCGGCCGGGCGGCGCGGACGATGAGGTGGTCTGCAACGGACCGCCGGAAGGCCTCCAGGAGGCCACGCTCGGCAGCGGTGGCCCTCCGGGATATGCCGGGTCGTTCATGGGCTCGCGCATCTTCCGCCCGGGCGGTGGCCCCTCGACGTGCGGCAACCCTGGCGCGTGCTCGGTGTTCGCCGGCTCGTACTCGCACGACGTCTACCACTTCCAGAACTGCGACCTGGGCACGCACTGCTACTCGCTGGTGGTCACCAACGTGGGCTGCACGCAGATCCACACGTTCATGACCGACGGCCGGTACGACCCGGACCTGGGCGCCTTCGTCTGCCCGCCGACCGACTTCGAGGTGACGACGCTGCTCGGCCAGAGCAACACGAGCATCCTCGGCGGAGCGAGCCAGACGATCGGCTTCGAGGTCCCGAGCGGGGCGGAGTTCTTCTCGATCGACTTCCACAACCCGATCTCGGGCTCCAACTGCGCCTACACCTGGACGCTCACCGAGCAGTAGTCGGTCGCAGTCGGTAGTTCAGCCGCTGGTCGGCTGTCGACGGGATGGCCCGGTCGCCTTCGGGCGGCCGGGCCATCCCTCGATTCCGCGCCACAATCGCCCATGCGCTCATCTTCTGGTAGGCGAACAGCGGTCAAGCCGTATCTCGCACTGCTTTGTCGCGTTATTACGGCTTGGATCGGGGTTCCATGCCCCGTGACACCGCAGGCGGAGTGCGTCCCAGCGGGGACCTCACCGCTCGGCGAGTTCCAACCGGTTCCCACCGGTGTCGATAGGCCGCCCATCAAGTTCGTTTCCAGGAGGTCGTAGCGGATGCTGCAGGTTACTCAAAGGGCAAGGTTTGTGTTCTCCGCGGTGCTGTTGGCCGGCATCGCGGGCTTCATGGCGTCCGGGCTCGGAGGCAGCGCTCAGGCGCAGAGCGGAAGCAACGTGCCGGCTGGCTATGTGCCGTCCGACAAGGGCTTCGTCGAGAACCGCGGGCAGTACCACGATGACGTTCGCTACAAGCTGTCTCAGAACGGCATCGACGTCTGGCTCACCGACCGTTCGGTGATGTACAGCACGCTCGACGCGGGCGGCACCGAAGCCCAGCCGCTCGGCGGTGTCGTGCCGAACCCCGATGGCGACGGCACGGACGTGCCCTTGGTCTCCGGTCACGCCCTGGAGGTCGAGTTCGTCACCGAATCGGCCTCGGCGGCCTTCGAGCGCGCCGGCACGCAGGCGACCCTCGATGCAGCCAACCCGCTCCCTGGGTTGTACAACTGGCTGATCGACGACAGCGCGGTCGCCGGTGCACGTGCCTACGGCAACGTCACGTACCGCGAGGTGTGGCCGGGCATCGACGTATCGCTCACGTCGGTCGTCCGCCCCATCCTGTCCACCAACATGGCCTCGGCGGACAAGAGCGCGGGCGACGTCGAGAAGGATCATTCCGTCCTCAAGACGCTCTGGACGCTGGCGCCCGGTGCCGACGTCGACGCCATTCGCCTCCGGTACTCCGGTGCCGACGCCATCCGCGTGGACGCCTCGGGCGCCCTGGTCGTCGAGACGCCGGTCGGCAACCTGGTGGAGTCCGCTCCGTTCGCCTACCAGATCGTGGGCGGCGAGCGCCGGGTGATCGCCTCCGCATACACGGTCGACGCCCTGCTGGGTGAGGTCGGCTTCACGCTGGGCGCGTACGACGCCGGCCTGCCGCTGTACATCGACCCGGTCGTCCTGTGGTCGCGGATCATCTCGGGCAGCAGCTCGGACTACGCCACCAGCGTCCACGAAGACGCGTCGGGCAACCTGTACTACACGGGCATGACCCTCTCGACCAACTTCCCGACGACCTCCGGCGTCATCCAGCCGACGCCCAACGTGCTCTACGACTGCTACGCCACGAAGACCGATTCGACGAACGACATGTTGATCTGGTCGACGTATCTTGGCGGCAGCAGCTCGGACTACGACTGCTCCTCGGTCCTCGAACCGACCGTGAACCAGCTCGTGCTCTCGATGACCTCCTTCGGCACCACGCCAGGAACGCCCACGTTCATCGGCACGACCGGCGGCGTGGACTGGAGCGTCGTGCGCCTCAACGGCACGGCGACGGCCATCCTCGACTCGGCGGACGTCGGCGGCTCCAGCACCGATTACGCCTTCGGCATCGTTCGCCTCGGCAACGGCAACTTCGCCGTCGTGGGCATGACGTTCTCGAGCTTCGGCTGGCCGGCCCTCGGTGGCGCCGTGCCCGCGTTCATCGGCAGCTCCGACGCCAACGTGATCATCCTCAACAACGCTCTGAACAGTGCGGTGGGCTACAGCTATACCGGCGGCACGTCGACCGACGGCGCCATCGGCGTGGCGGTCGATAGCGCCGACAACATCTACGTCCACTACGTGACCACCTCCACCGACGTCCCGATGATCGCCGGCAGCGGCGGCGGCAACGACATGGCCATCTCGAAGTTCAACTCGACGGCCACCACGCGCAACTTCAACGGCCGCATCGGCGGCTCCTCGGTCGACGGCGTGATCAGCATCTGCCAGACGTGCACGCCGTTCTACATGACCAACACCACGCCCATCACGGTCGACGCGTCCAACCAGGCCGTCATGGTCGGCGTCAGCCTCTCGACCAACTTCCCGACCACCCCCGGCGCGTTTCGGGCGACCAACCCTGGCAACTACTCCTGGACGGTGACCAAGGTCAACGCGTCAGGCACCGGCCTGGTTGGCTCCACGTACATCGGCGGCAGCAGCACCGACGTCGCGCGCGGCGTTGAGATCGGACCGAACGACAACATCTATGTGGTCGGCACGGCCGCCTCGGCCAACTTCCCGACGACGCCGGGTGAGGTCCAGACGACCAACGGCGGCAACTACGACTATGTCCGGACCATCTTCAACCCGGACCTCACCGACATCCTGTGCGGCACCTACTGGGGCGGCAACAGCACGGACGTCGCCTCGGACCTCGAGATCCCGGCCAACTACCAGGCCATCATCACCGGCCACGCGTTCAGCACCAACTTCCCGATCCGCCCGACCGGCTCGCCGGTGTTCGGCACCGCGGGCAGCTACCAGATCGGCAACGTCCGCCTGAACTGCGGCGGGGCGTTCCTGGAGCTCGTCGACGCGCAGTTCATCAACCTGGGCCCGCGGCTGCGCCCGTTGATCCGGCCCGTGCCCTTCACGGTCGAGCCGGCACCGGCCACCGAGGCCGTGGCGGGCGAGCTGCCGTACGCAGAGAACGTGCCGTTCCAGCGGCCCGAGGTGCTCAACGAGGAGTGCCTGGCACCGGGCAACTTCATCGAGGTGATCGTCACCATCGAGAACACCGGCCTCACCGACCAGCTGGGCGCTGGGCCGGAGTTCGTGGGCTCTTGGAACGGGTCGCTGTTCGCCGGCCAGCCCGGATCGTGCGAGTTCTTCATCGGCACGGGGACGTGCACGGTGACGGCCAGCACGGTCGAGGTGGACGCGGACATCCCGGCGGGCGAGCAGATCCAGTTCGCGTGGGTCGGGCGCCTGGTCGGCGGCCTGCCGTCGGGGACGGTGATCGAGATCGCCTCGACGCTGTTCTTCGACACCGACGACGACGGGATCAACGACGCGGAGGTCGAGCTCGATCCGATCGAGATGATCCTGGACTGCGTGCCGACGGTGGATCCCAACCGCCAGCTGGGCCGCCAGGTGCACCTGCCGATCCTGAACTTCCAGGGGCAGGACGACGTGTGCGACACGTGGATCGAGGTACAGAACATCGGCTGCGAGTTCGCCAAGGCGGCGCTGATCACGTGGGGCGAGCCGGGCTTCTGCCCGCCGCAGGCCGCGGGGCCGCTGAAGGTGGAGTGCACGGGCATCCTGAAGCCCGGCAGCACGTGGAACCTGTTCGGCGCGCAGGTGCCCACCGGTAGCAAGGGCGGCATGCTCTTCAAGTTCAGCGTGAAGCAGCTCAGCGAGCTGCCGGCACCGCTGGCCTTCCCGCCGGACGACATCACGGCGGACTACCTGTGCGAGAGCCTGTTCTTCGGGGTCGTCGGCGACGCGGACGACTACCGCCGGTTCAAGAAGGCGTACAACGAGGGGCTGGAGTTCGACCTGGTGCCGCTGGACCGGGCGTCGGGCGACGGCATCCTGGCGGTGGACGTGCACCGGACGTGCCCGGGCGATGTGACGCCGGGCGTGAAGGTGACGAGCAAGTACAACGGGATCGCGGGCTCGCACCTTGGGGCGTACGACGACGTGTTCGGCGGCTTCAGCTACTACGTGCCGCTGGTGTACGCGGACAAGGCTGGGTTCAACACGATCATCTACATCCAGAACGGCGGGCTGAACTGCTCCTCGATCGAGATGTGGTTCAAGGCGCAGGACGACTGCCTGCGGGCGAAGATCTGCGAGACGTCGACGCTGGCCCCGGGCGAGACGTTCCAGATGGACGCGTCAGAGTGCGTTGGACCGGAGTTCCAGGGCAGCGTGTGGATCCGGACGAGCCAGGTGATGGGCATCGCGGTGGACATCATCGGCAAGGACGTGCTGATGACGTACATCGGCGAGCCGGGGGAGATCAACTACACGTTCGACCCGTCGATGTCGACGACGGTGAACGGCAACCAGGTGGCGTTCGGTCCGCTCATCTACAGCGAGTACCAGGGCTGGGACACGGGCATCCAGGTGCAGAACCTGTCGGGTGTGGTGGCGGCCAAGGTGAAGGTGTACTTCCTGGACCGGTCGGGTGGCATCATCACGACGCTGGTGGACTGGATCTGCCCGCGTGGGAGCCAGACGTTCTTCCTGCCGGTGATCTTCGACCTGCCGGGGAACTGGGTGGGGAGCATGCGGGCGGAGAGCCAGGAGTGGTTCAGCCCGGGTGGACCGAACGTGCGGCCGCCGAACATCGTCGGCGTGGTGACGCTGATCAAGTACAACGACGCGGCGCGGACGGAGACGCAGGAGGCCATCGCCTACAACCTGCTGCCGGAGCACAAGATCTTCGACTGGCAGCTCGGGTTCGCGGGCGGCGGTCTGGACTCGGGGGTGGGGCTGATCGCGATCCCGAGCCTGCTGAAGGACCTGGACAACACAGGCCTGACGAGCGAGATCGCCATCGCCAACGTGGTGCCCAAGCCGGGCTTCACGGACCTGGTGATCTACTTCTACGACCAGAACGGGCTGTTGGACTACATCTGCCAGAAGCTGAACGAGAAGCAGGTGGAGTACATCGACCTGCAGACGTGGGGCTACGTCAACCCGGGCTTCAAGGGCTCGGCCATCATCAGCGCGTGGTTCTGGGAGCACGACGTGTTCGACGACACGGGCTTCTTCCTGCGCAACCTGGTGGGCCTGGGCGCGGTATCGATCGAGCGCAGCGGCACCCGCCTGGGCGAGGACGCCCCGGGTGACGAGGCGGCCGGCTCGCGGGGCATCCCGTTCCGCCAGCAGGACATCGAGGACCTGGAGCTGGAGTTCTGCTTCATGGGC
>Ga0326597_10012655_pt1 | contig 11121 bp, 9 predicted proteins | sample RVTome_12_FD_203789 | JGI IMG/M metagenome (GOLD analysis project Ga0326597, IMG submission 203789) | Soil microbial communities from uranium-contaminated site in the Upper Colorado River Basin, Wyoming, United States - RVT100D185 | ecosystem: Environmental > Terrestrial > Soil > Contaminated >... | reverse complement strand
ACGTTGTCGGTGGACGATGCGCAACAGACCATCGACGCGCTGCGGCGGCGCTTTCCCGCCATCGTCGGCCCGAAGAAGGACGATATCTGCTACGCGACGCAGAACCGCCAGGACGCGGTGAAAGCGCTTTCCCGGCAATGCGAAGTGGTGATCGTCGTGGGGTCGCCGAATAGCTCGAACTCGAACCGGCTGCGGGAAGTCGCGGAGAAGCAGGGCGTTGCCGCCTACATGGTCGACAATGCTGCCGAGCTCGACCCCGCCTGGGTGGCGGGAAAGAACCGCGTCGGCGTCACCGCCGGCGCGTCCGCGCCGGAAATACTGGTTCAGCGCGTGGTCGACCGGCTGCGGGCACTGGGCGCGGAGCGCGTCGAGCAGCTCGACGGCATCGAGGAAAACACCATCTTTCCGCTGCCGAAGGGACTCGTCGCCGCCTAGCCGGCGGACTGCGACGGCGCGGTCGCCCCCGAATGCCAGATTCGGGCGGTGGGTTAGGGCTACCCGTTCAGACAGCCGCTGATAAATTGGTTGAATGCCGGCGTTCCGGCTGCCAGCTTTTTGCCCTGCGCCTGCGCGGCGCACTGCGCCATCTTGCCCTGTATCGCTTTTTCCTGCGCCGCACGCTGCTTCTGGGTCATGGGAACGGGTTTTTTCGCGGCGCTCGCGCCCTGCGCCAGGGCGAACGGCGTCACCGCCAGCATCAGGCCGCACAGGCCTGCGATCAGCTTGTTCATGCTCGGCTCCTCATCTCGTTCATCAGGGAATGTGAATGCTCTCGTACGGGTCCAGCACGACCTCGACCGTCTTCTGCGTCTTGACGGCGCGTCCATGGCGTAGCGCGGGCGAGAACTGCAGCGCGCGCGCGGCGTCGAGCGCGGCGCCGTCGAAAACCTGAGGCGGCCGGGATTCCAGCACCGACACGTCGTCCACGTTTCCGCGCTCGTCGATCAGTATCCTCAGGACGACCTTCCCCCTGACGCGCATCCGGTAGGCGTGATCGGGGTAGATGAGCGGCGGATCGTTGAGCGGCTCCGCGCGCACGTCCACTTCGTTGGAAGTGAAATAGCGGTCCAGCGGTAGCCGCGGGTCGGTGCTGCGCCCGGCCACCGCTCCGGCCACCGGGCGCGCCGGCTTCGGAAATTCGGACGCCTCGACCGGAGGCGAGCCGGCGGGTGCCATGACCGCATCGGGCGCCGGTGCCGGTGTGGCGAGCAGCGCCGGGTCCGGCTCCCGCGCCACCGCTTGAAGCTGGACCTGCAGGGGCCGAAACAAAATCGGATCGGCCGTCATCGGCCGCACGCCCGCGACCAGCAGGCCGTGCGCCAGCAGTGACAGCCCCAGCCCGACGGCAAGCCGGCGTTGAGGCCGGGGCAGCTCGCCGAAATGAAACAGGATGAGTGAGGCTGTCATGGTCGCGAGTCCCGCGCGTTGATGCCCGCCCCGTGCGGCCCCCTGAAGCAGGGCATTTCGCCCCGCTTCAGGCGCGGGCCGGCGCGTCCTGCCGGGCGGCTACTTGGGATCGACCTCCTTGTACCAGTACTTCCGCAGCCGCGAGGACAGCGACGTGCCGGCCGGCGTGCTTACCTGGATGCCGGAAATCACCGCCTCGACCGGCTTGCCGCCGAGCATCACGACCACGTGTACCGGCGAGGGCAGGTAGCCGCCGCCCGCGTGGATCAGCGAGCGGTCCGCGCCCGTGAGGCCCCCGACGGCGTTGAGGTCGCTGGACGCGGTCGCGTCCACCGTGCCGACCTGGTACTGGCGCGCGACGCCGAGGTTGCTGCCGCAGGTGCCGCCGCCGGCGGTCGCCGAGGGCTGGTTGGTGTTGAAGAACGTCGTTCCAGCGATGGAGATCGCATTGCCGACGACCTTCTCGCCGGCGCCGAGCGTGATGAACCAGCCCCGGTCCGTTCCCAGCTGCGACGAGACCGCGGCCTGCGTCTCGCCCGCGAGGCAGGCCGACGCGTCCTGGACGCAGTTCGAGGTCAGATCCGACAGCCCCGCGTAGTCGGGCGGGCCGACGATCGGCTGCTCGGTGATCGTCGGCTCGGTGTTGCCGGTCACGGCGCCGACGTCGGTGCCCTTGTCCTTCAGCATGTAGAAGCGGTTGGTGACCGTCGTGTCGAACGGATGCTCGCGGTCCCCGGAGCCGAGCAGGATCGCGTCGTAGCCGTCCTGCGCCACGACGTCCGGCGGGAACAGGAACTTGCGCCGGCCCGCCGCGGTCCCCGGGTCGGCGAGCGACGCGAGCTTGACGACGGTCGAGGTCGCGAGATTGGTCGCGCCGTCGCCGCTGAAGTCGATCCGCCACACGTTGCCGCCCGTGTCGCCCACGTACGCGCGGTTGGTGGGGCCGCCGCTCAGGTTGCGTATCACGGTCAGGTCCGACGGAATCGCGTAGATCATGCCCGCGACCTCCAGCGTCGCGCCGCTGCCGGTGAAGCTCGCGTGCCATACCAGCGCGCCCGTCAACGCGTTGACCACGTAGATGCCGCGGCCCATCGCGCGGTCGACCGTGCCGATCGTGCTGGTCGTCACCGCGCCGGTGGTCGTGTTGACGCTGGTCACCACCGCCGGGTCGAGATCGTCGACCGCCGAGTCGTAGCCGGCGCCGAATACCAGCACCGGGAAGGGCAGGTTGGCGAGTCCGGTCACGACGGTGGGCTGCGACCAGGACTGGCCCAGCTCGCCGAAGCCGGCCGTCAAGTTCGAGATCTTCCACAGGAACTTGGGATTCTCGGGGTCATTCACGTCGAGCGCGTAGATGAAGCGCCCGCCGCGGCGGTTCGCGACGTAGAGGTTGACCGCGTCGCCGGCGTCGCCGAGGCTCTCGTTGCCGTTGGCGTCGTTGGTGTAGACGGCGATCGGCCCGTCCTGGAAGTAAGGCTTCTTGAACGCGCTCGAGATCACCGGCGAGTTGTTGCGCATGCGCTTGAACTGGCCGAAGAACTCCTCGGGGATGAAGCCCCACGCCTCCTTGCCCGGGGTGAGTGACGAGGTATCGCCCGTCGGCTTGGCGTAGCCGCCCTTGACGGCGTGGAACACGCCGTCGTTGCCGCCGTAGAAGACGAACACGTCGTCGTCCGACCCGGCGAAGCGGTTGTAGTTCACCACCGCGGGGCGAGAGTGCAGCACGTCGCCGTGTATCGAGGAGCGGATGTCGGTGGTCGAGCCGTCCGAGTTTTCGTCCTGGAAGTTGTCCTCGCCGCGCACCCACCGGATGAGCGCGTCGCGCTCGACGCTGAAACCGCCCGCCTGGGCCGCCGCGATGGTGCCGGCGGCGTCGCCTTCGGGGGAGGCGATGGTATAGGTGAACGTGTCCGGACCCGTCACCGTGACGGTGTAGGTGCCGTTGAAGGTGCCCGGCGTGGCGCCCGCGATCGCGACGATGCTCTGGTCGGCAAAGCCGTGGTTGACCGCCGTCGCGCGTGCGTTCGTGCTCTTGATCGAAGCCGTCACCGACGAGCTGATGTTGGTGCCCTGCAACGCGGTCAGCGGATAGCTGAACACGTCTGCCTGGTTGAGGCAGGAGAACGTGAAGGGAATGGGCACGCAAACCCGGATGTTGGCGATGGCGTCGTATCCCGACGGATTGGCCCCGGCGATGCGCACTTCCTGCCCGTGCGCATAGCCATGCCCGGGCAGGGTCACCCACGCCTTGTTGCTGGCCGTGGGCCGCACCGTGTAGCCGGAAGAGGTGATCGGAGGCGACGCAATGAGCGCGTCGAAGTAGAACCAGTAGTCCGTGCTGAAATTGTCGATGACCGAGAAGGCTCCCTCGTGCGGCGCGGCGCCCTCGATCGTGATGCCGTCGGTGGCGGCGAAGCCGTGGTTCGGGGCAAACCCGAGCACGAACCGGGAGGTGGAGGTCGCGGCATACACGACGTTGCTCGTGTTTTGCGGCAGCACGCTCGCGGTGGTGATCTCGAACGAGGCGGTGCTCCCGAGGACGGGATCGCAGGCCGGGCAATTAATGGTGAAACTGCCGTTGTAGCCGGCGATGTCCGAGCCCGAGATGAAGATCGTCTGCCCGTCGGCGTAGAAGTGGGTGCCAGAAACCGTCACGGTGACCGTGGTGCCGCCGCCCTGTGTCGCTGTCACGCCCGATACGTTCGTGTTGGGCGCGGTCGCGGTGGCGAGGGTATAGGAAAAAGTCGTGGCGCCGTCGCACAGGGGGCTTGGCGTGCAGCCGATGGTCGCGGTGATGTTGTAGGCCGGGTCGCTCGCGCCGGCGATCGCCACGGTGCTGCCATCGAAGAAGCCGTGCGCTCCGCTGGTCGTCGCCGTCGCCGTGGTGGTGTTGCCCGTTGCGGTGATCGCGCCCGACGCGTCGCCACCGGCCTGGGACATGGTGTAATTGAAGTGGTCGACGTCGACCACCGTGATGCCGAACGTGCCGTTGAACTGCACGGGGCTCGCGCCCGCGATCGTCACCTGCTGCCCGTTCGTGAAGCCGTGCGCCGGCATGTACGCCTGCGCCGTGGTCGATTCGATCTGCCCGCTTGTCACGGTCGCGGTGCCGCCCGTCGCAGACTCGTTGGCGCCGGGACCGCCGGTGATCGTGAACCGGTTATTCGTGGTGTCCACCGTGTCGATCGTCCAGGTCACGTTGAAGAGCGAATTGCTGGCTCCCGAAACCACGACGCTTGCGCCGTTCACGAAGTTGCCGGGCAGCGCCTGCGCCGCCTGGAACCGGTACACGTTGCCCGGCACCTTCCCCACGCTCGACAGCGCGACGGTCTGGACGTTGGGCACGTGGGCCTGAACGCTGGTCACCGGGCGGGGCACGGCAGTAGTCAGGCTGAGGATGGTGCGCGTGACGGCATTGTTGCTCAGGCTCGTCACGAACCTCGAATTGGCGCCGGCCCACGTATTGCTCAACGCGACCGACAGTCGATCGGTGACCGAAGTCACCGACTGGCTGGTGTATGCGCTCAGCGGTGAGACGAACCGCGTGTCGAGCTGGAACGCGGCCGGGCTGACCGCGTCGTTCGCCGTCGAGAACGGCGTGTTGGACAGCGCGAAGCCGACGTTCGGCGCGCAGGTCTGGTTCACGCCGCTCACCAGCCCGGTAGTGCAGGTATAAACGTTGCGCAACGGGGAGGATGATTCCGCGCTGGCATAGGCGATGCGCAGCTGCTGCGCGGCGCCGCCTTTCTCGACGAGGTCGCCGTCCGGCAGGTCCGACGGACCGCCCGGGCCGTTCTGGCTCGGGTCGCGGAAGCCCCAGTAGTTCGACGCTGCCGTCCAGAAGCTCGGTGAATTCTGCGACACGAAGCCGGTGGTCGTGTTTTCCGCCGGGTCGCCGACCGCCGGCGGGGGGCCGTTCGCGGCGTCGGCCAGGAACACGCGGTTCGTCGCCGTGTCGAGAGCGAGGTTGTACATCTTGAGGTTGCCCAGCCAGCGCGGCGACTTGTTGGAGTCGGGGCGGAACACGCCGATATACACCTGGTTCAGGTTCGTGCCGCGCACGTTCACGGATACGGGAAGCGTGGTGGACGCGAACACGCTGTTGACTGCCTGCACCTCGGTGAAGATCGAGTTCAGCGCGTCCACGATGGCGGTGCCCGACGCGTCGCTGGTGACCCCGAAGTACTTGCCTTTCCCGTTGTTGGCAACGCTCTTCATCAGCGCCGTCATGTCCGGTCCCGTGCCGGTCGTGCCCGGGTTGACCTCGACCACGTAGGTGTAGACGTTCTGCGCGCCGTCGCTGTTGGATACGGAGGCGTCGGTTGCGAACACATCGGCGTTGGCCATGAACTTGGCCATTTCGTCCGACCAGTTGCCCTGCAGGCCGTTGGGCGTGACGCCGATGATCGATGGCGGGCTGACACCCGTCAGCGTGCCGAGGTAACCTTCCAGCTCGGCCCGGGCCGTGGCGTTTTCGTTGGCCGGGCCGTTGCTGATGAAGATGATGAAGTTCCGGGCGCAGCCGTCCTCGATCGGCGAGCGGAACAGGCTGCCTTCCGTCGGAAACGTGCCGCTCCCCGGATACGGCAGCGAATGGGGCGTGAGCGGCGTCAGGAATGGGTCAGCGGTGCCGTCGTGATCGGCCTTGGACTGGTCGTCGCCCGCCCGCGAGGCTTTGCCCGCGAAATAGAGGTAGGCCTCGTACAGGGCGAGCCCCGCCAGGTTGTTGTCCCCCTTGTCGCCATTGATGTCGAAATTGGCGATGATGCTGGCGAGACTGCTCTTGTTCGCGGTCGTCATCTGCCGCACGTGGTAGCGCACGTAGGAGCCATCCGATCCGGACGAGCCGGTCCGCTTGAAGTTCGAGTCGCTCATGATCATGAGGCCGACGTTGTACTGGTCCGACAGGCCGTTGATCACCTGCACCAGGGCGGCTTTCTCGTTGGTGAAGGCCTGGTTCCAGTTCGCCGAGTTGTCCACGACGAGCAGCACGTTCGGGCGCTCGGCCGCGATGCTGGGGTTCGCGAGGAAGATGTCCGTGTCGTCGTTGACCGGATCGAACGCGGCCATCGCGACCGCGACGCCCATCAGGAAAACGGCGAGGACGAACTTCATCAGCTGTTTCATAGGATGGCTCCCGATCAGGACGACGGGCAGTTGCCGGCCAGCAGCCGCACGCCTACCCCCTGCACGATGCCCGCGTAGGCATTGGTGAGGGAATCGGTGTAGCTCGCGCGCACTTCCCAGTGGGTATCTTCCGGCGTGAGCTCCCCGATCTTCTTCGTGTAGCCCTTGGCCGGCGTCGTGTAATTGCAGGTGGGCTGGTCGATGTGCACCCAGTGCCCGCCGCTGGTGGTGCAGGCGCTCGAGGTGCTGCCGGTGCCGTTGATGCAGATGTCGCTCGCCGCCGGCGTCAGGTTGAAGGCGGACACGGTGCTCATCACCTGCTCGATCGCCTGCTGCACGACGCGCTCGACGGCCCTTTGCTGCTGGAAGTTGCCGATGATCTTCAGGTTGACGCTCGACAGGTTGAACATCGTCACCGCGAACAGCGTGAGCACGACCAGCATGATCAGCGCGACGAGCAGCGTGGCGCCGCGCTGGCGCGCGCCGGCACGGCGGCCGTTCAGGCGTTCAATGGCGTTCATGGGATCTCCCGTCTGCCCGCCGGGTTGACCAGCTGCACGGCGGCGCCATAGACGTGCCGCTTGAAGCTGTCGTTCCGCGCCGGAACGGCGTAGGGGCCCAGCGTGTAGGTCTTGTTGTCGGTGAATCCGACCGTCGACTCGGTATTGCGCGCCAGCACGTGAATCTTGGCCGCGATTACCGTGGTCCAATCGAGGCCGGCCCAGCTCGCGGGGCTGGGCGGGGAATAGTTGTCCACGTTCGAGTCCCCCGTGTAACCGGTCGCCAGGTTCACCGTGCCCGGAACCGTATCGGTGCCGAACTGGATCTTGAGGTACTCGACGCCTTCCACCAGCGGCACGATGGTGATGGTTCCCTGGCTGGTCAGCTCGAGCCGCTTGAGCGTGGGAATGGTGTCGTCCGAGACGGTGCAGACGCCCGAGATGCCGCTCGCGGTGCCGGTACCGACGCTGCACGGCGCGACGAAATAGACGTGCACGCGCAGCCGCCGGATGGGCGCCGACGGCGCCGGGCTCGCGCCGTTGGTGAATTTGAGGGTGGAGGCCGTGGTGCCATCCGCCTTGCAATGCTCCACCGCGGTCGGGCAGCTCCCCAGCGAGCCGCCGCCGCCGAGCTGCATTTCGGCCCCGGTCGCGCTCGCTTGTATGTAGAACGCGTTGCTCGTCGTGCTATCGGCTGCGATCAGCGCGTTGGTCTCCACGCGCCGGATCACGATCACGTCGCTGCCCGGCTTGAGGTTCGCGGCGGTCAGCGCGGCGCAGCTCGTGGCGCTGACATCGGCCGCGACGTCGGACGCCGGCGTCACGGCGTCGATCGTGCCCTCATAGGCCTGCACCGGGTACCAAAGCGCCGACAGGAGATTGGCCGTGCTAGAGGCTTCGCACGGATCGGGCGGCACGGACGCGGGCGTTGCGATCGAGGTCAGGTCGTGCAGGTGCCCGTAAAATCCCGCCAGGCGAAGGTCCTGCGACAGGGTGTCGACGGCGTAGCGCCCGTTCTCGATCTGCTGGCCGGTTTTTTGCAGCTCGCGGTTTGCGTCGCTCGAATTGACGAATATGAGCGCGAGGCCGGAAAGCAGCAGCAGGCCGATCGTCATCGCGATCATCAGCTCGATCAGCGAGAATCCGTAGGCGTTACGCATCGTTCGGCGCATAATGGTGTCGTCTACTTGAGGTATCCCAACCGGAACGTCGTGGAGACCACCCGCCGCCGCGTCTCGGCCCCGTACAGCGTGTTGGCGCAATTGACGGTCGGCGCGAAGGTGTCGGTCGTTCCCTGCCAGGCAACGGCGACCGTGTAGATGCCGGTCGTGGGTATCGCCACGCCGACCGGATCGAGCAGTTCGGTGGCGCCGTCGTAGCTCACGCAGCCGCGTGCTCCGACCATGGCGCCGACGGAAGCGCCACCCAGGGTCTCGGCGGCACCCTGGAGCAGCCCGCTCCATTCCGCGAGGGCGGCGTCCGCCTGCGCGTTGTCGTTGCTGGTGCCCGCGCTGCAGGAAGCGATGCTGCCCGCATTCACGCCGAGAAAAGGGCTGCCCGTCGAGGCGTCCGTGTAGCGGAAACAGCTGGCGGTCAGACGGTGAAGATGGATGCGCTCCACCATGTCCTGCATCAGGATGATGGCCTGGGCACGCTGGTAGGACTCGAACTCGGACTGCTGCATCCTCACCTGCATGCCGGCGAGCCCGAGCAGCCCGAGGACGATGATGAGCAGCGAGATCAGCACCTCGATCATGCTGAAGCCCGCGTGTCGTGCGGCGATTCGCGTGGTCGCGTTCATATTATTGGCAGCCATCCGCGGGGACGCTGTTCGTGTCCACCTTGATGTTCGGCTTTCCGCTCGGATCCAGCCGCACGCAGCGCGCGGTGACCGCCGCGCTGTCCGGCGAGCTCAGCACGAAGTCGGGGACGGCGCCGGTGAGCCTGCCGTCTCGGCGGAAGGTGAGGGTGCCGGCCAGTCCGGAGATAACGACGCCCTCGATCGCGTTCTGCACCTTCAGGTTGGTGCCGCCCGAATTCGTGATACGCCATCCGAGGGCCCAGTCGGTTCCGTTGGGGACGATGTTGACGTTGGCGGCGCGCTTGATCGCCTCGCTGCGCGCGAGGATCAGGCTCGCGTAGACGTCGGAGGTCGCCGTCTTGACCCGCTGCCCGCGGACGAACTCGGTCATCGAGGGCAGGGCGAATGCCGAGAGGATGGCCAGCACGGTGATCGCGATCATCAGCTCGGTCAGCGTGAATCCCCGCGAACCGGCGAGGACCGCCTGCCGGCAGGGGTGGTTTCCCGGAACGCTGTTCGTCGAAACGCTCATGGCATCGCCGATCGCCGCTACTTCGCCCACTTGTCGGCGGGACTCTTGCTGCCGAGGTTGTCGAGCGTCAGGTTGCCGTCGCTCAACTGGGCGCCAATTGCCGTTGCCGTGATCGTGTAGGTGGTGCAGGGCGCGGCGCAGGCGGCCAGGCTGAACGTGTAACGGCTCGCCACCTCCGAGGGTGCGGTCAGCCCGAGGGCGCCGATGGTGGCCGCGTACTGACGCGCGTCCAGGATGTATTGCTCCTGCTTGCTTGCCACCGCCAGCATGAACTGCTTGGCCACGGAGCGATTCGAGCGGAGGACGTAATTGTTGTAGGAGGGAACGGCGATCATCGCGATGATGGAGATGATCACCACCACGATCATCAGCTCGATCAGCGTGAAGCCCCGTTGTTTTTCGCGCGTCGGCGACGGCGCGTTGTTGTTCTGGCTTGCCATGTCGCGAGTCCTTTCGATAGTGATGAATCTTATCCGGCTCCGGGCGCCGGAACAAAAGCGGCCGATGGGCGGGCGGGACGAACGCACGAACGGCTTGGGCGACGACGCGCGCAGCAGAACAATATCATAGGAAACAACCGGATAATCGATTCGGTGCGCGCGATGCGCCACGCGGGTCGATCGTGTATTCCATTTGAGTATTCTGTCACGCTTGACTGTTGTGACCGGTCGAACCGAAATGCACGGGCTTCGCCGCTTCGTCCGAATCGGGATTGCGGAATGCGGGCGGGGGGCGTCCGCCAGCAACCAATTAGACTTAGTCCAGATCCCGGTTCATAATAAGAACTCATGGAGACCGCTCAGACACGTGACAGCCTGGTCGGGCTCTTGCGCCGACACGGCATCAACCCGACGCACCAGCGCATCGAGATCGCGCGCGCGCTGTTTTCGCGCCATCAGCACCTGTCCGCCGATCAGGTGCTTTCCGCCGTCAACGGCCGCCATTCGGAGACGTCCAAGGCGACCGTCTACAACACCCTGAAGCTGTTCCTCGAGAAGCGTCTCATCCGGGAGGTGATCGTGGATCCCAGCAAGGTGTTCTACGATCCCAACACGCTTCCGCATCACCATTTCTACAATGTCGACACCGGCGAGCTGGCCGACATCAGCGCCGGCGAAATCGAGGTTCGCGGGCTGCCGGCGTTGCCCGAAGGGATGGTCACCGAGGGCGTGGATATCGTCGTGCGGATCCGCTCAGCCCGCACGAATCGCGACTGACCACGATTAGGGTGGGTCCAGGATGCTCTGGCATGGCGGCGGCAGGGCGTGCGGGCTTACGTACTCTCGACCCAAGTCGATACCGCGATCTCGGCAGCGGCAAAGCATGCGGGCTGCGTATCCGGCTTTTTTGTGCAAGAATTCGTTTCATTAAGGAATTTGCGGGGCAGCCATCCCGCAAATTCCTATGCTGGCGTAGCTCAGCTGGTAGAGCAACTGATTCGTAATCAGTAGGTCGGTGGTTCGAGTCCACTCGCCAGCACCAATCCCCGACGCCATTTCCCCCGGTTTGCAATGACCGATCGGACGACCATCCTGGTGACCATGCGCCTCACTGCGACCCGCGATGCACCCCGCGCGGTTTCCGGTGTGACGCGGCGGGGGTGGCAATTCCCCGGCGCGTTGATTCTGGGTTTCGTCCTGAATGCGGTGATCACGGGGGCGCCGGCCATTGCGGACGAGGCGGCCATTCAGCGGACACTGCAGGCCCGCTTTCCCACCATGAAGGTCGAGAGCGTGTCGCGGTCTCCGTTCGCG
>Ga0326597_10012653_pt1 | contig 11123 bp, 9 predicted proteins | sample RVTome_12_FD_203789 | JGI IMG/M metagenome (GOLD analysis project Ga0326597, IMG submission 203789) | Soil microbial communities from uranium-contaminated site in the Upper Colorado River Basin, Wyoming, United States - RVT100D185 | ecosystem: Environmental > Terrestrial > Soil > Contaminated >... | reverse complement strand
CAATCGACCCGACCCGGTGCGGGCTGAAGCGTTCGTGCAACGGGCCGGCGAAAGGGGTCTTTTTTGAGCGCGATCAAAACGCGGACCGAAGGCGGGGTGGTGGTCGTGACACTGGCCCAACCCGAGATCAGAAACGCGATCACTGGTGAGGACATGATCGAAGAGCTCCTCGATGCACTCGACGAGGCGGAGACCAATCCCGAGGTATCAGTCGTCGTGATCGACGCCGAGGGCCCGGCATTCTCCGCCGGTGGCAACGTGAAGGACATGGCCGCGAGAGAAGGGCTCTTCTCGGGTAACCCGGCGGAGATGACCGAGAAGTACCGCGACACGATCCAACAGCTCACCCGTCTCATGGCGACCACCGACCTGGTCACCATCGCATCGGTGAACGGCCCCGCGGTCGGGGCTGGTTTCGATCTGGTTCTCGGCTGCGACCTCCGCTTTGGCTCCCGAAACGCTCGATTCGCCCATACGTTCATCGAGATGGGGATCATCCCCGGCGATGGCGGTGCCTGGCTCCTGCCTCGTGTCGTAGGTTGGCAGCGGGCCACCGAGTTGGCCCTGACCGCCCGGTTCATCACCTCCGCCGAGGCCGAGAGCTATGGCGTGCTGCTCGAAGTGGTGCCAGAGGACAAACTGGCCGAGCGAGTGATGGCGGTGGCGCAGAGCATCGCCTCGAAGCCACGACCGGCAGTGGTCATGGCCAAGCGCCTGCTCCGCCAGGCGAGGAGCATGGACCTGGATGGCTTCCTGGAGTTCTCGGCTGCCTTGCAAGCGATCGCCCACTCCACACCCGAGCATCAGGCCGCAGTGGCCGACTACGTGGAGAAGCTCGAGAACCGCGACTGAGCCGTTGTTGTCGAGACAAATCCTCGACAACATCACTCATTGCGACCAGTATCACTCGCTGTGGTAAATGAGACTCACGACTTATCCACAATGGGACTAGTCCCTGTGAGACTCGTCATGGTGGAGTTGGCATGATGAACATCCCCAACAATTTCCTCATCGAGGTGATGGAAGACGTCATCGAGGACCTGCATGGCCATGTCCATCGCGTCTCCAATCTGTCGGTCGACCTCGGGCGCGGCATCGGGCTCGACGCAGATGACCTGGATCGCCTCGCCCTCGCCGGGGTCCTGCACGATGTGGGCAAGATCCACATGGACCCTGCGATCCTTGGCAAACCAGGGCCACTCAGCGAGTCGGAGCGGGAGCTCATGCAGCGCCATCCCGAGCTGGGGTTTGCCATGGCTCGCAACAAGCTCGATGCCAAGGTCGCCGAGGCCATCCTCTACCACCACGAGCGGTACGACGGCCGTGGTTACCCGTTTGGGCTGTCCGGGGACTCCATCCCGATCCTTAGCCGGATCGTCAATGTGGCCGACGCATTCGATGCCATGACCTCGGTGAGGGCATACCAGCCGGCCCTGCCGTTGGACTTCGCCATCTACGAGATCCGCTCCAACGCGGGGAGCCAGTTCGACCCCATCGTCGTGGACGCCTTCTTGGAGCTTGCCGAGATCGACAAGCTGCCAATGGATCTCTCTGCCTGAAGCGGGCTCGCCAGCATCGCATGGGAGGTGCTGTACCGAGCAGAGATAGCCAATGCGTGCGGTCTCGGTGTGGAAGGACTCTGTTTGATCAGTGGTCATACATATGTGTGACGTCTTCGGTGTGGGTCGTCCCGTCAGGGAAGTAGATAGTGACTTCCACGATCCGATGATTCGGCCAGTTGATGAGGCTGGCCTCGGATACCGGGTAGACGATGGCTGTCGAGCCGTCGTCGTCCTGAAAGACGATGGCAACCACGCTGGGATCATGGTCGACCAACAGGATCCCATCAGGGTTCAGGGCCAAGCCGGGGTAGCGGTCGACGTCAAGCGTGCACCCACCGCTTGTCGGGATGCCACCAGCCAGTACTACCGACCTGCACCTCCAGGTGACGAGGTCGGAAGCGGGGGTGGCGGAGTCCGGGAAGTCGAAAACCGAACCTTGGGGTGTTTTGGTTTCTGTCTTTTGCTCCTGCCAGGTGATGATCTCGTACTCGTCCGGGCTTCCCGGGTACACGGAGGTAATGCGAGCAGAACCTTCGACATAGCCCGGACCTGGGCGCTCTTCTTCCAGCCACGCTCGCTGTCCATCTGAAAGAGACCGTCCAGGGAGCATGTGGACAACCAAGTCGGGGTCGGCTGGGAGCCCGTTCACCGGTGAGGGCAGGGCATCCGTCTCGTTTGTCGCGGACGAGTTGGTGGGTGGAACCCGGTTTCCCTGGACACCGGGCCGGGTCGATGTCACCAGGATCCCGGAGAAAAGCGCCAGCACGGTAACGGCGCTCGCCACACCGATGATCGGGCCCCATGCCCGCCTGGGACGGTGCTCGAGAGTAAGCGGAGGCAGTTGGTCCACCATCCGCTGGGTCTCGAGGGCGGCAATGCGGAGGATTTGATCCATGTCGTTCATTGCATGTCCTTTCGATCTACGCGTCGGACGAGGGTCTGCCGCGCCCGTCGCAAATGGGTGTTGACCGTGTCCGGGGAACAGCCAAGAACTTCCCCGATTTCGGCCATGGTGAGACCGGCGTAGTAGCGGAGTGCGACTGCCTGGGCTTGACGTTTCGGCAGTTGTCGGACCAATGCCCAAACCCACTCGTGGTCCACCGCCGGGTGGTCCAAGGCATCTCGAGCCGTCGGCCCGTGACGTGAATATGCACGGGCTTCGGCGAGCTTGCGGCGGACCTGAGACGCCGCCTTGTTAGCCACGACCCGTCGGACCCACGCCTCAGGATCGACCATCTCAGCAACCTCATCCCACCGCTTGAAGGCTGCGGCGAAAGCTTCTTGCGTCAGTTCCTCGGCGAGCTCGACGCGGCCGGACAACACAAACGCCAGGCCGAACGCTCGTCGGCTCGTTCGAGCGAAGAACTCTTCGAATCCAGGGCGCCGTCCATCCATCACTAGGTGGCCTGCCTGTGACGTGCTGCCGGTGCTCACATCTATCAGTCGTATAGGAGAGTCGGAATTGTTACGCGTGTCATCTAGGCACAGCGCCACGAATCCATGCCCAACGTGACAACGGGTCGGCCCTCATCATGAGCATGTGGACGAGCCCAGGGCATCGGACGCGACCTGAAGACCGGGTGAACCGTGGCCGATCGGCGTCCGACGATGTCGGGATCTAGAGCAGTCCTCTGTGGACGTCAGAGTTTATGTCGGGCCGGCAGTCTCTAGCTTCCGTCCGGCACACTGTCCCTGCGTTCTTTCAGGACGTCCTGGATCGCGGAGATCCTGGCGTTGACCCATCCAAGGTCTCCCCCAGCCAGTGCCTGCGCACCCAGCTTCACCCACGCGCCGCTCACGGGGCCCTGATTGCTCCCTCCCTTGCCCGTCACAAAGCCGGTTCTCGATCGCACTATCTCATCTCGCCGCCGCCTGAGAGAATCCAGCTCGGACTCCAACTCGGTGGTGAGGCGGCTTGCGTCGCGACTCACCGCGAACTCGGCTGCTCGGGCCCTCAGCTCGTCCCGCTCCTTGAGGAGCTGGTACCGAGCGCTTGACGGGCCATCAGGAAGCGCCGCCAGGGCGCCCAGGATTTCGGCTAGGCGAACAGCGACCTCTTTGACCGGGTCGACAGCGCTCATCAGGTCATCTCCTGCTATGTACAGGCTACTTCCGACCGTGGCTATCACCTCGGCGGCCCGTGATGACGCCCGGGATTCGTGTGAACAACTGTGCCGCTGGGTCCACCTGAGATGGCCACGTCCTGGCTTGCAGCTCGACCCACTCGGCTCATGCCCCCCCGATTTCTTGTCCCACCTGGTTTGTACGTTGGTCGGTAGCGGGTTTGGTACGTGATTTCTGTCACCGGCGGGTTGTACGTTTGATGACAGGCCAAGAGAGGGGAGACGAGATGTCTCGACAGAGGGGCAGGGCGATTGAGAGGCGGTATGAGAAGATCCGGGCCAAGGATGAATCCGGGCTCACTGCCGAGGAGTTGCTCGATGACATCATGGAGCTGGAGAGTCTGACCCGCGAGATCAACTCGATGATGTTGCAGACGCTCGAGCGAAGACCTCACCTCACCCCTTTCGAGAGGCGACTCTTCCACCACCTGACGAAAGCGGCCCACCGATGAGCGAGCTTCGCTCTCTGCTCGACCAGCTCTCGGCGGTCGACATCGGCCAGATGTCGGTCGAGATGCTAGATGAGGACATCGACGAGCTGGTCTACGGACGTCAGATGATGGATGTCCTGCTCGCTCAACGGGTCAGGGGGATGACCGACCGGGGCGGTCATGTCGAGCTCGGTTACCCGTCCCCAACTGCCTACCTCACCGGCAAGGGCATGTCCGCAGGTCGGGCGAGACGACATGTCATCCGGGCCTACGCCTCCGACAGTGCTCCCGGGACATCCAAAGCGTGGACGGATGGACGCCTGTCCACAGACCAGGCGGAGTTGCTGATCCGAATGGCTGCTGCGGTCCCCGACCAGTTCCCCGAAGCCGAGGACAGACTCGTCGAGATCGTCGAACCGCTGTCGGTGGCATCAACAGCCAAGGCGGTCGAGTACTGGCGGCAGTCGGTGGACGGCCGGGCGATCTCTCGCTGGAGTCACAACACGTCAGACGTGGCGTCTCCTTGTCCACGACCATCGGGGGGAAGCGACGGCTCGACGGATGGATGGCCTCAACTGCCGGTGAAGCATTGGAGACCGCTCTCAACGCCCTGACGTCACCACCCACAGAAGACGACACCCGAACACCACGGCAACGACGTCATGACGCCCTCGAAGACCTCGCCCGCAACTACCTCGACCACGGCGAGACACCAACCGTCGGTGGCGAGAAGCCACACATCAACGTGATCACCGATATTGACGCCCTCAAGGGCATCGCCGGCGGCACCCACGAGACCCTCGACGGTGACGTCTTGGACGTGGAGACGGTGCGAATGCTTGCCTGCGACGCGTCCATCAGCCGCATCGTCGTGGGCCCCGACTCAGAGGTCCTCGATATCGGTCGCAAGACACGCGTCTGGACGGCTGCGCAACGACGGGCCATCATCGCCCGCGACCGTCATTGCACCGCACCCGGATGCGAGCGACCCCCAGACTGGTGTGACATCCATCACCTCACCCACTGGGCAGACGAAGGCTCCACCAGTGTCGATCAGGGAACGCTCCTCTGCCGGTTCCACCATACGCTCGAGCACATCAGAGCCTTCCTCAGAAAGCACAGATCACGAACCCAGGGGTGAGCCGGGCCCTCACCCCGCCGCTGACAGACATGTCACCCACCTCTGATACCTTCAACCCGTGAGTGCGATGGACACCTTCTCTCCCGCCACCAGGACCTGGTTCGAGGCCTCCTTCCCCGCGCCGACTCGTGCCCAGGCGGAGGGCTGGCCCGCCATCGCCGCCGGCGGTCACACCCTGATCCACGCCCCCACCGGGTCGGGTAAGACTCTCGCCGCCTTTCTCTGGACCCTCGACCGGCTCCTCACCGAGCCCCTGCCGGAGCGATCGGAGCGCTGCCGGGTCCTCTACGTCTCCCCACTCAAGGCGCTGGCCCACGACGTCGACCGCAACCTTCGGGCCCCTCTGGCCGGGATCCGTCACGCCGCCGAGCGCCTGGGTGGCGACCCCCTGCCCGAGCTCACCACGTTCCTACGCACCGGCGACACCCCCCAAGAAGACCGGAGACGGATGGAGCGCAAACCGCCCGACATCCTCATCACCACACCAGAGTCGCTCTATCTCTTGCTCACCTCGGCTGTCAGGTCGGTGCTCCGCAGCGTCCGCTGGGTCATCGTCGACGAGGTCCACGCGGTGGCAGGCACCAAACGCGGAGCCCATCTCGCCCTGAGTCTGGAGCGTCTGGAAGAGGTGACCGACCGGTCGCCACAGCGCATCGGGCTCTCCGCAACGCAGCGCCCGTTGGAGACCATCGCCCGCTTCCTGGGCGGAGGAACCGTGAGCGGCGATCAATGGACGCCGCGACCCGTGACCATGATCGACATCCCCCGGAACCGCGACATCGACTTGGAGATCGTCGTCCCCGTCGAGGATATGAACGAGCCCGGCGAGCCCGACCCACTCAATCCCGGCGCCACCCCGATCCGATCGATCTGGCCGGCGGTCTACCCCGAGTTGCTCCGCCGGATCCAGGCCCACAACTCGACGATCGTCTTTGCCAACTCGCGACGGCTGGCGGAGAGGATCTGCGCCGAGATCAACAACCTCGCCGGTCACGAGATCGCCCGTGCCCATCACGGATCGGTGGCCCGGGAGCAACGGCTGGAGATCGAGGAGGCATTGAAACGCGGCGATCTCAAGGCGGTGGTGGCCACCTCCTCCCTCGAGCTCGGCATCGACATGGGCGCGGTCGACCTGGTGCTCCAGGTCGAGTCACCCACCTCGGTGGCCTCCGGTCTGCAGAGGGTGGGCCGCGCCGGGCACCAGGTCGGCGGAATCTCCCGAGCCAAGATCTTCCCCAAGTACCGCGGAGACCTGCTCGTGGCGGCGGTGGTGGCCGCACAGATGCTGGAAAACAAGGTGGAGACGACCCGTGTCCCGGCCAACCCCATCGATGTGCTCTCCCAACAGATCGTCGCCCAGGTTGTTTCCGGCGACACCACGGCAGACGTCCTTTACGAGATCACCCGTCGCGCAGCCCCATATTCCGGGCTCGGTCGTGGTGTCTTCGACGAGACACTCGACATGCTCTCCGGCCGTTATCCGTCGGACCTGTTCGCAGAGCTGCGGCCACGGATCACCTGGGACCGCGCGACCGGGGATGTCAGCGCCCGACCTGGCTCGCGACAATTGGCCGTGACCAATCCCGGCACCATCCCCGACCGGGGCCTGTATCGGGTGACCCTCCCCGACGGGAGCAGGGTAGGTGAGCTGGACGAGGAGATGGTCTATGAGTCCCGGGAAGGGGACACGTTCCTGCTCGGGTCGAGTGCATGGCGGATCACCCAGATAACCCATGACAAGGTGGAAGTGGTGCCCGCACCCGCCGGGTCCGCCGCGCGCATGCCCTTCTGGCACGGTGACATGCTGGGGAGGCCACTCGAGACGGGGAAGGCGGTGGGGCGGTTCATCAGAGAGACCGCGTCCCTCGAATCCGACTCGGCCCGGTCGAGACTCCGCTCCGGGTTCAAGCTCGACGACTTCGCCGCCGGCAATCTCCTCTCGTACCTTGCCGAGGAGAAGGAGGCGACCGGGGCGCTCCCTACCGATAAGACCATCGTGGTCCAGCGCTTCCAGGACGAGATCGGGGATTGGCGGCTCGTTCTCCTATCGCCGTTGGGGGCGCGCATCCATGCCCCATGGGCGATGGCTCTGCGTCATCGTTTCCGCTCTCGATATGGCACGGACGTGGACGCCATCTGGTCCGACGACGGCATCGCCTTCAGGTTCGCCGACTCCGACGACCCGCCGGATGCGGACGACCTGCTGCTCGATCCCGAAGAGGTGGAGGGCATCCTGATCGAACATCTCGCCGACACGGCGTTGTTCGCCGCCCGGTTCCGGGAGGCCGCGGCCAGGGCGCTCCTCCTCCCCCGCCGACGTCCTGGGGAGCGAACGCCCTTGTGGCTGCAGCGAAGGCGCTCTGCCGATCTGTTGGGAGTCGCCAAGCAGTTTGGGTCGTTCCCGATCCTCCTCGAGGTCTATCGGGAGATCCTCCAGGACGACTTCGACCTTCCCGCCCTCCAGCAGGTCCTCGGTGACATCCGGTCCCGGAGGATCCGGGTGTTCCCAGTCGATACCCACGGCCCGAGCCCATTCGCCTCGTCGCTTCTCTTCTCATTCATCGCCGCCTACATGTACGAGGCCGATGTGCCTCTGGCGGAGCGACGCGCCGCGGCGCTGACCCTCAACCGTGACCTGCTCAGGGAGCTGCTCGGGGAGGGCGAGCTCAGGGAGCTGATCGACCCCGAGGTTGTGGCTGCGGTCGAGCTGGAGTTACAGCGGCTCACCGACGGCCGACGAGTCAGGCATCTCGACGGGGTGCACGACCTCCTTCGTGACCTCGGCCCGCTCTCGACCCAGGACATCGAGGTGCGAAGCGAAGGCATCGACGTCCCTGGTGTGCTCGAGCGCCTGGTCGAATCGCGACGGGTGGTCAGCATCGTCATGAGAGGCGAGAGCCGGTGGGCCGCCATCGAAGACGTGGCCAGGCTCCGTGACGGTCTCGGCGTCCAACCGCCTGCTGGGGTCCCGCACGCCTTCCTCGAGCCTGTCGAGGACCCACTCGGCGATGTCGTGGGCCGTTACGCCCGCACCCATGGGCCGTTTGTCATCGCCGACGCCGCCCACGCGCTCGGTCTCCCCATAGGTGTTGTGGAGACCGCCCTGGCCCGGTTGGCGCAGATGTCTCGTGTGATCCAGGGTGCATTCCGCCCGGGAGGAGAAGGACGGGAGTGGGTCGACGACGGTGTCCTCAAACGTCTCAAGCGCCGGTCGCTGGCGGTCCTCCGCTCCGAGGTCGAACCGGTGGCGCCATCGGCCCTGGCCCGCTTCGAGCTGGTCTGGCAGGGGGTCGGCCTCGACCTGCCCCGGGGGCGCAACGCACTGGCCGATGCCCTGCGCAAACTGACCGGTGCCGCCATCCCGGCTTCGGCACTGGAGCGTGACGTGCTGGCAGCCCGGGTGTCGGATGCGGGCACGGGCATCGACGAGATGATGGTGTCGGGTGACCTGGTATGGGTCGGTCAGGGTGGGATCGGGGCACGAGATGGGCGCGTCGCCCTCTATCCCCGTGAGTCTCTGCCCACCCTGTGGCATGGCCCGGACCCCGATTATCGGCCCGACGACACTGCTGCCGGGATCTTGGGATTCCTGGAGAAGCGGGGTGCGAGTTTCTTCCGCGACCTCTACGACGCCACGGGTGGCAGTGACCCGGAGACCACCCTGGGGGCTCTTTGGGAGCTGGTGTGGGCCGGGCAAGTGACGAATGACTCATTTGCCCCCGTCCGCGCCTACGTCGCACGGAGGAAGTCGAGGGGTGGCGGCCGTCCCTCGCTGTCGAGCCGGTTCGCTGCCCACGCCCAGGGTCGATGGTCGTTGACCGAGACCCTGGTCAGCGATCGCCCCACAGAGACAGAGCGCCATGCGGCCTGGGCGGAGCTACTGCTGGATCGCCACGGTGTGGTCACCCGACGGACCATCCTCGCCGAGGGGTTCCCGGGTGGTTTCAGCGCCCTCTACCCGGTGTACAGCCATCTCGAGGAGACCGGTCGAATACGCCGTGGCTACTTCGTGGAGGGGCTGGGTGGCTCCCAGTTCGCCTTGCCCGGTGCGGTGGACCGCCTTCGGTCGGAGGCGGCCGCCGAGCTGATGGCTGTGGCTGCCACCGACCCGGCCAACCCATACGGTGGGGTCCTCCCCTGGCCCGATGTCGACGACACCAGGCTCGCCCGTGACGCCGGGGCCTATGTCCTGCTCCACGGCGGTGCGCTGGTCGGCTACCTCGACAAGGGCCGCCGGGGGCTCACCCTCTTCGACATGACACCGGAGACGTTCGGCCAGATCTCTCGCGCCCTGGCCGATGTCGCCGGCCGTCACCGGCGTCTGACGCTGATCACGGTAAACGGTGAGCCGGCGCCCGTGTCACCTCTGGCCGCACCGCTCAGCGAGTGGGGATTCGCCACCGCGGCCCGGGGCTTGACCTATCGCGGCCGCTGATCGGGCAGGTCAGACCCGGTCGAGGATGTCGTACGTGGTGTTGCGGAGGGCCGGGGTGCGACCCACTGACTCGATCACCCCGATGAACTCGGCCGGAGTCACCTCCTGACCGTGCTCGGCTCCGGCCGATCTGGTGATGATCTCACCCATCAGCGTGCCACCGAGGTCATTGCAACCGGCATCCAGCAGACGTGCCCCGCCGTCGAGGCCGAGCTTGACCCATGAAGCCTGGATGTTGTCGATGAGCCCGTCGAACGCGATGCGTGACACCGCATGGATCAGCACCGCCTCGTCCCAGGTCGGCCCGGGACGGGAGCGGCCCCGCAGGAAGATGGGTGAGCCCATATGGACGAAGGGGAGCGGGACCATCTCGGTGAACCCCCCGGTGCGCCTTTGTATCCGACGGATCACCTCGAGGTGGTTGGCCCAGGAGCGGGGATGATCGATGTGGCCGAACATGATGGTCGAGGTCGCCCTCAGCCCCATCTCGTGAGCGGTGATCATGACCTCGGCCCACTGGGAGGTCCGTATCTTGTCCGGGCACAGGTGGGTGCGGATGTCGTCGTCGAGGATCTCGGCGGCCGTCCCCGGTAGGGTGCCCAGACCGGCTCCGCGCAGTTCGCTGAGGAACTGTCGCACCGGGATCCCCAGCGTCTCGGCGCCCTGCCACACCTCGAGTGGGGTGAACCCGTGGATGTGCATCTCGGGAAGGCGCTCCTTGATCGCCTCGACGACCTCCCGGTAGAAGTTGCCGGTGAAGTCGGGATGGATGCCACCTTGGAGTGTCACCTCGGTGGCGCCACGGTCCCAGGCCTCCTGGGCGCGGTCGACGATCTCGGATATGCCCATCAGGTAGGGCTCACCACGCAGGTTCAGCGACTTCGGGCCCTTGGAGAATGCACAGAACCCGCATTTGAAGTAGCAGAGGTTCGTGTAGTTGATGTTGCGGTTGATCACATACGTCACCGTGTCACCGACCACCCGTTCGCGCAGCACGTCGGCCACGTGGGCGACGGCATCGATCTGGTCACCACGGGCCCGGAACAGGTCCTCGATCTCGGCAACGGTCGGAGGCGTGCCCTCCAGGGAACGCTCCAGAATGGGGGTCAGGGTGCCGGCGCCCGCCAGACCGCGCGGAGCAGCGCCCTCCACCCACGCCGCGTCCGGCCACTCGGCTGACACTCGCCGGGCCGGGACCGGGGGCGGCATGTTCTTCCCGGGCGCCCACTGATAACGCGGGCGGGCCGCACCCGAGGCATCGACCTGGCCGAGCCACGCGGTGAGCACGGCCGTCGGGAGTGTGTCTCGCGCCTCGTCGATCTCGAGCCCAAGGGGGTATGCCGTCCGTTCGACCAGTGGCTGGTCGAGGCTGTCACGGAGCTCCCCGATCCGCTCTTGGCTCCAGTCACGCAACAGGAGGTCGGTGGCCCC
>Ga0326597_10012652_pt1 | contig 11123 bp, 8 predicted proteins | sample RVTome_12_FD_203789 | JGI IMG/M metagenome (GOLD analysis project Ga0326597, IMG submission 203789) | Soil microbial communities from uranium-contaminated site in the Upper Colorado River Basin, Wyoming, United States - RVT100D185 | ecosystem: Environmental > Terrestrial > Soil > Contaminated >... | reverse complement strand
CGCCGCCATGTTGCGTTGTCCACACCACGGATGGGCCGCAGAGCGCTGGAGAAATTCATTCTGCCACGTGTCCAGGCCGCCCGGTGAGTAGGGCGGTGTGATCGAAAATGTATGGAGCGCAACCGAGAGGCTGTGGTGTTCGCAGGCAGCCCACACCGGTTCGAGATCGGGATGATCCAGCGGAAACTCGGTTGGCGCAAACACGTAAACAGCCAGCGGCCAGTCCTCCTTGGCACAGTGCTCAAGTTCTTTGAGGCTGGACTGCAGATCCCGGCAGCCAACCAGAATGACCCCTTTGAGCCGTCGCGAAAAAGCGCCGCAATAATCTGCCATCCACCGGTGATAAGCGCGGTAGATGGCCGTCTCCAACTCCACATCTTCACTGATGGTAAACGTTCCTAACGATCCAGGAAGCATCAGGTTAACGTCCACCCCTTCCAGGTCCATGTCCTTGATCCGTTCCGCTGGGTCGTCGTCCAGGAGGGGGTTGGGGTTACCTCCTTTGCGGACCATATAGATCCTGGCCTCCCTTTTTTCATCTGGCTTTGCCGAGCCAAGCCGGCGCTTGTAGTGCCTGGATCCAAAATTATAGTTGATATGGCCCGTGCGGCGGTGAGTTACTTTGTATGGCTCATACGGTTTAAGCTTTTCTTTTTCTGCTTCCGTGAGATAACGCATGAGAATATCCGCTGGTGCACCCGAGTGTGTGTCCGCGTCGAAAATCTTAAATCCGTTGCGCGCCATAATTGTTCCTCTCCGGCAAATTATTTATTGCTCGCCTTGCTCCGCTCCACCATCGGGAATCCGAACGCTTTGATAATTTCCTTTTGATACCGTTCCATTTCCCGATAGTCTTTGTACCCCAGGAGAGACACCTTCTTTCCCCGGATCAATTTTCCCTGGATCGAATCGGGAGTGAGCAAAGAGGCGTTTAAATCGGCTTCGTCGAGTACTCTCTGACCCTCGACGCTCGCTTGAAATTCCAACCATAGAAGCGCCGCATGAGGGTTAGGCGCCACCGCCAAGACCGCCTCGCTACCAGCGATCCGCGCCGGTACCGGCTCCACAATCTTGAACCCTAAAACGCCCGTTACGTCCTTTTTCTGTTCTCTCAGAATGCTTTTGCCGTTCAATCCCAACCCAATCGGCATCTCGCCTGCCTTTACGGAATTGATGATGCGGCTGACCCCCCTGAGCCAAATCGGCTTCTGAGACGCCAACCTTTTGGCGAAATCCACGGTTTTCTCCAAACCCCAGGCGGGCACGAGTGCGGCAAACATCACGGCCCGCACATCTGTGGCGATCTTACGATCTTTGAATTCCGGTTTGAGGAAGCCCTCCCAGGTATCAGGAATTTGCTCCGCCTTGATCAACTGCTTGTTGAAGGTTACCGCCTGGAAATGCCCTCCCATTGTAACGATGTTGCGATTAACCGGGTCGACCAAATCCTGGACGATTTTGAGCACACCGTGTTGTGCCATTCCCAACACATCGTATTTTTTCTGATACGGGATGTAATCATCGTAATTATCAAAAGCCACATAATTGACATCCCAGTTTGCCAGGCCGGCCTTCATTTCCTGTAGCATCCGCTGATAAGTTTCCGTTCCGCCAACTTCCTCGTAATGGATGTTTATGAAGGGGTATTTTTTTTTGAACGCTTCCGCGGAAGCCTTTAGTACCTCTTGGTCGGTTGACGTCAAAACACGAAGTCGACCCTCCTTTTTGGCATGGGCCACGATCTCATCGTGAGTTGCAAAAAAGTTATATCCCTTCGCTTCCGCGTCCTGCTTCGCCTTGAGCACGGACGCGCCCGGCGCCGTTGCGGCGATTACACAGAAAGCTTGCACCCATAACCACATCGAACATGTCGCAACAAAAAAGCACCGTGCGTTCATAATGCCCCCTGGCGCAATGTTGAGTCGCCTTGGTCGGTTCAGGTCCGGGTTGCTGTATCCCGGTAGTAACGGCTGAGGACGCCGTATATGTAGTGGTTGACTTCAGCAATCGTTATAGACTAAACGAGCATTAGTCAAATAAATAATTTTGATTTAATTCATTAGTAAACCTTATGCTTTTGGAACAGCTCAAAGCTTTTCATGCGGTCGTAAAGCAAGGCGGTTTTGAACGCGCCAGTAAATCTCTGCACGTAAGCCAGCCGGCCATTTCGATGCGCGTTAAGGAACTCGAGAGACTTTTTGGCCTCGACCTCTTTATTCGCTTGGGCAGACGCGATCACTTGACGGATGCCGGAAGAATTGTGGCGGAATATGCAGCCCGCTTGATGATTGTTCTGCGGGAAATGGACGAGAGCATTGATCGGCTGAAGGGTCTGCAACAAGGTCAATTACGGTGCGGCACCGCAACAACGATCGCTGTCCACATGCTGCCAGCAGTGCTGGTTCAGTTTAAGAAACAATTTCCCAACATAGATATTAAATTACAGGTCGGAAGGACTGTGGAGACGGAGCAACGGATAATTGCCGACGAACTCGACGTCGGCATTGTCACAGGGATTCTGGCAAATCCGGACAAGTTAAAGATTTTTCATTTCCTTACGGATGAATTTGTACTTATTACTCCTCCTAATCACCCGCTCGCCAGGCTGCGCACGGTATCTCTGAAACAGATCCGAGACATTCCATTGATCTTGCGGGAAAAGAGCTCGTTAACAAGGATGATCATCGACGAGAGTTTCCGGGCAGCAGGTGTCCCCTACAACTGCATGATGGAGATTGGAACGACGGAAGCACTCAAAAAAGCAGTCGCCGAGGGGCTTGGCTGCTCTTTCGTGTCGCGCTGCAGCATTCAAACCGAGGTCCGCACCGGCGTTTTAACCTACAAGAGGATTGCAGGCGTTCCTATGAAACGCGAACATAGGGTGATCATGCATAAAGATAAAAGCGTCTCCGGTCCGATTGAGCCGTTCTTGGAACTACTGAAAATCAGACCCGCTTCCCGCGCGAGGACCACTCGCATATCATCCAAAAATAAAAAAGCTTCGTAAAACTTCGAGAATGAAGTCTAACCAGGTCGGTTGGTCATCGAGGAACTGCAAAAAATTCCACCCTGGAAAACATGGCTCATCCTGAATTAAGGTGCTACCCGAAGTTGCCCCTGTGCGATTGCCGGTACAGCTGAGCCGCAATCGAGGGTTCGTCAATTTGCTCGGGTGATTTGTGCGGTCGCTTTAGCGCACACGACTCGAATTTAATTCAGACGTGCAGGCACATTTCTCTGCGAGTTAGAAATTTCGCGTGTAGCACGAAAGATATAATAGAATCAACAACTTATGGCCTGGTTGAGGCGAGGGGAATCGAACACTTTCAAGACGCGGTTGAATTGAATATTGTAGTGAAAAATTAGCCTGCCCCCAAAAACGTCCCCGTTTCCTCGACCTTGGATTTTCGCTATAGAACCCAAGGCCCGGCGAGTCCGAAAGCTAAGGATGATGATTCTTCGAGTGACAACGAGTGCTAAGGCGTTGAGAGATTACGCTTCACTCTTAGCCGTGTGCTACAGTTTGTCACCTGTTTCTGGCACAAAACCGGACCGTATGACGTTTTGTCTCTCCCCTAATCCGAGTTGGTCTCATCTTTCAATTGGCTCGCGGGAGTGGCCTTTATTTGTTCGCCATTCGTCCGTGTATGCCAAACAACAAGCCCCAGGAAGTCCACAAAGAAGTCCTATGGCTTGTTTTTATTCGAATTTCGCTGCGGTTTTAGGCGTCAGTCACAATCAAGATCCGATTCCTTGTCGGCGAACCTCCACGACGTGAAGTGCTCGTGTTGAAAATAATCAACTCCGTCACAGAGCTCTGATAAGGAGCCAATGTGCGAGCTCTCGTGGAGGCCCTACGAAAAACCCTACCCTGCCCGAGTAACAGGTGCTCTACGATTTGAGCTGGAGGAGGGACTTGGTTAACGCCTCCCAACCGCAGCGCCAAAACTGCAGATGCGGCCTTCTACTTCTCCGGTCGCGGGAAGCCAAAAGCCTTGACGATGTCTTTTTCATAACTTCCCATCCGCAAATAGTGGTCCCAGGCAACAACCGACACTTTTTTGCCCTCGGTCAGTTGTTGGTGGAGCGAACCTGGAGTGAAAAGCGAAGCGGAATCATCCACCTCGTCGAGAATTTTCTGTCCTTCCGGACCGGAAACAAACTCCAGCCACAAAACGCCGGCGTGAACGTTTTCCGCCCTGTCCAGCAGCCCTTCTGTTTCCGAAAGCCGAATGGGAACTGGTTCTAACGCCTTGTAGCCCAAGACTTTCTTCGGATTCTTCGCGTTGACTCTTATGTCAATCGTGCCAGGCGTTGGCTATTTGCTTATTGGAAGGAAGACGATACAAATATCAAATTAGCAAAGCCTGCCACCGTACGTCCTGAATAAACCAAAAGGGTCAGGGCATTAATCTAGAGCATTTGGCAGCGTTACTATAAAATAAAGGACTGACCCCTTTAACTGTTCAAACGCCTAGCCAGGCTCTCGGCTTTCGATCGTTTCACGTTTCGAGAAATTGCCGAAGCGTGAAATTTCCATCCAAATCCGAATCGTCTTGAAGGATTTGAACGGAGCATAGCGGTGCAACGATTGGAACGTCTGGAATGGTTCTAATTTTTACTATTGCCTGATGCCTGACCGCGCTCGATGTATTCTTTGGGCAAATGTCGAAGGGTCGAAGAACGCCGAGAGCTTTCTCATCGAGCTCCGCATGCCCGGACTTGTTGTAATCGCGAGTTAACTATGGAATGTAGCGTGACAGCAGGAAAAATTTTCGCGAGGATATCACATGGAAGCGGCAAAACGGGTTCACATTGGACTACTGACATCTCGCAGTGGGGACCGGCCCCACTTCGAAGGCTTTCGCGCTTTGGTTCCCGCGGAAGTTGGACTTACGATCGAGAGCGTCGGCGTTGGCCCGGAGGCTAGTGTTGCTGCTAGAACGGAAGCGGTCCTGCGCCGCGCCACGGAAATCGTGCGGGATCACCGGATCGAAGGCTTGATCATCACCGGCGCGCCGCTCACGGTTCAAAACCCCGATATCGAGAAGCAACTCGACAAGGCCATCACGATTCCCGTGACGACCCCGGTTCGCGCCGCCACAGCGGCGCTGCAGGCGATTAATTTGAAGAAATTGATTCTCATGACACCGTTCGACGACGAGATAAATTCTCGGCTCCAAAATCGGCTAGAGCAATCGGGATTGACCGTGCTCTCCAGTCCGTCCCTGGAATATCTCGGTGCGCGCACGGGGACGCAGGTGGCGCCGGACAAGATCTTTGGCATTATGGAGAAAATCGTCCATGAGACGCCGGGGGCGGATGCCATCTATTTTCAAGGCGCGCCATTCGATCCCTTGCCCATCATCGGCAGAATCGAAAGAGAGCTCAAGCTACCCGTCATCGCCAGCAACCCCGCGATGCTGTGGCACAGCCTGTCACGCTTGGGTCATAAGTTCTCGATTCAAGGCTATGGCAGGCTGCTGGCGGCTTGGCCGCCGCTCAGCTAACCGCGGTTTTGAGGTTCAACGTTCAAAGTTCAAGGCAAACCATAGGATCACACAGGGACAATTATCGTAGTTCAAGACGTTCAACCGCTACGCTCTGTTCCAGCCGTTCAAATCGTCAAGGCGTTCCACCGCTTTATTGGGTTCAAATCGTTCAAGCGCTTCGCTTCGTTCAAAACGTTGAACCGAGAGAAGTGGGCGACGAAGTACAAAGAGAAGGAATTTTCTGGCGAGTCCAAGACGCTGGAGCTTAACTTCGGCAAGGTTTATTTCAAGTGGACACCGTACCGGATCGACTTCGACGTTGAGCAGGAGACGGTCATCGAGGGACTGTGCGCGCGCCGACAAGTTTCATTACGAAGTGAAGCGCGAAGATGGCAAGCTGTGAATTGCCAAAACAGCGATCTACCTAGATTCGTTCGTCAAGCGCACCCATTTGCCCTCAAGGCTAAGGTTGTCCGCACGTCTAAATTCCCAGACCTCTCCATTGCTATCGAGTGCGTGGACGCTTGTGCGCAGGCGGTTGCCGTCAAACGCGGAGGCCGTTGTAATTTGAACAAACTTTGCTCGCTCTTCCATTTTTTTCTCGTCCCTTCCGTGATGGTGATGTCAAAACTAGGAAGCAATGTCCCAAAGCGACGACATTCTGTCAAGATGACAAAACATGTCATCGCCGCCACTTTCCCGGCTGCACGATCCGGGCGCCGCGTTTGGGCCGTTATGATGCGCTGCCACATGGGGCGGCGGGCAATTGCTTGAGAGTAAGCAAGGAGTGGATCGCCGCGGTCGATGACGCCGAGGAAGCGATCCGAGTAAGAACGCATTGATGGATCTGCGTTAACAGTCGGAAGAGAACCGTTCGAATGGTTCAAGTCGTTCAATCGCTGCGCTCCGTTCAAAACGTTCAACCGATTGTCTTTTCAATGCCGCGGCCCGTTCCAGCCGTTCAAATCGTTCGATACGCCGCGGGCGCAATTCCCTGTGTATTTGCTAAGATCGGAAAACAGCCAGGAGCCGCGATGACTACCATTCATTCACCCCGCCGTAGCCGCACAGGGTGCGCGGAATGATCGATACCCATGTCACTGAGAAATCAGGCAGGCGGCGGATTTTTTTCGGTTGGTATATGGTTGCCGCGAGTATTGCGACCAACACAATCTTCTCCGCCGCCTATTTCCAGGGCTTCGGCGTTCTCATCCTGCCGATAGAACGCACCTTTGGCTGGGACCGCTGGGTTGTTTCAGCCGCCATGTCATTGCGCCAGTTGGAGTCCGGCATTGTCAGTCCCGCTGTTGGCTTCCTGCTGGACCGCTTCAGCGCGCGTAAATTGATTTTCTGGAGCGCGGTCATTTCAGGCGTCGGCTTCATCGGCCTCGGCTTCACCAACGGCATCGTCACGTTTTTTCTCTGCTTCGTGGTCATTTCTCTGGGAGCATCCGGCGTCAGCCACGCGGTTACCTGGCCGGTGATCATCTCGCGGTGGTTTCGTCGCAACCGCGGCCTGGCCACGGGGCTTGCGGTAACGGGCCCCATCTTCGGCTCGCCCATCGTCATACTGAACACGCAGATCGAGGCAGTTTACGGCTGGCGCGTCGTCCTGATCGGCTATGGCATCCTGGTCTTGGTCGGCGTCACGCTGCTCAGCATGCTGGTACGCGACCGGCCGGAGCCCTACGGTTTGCGGCCGGATGGCGACGCGCCGGAGGAGGGCGCCTCAACGGAACGCCCTACCGGCTCATCGCTGCGCGGAACGGACGCCGGGCTCACGCTCCGCGCGGTGCTCCGCACCAAGGAGTTCTGGCTATTCACGAGCTACTTGTCGGGTACCTTCACCGTAAACTCCGCCTTCCAAGTCCACATGATTCCCTACTTTCAGCAAGACATCGGATTTACCGCGGCCTGGGCTGCCGTGGTCATGTCCATGGTCTTCATCATCAGCGGTATCGGGCGCATCGGCGGCGGCTATCTGCTCGACCGGATGGACTATCGCATCGTCCTGGCAGTCGTCGCCGCGCTGATGGGCTTTGCCCTGTTGTACCTTCAGGTGGTGGCCGTCAAAACGGTCTGGGCCACGTTGCCCTTCGCGCTGATGTTTGGCGTCAGCTTCGGCTGCCTGGTTCCCATGCGTGGCGCAGTCGGCAGCATTATGTTCGGCACCCGGGCGATTGGAAAAGTGTTGGGCATTCTACAGGGAGGGCCGATTGCCGCGGGAGTCATCGGCCCCATGGTCATGGGCTTGATCTTCGACCTGAACGGGAACTACTCCGCGGCCATTTGGGGACTCATCGTAGTCAGCGCCCTGATGATGCCGCTGTCCCTGGCCATGGCCTCGTCCGCCGAGTTGGCCAAGCGCATTGGGCAGCAGCGGATCGACTAGCACGCTGCTCTACAGGGAAAGGGATAAAGGCGGAAGGATAATGGATAAGAGCAATCCACGTTTTTCATCCGTTATCCCTAATTCTTTATGCCTGCGCCTCGCCTGTGGATCTTTTTGAGCAGCCTGCAAGAGTTTTTTTCAGCAACCTGCTAGGCGTTTCTGAGCTTGAGAAAAGACCAAGGGGAGCAAGGCTCAGACCTCGGCGACTACCTTCATAGGCTGAGGGTCTAGCATCGGAGTCTTGAAGCGCGAGCCATTTCACCTGTCCAGCCAGACCCGATTCAAACCCCCGCCATCCCACACGAACTCTCCGTCGTAAGCAGTCGTGAAGCCCTTGACGTAGTCGCGCAGCGCGAAAAAGCGCGAGGTGTGGCCGATCGTCACCGTCGGCGCATCTTGCTGCAACCGGGTAACGGTTTTTCGCATCAAGGCGCGCAACTGATTTTCATCGTGCTCCGCGGCCGCTGCTCTCAAGAGCGCGTCAACCTCCTTGTCGCAATAGCCGGATTCGTTCTGATTGCGATTCCTTGGGTCGGATTCACAAGCATGGATCGGCAGGTAAAGATCCACCGGGTTGGGATTGACGCCGGGATCGCCGGAGAGCTTGAACGCGTATTGGCCCGTGCGGCGCATTTGAACATTGGCTCCCCGCTCCGCCATTTTGATCTTGATGTTCATGCCGATTTTTTTTAGCTGGGCCTGCACCGTAGTGATCTCCACCTCCTGGGTCCCGCCCATGCTGCCCATCATTTCGATTTCCTCACCCTTATAGCCCGCCTCCTTCAGCAATGCCCTGGCTTTATTGAGGTCATAGGCAGGCGACGCAACGCCCTCGAAATACCACTTGTGTCCCCTGGGATAAAGTTGATCCGACGGTTCGCCTAAGCCAAAGTAAGCCGCCTCAAGGATTTCCTTGCGGTCGATGGCATGGGCGACGGCCAAGCGCAGCTTTTTGTTGTTGAAGGGCGGATCTGCGACGTTGAACTCGATGGCGCGACCCGCCGAGTAGCGCGATTCGGCGAAGCCAATGCCCTTGAGCTTGCCGTCGCGAATTTCCTTGATCCACTCGTAGGGCGCGCGCTCCATCAGATCGATATCGCCGACGCGAAGCGCCGTGAAGCTTACCGTGGTGTCGCTAATGATCCGCAGGATCGCCCGATCGACGAATGCTTTGTGTCCCCAGTAGTCGGAGAATCGCTCGAATACGATGCGTTGCTGCGGCTGCCGCTCGACAAATTTGAAAGGGCCGGTGCCGGGAGGAAATCTGTTTGGACTGCGCGTTCCCTCCGCCACCGACTCTTTGGGAATTACCGAAAAGGTCTCGATTCGCGCGAGGGCGTAAATAAACCCGGGCGCGGAGCGTTTCAAGTAAATGTTCAGGGTATGCTTGTCACGCGCCTCGGCGCGATCGACTATCGACAACTCGGCAAAGCCGCGGGCGCCATTCTTCGCATTCATGCTGTAATCGATGGCGAACTTTGCGTCTTCGGCGGTCATCTCCTGGCCATTGTGAAACTTCACTCCTTTGCGCAGCCGCATGGTGTAGAGCTTGCCGTCCTTGGAAACCTCCCACGCTTCCGCCAGTGCGGGCCGAAGATTGCCTTTGAGATCGATTGCCAAGAGCGGCTCGAACATCAAATCGCGAATTCGCTTCTGGGTTGAACCGGTGTCCACCAAAGGGTTCATGACCGAAATGTCGCGCGTGATGCCGAGGGTGACGCTGCCGCCGCGCTTCGGCTCCGGCGCTGCCGCTTGCGCCGCTGGTGCGCTGAGCGAGGAAATAAAAAGGACCAAACCCAAGATGCAAATGTTGTAGTTGCGGCAAGAGCGGTTCATGGATTCCTCCAGCCTGCTAGCCAGCTAAATTCTCGGTGTGAGATGGGATGACCAAGCCGCTTCGATGGCGGCCAATCGGTGTGTGCATCAACAAGGTGTTCCAGTCGTTCCACGCGTTCCAATCGTTCCAGCCGGCGCGACGCGGGAAAGACTCATGAGGAGAATGGAACGGTTTGAACGGCTTCAACGTTTTGAACCCGGCTCTTTGTTCCGCGCTCAAGCCGCTTCGGCTTTCGCCGTACAGAATGGATGCTTGCCGCCCATCCGGCAGGTCACGCCCTGCTCGGCCAGCACGGCCTCGTAATCGCGGTGAATCGCCGGGTCTTCTTCTTCGTACTCGATCTGATCGCCGCCCTCTTTGACGCTCTTGTAGACGTACTGTTTGCCGCCGGCCTTTGGCTTGTCGCTGCCCCAACCGATGGCGAGAAAGAGCACCGGATCGCTTCCCGTGTTGAAATGCTGATGAAACCACATTTCGGGCGGCACGAACACGCTGCCGGGCTCCCAGTCGATCCGCTCCACGGGCTTGCCTTCCAGCCACATGAGCGAGTAGCCATGTCCCTTCAGAATCAAGACGTGGATGCCGGGGCCATGGCGATGGCCTTTCTTATAGGTCCCCACCGGCCAGAACGAGCTGTGCGACTTCATCGTGCCGTTGGCGAGAGCGAAGCCGAGCGATTTGACGCCGATACCTCTTCCCCCCTCGTTCATCTGACAGGCCATCACGTCGGCGACGAAGTTGGTTTGCCAGCGGCGTTGATCACTCTTGCGGTCGGATTCCCTGAAGTATCCCTCTTCGGCGTTAAAGCGATCCTCAAATACGAAGGGGTTCTCGAAGACAAACTTGTGATTGTCGAAGGTATCGATCACGCGGGGCGCGCTGGTCATGGCCACGTAACGCGCCGGCTCGCTGCCGGAGGCGTTGAAGTGCTCGTGCCAGGCGTTCATCGGGATGGCGAAATAACTGCCGGCGTGCCATTCGAAGGTCTGCTTCCTGCCCTCGTCGAGCCACACCGAGGTGGCGCCCTGTCCTTTGAGAATATAAATGGTTTCTTCGAATAGGTGTTTGTGCGGCTTGAGGGATTTGCCGGGCGGAATCTCGGCGACGTAGGCGTCGTTGAAGCCACCGGTTCCCTCGAGATTGATAATTGCCGCCGCGCCGTCACCGCTGGATTTCCATGGCGCGAGTTCGAGCTCCAGGAGATTCTTGACATAGTAGCCGCGCGCTGTCGGCAAGCCCTCCGCTTCTTTCCACCTCTCGTAAGGGGACTTGTAGACTTCGGCCTGCTTGACCATTTCGCGCTCCGCCCGCGCCATTGTTATATCTGTGGTTGCCATGGTTCCTCCTTGATTGACTGACTCTCGTTTATCAATCCGCTGGTGACGTTGTCAAATCGTAATAT
>Ga0326597_10012651_pt1 | contig 11126 bp, 9 predicted proteins | sample RVTome_12_FD_203789 | JGI IMG/M metagenome (GOLD analysis project Ga0326597, IMG submission 203789) | Soil microbial communities from uranium-contaminated site in the Upper Colorado River Basin, Wyoming, United States - RVT100D185 | ecosystem: Environmental > Terrestrial > Soil > Contaminated >... | reverse complement strand
GTAGAGGTCCACGTGGTAGAGCGCCCCGGTGTTGGGATGGGCGCGGAAGAGCACCTCGCCACCCGGATGGCGCTTGCGCTTGAGGATCCCCGCCGAGAGCTGGAGAACCCGGGAGAGGGAGGCCAGGCCGGGGATCCGCTCCGCATCGGTCCGCACGGGGGGCGCGGGAGGATCTGCGATGGCCTCGAGCGCCGGGACGTCGCGCGCGGGGACGTCCCGGACGAGGGGGATGGGCTCGAGGCCCCGGTAGATCTTGAACGGGAGCGGCTGGTTCTCCCAGTCCAGGACGTGGCGGCTGGTGCGGAGGCTCCACTCGCTGTGCTTCGTGGCCTCGTGGTACGCGAGGATCGCGTCGGTGTCCCGGTTGCCCATCTCGCGCCGTGGCGCGCGCTGCGGCGCACCACCCGGACGAGTCTAGCGCAGGCAAGGGGTGGCCCCTCCGACAGTTTTGCAGGAACGTCCCCTCCGACAGCTACGCGCGCGCCAGTGGCAGCCGGCGCCGGCCGCGGATCAGGAACGAGTCGACGAGCTCCGGCCGGGCCTCGAGCTTGCGGAGGCCGGGCAGCTCCGGCAGGAGCGCCTCCAGGGCGACGCGCGCCTCGAGCCGGGCCAGGGAGGCGCCCAGGCAGAAGTGGACGCCGAGGCCGAAGGCCAGGTGGCCCTGGGCGTTGCGCGTCACGTCGAACGCCTCGCCGCCCGGGAAGAACGCCTCGTCCCGGTTGGCGGACCCGATGAGCGGCACCACGTACTGGTTGGCCGGGATCGCCGTGCCGGCGACCTCCACCTCGCGGGTGGTGCGCCGGAACACGAGCTGGATGGGGCTGTCCCAGCGCAGGGTCTCCTCCACCCAGCCCTCCACCAGCCGGGGCTCCGCCGCCACCCGCGCGAGCTCGTCCGGGTGGTCGAGGAGCGCGTTCACCGCGTTGCCGATCAGGTTGGTGGTGGTCTCGTTGCCCGCCACGAGGAGCAGCATCACGAACATGCACAGCTCGAAGGGCGAGAGCCCCGCCTCCCCGCCCTCGGACTGCATGAGGACCGTCACCAGGTCGTCCTTTGGCTCGCGCAGGCGCCGCTCGGCGATCTCGGCGATGTAGCGCGAGAGCTCGCCCATCACCCGGGGCAGGCCGCTGCCCGCCATCCCGAGCTCCCGGCGCGAGCCCGTGGTGGCGGCGATCAGGTCGTCCGACCAGCGCTTGAAGTCGTCTAGGCGCTCCGTCTCCACCCCGATCATCTCGGCGATGACCACCACCGGCACCGGGATCGCGAGGTCGCGCACCAGGTCGAAGCCCTCGCCGCCGCGCAGCCGGTCCACGGCCGCGGCGGCGATCTCGCGCACGCGCTTCTCGTAGGGCGCGGTGCGGCGCGGCGTGAAGCCCCGGTTGACGAGCGTGCGCATCTGGTCGTGCTCCGGCGGATCGGTGGTGATCAGGTTGCGCGGCCGCCGGCCGGGCTGGATCTCGAAGGGGATCGACTTGGCGAACTCCGCCATGCGCTTCAGGCTCTCGGGATCGGAGACCGGGTTCACGCCGGGCGGGATGCCCAGGAGCGCGTTCGCCATGGCGTCCGACGAGAAGAGCTCGGGGCTGCGCAGCACGTGGCGCACGTCCTCGTAGCGCGAGATCACCCAGGCGTTCGCCCCCTCCGCCCGGTAGACCGGCGCGTGCTCGCGCAGGCGGGCGTAGGCCTCGAACGGATCGTCGCGGATCAGCGGATCGAAGGGGTCGTAGTGGATCTGCATGCGGTTCTCCCGGCGCGTCCGCGCCCTCTCGAGTCTACGGAAGCCCGAAGGCGATCACGCTGTCGCCCCGCCGGGTGCGGAGCTGGGCGTGGCCGCCGGCGGCGATGACGACGAGCTGGCGCGCGTCCTCGCGCACGCGGTAGGTCATGGGCGTGGCCTGCCCGCCGGCGGGGAGCCGTCCCTTCCACAGCTCCTCTCCCGTCGCGAGGTCGAACGCCCGCAGGTAGTCGTCCATGGTGGCGGCGATCAAGACGAGGCCGCCGGCGGTGACCAGCGGGCCGCCCATGTTGGGCGTGCCCCAGGGCAGGGCGATCCCGAGCGGGGCGAGGTCGCGCGTGGTGCCCAGGGGCACCTCCCAGAGCACCCTGCGCGCCTCCAGGTCCAGGGCCGTGAGCGCGCCCCAGGGCGGGGGGTTGCAGGGGATGCCCCAGGGCGAGATCAGCACGCCGAAGCGGAAGAGGTAGGGCGTCCCTCCCATGCGGCCCACATAGTCGAAGGGCCCCCGTTCGGGGGCGGCGCCGTCGGCGAAGAGCTGGATCGTGTTGGCCACGCGCGACGTGTTGGCGACCAGGATCCGCCGCCGCGCGTCCCACGCCACGCTTCCCCAGTTGGAGCCGCCGGCGGTGCCCGGAAAGACCACCGACCCCTCGAAGCTCGGCGGCGTGTAGAGGCCCTCGGAGCGCATGGCGCGCACCCGCTCCCGGCACTTACCGCGATCCCAGGGCGTGAGCCCCCATACGCCGTCGGGCGAGAGCCCCTGGGGCGCCAGGGGAGGCGGCCAGGTGGGAAAGGGCTGGCTGGCGGCCGTCCGCTCGCCGGGCACGTTGCTCGCGGGAGCCGGCCGCTCCTCCACGGGGACGAGCGGCCGGCCGGTCTCGCGATCGAGGAGGAAGAGGTTGCCCGTCTTGGTCGCCTGGGCCACGGCCGGGACCAGCCGCCCGTCGACGGGGAGGTCGATCAGGACGGGCTGCGACGCCAGGTCGTAGTCCCACAGGTCGTGGCGCACCGTCTGGAAGCTCCAGATCCGCTCGCCCGTGGAGGCGCGCAGGGCCACCAGCGAGTCCGCGTGGCGGTTGTCGCCCAGGCGCTCGCCCCCGTACCAGTCGGGCGACGGGCTGCTCGTGGGAACGAACACGAGGTCGCGCGCGGGATCGTAGGAGGCGAGCGACCAGACGTTCGCCGCCCCCGTGCGATCGGCGCTGTCGCCCTCCCACGTGGCCCGGGCCGGGTCGCCCGCGTCCTTCGGGATCGGGTCCCAGGTCCAGAGCCGCGCGCCGGTGCGCGCGTGGAAGGCGTGCACCAGGCCGCTCGGCATGTCCACGCGGCGGTTCTCCGCCACGGAGGATCCCAGCACGATCGCGTCGCCGGCCACGACCGGCGGCGACGAGATCCCGTACTCCCCGCGCTGGCGGAGCGGCACGTCCTGCCAGAAGCCGACCTCGCCGTCCGTGCCGAAGCCCCGACAGCGCTCCCCCGTCCGCGCGTCGACGGCGACCAGCCGCGCGTCGGCCGAGGCCACGTAGATGCGGCCCGCGCAGGCCTCCCCCGGGCCGGCCTCGGGGTCGCGCCAGTGTGCCACGCCGCGGCAGTTCAGGTTGTAGTGCCCCAGGGAGAGATCCACCTCCGGGTCGAAGACCCAGCGCTCGGCCCCCGTCTCCGCGTCGAGGCTCACCACCCGGCTGCGCGGCGTGCAGAGGTACAGCGCGTCTTCCACCAGGATCGGCGTGGCCTGGAACGAGTGGTTGCGCCAGGCGGGCGCCTCGGAGGCGAGGTCACCGGTGTGGTACTCCCAGATCACCCGGAGCTGCCGCACGTTCTCGGGCCGGATCTCGTCGAGGGGCGAGTAGCGCGAGCCGCCGGGGTCGGACGCATAGACCGGCCAGCCCGCGGGCGGGCCACCGCTGCGCGGCGGGGGCGACCCTTCGCAGGCGAGCAGGGCGGCCAGCACGAGGAGCGGCAGGGTGCGCAGGTGCGGCGGTTGCATCGGCCCCCAGCGGGAGGCCGCCATCCTATCTGACGAATCGTCAGATTTCCAGGCTGGAGTGCCCGGCCAGGGGGTCGACGGCGCGCGGCGCCTCGCGGCGCGGCTTGCCGGGGCGGGGCCGGGGGCGCGGCCGGCGAGCTCCCGTACGCGCCCGTTCGGCGTTCGCCGCGAACGCCGAACCCCGCGTCAGCGCGCCGTCCCCGCCGTCTCGTCGAGGCTCAGGTCGAGCACGCGCTGCTGGCGGCGCCGGGTGCGCTTCATCTCGTCCCACAGCTCGATCTCCAGGCTGCGTCGCTGCACGAGCGCGCGCAGGCGTTCGAGCTCCGCCGGGGACGCGGCCGCGGATTCGAAGTCGATCTCGCGGCGCAGCTCGGCGCGGGCGCCGCCTTCGAAGGTCGCCTCGACGTGGACGACGTTCCGGCCGGGCGCGAGGTCCACGAAGCCGTCGAACTCGCCGGTCGGGAAGACCCGCAGGGCCCGCGCCGAGCCGCCGGTCGTCTCGTTCCGGGCGAGCACCTGCCGCAGGCCGACGAGATCGAGCGAGCGCAGCGCGAAGACCACGTCGCCCGGCCGCTCGAGGGCCTCGACACCCCCGCCCGCGCACTCCGCGAGCTGGTGCCAGACGGCCTGCGCGTCGGCGCCGAGCGGCCCGAGCGCCAGCGCCTGCAGGCGCGTGCCCTCCGCGGCGAGCCGCAGGACCTCGAGCCCGGCCTGCCCCAGCATGACCTCGGCGGGGAGCGGGGCGGGCGGCCTCAGATCCGAGAGCAGGACGATGGTCTTCGGCCGATCCTCCCGCCGCCCCAGGGCGCCCCGCGCCATTCGCAGCGCGCCGCCGTAATCGGTGCTCCGCAGGTAGCGCGAGGCACCGACGCGCAGCGCGCGCAAGGCCTCGACCAGGGCCGCGCGGTCGCTCCCCACCGGCGCCACGATCCCCGCGTGGCTCGAGAACGCCACGATGCCGACCCGGTTCTTCGCGAGATCGATCCGGTCGATCAGCAGCTTCGCGGCGGTGAGGACCGCGAGCAGCACGCTGTCGTCGAAGTCCCCCTCCCGCGCATGCTGCACCAGGATGCGATCCACGCTCGGCTCCGTCTCGAGGAGGGTGAGGAGCGCCTCGCCGGTGCGCCCCTCGGGCCCGTCGCCGTCCACGTCGACGCCGGAGGGAATCAGCGTGCTCTCCGAGAGGTCGAGGACGATCGCGAGCTCCTGACCCGATCCGCCCCGCGCGCCCGCGGTGCCGCGCAGCTCGACCAGGGGAGCGTACGCGCGCTCGCCGGTCGCCGGAGACGCGAGCTCGAGCCACTTCGAGGCGCTGGGCGTGCCTGCGGGATCCGCGGCGGCGGGCGCGCAGGCGAGCGTGTCGACCGGCTGCTCCGGCGGCAGGCAGGCGAAGACCCAGTAGTAGACGGAGCCCGGTCGGGCGCCGTAGTCCGGACCGGCCCACGACCGGTAGGGCTCGGAGAGCTCGAAGCCGCCTTCCAGCACCGTCACGGGCTGCTCGCCGCAGCGCAGGTCCATGAGGCGCCCGGCGCGGACGGCCTGCCAGTACGCGCGGGACCCGAGCGCCGCGCGCACCAGCCCCCTCTGCGACTCCGCATCCCAGTGCGCGACGCGGACCCCGGTCACGCAGCCGGCCAGGGCGGCCAGCGCGGCCCCCAGCAGCGCCCACCTGCCCGGCGGCGTGCCGCTGCGACACATCGATGCGGATCCCCACACGGCGGTTCGCCCGGCCGATCATCCCACAGCCGGGGCCGCGCGGGAATGGGTCCCCGCCCCCGGCGACAGGCTCCGCGCTGAGCAGACCGACGATTCCCCTGGGGGCCCACGGCCGGCATGTATGATGGGGACGCCATGCGGTGGGCAGGGGCAGCGCTCACACTCGTCGGTGCTCTCCTCGCGGCCGGCCCGACCTTCGCCGGAGACGACGGCGAGGAGACGGCACGTCTCAACGTCCTCGCCCTCGATCGATTCCTGGAAGGCCAGGCGCGGGTCATGCGGGTCTCCGATCCGATCCGGATCGCCGCCGCCCCGTTCTGCCCCCACGAGCGGGTATCGGTGGAGGGGTGAGGCGGACCCTCGGCGAGGGGACCCGGCCGGAGCGACGCCTTCAGGCCGGCCGGATGCGGTAGCGGATGGGCATGCGCTTGACGCCGCCCAGGAAGCTCGAGCGCATGCGCTCGACGGGGCCCGCGAGCTCGACCGCTTCGAGCCGCTCCGCCAGCTCGCGGAAGATCACCCGCAGCTCGAGGCGGGCCAGGTTGGCGCCCAGGCAGAAGTGCTCGCCGATGCCGAAGCCCAGGTGGGGATTGGGCTTGCGATCCAAGCGGAAGACGTCCGGATCGTCGAAGACGTCCTCGTCCCGGTTGGCCGACGGGTAGAGCAGGCAGAGGGAATCTCCTCTGCGGATGTGGCGGCCGCGGACCTCCACGTCCTCCACGGGCGTGCGGCAGAACTGGATCACCGGCGCCGTCCAGCGCACGATCTCCTCCACGGCGCTCTCCACCAGCCCCGGATCCGCCTGGAGCTTGCGCAGCTCGTCGGGGTTCTCGATCAGCGCCAGCAGTCCGCCGCTCGCGGCGTTGCGCGTGGTCTCGTTGCCGGCCACGACGAGGAGCAGGAAGTAGGACAGGAGCTCGAAGGTCGGCATGGGCGCGCCGCCGATCGTCGCGTTGGCGAGGACGCTCACCATGTCGTCGCGCGGCTCCTTGCGCCGCTCCTCGGCCAGCGCCGCGAAGTACCCGAAGAGACCGGTGCGGGCCTCCTCGACGCTGTCCACGGGCCTGTCTCCGGTCTGGTATTCGGCGTCGCTCGCGCCGGCGATCTGGTTGGTCCACCGGAACATGAGACGCCAGTCCTGGCGCGGGACGCCGAGCATGTCCGCGAGCACGCTCAGGGTGAGGGGCGCGGTGAAGTCGCCCACGAAGTCGCCCCGCCGCTCCCCGCCGTCCCCGGCCATCTCGGCCAGGAGATCGCGGGTGATGCGCCGGACCTCGGCCTGCCGGCGTTGGATCGCCCGCGGCGTGAACCAGCCGCTGGCCACCTTGCGGAAGCTCGCGTGCTCCGGCGGATCCATGTTGAGAAGGTGCCGGGCCAGGCGGCGCTCGCCTTCGACCGGCGCCCCTTCTTCGAAGATGGCGAGCCGGGGGGCGTTCCGGAAGCGCGTCGGCTGCTTGGAGATCGAGACGATGTCGTCGCGCTTGGTCACCGCCCAGAAGCCGACGCCGCCGGGCAGGTCGAACCAGTGGACGGGCGCCTCGCGGCGCAGGCGCTTCCAGGCGGCGTGGGGGTAGCCGTGCTGGGCGAAGGTATCGGGGCCGATGACGTCGAGGGTACCCGGAAGCGCTTCACTGCTCATGCCGGAAGGCTAGATGCGACCCAAGACGGGAGTCAACGGCGGTAGCGCGAGCCTGCGGGTCGATCTGACGAGCCGTCAGATCTCTATGCTAGAGTGCCGCGGCCATGGAGATCCGGTGAACGCGCCGCGCGGCGCGCGGCGCCTGTGCGCCGTCGTCCTGGGAGCGTGGCTGGCCGGGCCCGGGGGCCCGGGCGCCGCGGCGGAGCTCCTGTACGCGCCCGAGGGGAACCGGCTGCGCGTCATCGACGTGGCGTCGATCGGGCGGCGCCCGCTCGCCGAGCGCATCCTGATCGAGCGCGCGAGCCTCGATCCCGCCCGCGGCCGCGACATCAACGGGCCGGTGTGCGCGCTGCCCGACGGGAGCGGGCGCTTCGTGGCCGGCGAGGACACCGGGCAGCCGGAGCGGGCGGCTGGCTGGGGCGTCTTCACCCGGGACGGACGCCAGGTGGGCAAGCTCGTGGCCAGCTCCGCCGCCCGCGCGCCCGAGCCCTACGGCTGCGCCTTCGATCCGCAGGGACGGCTCCTCACGACGGAGATCGGCGACCCCGGCTTCCGGCGCTCCAACGGACAGCTCATCCTGTGGTTCCCTCCATACGACCGCTTTCCGGGACGGGTGCCCGGGGAGCCGGAGGACCCCGCCACGCCGGGGGCCGCGAGCGGGCAGCACTGCAAGCTCGCCACCGACCTCGGAACCCCCGGCGGCGTGGCCGTGGACGGGCGGGGCCGCGTCTACGTGGCGACGGCCAGCGGGATGCAGATCCTGCGCTTCTCGCCGCCCTTCCCCACCGGCCCCGACGCGGCGGGCGGCTGCGGGCAGCGCGACGCGCTCGGCGCGCCGCTGGCGGACGCGGTCCAGCGCGAGGTATTCAGCGGTCCCCGCTGGCGGGCCGGGCTCGTCACCTACACGGGCCTCGCGTTTGCGCCCAACGGCAACCTCTACGCGAGCAGCGTCTTCACGGGCCGGATCGGTGAGTTCGATCCGCAAGGGCGCCTCGTGCGCTTGGTGCTCCGCCCCCGGCGCCGGCTCCCCCTCCCTCCCTTCGCCACGGGCTCGCCCCAGGGCCTGGCGGTGGACGCGCAGGGGGCGCTCTACTACGCGGACCTCGACCTGCGCTGGTCGGGCTGGCGGGTCGGGCCCGGCCCGAACGGCAGGATCTGGCGCATCGGCTTCGGCGCCGACGGCGCGCCCTCGGCGCCGCTCCTGGTGCGCGAGGGCCTGGCCTTCCCCGACGGCCTGGCCTTCCTGCCCGGCGAGCTCCCGGACGAGTGAGCGGCGCGGGCCGGCCCCGCGCGCAGCCGCCTCACTCGCACTCCGGCAGCACCCCGAAGAGCGAGAAGAACGTCGAGAAGACGTTGCCCGTGAAGCAGTTGCCGTGGTCCCCGAACGTGACCAGGCTGATGTCCCCCGCGAACCCGGCGAACGGCCCCGCCGCGTTCGTGCCGTTGTTCACCAGGACGTTGTCCAGGACACGGTTGTTGTCGGCGCTCTGGTCGGCGATGAACTCGAGCGTCACGGCGGGATCCCGGTTGCAGCGGAACGGCGTCAGCGCCACGACGAGGCAGTAGTCGACGATGCCGATCCCGCCGAAGTCGTTGTTCTCGATCCGGTTCCTGGCGATCAGCGAGTCGTCCACGCCCACGTAGAGGATGCCCGTCCCCGACGGCACGGAGGCCAGGATCGAGCCCGGCGAGGCCGTATTGGGCTTGTTGTTGTCGTGGACCTGGTTGTCGCGCGCATCGATCCGCTGGGCGCCCGGCCGGTCGTCGAAGATGTCCGGCAGGAGCAGGATGGCCAGGCCCACGGTGTTGCCGCGCACCTCGTTGTGGGCGATGAGGATGTCGTCGCTGTTCGAGACCTCGAAGCCGTTCACGTTGCCCTCGACGACGTTGTGGGTGACCACCACGTCCTCGGAGGTCTCCACCCAGATCCCGCTGTCGTCCGAGCCCGTGGCGCGGCTGTGGGTGATGAGCCCGTTCTTCGACAAGGTGGGGAAGATCCCGTAGCTCCGGTTGTCGACGGACTCGACGTCGATGATCCGGAAGCCGTCCACGTTCTCCGTGAAGAGGCCGTTGTTGCGGAAGCCCCGGATGGTGATGCCGCGGATCTCGATGCCGTGCATCATGGGATCGCGCATCATGAGGCCGCCCTCCACGCCCGGAAGCAGGGGGAAGGGCGGCGCCATGTCCGTGTGGCAGCCCATGCAGTCGGTGCGGTCCTCGGGCACGACGACGATGCCGTTGCGCTGGTTGCCCGCGTTCTCGAGGACCACGCGCTTGGTCGGGGTGCTCTGCCCGAGCAGGCGGATCCCGTCCTTGGTGATGTTGAGCCCGTTGGTGGGATCGGCCGTCTCGTGGTAGACGCCGGCCAGCACGTAGATGGTCGTGCCGGGCTTGGCCCGGTCGAGCGCGGCCTGGATCGACTGGCCCGGCCGCACGACGATGGTCTTGCGCTTGAGCTGGCCGGGGGGCAGGTCCACGTCGTCCGTGGGCGGCGGCGGAGGCGGCGGGGGCGGCGGCTCGGTCCCGTCCGGATCGATCGGCCCGATCCCGTCCGGCGGGAGCTGGTTGTCGATGGTGCCGCTCCGGGTGAACAGGGTGTTGAACGCCCCCAGGGTCCAGCCGGGCTGGGTGCCGAGGCCGATCTCCGTCACGTCGTCGTAGCCGCTGCCGTCTCCGTCCGAGTTCAGCAGCTCGACGCAGAAGAAGGCCTCCTGGTTGGAGACGATCCCGTCGAGGTTCAGGTCGCAGCTCGGGTCGTCCAGGGAAAGGAGGACGTCCCAGCCGTAGGCGTTCCAGGGACTGCCGCCGTTCGCGTTGGCGTGACAGAGCTGACAGCCGGCGTCGTCGCCCGACGGCGATACGGCGCCGTAGCGGGCCTGCCAGTCGTTCAGGGTTCCCGGGAAGGCACCGGCCCGCGGCGCGCCGGCGGCGAGGAGAAGCAGGCCCAGGGCGATCCGAACGGCGACGGGTGCGAGCGTCCTCACAGCTTCACGATCCTCCGCAGAGCAAGGGGCGCTCATCATACGGGGTGGGAGCCCCACGAAGGGAAAAAATGTGGGGGCCGGACCGGGAGCCGCCCGGGAGTGTCAAATTGCCCCAGCGGCGAGCGGGGGCTACCCGAAGGCGGGGCGCGCGGCCGGGCCCGCGCTCACGGCTCGCCGGGCGCCGGGAGCTCGATGCGCCACGCGCGCTCGCCGCGCCGCACCAGGATGGCGACCGGGCGCTTCGAGGCGAAGAAGAGCGGGGCCGCGCCGGTGCCCCGGCGCTCCAGCGAGATCCGCTCCACGGGCGTCAGGATGAGCTCCCCCACCACCCGGGGCGTCCCGAGCCGCTCGCGCGTCACCTGGCCCTCCGCAGCGCGCGCGCGGCGCGCAGCGTGCTGGGCGAGAGCGCGAAGGCGACGAGCAGCGGGAGCGCGCCCAGCGGGACGATCCGCACCTCACCCGCCGCCTCCCCGGCGAGCACGGCCTCCTGGAAGTCCGGCTCGAGGCGCAGGTCGAGACCGGGCAGCGCTCCCGCCGCGGCGGCGGCCAGCGGGTTGACCCAGCCGAGCAGCATCCCCGTGTCGGCCGGATCGCCCAGGCCGAAGCGGGCGCGCACGCGCATCTCGCGGATCCGGACCCAGCGGCGCAGCGAGCGCAGGAGGCGCGCGCAGCGGCGTCCGAAGCCCGCCTCCCAGATCGCGCGCAGCTCCCGGAGGCGCGTCCACGCACCGAGCAGGAGCCGGCGCCCCGCGCGGCGGCGCCCTGCGGTGCGCCGCAGCTCCCGGCGCACCCACCCGAAGAGCCAGGCCACCTCCACCCGGGAGGGCTCGCCTGCGCCCCCGTCCAGCCGGAAGCGCAGCTCGACGGGCACGGCCAGCAGGCCCGCTACGAGCAGCAGGACCAGGAGAAGCACGGCGCTCGCCCCCAAGGCGCTCAGTCTTCCGCGTTGGAGCGGCCGCGGCGCTTCTGGAGCGCATCGGCGAGCGCAGCGCCGAGCTTGCCCAGCCCGGACGGAGCCTCGGGGATCGGAGCCAAGCGCACGCCCGAGGCGTCCACGATCAGGAC
>Ga0326597_10012650_pt1 | contig 11127 bp, 8 predicted proteins | sample RVTome_12_FD_203789 | JGI IMG/M metagenome (GOLD analysis project Ga0326597, IMG submission 203789) | Soil microbial communities from uranium-contaminated site in the Upper Colorado River Basin, Wyoming, United States - RVT100D185 | ecosystem: Environmental > Terrestrial > Soil > Contaminated >... | reverse complement strand
CAGGCAGTGGTCCAGATCGCGATGGCCACGGGAGGTCGAGTACCTCCAGGAAGCCGTCGTCCCGCCGGCAGGCAAAGGGCGGCTCGGCTCGGTCGCGACGCGGTCCGGAAAGACCGTCCAGGCGGGCACCTTCGTCTATCGAAAGCGGGCAGGGGGCCAGCCGCTTCATCCTATCTATGGCGCTGCGCGCGGCGGTCCGCCTGCGCCCCGCATGGGCCTCCGCCCTTCGCTATCTCGCGGTCGTCCTGGCGGGCATCGGGCGATCGGGCTAAGCTCTGAGCGAGATCGAAACGGCGATCCGGCTCGACCCGACCGACCAGGGTTCGCAGCATTTCCGCGCCCATCTGCTTTCCCAGGGGTCCGGAGGAGGGCTGGGATCGGATGAAGAACGGCGAATCAATGGATACCGATCTGCGCGCGTGGCCCTTGTTCGCGTCGCTGTCCGAAGCGGACGCCAAGCGCCATGGCTCCCTCTTTCGCACCCAGCAGTATGACCCCGGAGAGACGCTCTACACCGAAGGGGAGCCCGCGCGCTATGTTTACCTGATCCGCCGCGGCCGGGTGAAGGTCACGCGCACCTCTCACGATGGGAAGGATCTGATCATCGGCTTCTTCGGCCGCGGTGACTTCGTCGGCTGCTGCTGCCTCCTGGAGGCGGTCAAACTGCCCTGCGCGGCATCGGCGGTTCGGCCGACCGAGGTGCTCTGTCTGCCGCAGAAGGACTACTTCGCCCTCCTGCACGAGCATCCCGAGCTCGCGATCAAGGCGCTCCAGGAAGTCACCAAAAAGCTGCGCGTCGCCCACCACAAGATGAAGAACCTGGCTCTCGACTTGGTCGAGAGACGGGTGGTGGCCGCGGTCCTGGAGCTCAGCGACCGGTTCGGCGCCGAGCTTGAAATCGGGTCGCGCGTGATCCGCTGCCGGGTCACCCGCCTGGAGTTGGCGCAAATGGCGGGTACGACCTTGGAATCTGCCAGCCGGACCATGAGCAAGCTCCGCCGGGCCGGCTGGATACGCTCCTCAAAGGAGGGCATCGTGCTTCTCGACCGGGATGCCCTTCTTCGCTTCAGTGCCTAGGCACATCATAAATATTATGCTGCAATTCGTTAGTTTGACATAAATCAAAGACAAGCCACGTACCCGGTGCGTAAGATTGCAGAAATTTTATGCGCGGATGCGGATGCCTGGTTCCCAGTAATTGTCTCTTGGCCGCGGCGCTGTTGCTCTCGAGTTGCCGGCCAGCGGCGCCGGCGCGACAGCTTCGAGAGGCTGCTCCGGCGGACGAGAGCCCCTTCACGGCGGTCCGTTTCCGAGAGGTCACCCGTGACGCGGGCATAGATTTCGTCCATTCCATCGGCGACCGATCCCTAAGCAACTTGGTGGAATCGGTGGGCGGTGGGGCTGCCTTTGTCGACTACGACCGGGACGGGTTCTTGGATCTTTACGTGGTTACGGGGACCTATCACAAAGAGCTGAGCTCTGGCGAACCGCCCACCTTCCGCCCTGCCAACCACCTCTACCATAATCGCGGCGATGGGACCTTCGAGGACGCGACCGACGCCGCAAGGGTCGGCTTGGAACGCTACAGCATCGCCGTAGCGGCCGGGGATTACGACAACGACGGCTTCCCTGACCTCTACGTGGCTTGCTACAAGGGTCCCAACGTCCTCTACCACAACAACGGCGATGAGACCTTCAGCGATGTCTCGCGGAAGGCGGGGGTGGCCTTCTCAGGCTGCAGCGTCGGAGCTGCTTTCTTCGACTACGACAACGACGGCGACCTCGACCTCTACGTCGCCAACTACATCGAGTTTGACCCCCAGTACCAATACTACTACCAGCCCGACGCCTTCCCCGGGCCGCTGGCCTACCAGGGGCAAGCTGACATCCTCTACCGCAACCGGGGCGACGGCAGCTTCGAGGACGTGACCGCAGCGGCCGGCCTCTTCGACCCTGCCGGCCGAGCGATGGGGGTGGCGGCGGCCGACTACGATGGCGACGGTTTCATGGACCTCTACGTCGCTAACGACGCGATGGCCAAAGAGCTGTACAGGAACCTCGGAGGGCAGCGCTTCCAAGAGGTCGCGGCCGAGAGCGGGGTCGCCTTCAACGAGGCCGGCGAAGGTACCGCCAGCATGATGGCCACTTGGGGCGACTACGACGCCGACGGCCGCTTCGACCTGTTCGTCCCCGACAACAGCTACAAGTCGCTCTATCGCAACGAGGGCGGCGGCCTGTTCGCCGATCTCTCCGCGGCGGCGGGGGTGGCGGTGGCCAGCGGGCAGTACGTCAGCTGGGGGGCCGGTTTCCTCGATTACGACAACGATGGCGACCTCGACCTCTTCATCGCCAACGGCGCCCTCCATCACCTCTACGGACAGGAGGACCTGTTGCTCCAGAACGACGGCCGCGGCCGGTACCGCGACGCCTCCTCAGAGGCCGGCGCCTATTTCGAGCGCAAGCTCTGCGGGCGCGGGGCTTGTTTAGGCGACTACGACAACGACGGCGACCTCGACATCTTCATCGTCAACCTCAACGACCGCCCGGTCCTGCTGCGCAACGACGGCGGCAGCCGCCATCGTTGGCTCACGCTCCTGTTGGTGGGCCGGCGCAGCAACCGCGACGGCGTTGGCGCGCGCGTGGAGGTCACCAGTGACGGGCGCATTCAGATCCTTCAAAGGGAGGGCGGCGGCGCCTACCTCTCGGCCAACGATCCGCGGCTGCACTACGGCTTGGGAGAGCACGACCGAGCGGAACGGATCGCGATTCGCTGGCCATCGGGACGCACCCAGGTGCTCGAGAACGTGCGGGCGGGCCAGATCCTGACCGTCACCGAGGCCGGAAAGTGATTGCCCATGGGTAAGGCCCGTTGGCTGACCGCGTTCATGGCGGCTAGCGCATCCGGCGCGCTTGCATTGAGCTGGTGGAGCAGGAGCTCCGGCGCGGGGGTCGCCCCCCTGATCTCGGTCGAGACCGGCGCGGTGAGCAGCGGCCTGCAGAGCTACCTGGTTGCGGCGGTCGCCTCCGACTCTAGCGCTGCGACCGTTCTCACCCCCGAGCTCGCGGCGGTCAAGGATCCCGAGGTCTCTTTCGATGGCCAGCGGATCTTGTTCGCCGGCCAGCGCGCGCCGAAAGACACCTGGCAGATCTGGGAGGTGCGGCACGACGGCAAGCGGCTGCGGCAGCGCACCGACGAGCGCTTCGACTGCAGCGAGCCCCACTACCTCGCCGACGGTGGGTTCGTGTTTCGCGGTCAGCGCGAGGGGAGCGGCGCCCTCTACACCTGCGGCCCCGAGGATGGGCGCGTCACCCGGATCACGTTCAATCGTGAGCCGCTCGCAGAAACCGGGGTCGATGGAGACGGCCGGATCACTTTCTCCATGGGGATGAAGCGCTTCACGGTCAACCCGGACGGGACCGGCATCGCGCTGCTCACCGGGCTGAGCGCCGCCCGCGACGGCCGGCCGCTGGTGGCCGCGCCGCGCCCCCGGCCCATGGGTCACACCAGCATCGTGGATGAGACGAAGAGCACGGGGCTGTTGTTCGGCCTCAACGCCTACAAGACCGACCGAGCCGAGGGCAGTGCGCCGCCGGCCGGGAGCCTCGCGAAGGTGCGGGTCTGGTCGGCGTTGCCAGAGGAGCACCCACTGGGGGACGCGCCCCTCGAGCCTGATGGCTCTTTCTACCTCGAAGTGCCAGCCGACACACCGCTCCGCCTGCAGACCGTGACCTCGGGCGGCGAGGTGGCGGCGGAAATGACCACCTGGATCTGGGTGCGCCCCAACGAGAGCCGCGGTTGCATCGGTTGCCATGAGGAGCGCAGCCTCGCGCCCGAGAACCGCTTGCCGCAGGCGCTCACCAAGCCACCCGTGGCGCTGAGGTCGGCCTCATGACCATCGGGGCCTGGGTGAGAAGGCCGCGCTGGCGCAGGCTCGTTCTGGTGGCGCTGGCGGTGGGTACGCCGGCCGCAGCCGCGGTCGCCATTCGGGCTCACCACTGGGCAACCGCGCACGTCGAGATGATGACCGGGGATCCGCGCTGGGAACCCAACTGTGCCGCTTGCCATCTAGGCGCGGGGATCCGACCCACGCTCGGCTGGCACCACGAAGTGCGCTACCTCTCGCCGCTGAACCTCGCGGTCAGCCCCGACGGGCGCCTTCTCTATGCCACCGCTTCCGAGTCCGACGCGCTCTTGGTGATCGAGGCGGGTTCGGGGCGCCGGGTCGCCGCCATCCCGGTCGGAAGCCGCCCTCACGGGGTCTGCTTGAGCGCCGACGGCAAGACCAGTTACGTCACCAACCGCTGGTCCGCTTCGGTCTCGGTCCTCGACCTCGAGCGGCTGGTCCCTTTGCGTACCCTGGCGGTCGGTTCCGGGCCCGCTGGCCTCGCGCTCTCACCCGACGGGCGCATGCTCTATGTCGCCAACTCCTTCTCGGACGACATCTCTGTGCTGGAGCTCGAGAGCGGCCGCGAGCTGAGAAGGCTCCTGGCCGGCCGCCGTCCCTTCGATGTCGCCGCCGCGCCCGACGGCAAACGCGTCTACGTGACCAACCTGCTCTCCGACCCGGTGCCCTTCCGCGCGCCCCCGGTGACCGAGCTGACCGTCATCGACGCCGAGCGTCAGGTGGTCGCCGAACGAGTGCGCTTTCCCAACGCCCACCTGATGGAGGGGATCGCCCTGGCGCCCAACAGGCCGCTCGCGCTGGCCACTATGGTGCGTCCGAAGAACCTGCTGCCGGCGGTGCAAGTCGCGCGCGGCTGGATGCTGACCAACGGCCTGGGCCTCGTGAGCTTGGACCACCTCGGCTCGACCGCAACCTCGCCAGGCGGCGGGGCCGCTTGCGCCGCGGTCCTCCTCGATCAGGTCGACGCCTTCTACGCCGACCCGTGCGACGCGGTCTTCACGCGCGATGGTTCCAAGGCCTACATCAGCCACTCGGGCGCCGATGCGATCTCGGTGGTGGACGTCAGCCGCCTTCTAGCGCTCCTCCGCGAGACGCCGGAAGGCGCGGCGCGCGAGCGCCTCGCCGACGACCTGGGAGCGAGCCGGTGCTTCGTGACCCGCCGGATCCCGGCGGCTGGATGCCCCAAGGGCCTCGCGCTCTCGCCCGATGGGCGGTACGTCTACGTCGCCGCTGAGCTGGCCGACCGGATCCTGGTGATCGCGACCGACCGCGACACGGTGGTGCGGACCATCGACCTCGGCGGCCCTCGTGAGGAGACCCTGGTGCGGCGCGGCGCGCGCCTCTTCCATCGCGCCAGCCACACCTTCGAAGGCCAGTTCTCCTGCCGTTCCTGCCATCCCGACGGCCACGTCGACGGGCTCAGCTACGACCTGGAACCCGACGGTCTGGGGCGTAACCTAGTGGACAACCGCACCCTGCAGGGCATCCGCGACACGGCTCCCTTCAAGTGGAGCGGGGTCAGCCCCAGCCTTTATCGGCAGTGCGGAATCCGCTTCGCCGCCTTCATCACCCGGGGCGAGCGGTTCGCGCCGGACGATCTCAATGCCCTGGTCGCCTACATCCTGTCGATCCCGAGGATTCCCAACCCCAACCGCCGGCTCGATGGCCGGTTCACCGAGCCACAGGAACGCGGCCGGGTTCTGTTCGAGCGCACCATGGACAAGAAGGGCCACTCGATCCCGCCCACCAACCGCTGCCCCACCTGTCACCCCCCTGCCCTGTTCACCGACAAGCAGAAGCACGACGTCGGTACCGGCTTCGAGACCGACACCCTGAGGGAGTTCGACACGCCGCAGCTGACGGACGTCGCCCTCGCCCCTCCTTACCTGCACGACGGCCGCGCCGCCACCCTCGAGGAGATCTGGACCAGGTTCGGGACCACCGACCGGCACGGCGTGGTCAACGACCTCTCGAAGCAGCAGCTCAACGATCTGATCGAATATCTGAGCACCCTGTGAACGAGACGATGAGCTCAGAGGGATCGCATCGGAAGCGCATCGGGAAGCCGGTGACGAGGGCGGCGATCATCGCCCTCCTGCTCGCGGCGGTCTTGGTCGCCTCGCGGCGGGCGTGGACGGTGGGGAGCGCCCCACTCGCCGCCGTGCCCGCGGACCAGGCGACCACCACCGCTGCGGTCGAGAAAGCAGCCCCCGCCGAGCCGCCGGCTCCGATGCGCCTCTGCGAGCGCTGGGAGACCTTTACGGTCCGAGATGGCCTGCCGGCGGACAAGGCCAACTGCGTCAAGGTGGACGGCGATCGGATCTGGGTCGGGACCGACGGCGGCCTGGCGGTCTACGAAGGCGGAGCGTGGCGCGCCTACCGGACCGAGGACGGCCTGGCCCACGCGGTGGTGCTGGGCTTGGACGTGAGCCCGGCGACCGGCGATCTGTGGATCGCCACCTTGGGCGGGTTGTGCCGCTTTTCGGGCGGTCGCTTCGACTGCTTCAACCAGATGAACAGCGGCCTCGCCAACGACGTGGTCTATGGGGTCGCCTGCGCGAGCGCGGATGTCTGGGCCGCTACCGCGGCGGGCGCCAGCCGCTACCGGCCCGAAAGCCGCGCGTGGGCGATCTTCAACACCGACAACACCCTCATGTTCGAGCCCTGGACCTACGGCGTCACCGCGAGCGCGGAGGCGATCTACCTGGGCGTGTGGGGCGCCGGCGTGGTCGAGTACAACCTCAAGACCCAACGCTGGAGGGACTACCGCGATCCCGACGGCGAGATGGAGCTCGACCTCTTCAAAGACGACGGCTTGGTGCACGACGTCATCCCCACCGTCGCCTACGCCGACGGGGTGCTGTGGGCGGGGAGCTATTTCGGCCTCAGCCGCTACGACGGGCGCCACTGGAACACCTACTTCCAAGACGACAGCGGCCTGGCCAGCGACTTCATCAATTTCGTGAAGGCGCGAGGTCCGGTGGTCTGGATCTGCACCGACAAAGGGCTCTCCAGCTTCGACGGGACCACCTGGGTCACCTACCGCGTCGCCGCCGGCGGAGGCGAGCTCCAGATCACCCACGGCGCCCAGGCGGTGGAGCGGCGGGCGCTGCCGCGCACCATCGCTCACAACTACGTGCTGGGGGTGGACTTGAAAGGCGACGATGTTTGGGTGGCCACGTCGATGGGCGTGAGCCATGGACGAGGCGGTCCGGTGGTGAGGTAGCCGGACGGCGGAGTGCGAGAGGAGAAGGAGATCACTCATGGCGGTCAATACAACGGAGCCCGGCATCGCGCTGGACTTGAAGCGGCTCTCCGAGGACGAGCTCGAAGAGCTCAAGGCGCTGGGGATGCTGTCGGTGGACGGCACCCTGCTGCCGCGTCCGCCCTCGCCGATGGAGCTGGGGCTTCCGATCATCTCGCGGCGGGCGATCAGCGCTCCGCGGGTGCTCAACGAGGCCTACGACTACACCCACTATCCGGTCTCCTTCTCGCGCGGGCTGCGGATCGAGCTCAACGGCGTCACCCAGCTGCTGATCTCGGGCACCGCCAGCGTCGACGAGGAAGGACGTTCGGCCCACAGCGGCGACCTCCGCGCCCAGTGCTGGCGGACCTACCACAACTTGACCCGGCTGCTCGAGGCGGAAGGAGCGAGCTGGCACGACGTGGTCCGCTGCACCTGCTACCTGCGCGACATCGAGCGCGACTACAAGGACTTCAACGCGGTGCGCACCGCCTTCTTCCGCTGGTTGGGCCTCGATCCGCTGCCGGCCAGCACCGGGATCCAGGCGCGCCTGTGCCGCGAGGATCTGCTGGTCGAGATCGAGCTCATCGCCCTAATCCCCAGCGAGCGCCAGCGGGAGCGGTCCGGATGAAGCGCGCGCTCTGGCTGTCTGCGCTGATCGCTGTGGGAGCGGCGGCCGCTGCGCGGGAAGGTGAGAGTCCCGCCGCGCAGCGAGAAGCCGCCAGCGGGTCCGCCATCGCCAGCGCCTCGCGCCAGGGCAAGAGCTATAGCAACACGCCCGCGGAGCTGATCCCCTACCGGCGCTTGGTGCGGCCCTACAAGGAGTTCTTCGTCCAGCCGCAGGAGTTCCTGGGGGTGGGGCGCGAGCTGCCGGAGCCCAAGGTGTCCAGCGTCAAGATCGGCTTCTTGGGGCCGCTGGAAGGCTCCGCGGAGGCGATCTTCGGGCAGCACATGCTGGCCGGCGTGCACCTCGCGATCGAAGCCGCCAACGCCGCCGGCGGTTACCACGGTCACCCCTTCGAGCTGGAGGTCCACGCCGACAAGGCGCGCTGGGGCGACAGCAGCAACGAGCTGGTGGCGATGTACTTCCGCGAGCAGGTGTGGGGGGTGGTCGGCACCCTGAGCAGCGCCAACGCTCACGTGATGATGCGCGCCACCCTCAAGATGAACCTTCCGATCGTCAACACCGCCACGACCGATCCCACCCTCAACGAGCACCGCATCCCGTTCGGGGTGCGCTGCATGGCCGACGACCGGCAGTTCTCCTACGCGCTCGCACGCCACCTGTTCGAGGAACGGGAGCTCAAGTGGGTGGCTATGATCCGGGTCAACAACCGCGACGGGCGCACGGGGGTGCGCGAGTTCGTCGACGCGGCGCGCCGGCTCGGCCATCCGCTCCTGTTCGAGGTCCGTTTCGACGAGGGCGAGACCGATTTCGCGGCCCAGTTGGCGCGGATCAAGCAGAGTCCGGCCCAGGCGGTGGTGGTGTGGGGCAACCCGCGCGAGGCGGGCCTGATCGTGAAGCAGATGCGAGGGCTGGGCATGAAGCAGGCCGTGGTCGGCTGGTTCCGGATGGTCTCGCCCGAGTTTCTCAAGCTCGCGGGCGCCGCCGCCGAGGGCGTGGTTTGCGCCTATCCCTACGACCCCACCGCCAAGGACCCGCTGCTCTTGGATTTCCAGCGCCGCTACCAGCAGCGCTTCTCGGAAGCGCCGGATGCCTTCGCAGCGCACGCCTACGATGGCACCGGCCTCTTGATCGCCGCGATCCAGAAGGCCGGCTTGAATCGGATCAAAATCCGCGACGCCTTGGCCGAGTTCAAGAGCTTTCACGGCGCGACCGGAGAGATCGTCTTCGACGCCACCCACAACGATATCGGTCCGGTCTACCTGGCCAAGGTCGTAGGCGGCCAATTCCGCTTCTAGAGCGCGCCAAGAACCATGATCGTCCTGCTCAAGCGCAAAACCACCGGAGCGCAGCTCGATTCTGTCCGGGCGCTTCTGACCGAGGCCGGCTACCGCACCGCCACCTGGCAAGAAAGAGCGCACACGGTGGTGGGAGCGGTCGGCAGCTTGGGGGAGGAGCAGCAAGCGGTCCTCGGCGAGCGGCTCGGCGCGCTCGCTTGCGTCGAGCGGGTGGTGCGCACCCCCAAGCCCTACAAGCTGGTGAGCCGCGAGTGGAAGGCCGAGCGCAGCGTGGTGCCGATCCGGGAGGGGCTCGCGGTCGGCGGCTCCGAGCTGGTCTTGATGGCCGGCCCTTGTGCGGTCGAGGGCCGCGAGCAGATCCGGGAGGCCGCGCGGGAGGTCCAGCGCTGCGGGGCCGACGTGCTGCGCGGCGGAGCCTTCAAGCCGCGCACCTCGCCGCACAGCTTCCAGGGGCTCGGGCGCGAGGGCCTGCGCTACCTCCAAGAGGCGTCACTAGAGACCGGCCTGCCGATCGTCACCGAGGTGATGGACGCCCGTGACCTCGATACGGTCGCCGAAGTGGCGGACATCCTCCAGGTCGGCTCGCGCAACATGCAGAACTTCGCCCTGCTCAAGGAGGTCGGCAAAACGAGGAAGCCGGTGCTGCTCAAGCGCGGGATGAGCGCCACCATCGAGGAGTGGCTGCAGGCTTCCGAATACGTGATGAGCGGGGGTAACCCGCACGTGATCCTGTGCGAGCGCGGGATCCGCACCTTCGAGACCTATACCCGCAACACCCTCGACCTCGCGGCGATCCCGGTGATGAAGCGGCTCACCCATCTGCCGGTGATCGCCGATCCCTCGCACGGCACCGGCCGCTGGGAGTTGGTCCTGCCGATGGCATTGGCCGCGATCGCCGCTGGCGCGGACGGGCTCATCGTCGAGGTCCATCCGGATCCGGCGCGCGCCCTCTCCGACGGGCCCCAATCCTTGACCCCGACCCGCTTCTTCGAGCTGGTGCAAGGGGTGCGGGCGATCGCCGAGGCGACCGGCCGCCGCCTGCGCAAGCCCGGCGGCGAGCGAGAGGAGGAGAAGTGGCACGCCGAGCTCTCCGCCTCGCCCTGGCGGCCTGCTGCGTTGGTTTCGCAGGGCTCCTGAGCGGCCAGACGCCGCCCGCCGATCTCATCAAGATCGGCCTGCTGATTCCCGAGAGCGGTCTCCGCCGCGCGGAAGGCGAGCAGTTGCATCGCGGTGCGGAGCTGGCGCTTGCCGAAGCGAACGCTTCCCAGGCACGCTTCGCGCTAGTGGTGCGCGCCGACGACAAGCTCTGGGGCGCTGGCAGCCGCGAAGCGGTGGAGTTGGTCTCAGGAGAGCAAGTGTGGGCCCTCCTCGGTGCGGTCGACAGCGCCAGCGCTCACGTGATCGAGCAGATCGCGATGAAGACGCGGATCGCCTTCCTGACTCCGTGGGCCAGCGATCCGACTTTGACCCAGATCGGGATCCCGTGGCTGTTCCGCTGCGTCCCCGACGACGACCGGCAAGCAGCATCCCTCGCGCACTGGATCTTCATCGCCCAACATCTGCGGCGGGTTGGGACGGTTGTCGCCGGCGATCGCAGCGCAAGGATCGCGGCCGACGCCTTCGCCAAGGCTGCCGCCAAGGCCGGCCATTCCATTCCGGCCGGGCGGCGCTGGGAGCTTGCGGCGGATCCGAATCGACCCACTCCACTGCCGGCCAGCGTCCTGCAAGCGCTCGATCGCGAGCGGCTGGAAGGTGTGGTGCTCTTCGGCCCCGACACCTGGACGGCCTCCGTCGAAGACGCGCTGCGGCAGCGCCATGCGGCGGAGAGGGTGCTGACGCCGCCATCCCAGCTCGCGATCGAGAAGAAGTTCCGTGACGCGTTCCGGGCTCGCTACGGCACGCCGCCAGCGCCCGCCGCGGCCTTCGCCTACGATGCTGCTTGGGCGCTTCTGCGCGCGATCGACAGCGTCGCGGCTGCCGGCCCCCTAGACCGCGCTTCGATCCGAGACGCGCTGGCACGCACCAACTTCGAGGGTGCCACCGGGACAGTCCAGT
>Ga0326597_10012649_pt1 | contig 11127 bp, 15 predicted proteins | sample RVTome_12_FD_203789 | JGI IMG/M metagenome (GOLD analysis project Ga0326597, IMG submission 203789) | Soil microbial communities from uranium-contaminated site in the Upper Colorado River Basin, Wyoming, United States - RVT100D185 | ecosystem: Environmental > Terrestrial > Soil > Contaminated >... | reverse complement strand
CGGGCGCGCTGCGCCACGCGTGCCGCCTGGGTGTCATCGAGGTAGATCTGGGTTCGCTTCACGATGTACGAAGCATACATCATCGGCCCGCGATCGTCCTCCCATCCTCGCTGAACACGCCGATGAAGCTGGAAGCAGTGGATGGGGACTGGTATTTGCAGTTGCAATATAACAGCGGAACATCTCCGACGCCGCGTCTGCGACCGATGAAGTTCGCGACTCCCGCAAGTCATACCATCGACATACACAGAATGAGCTTCACGAAGGAGAACGGATGAACTTCAACAGCATCCTCATCGGCTCCGAGGATCCAAAGCGCCTGGCCGACTTCTACTCAAAGCTCCTGGGCAAGCCCACCATGGAGGAGGGCGGCTACACCGGGTGGCAGGTCGGCACGGGCTGGGTCACCGTCGGGCCGCACGACGAGGTCAATGGGAAGAACTCGCAGCCGGGCCGTCTGATCTGGAACATCGAGAGCGCCGACATCCATGGCGACTTCGAGCGGTTCAAGGCAGCCGGGGCGGCCGTCGTCCGTGAGCCGTACGACCCCGGCATGGGCGAGCAGGGGCAGCAGGGACTGATCGCCACCTTCTCGGATCCCGACGACAACTACTTCCAGCTCATGAGCCCGATGGGGCCGATGTAGGGAGGGCCAGCCACCTGTCCCTCGCCGCTATAGTCGCCGAGGTGACACGCTCCAGCCTGCTGCGCGACGCGTTCGCCCACCACGTGTGGGCGACGCTTCGCGTGATCGACGCGTGCGATGCGCTCAGCCCAGAGCAGCTCGAGACCGCCGCGCCGGGCACCTACGGCTCGATCATCGGCACGATCCGGCACATCGTCGGCGCTGACTCGTGGTACCTGTTCCGGACGAGCGGGGAGCGCACGACGCCGATTGCCGACGGGGACGAGGAGACGATGGACCTCCCCGCGCTTCGCTCCGCCATGGAGGCCCATGCCGCCGCTTGGCCGACCGTCCTGGCGCAGGACACCGATCCGGACGCGATGATCGTTGGGCGCCGTGAGGACGGCTCAGAGACGCACGCGCCGATGAGCCTCCGGCTCGCGCAGGCCCTGCACCACGGGTCGGATCATCGGAGCCAGATCTGCACGGCCCTCACGACGCTCGGCATCGAGCCGCCGGAGATCGGCCTGTGGGAATTCGGCTCGGAGACGGGCAGCGTGACGGAGGTGCCACCGGCGTCCTGAGGCCGCCGCGCACCCAACCGTCCAATTTCACACCAGGTGCGCATTGGGGCGGGCACGTGCGTCGCGGAGCGTTCGATTTCACGCTGGGCGTGAATCTGGACGGCTCACAGGCCCGTAACGGTGCGTAACGCACGCCTCATGTGAATTTGGACCCTACGCGGAGCGGTCGGGCTAGCGGGCGTCCACCACGCAGAACCGGTTGCCCTCGGGATCGGCGAGGATGACGTAGTCCGCATCGGGCGGTCGCTTGTCCCAGTGCACCTCGGTGGCGCCCAGCGCGACCAGGCGTTTCACCTCCGCGGCCTGGTCATCGGCGTACAGGTCGAGGTGGATGCGCGGCGGGATCTGGAGCGTCGAGCGAACCCGGTCGAGCGAGACGTTCGGGCCGGTGCCGTCCCTCGGGCGCAGCAACGCGAAGTCGTCGTCGTCCCCCTCGCGGGCTACGTAGTCGAGCGCAGCCGTCCAGAAGTCCCTCTGTCGCTCGAGATCATCGACGCGGATGACGATGGAGCCGATGGTGATCATCGGCGAATGATGCCGCCCATCGGCCCTAGAGCTCTTCTGCGATGCGCCGGGCCGTGTACGCGCCCCACGTCTCACGGGGCTTGGGATCGGCCTGCTTGAACTCGTCGAAGCTGCTGGCCAGGAACCCCGCCAGCCGGTCGGCCGTGACCTCATGGCCGAGGCGTTCCCGGATCCCGTGTTCGACCATGTAGTCGGCGTACCAGCGCGCCCACTCCTGGTCGTAGACGCCCTTCAACTCGGTCGTTTCGTACGTCCCGTGTGCCGCCTCGGACTCGGCGAGCAGCGCGTTGATTTCCTGGCCCCGGTCAGCTGCCATGCGTTCTCCTCTCGGGTGGTCCGCGACGACGGCCTCCAGCGCTCCGGCGTGCACCGCATCGGCCCACCGCTCGATCATCGCCCGAATCTCGGCGGCATCGGTCGCCAAGGCTGATTCCGAGCCATAATCGGCCCATGGCCGTAGAACGCAAGCGAGCTCCATTTCTCCCTCCCCGCGGGTTCGTCCGCGCCGCCTGGGTCGTGCACCGCGCCATCTATCGGTTCACCGGGGGCCGGCGTGGGCTGTGGCTGCCGAAGCCCGGCAAGTGGGGCACCCTGCGCCTGACGACGATCGGGCGACACTCCGGCAAGGAGCGCAGCGCGATCCTCGGCTACTACGAGGACGGTCCGAACCTGGTCACCCTGGCCATGAACGGCTGGGCCGAGCCCGAGCCCGCCTGGTGGCTCAACCTCCAGGCCCATCCCGAGGTGACAGTCGAGCTGGCTGACGGGAAGCGCGCCGTCCGAGGACGGGCCGCAGAGGGCGAGGAACGGTCGCGCCTGTGGGCCAAGTGGCGCGAATTCGGGGACGACGTCGACGGGTATGCCATCCGCCGCCCGGGCGGCACGGCCGTCGTCGTCCTCGAGCCCCGGCCTGAGCGCCCCTGATCGCGGAGGTCGCGCGTCCGCACCGACTTGCGCCTCGGTGGATGATGGCTCCGAGCAGCGTCGCCTGAAGAGTGGAATGCGACGCCTGACGATGCGGAGGACTCAGGATGAACGCCGTTCAGGTCACTGGGCTCACCGGCACTGCGCGAAGCCTCGATTCCGAAACGCTAGAACGGTTCGCCGCCGATCTTGACGGCGTCCTGGCCCGGCCGGGCGATGACGAGTACGCCGAGGCGACCTCGATCTGGAACGCGATGATCGCCCGCCGTCCGGCGGCCATCGTCCGCGCTACGTCGGTCTCTGACGTCGTGCGCACCGTCAACTTTGCGCGTGACAACGAGGTCGAGCTCTCGATCCGTGGCGGCGGTCACAACATCGCCGGCCTCTCGCTCTCGGATGGCGGTCTCACGCTCGACATGTCTCAATGCCGGGACGTACAGGTCGACCCGGAGGCGAAGCTCGCCCGGGTCGCCGCCGGCGGCACCCTCGGCGACGTCGATCGAGCGACGCAGGAGCACGGTCTCGCCACCACGCTCGGCTTCGTGTCGGCGACTGGCGTCGCCGGACTGACGCTCGGCGGGGGGTTCGGCTACCTGACTCGCCGCTTCGGCTGGACGGTCGACGACCTCGAGGAGGTCGAGATCGTCACCGCCGACGGCACGGTCCGCCGCGCCTCCCGCGGCGAGAACGACGACCTCTTCTGGGCGCTCCGCGGCGGCGGCGGCAACTTCGGCGTCGTGACCGAGTTCGTGTTTCGTCTCCACGAGATCGGCCCGCAGATCACCGGGGGCCTCATCGCCTGGCCCGCGAGCCGCGCGGAGGAGGTGCTGGGCACGTTCCGGCAGATCGCCGAAGCGGCGCCGCGTGACCTGACCCTCGTCGTGGTCCGCCGCAACGCCCCTCCGGCCCCATGGGTGCCGCCGGAGTTCCACGGAACCCCCGTCGTCATCGTGGTCGCCTGCCACTCCGGCACGCCCGACCAGGCCGATGCGGACCTGGCCCCGCTTCGCGCACTCGGCGGCCCGATCGCCGACCTGATCATGCTCAAGGACTACGCCGTGCTGCAGACGCTGCTGGATGCGACGATGCCGAAGGGCAACCACTACTACTGGAAGTCCGAGTTCCTCGGCGCGCTGAGCGACGAGCTCATCGACACGTACCACGCCCAGTTCGTCGGCCAGACGGCGCCCGCGAACCAGATCGTCCTCTTCCAGCTGAGCGGCGCGCTCAACGAGCATCCCGAGGACGACGGGGCCATCGGCAACCGCGACGCCGCGTTCGCATGCGTAATCCAGTCGATGTGGACGCCTGATTCACCGGCCGCAGAGGCGAACAAGGAGTGGGTGCGGAATGCCTGGAACGCGCTGAAGCGGTTCTCGACCGGCGGCAACTACGTGAATTTCCAGACCGAAGACGAGCCGGAGGACAGGACCGCCCAGTCGTACCGCGACAACCTCTCGCGTCTGCGCGAGGTCAAGGCGAAGTACGACCCGACGAACCTGTTCCGGGTAAACCGCAACATTCGAACCTGACCTCCCCCGCGTCAGCTCCGGTATTCGCTGATCTCGAACAGGTGACCGTCCGGGTCGCGGAAGAAGCACCTCGTCTCCGCGCCGTGATCGATCGGCGGCGTGAGGAACGCGGCTCCGCGACCTCGCAGGAACTCGTACGCGGCCCGACAGTCGGGGACGCGAATCGTGAACAGGTGGTCGAGCCGATCCGGGTCTGCGGGCGGCGCAAGGGTCACCGTCGGCTTGTCATCGGTTGGGTCTCCGCCGGTCACGAGCAGAAGCCAGGCGCCATTGAACGACAGGACGGCCGAGTCCGCGCCGTATTCGCGATGTAGCTGGGCGCCCAGCACGTCCGTGTACCAGTCGCGCGATCGCTCGACGTCACTGACGACGAGGATGTGGGTGAGGGGCATGTCCTGGGTTGGAAAGGTCATGTCATCCGTCCGTGGGCGTGCCGCCTCCATCAGGCATGGTTCTGCTGCCCGTCGAGGAAGTCGAGGGTCACCGCGGCGAAGAGCGGCGAAGTGCCGATGTTGTAGTGCGTCAGGCCGGGGAGGATCGCGAGCGCGTGGCCGCCCTTCGGCCGGCCCTCGCCCATCCAGCCGCCGTCGCGCAGGCCGCCATCGAGCAGCTTGAACGCCTCGACGTAATGGCTCGGCGGAGCCATGTCGGCATCGGCCGCCACGAGCATCGTGGGCACCTGGAGGCTGCGGACCTCATCGCTGAAGTCGAAGTCGTTCGCCATCGATTCACCGATCTTGTCGAGCAGGCGCGGAAAGTCCTCGGGCCGCGGCGCGACGCGTTGGTAGAGCTCGTACATCGGCGTGTCCTTCATGAACTCGGCCGCCGCCGCGCTGACCTGAGCCTGCTGAGCGAGCATCTCGGCCGGGATCGCGTCGCGCCGGATGTTTGCCGAGCCCATGACGAGCTTGCCGATCTTCTCCGGGTGCTTCACTGCGGTGAAGAACGCGACCCCACCGCCGAGCGAATAGCCGACCAGGTCCGGCTTGTCGACCCCCAGGTGGTCGATGAGCGCCGCGATGTCGTCGGCCATCAGCCGCATGTCGATGGGCCGATCGATGTCGGCCGTGCGACCGTGGCCCTGGAGGTCGACCGCGATGACCTGGTGGCGCTCCGCCAGGGTCGACAGGATCGGCCCGAACATCTCGCCCGATCCGAGGCCGCCGTGCAGCAGGATCATCGGCCGCCCGGCGCCGTGGGTCTCGTAATAGAGGTTGATGCCGTTGACCTCGGCGTACGCGCCGCCGCCCTTGGTCTCGGCCGTCCAGCTGGCCGTCACCGCTTCTCTCCTTGGCTCTTGCGTGGTCGGGACATGCTGGTCAGACCGGGCGCCGGCGCGCAACTCATCGGTCTACGCGGCGTCCCTGAGCCGCTCGAGGCCGTCGAGGATGACGTCGAGCGAGAATTCGAACTCGGCGTCAGTGTCGCACCCGCCGAGACCTCCGCCGTGCGTCACCGCCAGCGCCATCTCCGCCACGTGCGGGTGTGTGGCGCCGATCTGGTCGGCCAGCGCGGCCACGGCGTCCGAGTCTAGCTCCGGCGAGTCGTCGAAGAGCTCCTGGGTGAAGCCCAGCACCCGGCTGCCCATCAGGTGCAGCACGTGGTGCGTCATCTCGACCGAGAAGCCGCCCTCGCGGAGGATGCCGATCACGGTGTCGAAATGCCGCATCACCGCCGGGCCGGGCTCGGACAGGTCATCTAGGAGGCGCGGCGCCCACGGATGACGGATAAGGACCGCTCGTGCCGCCATGACCGTGCCGCGAAGCGACCGTTTCCAGTCGCCGCCCGCGTGCGCGGTGGGGATCTGACCGATGACGACCTCGACCATCCCGCCGAGGAGATCGTCCTTGCTCCGCACGTGGGTGTAGATCGACATCGCCTCGATGCCGAGCTCCTGCCCGAGGCGCCGCATGCTGACCGACTCGATGCCATGGCGATCGGCCAGCTCGACCGCCGCCTCGAGCACGCGCTGGCGGGTGAGCGGGATCCGCCGCTCCGCTGTTGCGACCTCCACGCGTTTCTCCTCGTGCTAGGAAGGGGTTGACATCCTTACACCGTATGGATAGGCTCCGGCAAGACGCCCATACGGCGTAAGGACAGGTTACATCCCCAACGAGAGGAGCGCGACATTGACCGAGCCGTCCGTCCACCGCGACGCGATGCAGAGCGCAAAGCCCGAATCCGCGAGGCCGTGGCTGCCGCCACGGTGGTTCGTGCGCGGCGCCTGGATCGTGCACCGTGCGATCTATCGGTTCACCGGCGGCCGCCGTGGGCTGTGGCTGCCGAAGGTGGGGAAGTGGGGGACGCTGCGGCTGACGACGGTCGGCCGCCGCTCGGGGAGGGAGCGCTCCGCGATCCTCGGCTACGTCGAGGACGGCCCCAACCTCGTCACCCTGGCGATGAACGGCTGGTCCGCTCCGGAGCCCGCGTGGTGGCTCAACCTCCAGGCGCAACCCGACGTCACCGTCCAGCTGGCGGACGGCCCGCGCGCCGTCCGCGCCAGTGCGGCCGACCGCGAGGAGCGCGAACGGCTCTGGAACCGGTTCCGCGCCCAGCGCGAGTGGGGCACCGACGTCGATGGCTTCGCGACGCGCCGTCCGGGTGGGACCGCGGTCGTCGTCTTCGAGCCGCGCCAGACCTGACCGATGGACGACACGCAGGTCTACGCCGGCTTCTCCCAGACCGAGACGTGCTTCGTGCTCTCGCTCGTGAACGGCTCGCGGTCCCAGCCCGACCATCGGTCGCGCAGCCGCATGCCGGCCAGCTGCGCCATGAGGTCGAGCTCGCTCGGCCACACATAACGGAACGGGATCGAACGGCGCTCGAGATGGCCGTCGTCGGTCTGGAGGAAGTGGTGTGAGATCAGCCCCTGCCGCGCGGTGTCGTACTCGTCTATCCCCCAGTGCCGCTCGTCGGTCCTGAAGACCTGGTGCGTGTCGCCCGGCGGCAGCCGCTGAAGACCCGGCACGAGGACCTCGATCAGGAAGCAGCCGCCCGGCTCGAGGTGCGCCGCCACGTTGCGGAAGCAGGCGACCTGCGCCTCCTGGGAGGTCAGGTTCATGATCGTGTTGACGAGGAGGTAGGCCAGGCGGAACGAACCCTCGACCCGGGTGGTCGAGAAGTCGCCGATGGTGACGCCGACGGCGTCCGCCCCGGGCTTTGCCGCCAGCCGAGCGGCCATGGGTCGCGACAGCTCGATCCCATGGACCGATACGCCCCGCCGGGCGAGCGGCAGCGCGATCCGTCCGGTGCCGACCCCAAGCTCGAGCGCGCGGCCGTCGCCTGCAAGCTCGACGAGCAGATGGACCACCGGCTCGACGACCTCTGGGGCGTTCTGGTAGTCGTAGGTCTCGTCGTACCGCGCCGCGACGCGCTCGTCGAAGTACCCGTCGTCGTGCATTTCCTAGCCTCGTCTTGGCAGATTCAGACCCGAGCCGCACTAACAGCGTGGAGCTGGTCTGGTCCGACTCCCCTGCAGGGTGACAGCCGCATTTGGCAGTGGATCGGGCGCTTTCGGCGGATAACGCGGCTGTCGCATGAATCTGCCGAAAGCGCGTCTCGCGTCATGGGTCAGTCTCCGGGGTGCGCCTTCGCCACGTCGCCGATGATCTCGGCCAGCTCGCGCGGCTTCGACCACATCGGCCAGTGACTCGTCGGCAGGTCGACCCAGGTTGCGTTCCGGAGTTCGGGGATGCCGGCGAGAAATGCCCAGTCGGGATGCTCCCTGGCGTAGGTCTGGTACTGCTCGACGGTGAACCCGGTGCAGATCAACGTGCTCGGGATGTCGCGGCGTGCGTCGTTGGTCAGCGGCACGGCCTCGCGCACGACTCCTCCCGGCACGGGGACCGCCCGCCGGCGGAACGTCTCCTTCTGCTCCTCGCTGAGCCCGTCGAGGTTCTCGCCCTCCTCGATCTCACTCCAGACCATCGGCTTCTCGACGCCGTCGAAGTCCGGCTCCAGCGCGCCGATGCCGGGAGCAGTATCCACGTAGACCATGGCCGCGATCCGCTCGGGGACCCGGTCGCTCGCGGCGTAGCCGGAAAAGCCGGACGCGCTGTGGACGGCGAGCACGACCGGCGCCTCGTGAGCCTGAACCGCGTCGACGATCGCGTCGACGTGATCGGCCATGGTGATCGAGGACCGATCCGTCTCGGCCGACTCGAGGCCGGGGAGCGTGATCGCGGTGACGTCATGGCCGTTGGCGCGCAGGGCATCGGCCACTTCGTCCCACGCCCACGCGCCGAGCCAGAACCCGGGAACCAGGACGATGGGTGCCGAGTTCATGCCGATGCGACGCTCGACGCTTCGGCTCGCTCAAGGCGGCCGGCCCAGCGAAGCACGCGCAGCGCGCGGAGCGTGATCCATCGGCTCGGCTGGCCCTCGGACTCCCCGAGATCCACCAGCAACCTGTCGTGGTAGGCGTGGTCCAGCGGCCAACGGCCGTCGGCGTCCCGCTTCGACTCGAGGATGTCGAGCGCCTCGGTCATCCGCTCGTCCGGTGCTGGCCGGGCGCTCCGCAGGTAGTCGAGGACGCGCGCGACGTCGTAGAACCACGCGTTCGGGAACCCGAGGGAGAGCCAGCGCTTCTGGGGGATCTCGCCATCGGACAGCCGGCGGAGCAGGCGCCGCTCGAGCAGGTACTCCTCGCCCCGGACGCGGGCCGCCGCGACGTCGCCGTTTGCCCCCGTGGACCTCTCGTACTCCAGGAGGCCCTCGAGGACGTTCAGGGTCGAGTCGAACGACCCGCGCGTCGAGCCGTTCTCCTGCTCGCAGTTCCAGCCGCCGTCCGCCATCTGCTCGGTCAGGAGCCGGTCCACGATCCCGCGCACGTCCTGGCCGAAGTAGGCACCGATGGCGACCGCCCGGCCGTTGATGCAGGGCTCGACCTCACCCTCGAAGAACCGGAGGTTCGGGTCGTAGTCCCACCGAGCCGCCTCGTGCACCGGCGCGATCGCCCGCCGTGCCTCCCCGCTCGTGGGATCCAGGCCGAACCGGTACAGCAGGGTGAGCGTCGCCTCCGTGGAGATCCACTCGGGGAAGAACGTGCCGCCGCTCCATCGCCCGTCCGGGTCCTGGGCGGCGAGCAGCTGAGCGCCCCAGCCCTCGCGGGCGACACGCGCGCGCTCGGCCGCAACCTCGTCGGGGGGCGCATCGGTCAGGTCGCGCATGACCTGCCAGCGGATGGCGGGATCGGAGTCGAGCAGCCAGTCGATGACGGTCATGCGGTCAGGGGTCCTCGCGTGGGGGAGGGGATTCGACAGGGCGACATTCTTCCAGCCAGACTGACCCGTGGCAAAGGCAGCGCGACCGCCGCGGCAGGGCAAGGCGGTACGGGTCCTCAAGGCGGTGGGCTGAGATGGTTGCCGTCGAGCACCCGGCCGCTCGCTGGTCTGGCTCGGGACGTGCGGCGCGACCGGCACGCCGGATCGTGTCCCTGCTGCCATCGGCGACGGAGATCGTCTGCGCGCTCGGCCTGGCCGACCGGCTCGTGGCCGTCACCCACGAGTGCGACTTCCCGCCGGCAGCGCTCGTGGATGTCCCCCGCATCACCGCGAACCGGCTGCCGCCGGAGGTCACCGGGTCGCGAGATATCGATGCCGCCGTCCGATCGGCCCTGACGGCCGAGCACGGCATCTACGCGCTCGACGAGGCGCGAATGGCCAAGCTCGAGCCGGACCTCATCCTCACGCAGGAGCTCTGCCGTGTCTGCGCCGTCGCGTATCCGACCGTCCTCGAAGCCGCCCGGAGCGCGGGTGGGGCCAATGGACCCGTCGTCGTCTCCCTGGAGCCCCATTCCCTCTCCGATGTGCTCGCAACGATCGAGATCGTCGCCCGGCTCGCCGGCGTGAGGCAGCGCGGCGCCCAGGTGGTGGCCAGCCTCCGGCGGCGACTGGCAGTCGTCGAGCGGCCGCATCGGTCCCGGCGCGTGGCGATGGTCGAGTGGCTCGACCCCCTCTTCGCGCCCGGACACTGGGTGCCGGAGCAGGTCGAGCGCGCCGGCGGCAGGTCGGTCATCGGCTGGCCGGGGGAGAGGTCACGCGAGCTCGCGTGGAGCGCCGTCGCCGGGACCGATCCCGAGGTCGTCGTGCTCGGGCTCTGCGGGTTCGACCTCGATACGAGCATTCACGAGTGGGCGTCGTTCCAGCCACCGGAGTCGCTCACGGCCACGACGGCTTGGCGCGACAGTGAGCTATGGGCGATCGACGGGTCGGCGTATGTGTCTCGTCCCGGTCCCCGACTCATTGATGGGATCGAAGTCCTCGCCGCCGTGCTGGCCGGACGGCCCGACGTGCGCGCAGTGAAGCTGAGTCGGTAGTGGGTCGAGGGCGATCGTCTGCAGCCGCTGGCTCGCGTCCGGCGACGGTGGACGACATCCACGAAATCGCGCCTGCCTTGCCGGGCGTGACGCTGGGAGGCGCCCGGGTGGGCGCCGAACGGCGCGGTCCGACGGTCTACCAGATCAGCCGCCGCAGCTTCCTGTTCTTCCGCAACCCACGCCCCGACGCGGTCGACCCCGACACCGGCGAGCGACACGCCGACGTCATCGTCTTCTGGGTCGACTCCGAGCTCGAGAAGGAAGCCATCCTGGCCGATACGTCCCTGCCGTTCTTCACGACTCCTCACTTCGATGGCCACCCATCGGTGCTCGTCCGTGGGTCGCGCATCGGCGAGCTGAGCAGGGACGAGCTGGCCGCGTTCGTGGAGGGCGCGTGGCTGTCGCGCGCCGGTCCACGCGCCGTCGCCACATGGACAAAGGAGCGCTCGAGGTCTCAGGGCGCCGATGGCGACTAGGGGGCGTACGACCTCAGCTCGGCACCGGAGGCGAAGGTGTGCGTCTCGACGAGACGCAGTCGCAGCGGCCTGTCGAGCTCAGGCCAGAACGGCGTGCCCGCTCCGAGCACGACCGGATGGATGACGAGCCGATACTCGTCCACGA